>ENA-OZHM01000103-OZHM01000103.1-human-gut-metagenome-genome-assembly--contig:-NODE-103-length-39987-cov-5.322849_pt1 | contig 39987 bp, 54 predicted proteins | sample MGYA00244047_ERZ653688 | MGnify/ENA primary metagenome ERZ653688 (study PRJEB26926, sample SAMN06165194) | human gut metagenome | biome: ENVO:00009003; feature: ENVO:2100002; material: ENVO:00002003... | reverse complement strand
CCCCGACCGTCGTGCTGCCGCCCCGCGCACGGCGGTCTGTTTTTGCCGCGAAATGCTAAAAGTCAATAGAAATTTGCATAAAACAAGAAAAAACGGCAAACCGCACAAATAAAAAGCGCCCTTATTGGGCGTTTTCACAACAAAATAACATGGCAAGCCAGCCGGATGGGTAAATTCCATTCGGCTGCTTTTTTTTATGCGCCGCCAATCGTCAGGCGGTCAAGAGCTCTTTCTCAAAAAGCATGGCCGCCGATTTCCATCCCAGCAGCTTGCGTGGGTAGTTGTTCACCCACCTCTCCGCCGCCCTCACATCCTCCGGCTTTACGGTGTCAAAGCTGGTGCCCTTTGGGAAAAACCGTCTAATCAGCCGGTTCATGTTTTCGTTGGAGCCTCTTTCAAAGGCGCTGTATGGGTGGCAGAAAAACACAATGGTCCGCTTGCCCTTGCGCCGGTGGGCCGCCTCGATGCCCTCGAAGTCTTGAAACTCACAGCCGTTGTCCACCGTGATGGATTTGAACAGCTTATAAAACAGCTTGCCAAAACGGCGTTCCAGGCTGTTGATGGCCTTGACCACGCTGGCCGCCGTGTGGTCCTCCAGGAGCATCACAATCCCCATACGGGTCCGGCGCTCTGTGAGGACCAGCAGGGCTTTTTTGGAGCCCTTGCACCCCATGATGCTGTCCATCTCCCAATGGCCAAAACTGCCCCGGCCTTTGACCTCCTGGGGGCGGTTTTCAATGCTTTTCCCGTGGGAGCTCCGGGCGGCCTGCTGTCTGCTTTTGGCGGAGTAGTGGCGGCGGCCCTTATTGTGCAGGTGCTCTGGGGTGAGGTGGAGGAACACGTCCCCACGGTAGATGTAATTATAGAGCGTGTTCTCACATATCACGGTGTCATAGACCTCACCGTTGTTGCGGATTTCCGCAAGGGCGGCTCCGGGGGCAAAGCCTTGGACCATGACCAGCTCCTCCAGCCGTTGGACCAGGGCGTGGTCTTTACCAATTTTGAGGTCCCGGCCTTTTTCTTTGAGAAAATCCCGGTATTTCCGCTCCGCCACTTCCGGGCAGTAGACCTCAATAAACTCATATTCGGAGGTTTGCTGGATGCAGAGGCCCCGGTTGATTTCATAGTAGATGGACCGCTCACACTTGCCCAGAGCGCTGGCAATGGCGGTTTTGGTAAAGCCTTTTTTGAGCATCCGCTCCAGGGTCAGGCGTTGGTCCCAGGTGAAATGCTTGGCGTCTTTATGGTTCATGCTGCACCTCCAAAAATAAGAAAAGCGGGGCGTTGCCGCCCCGCTCCAATCTGCCGTTTATGCCGCCGTGTATTGCTCCAGCAGCTTGACGGTCACCTCATCTGTCAGGATGTCCCCCAGCTTGCAGTCCAGGGCAAGGCAGAGTTTTAATAGTGTGGCCAGCTTGGCCCCGTTGATGTCTTTCACACCCTGCTCATAACACTGGAGCGTCCGCACGTTGAGCCCGGCGGCGCTGGCCAGTTGAGATTGGGACATCCCGGCGGCCAGACGGGCGTTTTGCAGCTTGCTGTTTTTCTTGGTGTCCATCATGCTCACCTCCGTCATGCCTTTATTATACTACTTTAGTTGTATAGTGTCAATAAAAAATTTGAGCCCGGTGCAATCCGGGCTCTTTTCTCAGTCATCGGCTTTGTGCTGCCGCAGCCGGTCTGCCAATTCCGCAAGGATGGCCACATCCCGCTCATCCAGGCCGGTCACGTTCACTGTATGCAGGGGCTCAACACCCAGCAGGTAGTCCGTGGAAACGGAGAACAGCCGGGCCAGGTCTACCAGAGAGGCCGGGGACGGCGTGGAGAGCCCCTGCTCCCAGGAGTTGACGCCGTTCCTGGTTATACTTAACCGCCGGGCAAGGTCCGCTTGTGTCCAGCCCCGTGCCTGCCGGAGTTCTTTTATTCGTTCTGCTATCACCAGCATCACCTCCACAATGTAAATTATAGTGTGCCCGTTTGACTTGTCATTGTCACTTTAGGCTCCAATACTTGACACAATGGCGGTGAAACCGTACAATGGAATTACAAAGGAGGCGGTGCCTATGACTTTTTGGAGGAAACGGGAGAAAGAGTGGATGGAAACGGTCAGGCCCAGCCCCGGCTTGTGGTGGGAGCTGCCCGCCTCTACATCCGCCCAAAAGTATGCCGTCACTCCAGAGGAGGAGCGTTTCTTTGCGGCGTTCCATGATGCCTTGCAGAACAGCCGCAAGAGCACCTTTTTTAAGCTCACCCGGATGGCGGACGGCGCAATCTCCGTGAGGAATGACCGGGCTTACATTGGAAAAATCAAGTTGCACGGCCGGAAAACCTGGATGCAGTATTTAACCGGCCTTTATGATGCGGAGGTAGTGGAAAATCTCCCGTTGGAGGAATACATCAAGTTGCTCAGGTATTGGGTCAAGACTGCATGACAGGAGGATGTTGAGATGTTTGGCAGAAAGAAAAAGGAGCTCCCGGTTGGGGCCCACATGATGCACTATGAGGGATTGCCCGGCTTTGGCCAGGATGCTCCTTGCCTTATGGAGATAACAGACACAGGGATTGTGTTCCGGTCAAACGGACCGGCGGCCACCCTCCCATTGGAAAAAGTGACGGGCGTTGAAATGATGCCAGAAAGCAATTTCATGGCCCGGTATCATGGCACAGCGGCCACCACGGCCCATGGAGCGGCAGTCAAGTGGTTTGCCGTGTTCCACTACACGGCCCAGGAGGGTGAGCGGATGCTGGCCTTTTGGTGGGTCGGCACAAAAACAGGAGCCGTTATACAAAGGCTTGCTATGCAGATTAGGGCTAAAGTACAAGACTACACCTTGTAAACGGCACAAAAAAAAGCCGGAGAGGTTTATTGACCCTCTCCGGCTTTTTTCATACTTTGAAAGCCTCCCTCAGCAGCGCCTCCAGCTTTTTCTCAATCACGCTGGGGGCCACTTGTTCCAGCTTTTGCTCTGATATAGTTAGAAAATATCGGCCAGCCACCCAGCCCTTGCCTCCTGGAGTGCGGTGCCCAAACTCCACATAGCTTGCATAGTGGACCGGGTTGATGACCTCAATGTAAAAGGTTCGTCCCCGTTTGAACACCGGCAGGGCGTTGGCGTAGGCCACGGCTTTATTGGCCCCTGAGCCGCTGCCATTCCTTGCATCTTCCTCCGTTTTTGCGGTCCACCCCCGGCGCAGCGTGCCGCCTTTTTTCCCGCTCGCTTTTGGGTACTGTCCTACGGGGGTAGCAGGGATAACAAGGGCCAGCAGCCGGGCCGCCAGCTCTTTGGACACGTCCTCACAGAATTTGTCCAGGTCCATGTCCTGGAGCTTTTGCAGGTTGTCCCGGAGCTGCTGGAGCTGCTTATAATCGACATTGCCCCAGCGCATGGCTTACTCGGTCTTTTTCTGGTCAAGCTGGGCAATGGCCTCTTTCAATTTATCAAAGCCGAACATGGCGGCATAGGCCACGAAAAAGCCCAGGACCACAGCGGCCACCACCATATACCAGACGATAGCAACGCCCTGGGTTTCGCAGTATGCGAAAAAGACCACAAGGGTCAGGGCCATGGCGATGAGCACCGCCAGGATATTGGTGGGCAGCTTGTCCCAGGTGAGCTTTTTGAGCACCTGCACCACAATGTTGGTGACAATCACCAGGACGCCCACAATGCTGAGGATGACGGACCAGTCAAAGATGTTTTCCATGAGTTTTTCCTCCTTTTTCGGTTACCCCACCAAAGTGAGGTCTTTGCTGTTGACGGCGGCGGTCACCACACCATTCTGGCCGATGACCACACGGGAGCCGTCCACCTGCATGACGGTGTAGGTGCCGGTGTAGACGAAAGAGGCCAGAGAGCCGCCGGTGTAGGTCTTGGCCCCTTTGTTGACCTTGACCTTGGAGCCCACGGTGATGGCCTCCTCCACCTGGATGTCCGCAGCATCCACCCAGCCGTAGACGGTGGAGCCGCCGCCGGTGACTTTGATGAGGTGATAGGGGTGCTTGGCGTTCTTGGCAATGGCCGTGACTTTGGCCTTGCCGGGCTTGCAGGCGGAGCCGTTGGTGGCGTTGGAGCTCACATAGTGCTTGGTGCCGGTAAAGGTCACGGTGTCGCCCACAGCGGCCTCCAGGGCGCTCCCAGAGGCCGGGGTGTCCTGGGACCCGCCCCCGGTGTTTCCGCCCGTGGTGGCCCCCGTGTAGTCCACATAGGGCAGCTTTCCGTGCTTGGTCCACCGGCGGGTGTTGTAGCCGGATTTGCTGCCGATGTTGCCAACGGCGGTGATTTGGACCTTGTTCTCCCACTTGGGGGTACACTCCACCGCCAGGCCGTCCCCAATGTAGATGCCGATATGGCCGGACATCCAAACGGCCTCACCGATGACCATATCAGCCCAGCCGGTGGTGCTCACCCCGGTGCATTTGGTTATCATGGTATCAGCGCCGATGTCCGGCACGCCGTTGACGGCGTAACTGGCCCCGCCGTAGGTCTTGGCGGCGTTGCCGTTCCAGCCCCAGAGGATGCCTTTGATGAGGCAGACGCAATCAAAGCCATACACGGGCGGGCTCTGGTTGGCGGCGGCCTTAATCATGGCCGTGCGGGTGGCGTCCTTGTTGTAGGAGTGGTTGTTGCAGTAGCGGCTCACGTTGGAGCCGGTCAAAGGTGCCCCAAAGCACCCCATGACATACAGCGTCTTGTAGTTCTTGGCGATGTCCACGGCCTTGTTGACAAGCTCCTGGGCGGTCATTTTGCTCATACTATGTACCATCCTTTCTTAGTCTTTCAGCACGATTTCAGCGATGCGGACAGCGACATCCGCTCCATACTTGTCCGCAAATTGCTTGAGAAACCGCTGGGCATATTTGGCCCGGTTTTCGTTTTTGGCTTTCCAGAAATAGAAACCGCCCCAGGCCCCGTTGGTCAAAAGAGAGGCCCCGGCCAGGCCAGCCAGGGCCGTGACATCAAAGCCCAGATAATTGGTGACGATGGTGGCCACGCACAGCATGACGGAGATGGTCACATGGGCCCAGAGCAGCTTTTTTGAGGTATCTATTTTTCATGCCCTCCTTTCCAGTCCCTCCAGAGGATTTCAACCATGCCCAGCAGGGTCAGGAAAAACAGCCTCATGGCGGGCCTCAATAAATAGCGTGGACGCCCTGCTCGGTCAAAAAATCTTTCTGCTCATGTTTGACCTTGCGGGCGTATTCCAGGGCAGCGTGCATGTCCCCGTTGCAATGTGCATCCGGGATGCGCTGGACGGCCACGGCGGTGGCCTCCGCCAATGCCAGCGCCGCCCTGGTGTTCTGTATCAGCAACACCTCATTCTGCTCACGGGCGGCCTCCCGCTTGTCCTGCACGGCCTCCCGCTTGCTGATGCGCCGCTGGAGCAGCCAGAGGCCCAGGGAGGTGATGGCCGTGGGGATGCCAAGCAGCGTGAGCAGGCCCCCCAGCGATAACTCAATTACCATGTTTGATTTCTCCTTTACTCCGTCACTTCCGTCCAGCCGTAGACGCCGGGCTCCCACACGTTGGCCGCCACATCACTGGTCCAGTGTTTGCCGTTATGGCTCACCTTGGCCCCTGCTGCATAGGCATCATGGGCCCCCAGCGGCTGGCTCCAGGCGGGCCACTCCTCCGCAGGGTCACTGGTGATGGACCACAGGGAGGCGGCATTGGGCGGCTCCCATCCCGTCTGGGAGGTGTGGGCCTGCACGCAGCGGTAGAGCTTGCCCCCATACTGCCGGAGCTGGCCCACGGTGTAGTTGACATTGGCCGCCCATTCCGCAAAGAGGCTGGCCTGCTCGGAGGCGGTCACATCGTCAATGTTTCCGGCCTCTGCCAGCACCACAAAGGCGATGGCGGCGGCGTCATTGCGCTGCTGTTCGTAGCGCTGGGCCTCATGGAGTTCCTTGAGGCTGGTGGTCTTGGTCTTGATAGCCATTACTGAAAAGCACCTCCGATGTTAGAAATGTAGCCGCCGGTGTTGCTGGACCCCCGGCTCACAGTGACCTTGAAATTAAAGGCAAAGCCGTTGGTGGCGGTCTGGTTGGTGAAAACGTGGTTGTTGCCGTTCTTCACGTCCTGGGTGGCGTCCTCCCAGACGGGCTCCGTGTCGTTGGCGTTGTTGGTCACCAGGACCTCCAGGTCAGCATCCGCCGGGATGGAGCCCAGCACATTGAGCACCATGACCGTGATGGTGTCATCGGCGTCCATGGGCTCCGCCAGAGTGATGGAGGCCTCATAGACCGCCTTGGTAAAGGTCACGGTGTAGGGGGTGCTGTCCGCCTTGCCGTCATTGGCCACCACCTTGATGGTGTGCTGGCCGTTGAGGACCTTTTGCCAGTTGGCGGCGGTGACACACTGGACGGTGTTGCTCTGCTCCAGGGTGGCGGTATAGGTCCGCTTGAGCACGTCATCCAGATACTCTTTGACCGTCACGGTGTCCCCGTCTGCATCGTCCACGGAGTAGGTCAGGTCAAAGCCCTCCGTCTTGGTCCCCAAATCGGAGCCGGAGGCCGTGGAGCTGGTGATGGTGGGCAGGTTGTTGTTGTCAACTGTCCGGGTTTCACTGGTCACATAGGAGCTGGTGGAGTTGTAGGTGTCATAGGCCCGGACACGGTAGGCCACCGTGTTCCACCCGGCGGTGATGGTGTCTGTGTAGGCCAGGCCGCTGCCCTTGTAAATCTGGGTCCAGGAGCCGCCGTCCACCTGCCGCTCCAGCTCATAGCCGCTGAGGTTGCCGTCACTGTCAGAGGCCTGGGTCCAGGAGATGGCCAGGTTGCTGCCGCCACGGACAACAGCGGGGACGGTGATGCTGCCGGGAGCGCCGGGGGCCCGGTTGTTCGTGACCATCACGGTGCTGCTGGTACGCCAGCCGCTCTCAAGTCCGGCGCTGTCATAGGCCTTGACCCGGTAGGCCACGCTTTCTGTGCCAAAGGCCACGGTGTTGCTGGTGCTGGTGGCGCTGCCCTGGTAGATTTGGGACCAGGAGCCGCCGTCCGTCTGGCGCTCTACAATATAGCCCTCAAGGTTGTCCTCAGCGTCCGTGGAGGCCGCCCAGCTCACTGTGATGCTGGTGCCGCCGTTGATGCTCTGGGGGACGGAAATGCTGGCGGGCGTAGACGGGGCGGTGTTCTGAAACACAGAGCCGTCATCGCTCACATAGAGGGAGGAGGGGAGAGTGAAAGCGGGGCGGGACCCGTAGGTGTAGGTGCAGTAGTAGTAGTTGATGTTGCCATTGGAGACCAGCCTCCAGGCGTAGTAGGTGTTGCCCGTGTACGGGGAGCGGGTCCATTGGGTAGTGGCGGAGCCGTTCTGATATGCAATCTGGAGAGTGGACGCAATGGGCAGGGCGGAGCCCTCCACGTTGGCATAAGTGTGAGATTGCCCCAGCTCGGTGAGGGACAGCAGGAAAACGGCGTCAGACCGGGTGGTGACGGTGTTGTTGCCGTTGCCCGGCGTGTAGCGGTAGGTGGTGGTGCCCATCGCCTCCTGGATGTCGGCGTCCAGCAGTCCTTTATAGGTGCTGTTCAACCAGGAGCGCATGGAGCAGCTTGCCCAGGCGTTCACGTTGGAGCTGTGCCAGGCTCGCTGGTCATACACGTCCTTGCGGACCACCAGGGTCCTCCCAGCTCCGTTGAGCGATTGCTCATAGTTGTGGCAGGCAACATAGAAGTCAACCAGCGTGCCGTTTTCTTTCAGCTTGATAATACTGCCGGTTGCCTTATTGCCCAGGGTGGTTGTAGCCATTAGATTTCCTCCTTTAGAATGTTCTGCACACGGTCCCGCACCTGCTGGCGCAGGGACCAGGTGTTGCCGTGAGCGGCGTGGGCGTCCCAGGCCTGCCAGCTTTGCAGGATTTTCTCACGGGTCACAAGGCCCGCTGGATAGTCCTGCTCCCACCGGCGGAGCTTGGAGCGCATACGCTTGATGCTGCTGTGCCGCAGCTTGCGGATGACCTTGCCCTCCTCGGTCAGATAGGTGTGAAAGCCCAAAAAATCAATCCCGTTGCGGATGGGGAAAATCTGGGTTTTCTCATTGAGCTCCAGCCCCAGGCTGGCCATAAAGGCCCGGATTTCCTTGAGGCAGAACTGCAAGTAGGCCTTGTCCGGGTGGATGAGGAAAAAGTCATCCATATAGCGGCCATACCAGCGGATGCGGAGCTTTTCTTTGACAAAGTGGTCAAACTCATCCAGGAACAGCAGGGCAAAAAGCTGGCTGGTTTGATACCCCAGCGGCAGCCCATCCGTGCTGTCTATGTAGGTACACAGCAGGTCATAGACAATGGGCTCAAGGTCCAGCTTTTTGAGCTTTTCCTTGAGCCGGTCATGGTCTATGGAGGCGAAAAAGTGCCGCACATCTGCCTTGAGGACCCAGCCCTCCGATGTGCGGTATTTGTTCCAGTATTCCGTGAAAAATCCACGCAGCCGGTCCAGGCCGAAGTGGAGCCCTTTGCCTTTCTGGGATGCGTAGTTATCCAGGATGAAACTGTTAGTGATGCGCTCATAGATGAGGTTGTCCACCAATGCGTGCTGGACCACTTTGTCAACGAAAGCCGGGGCCTGCACAAGCCTTTTCTTTGGCTCGTAGACATAGAACACCCGGAACAGCCCCGGTCTGTAAATCTTGGTTTGCAGAATGTAGACCAGATTGACGATGTTGGCCAGCAGATGGACCTCATAGTGTGCGGTGGCGGCCCTGGAGCGCTTGCCCCGTCTTGCCGCCAAATAGGCTTTGTAGAGCACCGCAAAGGTGCATATCTGTGAAAATTTAAGCACGGGTTTTGCACCCCTGAGAAAACATACGGGCGGCCCCCTGTCAGTCCGGCGGCGGGCCTCCCTCTCCTTGTGCGCCGTGTAGGTGCCGCAGGGACAGGACCAGCAGCACCCCGCCGCCTCATAGTGCGGTGGGGTGCATCAGCGCAATGTATTTGCCTTGAGGTCAAGGCTGGATGTGACCTCCTTTGATGTGATGGATAGCGCTGCTTTCGGCTTTGGGCCTACTCGGTCGGGCCTTACCATCAGAGCGGGGCGGGACCCGTTGGTGTTGGTGCAGTTGTTGTTGTTGATGTTGCCATTGGAGTTCAGCCTCCAGGCGTTGTTGGTGTTGTTCGTGTTCGGGGAGGTAGGGGAAAATAAACAGGTCACACCCAAATACACGGCCTTGGTGGCCGTTGTATCTGATTTAATGGGGCCGCAGGGCCTCCGCCATTTGCAGGGCCATTTGCCCCATCTTGGCAAGCTCCTGGGCCGCTTTGGCCTCCCGGAGAGCGGCGGCACGGTTGCCGTCTGATTTTCTCCAGTTGAAAGCCTTTTGCCGGACCGGGCGCACCAGCTCCGCCCAATAGTGGCATTGGTCGCCGGTGATGTATTTCTTTTTGAAACTGAGGTTGATGAGCTGGCCCATGGTTTCACACTCAATGAGCACCCCGTCCAGGTCCCTGAGCCGTTCCTCATACTCGGTTTCAAAATAGCGCCCATTGGCGGCCACACAGCCCTTGAGGATGCGGATGGCACAGCCCTGGAGCTCGGCACACAGGTGGAAAGCCTGGCTCTTTGGAAAATGCGGCTTTCCCACGTCCTGCACTTTCTCATAGAGGGTTTTCTCCACCATCTGGCCGTTTTCCATCACATAGGCCTTTGTGCGCCTGTATTCCGGGTCTTTCTGCTTGACCCGCTGGATGGTGTACTCCAGCAAATCAGAGGCAAGAGGGATGATGTCATAGCTTGGCATTAAAACTCAATCCTCGCATACGTTTCATTCCAGACGCCCGTGACCACCAGCCCGGTGAGGGTTTCAAAGGTTACCTCAAAGCTGTTGCCGGTCACGTTGGTGCCGTATTTCAGCTCAAGGGTGGAGAGGCGGCTGTCTATGCCCGCCATGGTCACACGGATGTCCGGGTGGGAGTTGGTGTCGGTGTTGTGTTCGGAAACGGTGTCCGCAATGTCCTGGCGGATGTCGGCGTGGCTGGCGGGGTCCGTGTTGTGTTCGGCAATGGCCGCCTCCAGGTCCTCCGGGCTCACCGTGTCCAGGGACGCCGTGACGGTAAACTCCAGCACGGAGCTGTCCACCACAACGATGTGCATGAGCATGGTGAGCCGCCCATCCACGCCGGTGGAGATGGCCACCTTTTCCGTGTCCGGGGTGTTGCAGATGGCAATGAGGGTGCCGTCCTCGTCAAAGAGGCCCATCTCTCGGACAATGAAGTTGCCCACGCTGTCATCAATGATGATTTTCACATCCATCATGTTGGGTACCGTGGGATTTTGCTCCGCAGACACGATGGGACCCCGCCACAGCTCCCGCACAAGCTCAGTCTGCTCCGTGCTGGGCACATAGTAGCTGCCCCCGCCGTCACCGGCGGCAGCCTGGGTGATTTTCAGCTTGGTCCCGGCCAAAATGCAGTTGGTGATGAGGGTGGCCCCTGCCGTGGTGATTTTAGTGCCGTATTTTCTCTCCTGGTCAGGCATTTTCGCTTTCCTCCTGTTCGTATGGATAAATCTCAAGTTTGGCGTGCCATTCAATGGGCCCGGCCCCGATGACGCCGCCGGAGCTCTCCAGCTCATTGGTGAGCATCGGCCACAAGTCCATGTGCAGGGAGCGCTCCGTGTAGGCCCCCAGCCGGACGCCGCCGGTGGATTGCAAAAGAGCCGTCATCATAATCAGGATGTTGGCGGGGCGCACCGTCAGCAGCATGTCAAGGATTTCCTCCGCCATGCGGCCCGGCTCCGGCAGCACCGTGTAGTCAAGCTGGATGTCCAGGGTGTAGTCCTGGAGAGATACAGCATGACCATCCGGGCCACATAGGCCGTCCAGCCAGTTCCGCAGCCAGCGCATGGTGTAGGGCAATTCCAAATTCCACTTGGCCTTGATGCGGGCCTTGCGGGCCTCCAGGGTGTCTGTGTCTTTGGGATAGAGCCGCAGCTCTTGCTCCCACACGGCCACGCCGTTCTCATCGGCGTCCTCCAGGAATTGGTTGGCCAGCACCAGGGCCATGGCATCCCAGGCCAGGGAGATTTCCGGCTCATTGGCCCCGTTGATGGTCTGAAACTCCAGCACCTCCCGGAGCACCGGGGGGAGATAGTCTAAAAGGCGTCTATCCATCGGTGACCTCCCCTCTGGCCGGGATGCTGTCCGGGCCCAGGGCCAGGTTGCTCTCTTGGCCGTTGATTTTGGTGCCGCCGATGTCCGTCACCATGTTGGAGCACTCGGAGAGGATGCGGCTTTCAATCTGCGAAATGCGGACGGTCAAAAAATCGGAGCTGGCCCAATCCTGGGACAGCTCCACAAAATAGGCGTCAATGACGGCCTCCACATAGCTTTTGACGGCCTCCCAATCCCACCCGGAGGCATAGGTCAGGTGGAGCTCAATGTCCACCTCCTCCGGCGTCACGCCGGTCACATGGACCACATGGCCGATGGGGGCCAGCCCCAGGCCCTCCCCGGCGTTCTGCTCCGGGTCAATGGCGGTCTGGATTTCCTCCAGCAGCGTGGGCGTGGGGGCTTTGTAGTCGGAGGCCATGATGACCAGCTTGACCGTGCCGCCCACCGTGAGCTTTTTCTCTTTGGCCGCCGTGTAGACAGCCGTGAGCCAGGCGGCCACCGTGCCGCTCACCGTGGAGATGGTGCTGGTGTACCAGGTGTCAACGGCCTCATCCGGGATGAGGCTGGCTGGGGCTATATCGCCATTCCAGACAGGGTGGATTTTGAGGTCCCCCACGCCGTTCATGGCCAGCACCTTTTCCCGGTAGTCTGCCTGGTTGCCACCAAAGGCCTGAGATTGGAAACTGTCCAGCACACGTTGGCGGAAAGCCTCCGTTTCCTCCTCATCATCGCCGGGGATGAGGAGCTCCACCAGCTCCGCACGGGTGAGCCCCTGCACATACTCCACCGGGATGAGGGTGCCGCTGTATGTGTTGGCGGCAGCTCCGGGGGTTTCACAAGTGACCTGGTGGCTGAGGCCGGTTTCCGTGTCATCCTCCGGGTCCATCCGGGCGGTGACCACAAAGTTGAGGTCATCACAGGAGAAACGGGTCCCCACCGGCACCTCAATGTTAAACTCCGCCCGATAGACGGCGGGGCTGGCCGGGTAGGGGTCCATGTTTCGGTCATGGGCCCGCTTGATGAGGTATTCACGGGGAGCCGTGGCAATGTAGGTGGCCTGGAAAACAAAGTCCGCCGCAATGTAGAGCTGGGCCAGCTCCGCCATGGACGGGGCCACGCCGTTCATCACCATGGAGCCCTCACGCTTGTCCACCGGGGAAGTCACCCTGGAGAGCGCCCTGGCCAGCAGCGCCTCATAGGTCATGTTTTCAAACATTCAGATGTCAACCTCCTTTTCGGCGCTCACATCGCCATAGATTGTGTGGACAGTAAACCGGGCCGTGACCCAATTCCTGCCCGTTTCAAATTCCCAGCCGTCCAGAGAGGTGATGCGGTCATCTTGGAGTAAAGCCTCCGTGATGCGCCGCTTTATCTCGCTCATGGCATAGTCCTTGGGCTTGCCTATCAAATCGGACAGCTCGGAGCCGTAGTTGCGGGAATAGATGGGGAAAGCGTAGCGCTCCACATTTAAGATGAGGTAAACGGCCTGGAGCACAGCATCCCGCTCATCCGTCATGCCCCGCACTCTGTTCTGTTCAATGTCCAGCTTGTGCGTGTAGCTGGGCTGGGTTTCCACCGCAAAGGAGATGAGGTCCAGGTCATCCCCCGTGGTCGGTAAAGTCGGCATTACTCTCTCGCCTCCCATCTGCCCAGGACTATGTACTGCTGGCCGCCGTCACAGCGTAGGAGGATGACTTTCTCCCCCATCTGGAGGGCGTTGTGGACCATCCACTTTTTCTTGCCCTGGTAGCGGTGCTTGTGGGACGCAAAAGAGGCGTCCCCGGCTCCGCCGCTGGTTTCCTCGGTTTCGTGGAAGTCCGGCAGGGTGGTCATCTCCACGGCATAGTCCCTCACGGCGTCCGTGAGGATGAGCTGGGCCTCGGTCAATATTTTCTTTTGGTCAACGGTGATTTCAAGCGGGGATGTAGATGTCACATAGCCATAGCCCCCGCTCATGGGAGCGCCAGCCTGGACGGCCTCAACGGCGGCCCGCTTTACCAGCCGCACCAGTTCATTGATGTCAAGTGACAAACGTACCACCTCGCATTTTGAGCTCCATGAGGTGCTGCTCATTGTTGAAAGTGTGCTTGACCTGTTCCACCATGAGATAGCTGGACACGTTCATGTCCCCCAGCCCCAGCATGACCACCAGCAGGGTCCCGGCCCTCACCCGGATGTCCCCCAGCACGTCTTTGAGCTTGAGGGTGCGGGTCTTGGTGTTGTATAGGCTGAGGAGGGCATCCGCCATAGCTTTGGCGTTGGTGGTGCTGTCCAGCTTTTCATAGTATTGCAGCACACCCCACTGGTTGATGTTGGAGCTGTCCTGGGCAACGAAAATTTCTCTTGCCCCGGTGTCCTTGTTTTCATAGGAGAGCTTGATTTTGTCGTAGGTCTGGGAGGCGATGGAGCTTTTATAGTCAAAGTCCCCCGCCGTGTCCTCATCAATCAAGAGCCCCAATTTCATGCTGCCAATGTTTTTGAGGGTCAGCTTGCCCACGTCATCATAGAGCACATACATCTGGGACGTGGCCTTGAGGGTTTCGTCCAATGCGGTCTGGATGATGTCAAAGAGGGTCTTGTTGTCCTCCACCCGGCTCCCGATGGTGTAGCCGGTGTCCTCCAGGTCCCCCACATTGAGCTGGAAGTCCTCCGCAATCATGCGTATCACATCGGCGGCGGTCTTGTTGGCGTAGACATAGGTGTCCTTGTTCTTGAGGTAGTAGAGCTGGTCATATACGGTGATTTGGATAATTTCATCCGTGCTGCCCTTGCGGGATTTCTCGAACACAAAGCCATAAAAGACGGGGGTGCCGTCCACGGAAAAGCGGCAGGGGTCCCCCTCTTGAAAGCTCAGGCCCGGCGTCTTGACCACCTCGGCAATGAGCTTGCCGGGCTGGCCTTGGCGCTCCCACTCAATACTCACATTCTCCACCACGGGGGGCAGCATGATGGTCCCCTGGTGTTGTATCAGCAGCTCATAAGTCATGGGATGGTGAGCACCTGCCCCACATAGATGAGGTTGGGATTGCTGATTTTGTCCGTGTTCGCATTGTAGATTTTGTTGTACTCCGCCCCGCTCCCATAGTATTTGGCGGCGATAGCCCATAGGCTGTCACCGGCCTTGACCGTGTAGGTCTTAGCCGTGGGGGCGGTGCTGGCGTCCCGCTCTTTCTCCACCGTGACGGTCTGGGTGCCGCCGGTTTCCTGGGGCTCCCCAACGGTCACGGTTTTGGTGCCGTAGTCCCGCCATTGCTTGAGGTTGACATCTATGGTCACGTCCAGGCCCTTTTTGCCGTCCTCGGTGATGTTGTAGTCCTCCACGCTCACTTTAATGTTGGTGTCAAAGAGCATCCCCCCGGAGGGGGATGCCCGGACCAGCATGAATTGGGTGGTTTCTTTGTTGGTTTTCAGCCGCTCCAGCAGGCCCATGTAATAGTTCGGGGAGCGGGAGCCCGTAAGCATGGGCAGGTCAAAGGGCACGGTGATTTCCGTGAGGCCGGGGGCCCGCAGGAAATTGACCTCCCCCTCATTCAAGAGGACCAGGGTTTTGTTTTTGCCCTTTATTTTCACCTGGAGCTTTTCCGGGGTGGGCCATGCGGCCCCGCCCAGATAGCAGGTATAGCTCATCTTGATGCCCTCCTTTTTTCCATTGGAAAAAACTCTGTATTTCCGGCATGGGGCAGGGTCTACGCATGGACGCCCTCCGCCGCCGTCAGCAGGGCCTCTGTAAAGCCGTCTGTGAGGGTGGAGATTACGCCGTCCAAATCGGCCCCGCCCTCAATGCGGTTGGTCATGCCGGTCATGTCAATGCGGACCTCTGCCGTGGTGAAACGGTTGATTGCATCCCGCTCCGCAATGTCCCGCAAATACTCCAGCTCCTCCGTGGAGGTGCTGAGAGCATCGGCGGCGGCTCCGGTGTTGGCAGCGGTCTGGCCGGTGTTGCCCAAAAGGTCATCCATGGCAAAATCGCCGTAGTTGCTCCCGGTGCCCAGGCCGGTGCCGTAGTCGGTGGCGGCTCCCAGGTCGAAGTCAAACAGGCCGCTCACGGCGTCAGAAACGCCGCTTGCTACACCATCGCCCCAATTTGCCCCGGCGTTGAAAGCATCGGACACCCAGCCGCTCTGCCAGGTGTCAAAGGTGCTCATGCCCTCACTGAAAGCATCCCCTACACTCACAAAGTCCTTGATATTGCCGGAGGCCTCCGCCGCTTTAGAGGCGTAGTCGCTGGCGGCGTTGGTGATGCCAGAATAGTCAAATTCTACAAAGGGCAGCTTGTTCAGCGCCTCGCAGATACCAGCCACAACGGTGAGCGCCGTGGAAAGCAGGTTGTAAAACCAGGATTGCACGCCGGAGATGACATTGCTGAAAGCAATGCCGATGTTTTGGGCACAAGCCCCCAGGGCGTTCCAGATGCCCAGGGCGATGTTGGCCACCGTGAGGCCCAGGTTGACAAAGAATTGAATGACAACGTTGATGCCGCCAGCGATGACGCCAAAGCCGCTGTTGGCGATGCCGGTAAACTTGGCAATGGCCGAACAGGCGGCATAGATGGCCACCACAAGAGCAAGAACAGCCACCACAATCCAGGTGATGGGGCAGGCCGCAAGGGCCGCATTGAGCCCGTATTGGGCCGCCGTCTGGGCAAAGGTGGCGGTTGTCTGGGCTCCTGTTGCCACCGTAGTCATGGCCAGTCGTGCCGCTCTTACGGCGTCAATGGCTGCCGCCGCTGTGTTGATGCCGTTTGTAATGAGGGCCACGGCATTGTAGGCAACGAAAGCTCCCACCAAACCGTACACAATGGGGCTTATCCAGCTCCAGTTGTCCACCACAAAGGCGGCTCCATTGATAAGGAGGTCCAGCACCCCGGTAGCCACGGTAGCCAGAGCCGTCAGCCCAGAAATAGCACCGTTGATGACTGTGTTAAACTGTGCGCTGTTGGCCACCTGGTTGAGCTTTGTGAGGATGGGGTTAAATGCGGCCAGAGCTGTGTTTTGCATCCCTATCCATATCTGGGCCCAGGTTTTAGGCATACTCTCAAATTTGGAGTTGGTGCCCTCAATCAGATTGCCCACCTCATCATAGGTGTCCTCAGCAGCGCTCAAAAGAGCGTTTTTCACCACATCTGCTGTGATGAGGCCCTCCTCCGCATAGGATTTGATGGAGCCCTCTGCCACGCCCATGTAGCTTTCAATAGCACGGGCGATGCCAGGAGCGTTCTCCAGGATGGAGTTTAACTCCTCACCTCGGAGGGCACCGGCGGCCATGGCCTGGGTGAGCTGGAGCATGGCCGCAGACTGGCCCTCCGCCGTAGCACCGCCAATAACAAATTGCTTATTGACTTGCTCCATAAAAGCGATGAGCTCATCATTGCTTTCAAAAGCCCGGCCAGCGTTTGCGCCCATGCTGGCAATGGCGGAGGCGGTGTCCAGGTAGGCTGCCCTGGAGCGCTGGGCAGAGGCCATGATTTTCTGCTCCAGTTCATCCACAGAGCCCCCGTCATCCACAATGAAACTGAGGCGGGCCGTGGTGCTGGTCAACTTATCAGACAGCCCCAGGAGCGCTTTTGCCCCCGCTCCGGCAGCCAGCGTGGCCACAATGCCTTTGACCTTGCCCAGCAGCCCGTCCGCAGCGCTCGTGCCGTTGCGGAGGCCCTTGTTGAGCACTTCCTCTTGTTGAGCTGCCCGGCGGTAGCCCTCCGCCATGTCATCAACCTCACGGTTGGCCTCCACAAGCGCAGCTCTGGCCGCCTGGATTTGAGCTGTGTCCACAGCCCGCCCGGAGGCACGCTGGACCTGCTCAAAGGCATTGAGGGTGGTGTTGAGCGCTGTGTTGATTTTTCTGAGCACGCCGCTGATGCCGTCATTTAGGACCATCTGGGACCTGATTGTTGCCACGGTTTCACCCCCTTTTTAAGAATTAGGCCCCCGCCATACAGCGGGGGCCCCGGTTCACTTCCGTTTTGATTTGCCTTTTCTCATCTTGCTTTTCAGTTCTGCCTCTCGTTTCTTTTCGTCCTCGCCCCGCACCTGGATGGATGCGATGACAAAGGCCCGCTCCTTGACAGGCAGGTCTAAAAACTTGGACGGCTCCCAGCCAAACTTTTGCAGGCAGAAATGGGCAAAGTTGGCCTCCGGGTCACCGTCCAGGATTAGTTTTTTGCCTCGGCCACCATGTCATCATCGGTCTTGAAACCGTTGACCTGGAAAACCTCCGTGACGTAATCGTCAAACTCGCCGCCGATGAGCAGCTTGCCAATCAGCTCCTCCGGCTTGGCCACGCCCCAATCATTCTGGAGTGCGGCGTTGTTGAGGTCCGGGAACACGGTGCAGCGGGCCGCCACCTTTGCCTGGAAAGTGTAGGTGTCAAGCTGCTGGGTGTACTGGCCTTTCTTGCCGGGCACAGGGACCTGGCGGATGCAGGCGGAACGGATGTGGGCGTACTCATCGGCGGAGATGCAGCAGATTTCCCACTCCATGGGCTTGCCGTCCTCCCCCTTGATACGGGGGGAGGCGGCGTATTTGTGGTTTTCGACTTGCTGCACGTTAGCCCGCATAAAAGCGGATAGGTTACTCATGGATGATTTCCTCCTTTTGTGTTATGCGGCCTTACATATAGGCCGGGTTGGTGTACTGTTCGGGACGGGTAAAGCTGTCACAGTAGCCCTCAATAGACTGCTCGACAAAATCACCCTCTGCATTGAACATGGACAGCAGCACATCACCGTCCAGGATGCAGTTGTTGTAAATCTTGGTGCTCCGGCCCACAGTGGTGGCGGGGTCATCATTGGAGGTCTGGATGTCAAAGGTGGGCATCACGCCGGTCTTGATGAAGTTCTCCACCACCAGGTCAAAAATCTCCGTGCATTTGTAGATGGTCATGGAGAAAGACAAGGCAACGGTCTGAGCCTTGTGGCCCACCACCACGCTGCCCAGCTTGTAGACCTCGGCGGTGTTGACAGAGGCCGTGCCCTCAAACTCCTTGGCCATAAGCATGGAGTAGCGTGTGCCGTCCAGGGTGACGAAACACTCCGCAAAATTGGCGCTCACAGCGTCCTGGGTGTTCATAATCGGTCCAGGCATTTCTCATTCCCTCCTTTACTGGATGATAACGCTCATGTAGAGCTGGGCCATGGCGTTGACCACGTTGAGCCCGTTGACCACGCAGAGGACGGCCTTTTTGCTGTCACCCTGCTCACAGGTCACAATCTCCGGGTCAAAGTTTTCCACGGCACGGATGTCATCAAGCTGCTGGATGAGCTTGGTGATGTCCCCCCAGAGGGAGGCACGGCCAGAGGCGTCATTGGGCACGGTGCCCAGATACTTTTGGCCGAACAGCACCGCCACGTCATTGGCAATCTGGTCACACACCCGGATGGTCTGGTTGCTCTGGAAAATCTCTCCCTTGGTGTCGGACAGAGTGAGCAGGGTGTTGATGTCCTCCAGCACCCGCACATCTCCGTTGACGTTGTGGAAGATAAACTTGCCAGCCTTGAGGGCCGCCTCCAGCTCCGCCTGGGTGTAGTCGGTGTTGATGGTCAGCTCCCCGTCATACTTGAAGTTGGTGAGGGACTTATTGACCGCACAGCCCGCCTGGGCACCGGCCACCCAATACACCAGGGAGTGGGTGGGCACGTTGGCAATGGTGGAGTGGGTCACGGTGTTCCACACGCCAATGATGCCCTCATAGTCCGCCGTGGATGGCTGCCAGGCCACAAGCTGGAATTTGCTGCCCACCTCATCACGGACCCGGCTGCAAAACTGCTGGTAAAGCCGCACGGTGGTGGCATCAGACGCCGGGCAGCACAGGGCGTTGTAGGCATAGGGCTCAATCTTGTCCAAAAAGGCCTGGTGGGCCTCGCCGTTGATGGTGGTGGCATCCGCCCCGTTGGTCAGAGGCATCCCGGCAGATGCAGACAGGGTGGCCTCCGTCTTGAAGTCCACCCAATCATTGCTCACCAGGGCCTCAGCATCCTCAACGGTCTGGGTGTCAACGGCCACGCCGTCAACATAGGTGGTCACGTCCCACAGGTCCGGCTCATCCACGTTGGCGGCCACCACGATGGTGATGTCATTGCCTCGCACACCGCCATACTTGGCCGTGGCCAGGGTGTTGGATGCCTTGACGGCTCCAGAGCCCAGGCGGTAGCAGTAGACGGTGGTGGCGTGGGTGAAAATCTCCCGCAGGGGGAGCATCTTGGGGTGGTCGTAGCCATAGCCGAAAATGGTTTTGCTGTTTTTCTGAAACTCCCCGGAGGTGACAGGGAAAACCGTGCCCTCCGGGCCCCAGCTCAACTCAAAAGGCGCTGCCGCATAGCCTCTGTCAGAGAGGGCCGCAGACGCCCTGGGCACACTGGAAAAATTGACATAGTAACCGGGCAGGACCTTGTTTTGGACCTGCCAGGTGCCGCCGCCCAGCGCCATATTAGTTCACCTTTCCTTTCATGTACTTCTCAATCAGCCCGTCCACCTCATTCAAAGTGTAGGCCTTGCCGTCCTCCAGCAGAGCCCGGATGAGGTCCCGCCGGTTGGCATATCGCTTGGAGGCCACAAGCTGCTCCTTTTTGTAGGCAGCGGCCTCGGTGGCCTTTTCGGCGTTTGTGGTCTTGGCTTGCGCCATGCTTATCCCTCCATTTCAATATCAAGAGTTTCCATGAGGGTCTGCTCCTGGGGGATGTAGATGTGGTGGTCATAGCTCACCATAACATGCAGGACACCCTCCTCAATGGACCACTCGCAATTTGTGCAATGGATGAGGTCCCCCTCCGGGGTGGTGATGTCCCGCAGCAGCATGATGAGCTGGTCCGCCACCTCACAGCACTCCGCCGCCCCCACTTTGGGGTAGTAGATGACATCCAGTGTAGGGGTGCGGAGAAACCGCTCCCCCACCTGCCTGGATTGCCCAGCAGAGGGCATGACCACATTGAAGTCCCCAGGGTTGAGGCCCTGCTTGACGTTCCCGCCATGCACCTGCACGGCAGGAAAAGCGGCGTGCAGCGCAAGGCTCACGCCGTCATAAATGCTCTTAAATGTGATTGAGGCCATTCGGCCCACCTCCTTGCCGTGTTAGGCCCACTCCTTGAAAAGCTCCAGGGGCACCTCCTGGTGACAGGTGTAAACGGCGGGCTTGCCGCTCCGTTCATAGTCACGGGTGACGCCGTTCTGGGTCACCGTGATTTTTGACCCCTCTGGGATGTCCACAGAGGGGTCAATGTAGAGCGTCACGGTTTGGGCCACCAGCGCCGCCTCTTGGGTGGGCTCCGTGCTCTTTACGGTCTGGTGGGAGATGCGGCAGGGCAGGCCGGAGGCTGTCACTTGTTCCACCGGCTCCGTGCGGCCATTGGCAGGGTTGAGAACGCCCTGCCGCACGGTGATGGTGGCCAGGCCCGTCCAGAGGCTCTGGATGGCCTTTTTGTAGGCGGCGTGGATTACCACCGCAGCCTCCGAAAAGCCGCCAGGGTGCTCTCTGCCGGGTGCATGAGCTGGTCCAGCATGGCGTCAAAGCGGCTTTCCGCATTGCTCGCTCCATCGCTGGCTCCGGCAAAGGTCACGGAGATGTCCCCCTCCGTGATGCTCTTGGCTGGGGCGTCAAAGTCAAAGCCCTCACCCAGCCCTCCGGCGGCTTTCTTATCAAACAGAAATTGACCGGCCACCATATCCACAAGGGTGTAAAAAAGAGGAGGCGGGAGCTCTCGGTGGTTGATGTTCGCCAAAAGCTCCGCCTCACACTTGTGGATGAGGTATTCAAGGCCGGTTTTGTCAGCGTCCGTGACGGTGTAGCCCAGCATGGCCAGCCGGGCCACCACGGCCTCATACACGGTCATCATTGCCCTTAGCCTCTGGAGAGGATGCGGGCAATGGGGATGGCCTTATGGGCGATGTAGGAGCGGTTGTTCTCCTCCGCCTCGCCAGAGTGGACCAGGACCCAGTTGGCACCGTTCTCCAGCTCCGCATTGGTGGGGGAGAGGGTGGTCTGGCTGGTCTTTTCATAGGAGATACCATAGGGGGCAAAGACCTTGCGCTGGCGGGTGTAGAGAGTATCCACACCGCCGTCCGTCTTGGGGTCACGGGCCATTTCATAGGGGACCTTGGCACCGATGTCCTCAAAGCTGATTGCACCCTCGCCCAGCACATAGGTGACATACTGAGTGCCGGGGACCACATAACTGTCCGCCGCCGGGGTGCCCTCGCCAAAGTAGGGGGTGACCTCCGCCTGGTTAATCTGGCCAGCGGTAGCGCCGGAGGCCTTGACCTGGAGCGCTCCCTCATCGGAGGCGCTGGCGGGGAAATAGCCGTTTGTGGCGGGCATCCCATCATCCACCACAACGGTCTTGCCGTTCCAGGTGTAGAGGGTCAGGTCACGGGTCACGCCGTCCTTGTCGGTGTACTTGAGAGCGGTGAGCAGGTTGAGGTTTTCCAGGTTGGTGGCCACAACGGAGTGCATGAACACCAGGGAAAAACGGCGCTTGCGGTCACCGCAGGCCTGGGCGGTGGCGCTGTTCATGGTGATGGCCTCCATGTTGCCCGCCACCTCATAGGTGTGCTTGGACACAAACTCGGCGCTCTGGCCGCCGGTCATGGAGAAAATGCCCTTGAGAATGGCCAGGATGGTGTCCTGGTCAATGTCCTGCCAAAACTCAGCCACCTGCTGGGCCACGTTGTCCATCCAGTCAATGCCGCCGGTGATGTCAAAGGAAAAGTCCTTTTCGGTCCAGGCCTTGGCACGGCCAATGGCCACCACGCCCTGCTCAAAGGTCTTGGTGGAAGTGGCCTCAATGTCAGTCTGGCCGTCATAGTTCACGGCGTCGCCGTCCAGCAGGCCCCTCATGGCGATGCGGGCATAGCCGGTGCCGCCCTGGGTGCTGAAAACGTCCCGGATGTCGGGGTTGCCCGCCAGCGCTCTGGATTTCCGCATTTCATTGAGGCGGGTGCGGGGGATGCGGTCCACCGCATACTTGAAAGCCTGGGGATTGAAAGACTTGGCATCAAACTTGGTGTTAGACATAGTTCAATCTTCCTTTCTGTCAGTCTGTTTTAGTCTTGCGTTTGCGGGCCTTGGGAGCCTCCTGGGGCTCCTCAGAGGCCTCCTGGGGCTCCGGGGTGTCGCTGCCCTCCGGCTCCCCATTCTGGGGCTCCTCCGCAGCCGTGGGGGCTATGCGGGCCATAACCTCACGGGTGACAGCCTCCGCCAGCTCATCCACGCTGGGGACATTCTCCGCCATATACTGCACCACGGCCTCCTGGGTGCGGGGCAGAGATGCGGCGGGCTTGCCGGTCAGCTTGGCCGCCAGATTTCTCAGGGCGCCCTCAAAAGACACGGCTTTTGTGGGGGTTGTGATGTTTCGCATGATTGCACCTCTCAATCCAGCTTTGCGTCAGGGTTTTCAGCCAGGTACGCCGCCAGCTCAGAGTAGGACATCTCAGAGGGCTTTTTCCCCTCTCCGGGTTTCCGCCCGTCACCGCTCTCTCCGGGTTTCCAGCCCTCATACTTGGGGGCGCTCCCAAAGAGGAAGTCCGTGGAGGCGTCCTTTTTCAGAGCCTCAACCTTGGCGGCCAGAGTGATGCTCTCATCACCCACCTTGGCCACCACCTTGCCGTCCACAATCTTGGCGTCCTTGAGGTAGTCGGCCAGGACCGCTTTGACGGCCACAGTGTTCTTGGCTCCGGCGGCGGTGAGCTCGGCATCCACGGCAGAGGACAGCCGGACAGTGGCCAGCTCTTTCTCATAGTTGGCCCGGTCCGCTTTGGCCTGCTGCTCCAGTTCGCCAATCTTGCGGGTCAGCTCCTCATTGTCGCCAGCGGATTTTTTCAGCTCCTCAAGCTGCTTGGCGTGTCCCTTGGCGGCCTCCTCAAGCTGCCCCACCTGGGCCTCCAGCTCCTTGACACGGGTGTTTTTGACGTTGAAGTCTGCACGGGCAACAAAGTCTTTGCCAATCGCCTGGCAGGCGGCGGCATCCATCTCCTCCGTGTAGGCCTCGCCAATGATTTCCTTGAGCCATAAAAGTTTCATGTGTGTTACCTCCTGTTATCTGCTTTCCTTATGTCCGGCCAGTCCCGGTATGGCAGCGCCCCTGTTGGTTTCCGCCGGGGCCCGGCGGTATTTGGGTATGAAAAAAGCACCGTGCTTTTCAGCACGATGCTTTCATCATCGGGTCAGTTGAGGACATCCGGGTCCAGGTCCTCCAGCTCTGTCCAGAGCTCAGTGAGTGGCGTGTCACCCTGGAGGTCCGTGAGGACCTGCTCAACGGTGGCATCCGCCGGGGGTGAAAAGGCAGCGTCCTCCAGCTCGTAGATAAAGCCGCCGCCCGGCTCCTCCCAGAAAAAGCTCCCGCCGTTCTTTTCGGCGTAGGCCGTGGCGGCATCCTGGAGCTCTCTATTTGCAAAGTATTCAGCGGGTGTCATCATATCATCCCTTTCAATAGTTTCTCAAACTCCGCCAAAGCGGTGGGGAAATACTGCTGCATCAATGCGTAGCGGTCAGCGTCAAACTGAGCCGCAAACATGTGGGCAAAGGCCTCCTTTTCCAGCATCCCGGAGTAGGTCCAGTAAACGGTGCGGTGGCCGTAATTGCCACGGGCCCTGTTGCGGGACAGTCCACCGAACAGGTCAGAAACAGCGTTGTGCGTTGCGTCCATGAGCTCCTGGGCCACGATGGCATAGGCGTCCGTCTTTTTCCTGGTGCCGTGCGCTTTCATGGTGGCCTTGATGTAGTTGTCGAAGTCCGCCCGCAGGGCGTTTCCGAAGTCTGCCGATTGCAGAGAGGTGAAACCGTTCCCTGGGCAGGACATAAAATCAACATAATGGCCGTGCTCATGGAAAAAGGTGGTTGCCGGGCCCCTGGGGTCGGTCATGTCGTTTGCAAAGTTCATGTTGACCTTTTGCGTGCGGCTGTCAAAATGCGGTGTGCCGGAGAAAGCCCCATCCGCCACAGAGCCGGGCTGCACATAGCGGTCAAAGACGGCTTGGGCGGTCTGATTTCCGGCGGAGTAGTGCTGCTCCAGGGCGTCCGTGTAACCGCTTGGAGCCGTGGGCAAGCTCTGCATCACGCTCTGGAAATGAGTGCCTGCCGTTGTGGCCATTGTACCACCAGCGGAGGCCGTTGGCAAACCTGGGGTCGGTCCCTGCACAAAGCTCTGCCGCCATTGCTCAAAAGTGGTGTTGGCAGGGACCTTTCTGGTGGTGCCGTCCGGGTTGCGTGTCCAGCGCTCTCCCAGGCCCACCATGTCCTCAAAATAGGGAGCCGTGCAGCATCGGCACCACGGATGAAACGGCGGAGCGGTGAGCCCCACCTGGTAGTCCGACATTTTGAACACCTTGCCGTCCAGCGCAGAGCACAGCCCGCAGGTGTCCCGGTCAAAAGAGGCCACAATCACATAGCGCTCCACGCCCAGGGAGTTGAAACAGTCCTTTTGAGCGGCGCTGGAGAAATAGGCGCTCTCTGTCATCACCAGGCGGCCCGCTTTGGAGCGGGACACCTCAAACTGCTTGGAGATGGCGGAGATGGCCCGGTCAGGAGCCTCCCCCCGTATAATCATCTGGGTGAGCTGGGTGTTTACGCTGTTCACAAGGCTCTGCTTGTTGGTCCAGCAGCGGTCACGGAAAGTCTGGCCGTCCGTGGTCCATGGCCGGGAGAGCACCTTTGTGATGGTGCCCTCGTTGACGGCCTGCATGGTCCAGCCCACGCCCAGGCCCTTTTGGACCTCATAGGCCGTGTGGTAAAAGCTCCCGGCGTAGGATTGCCGGGCGGCTCGGTCTATGTAGTCAAGCTGGTTGGAGTATAGGAGCTCCGCCTGCTGCTGGAGCTGGATTTTGAGGGCATCCAGCCGGGAGATGTGGACCCTGGCGCTGGCGTTCTCCAGCTCTTTCATCCAGGCCCCAGTGAGGGCGTTTTCTTCACCGTGCTTGATGTATTCCTCCACGGTCCAGTGAAACTCCGCCAGCTCATCACTGTTGAGCAGCCGCTTGGCGTCCGCCAGGGTGATGTCATTGTTAGCGGCAAAGCGTCTGTACCAGGTGGAGAGCTGCCGCTCAATCTCTGCCTCGGCGGCCCGGAATTGGGCGTCCAGGTTCTCCACATAGGAGTAGGATTGGTCCAGCAGGGCGTCCTCCATGTTTTTCATCCGCTGGGCCCAATAGTCAGCGTTGCGCTGGAGGTTATTCCTGGGCATCGCCGTCACCGCCGTCCTGGCCGGTCACAGGGTTGCCGCCGGAGCCGCCCCCGCCGTTCTGCCGGTTGGCCATAAAGGCGGCCTGGTAGGGGTCCGCCATGGCCTCCTCCTTTTCCTCCTTGATGCGCTGGAGCTCCTGCTCCGGGTCAGACACCCAGGGGTGCATTTTCACGATGGTTTCATCGGAGAGGATGCCCACGGAGTTCTTGCAGTTGTTGATGGCCTCAGTTTCGTTGATGAGGACATCCCGGTCAAAAATGACCTTGACCTCCTCACCCTCAAAGCTCCGCTGGCCGGTGTTGGCCAGGTGTTTGTTGACAAACCAAAGCAGCTCCTCCATGGAGGCCTGAAACTCCATCTCAATGCCGTTGGCGTCCAGGTCGATGTCAGAGTACATGCTCTGTATATTCATCTGGTTGGGGTTTCCGCTCATGCGGTCATCTTTGGCATCGTAGCCCCTGGCGTTCTCAATGATGGCATCCTTGAGCAGAGAGAGCAGCACCTTGTAGTTTTCGGCGTTTACCTCAATCTGGAGAGTGTCCACGCCGCCCTCAGAGCCCTCAAAAGAGCGGACCTTGATGATGCCGTAGGTGGCCAGGTTGGCCCGGAGCCGCCCCAGGTCCTCCCCATCATAGTTCTTGATGACCAGGATGGTGGAGTGGATGTCCTCCTCCATCTGGTTGGCAAAGTTGGAAATGACATCGTTATAGGCATCTTGCAGGCACTTGACCCTGGAGAGCAGGGGGATTTCATGGTGGGAGCTCTTAAAGCACACCAGCGGGATGCGCTCCCAATTATAGCCGGTTTCCTCGCCGGTCTGGGGGTCTGTGGTGGTGATATACGGCCCGGAGCGCTCATAATCGTCCGGCACCAGCGTCCCATCATCGTTGCGGATAAAGCAATCCACCCCGCCGCCGTGCATGACCTCCACCTTGACCACATCCTTGGTCTGCTCGGTTTCGTCATACTCCAGCACCACATAGACGTGGACGGCGGCATCCAGGATGGTGTGGTCAGCGTCCGCCCAAAAGGGCAGGACCTCATCCGCCGGAAAACGCTTGAAAGCCAGCTCCCCGTTTTCGTAGTAGGGATAGAGCCAGCTTTTGCCGCCTATCCAGGCCCCCTCACCAATGTTGTGCATGGTCCGGCGGAAACGGGGGCCGAACACGGAGGCCAGCGCCGCCGCATATTCCTTGCTTTCCGTGTCGAAAGAAAAGGGCTTGCCAAAAGAATAGTTGGTTTTCTGGTCCACCATCTTGGCATAGATGTTGTTGACCAGCCGGTTGTTGGGCAGGTGGCCCAGCACCTTGACCTTTCCATCATCGTCCAGGGCAATGCGCTTGCGGTGGAGCACGTCCTGGGCCCCGTCATAGTAGGCCTCGCCGTCAAGCTGCCGCTTGCGCTCTTTGGAGCCCAGCCAGGCCGTGATTTCAAGCTCCAAAAAGCGCTTGTCTGTCATGCCTCGGCGGAAATTCGTGGCCGCCCGGCCCACGCAGTCATCCCGTAAATTAAGCACCACCACCGTGCATCACCTCCTTTGCCTGGTTGTCTGGGGGGGGATTGAAACCAATGGGCCGGGCCTTGCTCTTTTCCAGCGTGAGGGTCTGGCCTGGGAGCTCCACCTCAATCCGCAAGGTGCGGTATGGCAGGCGCTCCGCCCATTGTTCGATTTTGTTTAATACATATTGCTGCTCAAACATGGCACACCTCAAAAACTGAAAAGTTGCGGCCCAAAGACCTTGTGGACAAAATAGCGCACATCGTCCATGGCGTGGTCATTCTCTTTGATGGGCCGGTCCATGGGGGCCTTTTCATCCCAGCGGTAGAGCCCAAACTCCCGGATGCAGTCCGTGCAGCAGGAACAGATGAAGATGTCCCCGCTTTGGAGCCGTGTGGCCACGTTGCGGATGCCGTCCAGCACAGAGTTGGAGGCCTTTTCCACATAAAACCGGCCATGCCGCCGGATGACCTCAATGAAACTGGCCGCTGAGGGGTCCACGATGACCGCCCGGATGGGCAGGTCCCCGGCCAGCTTTTCCAGCCCGGTGTAGTGCTCCTCATCGGTGCGCTGGCGGCCCTCTTTGCGGCTGTCAAAGTAATACTCCCGGATACGATACCATTTCCCGGCAGCCCGGCCCCAGAGGCCCATGCTGGTGGGGTTTATGGTGCCATAGTCCACGGAAATGTAGTAGCGGTCATAGGGCCGGGGCTTATCCAGCACCACATGAAAATCCTTGTTGAACATGGTATAAATCAGCCCCTCCGCCACCACCCAGAGGCCCCGGATAAAGCGGTCATAAAACACGCCGGAGTATAGGCTCTCATGCCTGGCCTTGACGGCGGCGGAGAGGCTGAGGTTGTCATCCATGGTGAAATGGAGGTGCAGCATGTTCCGCTTGGCGGCCTCCACAATCCAGGTGAGATAAAACCAATGGGACGGGCCCTCTGGGTTGCAGTTAAACCAGAGCTTGGAGCCCTCCACGCTGCACCGAGCGCAGGCCTGCTCCACGAAAGAGCGGGGCATGAGGGCCACCTCATCCAGCAGCACGCCCGCCAGGGTGATGCCCTGGATGAGTGAGGCGCTGCTCTCATCCCGCCCGCCGAACAGGTAGAAGTTGTTGGAGCGCCCGGCGGCGCTCACCACAATCTTGTTTTCGGTGCGGTATTCCCGGAAAGAGAACACCCCGGCCAGCCAGGTGGGCAGGTTGGTGGTCACGTTGCGCCGCAAGCTCTCAATGGTCTTGCCGCAGAGGGCGAAGTTTTGACCTTGAAAGCGGCACATGGCCCACATCACAAAGCCCACCGTCATGGCCACCGTCTTGCCGGAGCGGATGGAGCCGTCACAGATGATGCCGTCATAGTCCCCAAAGCCCGGCCTATTCCACCAGGTCATCGCCAGGTTTTGCCGGGGGCTCAATCTCTGGTATTGCATCCGTGTCTATCTCCTCTCTGGTGCTCTCCTCAATCACCTCAAAGATGTTGTTTTCCTGCTCATTGGTGGGGCCGTTGTTGGCGTCAAACACCCCCAGGTGCTTGCCCAGCAGCTCCAAAGCCCTCACCTTGTCGTGGAGCTTGACCTCCGTGCCGTATTGCCCCTCTTTTATGGAGGCAACGGCCTTTTTCTTTTCCTCCGGCACCTCATCGGTGGGGGTCAGCCGGACCAGGCCGTTGTGAGTGATGGTTGCAAAATCGGTGCCATTGGCAAAGGCGATGGCGGCCAGCTCCTCCAGCACCCGCTCCTGGGTGATTTCCAGCTTGCCCCGGAGCTTTTCCTGGCGCTTTTGGATTTCAGCGGAAACGTTATTTTTCGTTATGAGCTGCCGCCCAATGTTCGGGTCCTTATATCCGGCCCGTCTTGCGGCGGCGGTGGCATTGAGGTCCACCAGGTACTCATCCACAAACCGCTTTTGCTTGTCAGTCAGCTTTGCCACACTCACCACCCCAAAACATAGTAAAAGGCCGCCTCCCCCGCATAGGGGAAAGCAGCCCGAAAAAATCATAGGTGAATGGCGGCAGGGGTCTGGTTTTCACTTCCGTCACCCTGCCGCCACCCTCAAAGGAGGTAATACCATGATGAGGCATACACCCGCAGTACCATTCTACCACTTATAGGAGAAACATAAAAAACTTGTTGCAACATTTCAAACAATGTTCTCTCATTCATGCTGTTTCAGATACCTGTAACAAACCATTTTCACATTGCCTGCATTGTTACCTCCGCCGATACACGCCGCCACCTGTTCCCACGGCAGCCCATTGACAAAGCGATAGGTGAAAATCTGCCGGGTTAGGCTGTCATCAATGCCGGATATGTAGCGCTCCAGGCGGCTCCGCTCATAGAGGCATTGCTGGTGCTTGGCCTCTATGATGCCCCGCAAATCGGCAATCTCCGCCGCATACTCGCCCACTTTGTCTGTGACGCCGGGGGAGTGGGGCATCCCGGTGAGGACCTGGGCCCCTGGCAGGGCCTTGGCCTCAAGCTCCTGGAGGCGGCGCTTGTCCATCTCAATCTCCCGGTTGAGGTAGTATAGCTGGGACAGTTCTTTTAGGGTCATGTGCTCAGTCCTCCGTTTTCTCTCCAGTCCACACCGGCTGGCAGTTGCCCTCACCCATCATGCACACCTTGGCGCACACCTTGCACGGGTCACCACCGGCCATGACAAAATGCAGGTCTTTGATGGCCTTGTCCACCGTGCGCCGCAGGTCTGCCAGCTCCTCCAGGTCCTCCTGTGCATAGGAATGGGCCTCAAGGCTGGCGATGTTCGCCGCCTGGTCCTCAATCTGCCGCTCCAGGGCCTCCATTTTCTGCTGGTCCACCTCATGCTGGATGGTCAGCCGGGCGTTTTCCCGGATGAGCTCATCAGTGAAAATAGTTTCTTTATTCAGCACAATGCTCATGTTACACTCTCCTTTACTTTCTTGATGCGGGCCTTGAGAGCCCGCATGACGGCCTCATGGGTGTCTGCCCGGTCCCGCACAGTGGCCATGACATCCTCATCCTCACAGCCCTGCACCACCAGGTAGTGGACAAAAACCTTGTCATAGGGGGAGCCCTGCCGGTATAGGCGGCAGTTTCCCTGGTCATTCAGTTCAAAGCTCCAGTTGAGGCCGTACCACACCACATGGCGGCCTCCCGCCTGGAGGTTGAGCCCATAGGCACAGGAGGCCGGATGCACCAGCAGCACATCCACCTCTCCGGCGTTCCAGGCGTCCTCATCCTCAGAGCCCTTATACACCCGGACCCGCAGCTTGTCCGCCCGGCCCCGGTTGTACTTCTCCAGGCGCTCCAGGATGCGGTCCTTGTCGTGCTGGTAGCCGTAGAACGTGAGGCAATGCTCCCCGTTTAACTGCTCCAGCAGCTCCGTGTAGGCCTCCAGCTTGCAGTCATGCACCGGGACCACCTTGCCGTCATTGCTATACACGGCCCCATTGCAGAATTGCAGCAGCTTGCCCACCAGGACCCCGGCGGTGCCCGCCGTGATGATGTCCTCATCCACCTCCAGCAGCAGGTCCCGCTCAAACTGGTCATAGGCCTTTTTGGCCTTGGGGTCCAGCATGACAGGGATTTCATGCTGGATGAAGTCCGGCAGTTGCAGGTAGTCCTCCGCTTTCATGGAGATGCAGATGTCAGAGATGGCGGCCAGCACGGCATCCTCCGCTCCATCTTTGGCCTTGTAGGAGAAAATCTGGGTCCGGCTCCGCTGGTCCGGGTCAAAGTATCTCTCCCGGTAGGCGGACAGCGTGGGCCCCAGACGGGCTCCGCCGTCCAGGAGGTACACCTGGGCCCATAGGTCAATCAGCCCCTTGGAGGACGGCGTGCCGGTCAGCAGCACCACTTTCTTGATAAACCGCCGGATGCGTTTGGCCGCCTTGAAACGCTTGCTCTGGGGGTTTTTGAAACTGGTGCTCTCATCAAAGATGACCATATCAAAGGGCCAGGCCTGCTGGTAGTAGTCCACCAGCCACTCAAAATTTTCCCGGTTGATGACGTAGACATCCGCCGGAGTGTTGAGGGCCTTGATGCGCTTGCTGGCGCTCCCCAGGACGGTGGACACCCGGAGGTTTTTGAGATGGTCCCACTTGGCCGCCTCCTTGCTCCAGGTGGCCTCCGCCACCTTTTTGGGGGCCACCACCAAAGCCTTGGACACCTGCCAGCGGAAATACTTGAGAATATTGACCGCTGACAGGGTGATGACCGTTTTGCCCAGCCCTGGCCGAAGAAACAGCCCCACGGCGGGGTTTTCCACTTCCTGCTGGATGCAGTAGACCTGGTAGTCATGCGGTGTGTACTGCATCGGTGAAAACCTCCCTCAGAAACTCTTTCACGGCGTCCATCCCATAAAGCACTCGGACATCCGCCCCCCGTTTCTCCAGTTCGCTCCTTTGCCATTTCTGCACCTTGGCCAGCCTCCCAATCTCTGTTTTCAGTTCAACATAGACGGTCTTGCCGGTGGGTGTTATGACGATGCGGTCAGGGACGCCCGGATTTCCGGGAGAAACAAACTTATAGCACAGGCCGCCGTGCTCTTTCACCTTGCGGACAAGGTAGCTCTCAATACTGCTTTCTCTCAATTTCCTCAACCTCCAATCTGGTCCGTGCAACATCGTAACATCGCGCGCGTATTTACGCGCAAACAGGCGGTTTAGAGGATTTTTATTTTCTCTAATCCTCTAATTCTCTCTATTTTCAAAATCAATAGAAATAAATGTTGCAATGTTGCAGACACCCGAAAAAGCCAGTGATTTCAAGGGTTTAGGCCGTAACATTGCCCGTAACATTGCCCGCAACATGTTGCAGGCAGATGTAACATTCAAAATGAATGTTGCAGGCAATGTTACACTAAATGTTGCGCCTCCTTAGAAAGCCTCTTTGAGCTCCACAGTAGCCAAAACGCAAGGCGCTCTTGCCTTTTTCCCAGCCGCCGGAGGCCTCAATGATGCTGTTGATTTCTGCCGTGTCGCTGTATCTCATGTCCCGCTGCTTGCCGTCCAGGGCCTCACACCACACCTCCAGGGCACACACCCGGTCCCGGTCCACCAGCTTGACCTCACCCTGCACGGCTCCGCCCCAGAACATGCGGCGGCGGTCCAGCGGCCAGCTCTGCCAGTCCTCCGGGACCTGCCGGTCTAAAAAATCCAGGATGACGCCCTCCCTGGTGCTCACCTCACGGTGCTCCTCCTGCTTTTGCTTGGCGGCGTCCTCCAGCTCCCCTTTGAGGAAAAGGGGCTCCCCGGTCCTCCAGCGGACCACGGCCTCCGCCCATAGTTGGTCAACCTCCTCCGGCAAATCGGACCACACCCTCTTTGTGGCCGGGGCCACGCCCACATCCACGGGCCAGAAACGGCGGTTGCCGGTCCGGTCCTGGAGATAGTCAGAGGTGTTGGTGGTGCCGAAGAACACGCAGCACCGGGGCAGCTCTTTGACATGGCGGCCATAGGCGGCCCGAAAACGGTCCGCCCGCAGGGAGAGAAACTGCTTGATGCGGGCAATGTCCGTGCGCCGGAAAGCATCCAGCTCCGCAATTTCCACCAGCCAGACGCCCTGGAGCAGTTCAGAGGCCTCCTTGCCCTCAAAGGTGCGGATGCTGTCGTTGAACCAGCCCCGGCTCATCTTATCCAGCAGGGTGCTTTTGCCCAGGCCTTGCGGCCCGGAGAGGATGAGCATGGTGTCATATTTGGTGCCGGGGACCATAGCACGGGTCACGGCGGCGGTGAAAGCCTTGCGGGTCACGGCTCTGGTGTACGGGGTATCAGCGGCCCCCAGGTAGTCCACAAAGAGCGTGTCCAGGCGGGGGGTCCCGTCCCAGGCAAGGCCCTTGAGATAGTCCTGTATCTCATTGAACGCATGGGCGGTGGAGTGCAGGGAAAGTGCCCCGTCAATCTTGCCGTTGCCGGTGATGTGGTGGTAGCGCTCCATGTACCAGTAGAGGCCCTGGTTGTCGTTGTCATCCCAAAAGCGGCGCTCCGTGCGGCTGTCCCAGGGGAGGGCCCCCAGGACCTCACCACGGCCCGCAAATTGGTTGAGGGCAAACTTGCCTTTGAGGAGCGGGTCATGCTCCAGGATTATCCACACATTATCAATGGTCGATTTGGGGAGCCCCGTCTGGGTGTTCACGGCCAGCTTGCCCATCCAGTTGGCAGGGTCCTCATCGTTGGTGCCCTCCACGCCCTCAAAGTCCTTGACGGCCTCCTGGTAGCGCTCCTGGCTCATCAGGGCGGCCACATCGGCGTCCTGGACGGCCAGTTCACACATGGCCTTGTAGGAGGGCAGGCGGTTGGTGGGCGTGCCCGGCTGGGCCTCATCGTCCTTGTCCCCAAAGCGGTGGAGGCGGACCATATCAAAGGCATTGACCAGGCGGTTGCTGCACGGGTCAGTGGCGTGGTGGGAATAGAGGAATTTGCCGTTGTCGTAGATGACAGCGCCGCCGGTGGTGGAGCCGCCCAGATAGGTGTAGCGGCCAGGCATGTTGTCCACCGGCTCATAGATGCCGGGGATGAGCTCATCCATGGCCCGGTAGATGTCATAGGTGCGGCAGAACGCCCCCACCACGCCGGTCTTGGCCTCCGGGTCACCCTGCTTGACGGCCAGCTTGGGCAGGCTCAGAGCGCCCGGCACCTGGGGCCAGGTGGTGCAGTCGGTCCAGTCATCATATTTGGCCAGCAGGCCGTTGGCACAGAGCAGGGGCTTGTCTTTCCACACATAGATGTATTGGCTGTCAGCGCAGCAGGATGGCCAGTACATGAGCCGGGACACCTCAAAGGTGGTGGGGTCACACAGCTCCAGGCCGATGAGCTCCGCCATTTTGCGGGCGATGGGCTCATATTCATCCGCTGTCATGGTCCGGTCCGTGGGGAGCAGGACACGCAGACGGGGCGCTGCTGGGCTGTGCTTGCGGGTGGAATAGATGCAATAGCCGCAGCCCAGGGCCTCCACACGGCGCAGGACATCCTCCGTGCCGCCGGAGGGGATGTTGTCCAGGTCCAGGGTGACCACATCACGCCCGGTCACGTTGTTGGCCTTGCGGCGGGGCCCGGACAGTGTGCCGGCCATAAAGCCGCCCACGTCCTTGAGGTCATCCTGCTGGGCCTTTTTCATATTCAGATATTCCGCCAGGGTTTCCGTGCCTCTGGCCGGGGCCTGGAGCCGGGCCCAGAGCTCTGAGATGAGCATGGTCTGGGGCTGCCAGGTCATGGCCCGCCGGTTGCTCCCGGCGGAGATTGTTATTTTGCGGTCATATTGCATGGGGCGGCACCTCTTACTCTGGTTTTTCTCGTTCCGGGGTCAATCGGTCCAGCCAGCGCTGGAGCTTTTCCGCCTCCACGGCGGTGGTGTTATCTCCGCCCATGGCGACATCCAGGACCTTGAGGCACAGGCGGACATCTCCCAGCTCCTCATGCAGATGCTCCGCCGCTTGGGCGTGTGTCATCGGCGTGGGATTTTCTCCCCGGAGCTTTCTGGCCATTTTGAGAGAGGCCTGGGTCAGTTCGGCCAGCTCCTCAGCGCATTGCTCCAGCACGGCGGGCAGGCCGATGGCAGCAATGACCTGGAGCACCCCTCTGGTGCTTTCGGTGTCAGTAGCTTTCATCTAAAACACCTCCCGGTCTTTTTGTCCTTGATTTCTATGCGGGCCAGCAGCTCAAAGCCGCTTTCCGCTATGATAAACTTGAGCACCTTGATGAGAAAATTGACCTTTCCCTCCAGGGCGGCGTCCTCCTGCATGATAGGCCGCAGGGCGTTGTATGCGGTGGGGTCAGGGTAGCCCTCACCGTTTTCCCAGGGTTTAGGGGTCATCTTGCAGCACCTCCTCTTGCCATTTTTCAACGTCAATGCCTTTTTCCTTGAGCTTGTAGCGCTCCGGGTAGAGGTCGTCCATCTGGTAATACTCCCTCATCCGGCGGTGTTCCCTGACCATGGCCAGGTAGAAGTCATGGAGCCGCTTTTCCCTCCAGCCATAGCACTGGTACAGGGTCCAGAGCACCATGGTGTCCAGGTCAAGGGAAAAGCGGGCATCCGCCTCAAGGCATTGTTGGTTTATCTCGTGCATCATGGCGCTCTCCATGGCCGGGGTCATAATGCCCCGGCCCAGGTCGGAGAGCTTGATGTTGATGCTGGGGTCCTTGGGCACCTGGACGCCCTGCTTTTGCAGCTTGCGCCGCTCCCGCCTATTCATGGCGGGCCTCACGGCGGCACTGGAGGAAATGCTCAGTGGGCTCCCAATCCTCCATAACAAAGACAGTTTCCTCCGGCCCCAGGCCGTGGAGGTCACACACAAAGTCACCCTCGCCCAGATACATGCAATGGTCGCACACGTTGGGGTCGCAGGTCTTGGGCATCTGGCGGCGGCGTTTCTTGTTCTTGGCCATGTTCAAAGCCTCCTTTTTATCATCACAGTGGCCTCCAGCGGGGACCAGTTGGCCAGGAAAGCCTCCGGGGATGCGTAGGGACAGTAGGGGCCCTCCGTGGAGCGTGCAGTCCACCATTTTGCGGTGGGGTCATATTCAAGGGTGAGGTGGTAGATGCGGCCCGTAACAAAGCCCATAGAGCCGTTTTCCCCGTTAAAACGGGCCACCGCATGAAACTCATACCAGATGGGGCCGTCTGCAATGTGGTTGACCGCAAGCTGGAAAAACCGCAGCCGAAAGTCCCGCTGGGTTTCGGGTTCTAGGGTCATGGTGCCTACACCTCCTTGGTGGCAATCTCACCGGCACAGGCCGCATAACCGGCCAGGTCCACAAAGCTGTCCGGGCTGGAGCCGGTGGCAATCCTGGCCACCTTGAGCAGCCCCATCATGGCGGCCACGTCCTTGGCGGTGATGTGGTTGATGGCCATGACCTTGGCCAGCTCCGGGTGGGCCGCTCGGAGGTAGACACCCCACAGCAGGCCGATGGTTTCAAAGTTGTTTTCCGGGGTGCCGTAGTCCCGCTCACGTTCTCCGCAGACGCAGACACGGGCCGCCTCCAGTATTTCAGCTCTTTTCATGGGGCACCTCCAGGTCATCAAACACCACAGGGACAAGCTCCTGCATCCGGTGGAGCAGCGGAACGGCCAGCTCTCTCATCTGGGGATGAGCCGCCGGAGCCGTGCGGAGCTTGAAGAAATGCCGCCATTCCCGGAGGTTGGCGGTCATCACCACCTCCGTCTTGAGGCTGTTGGGCAGCACAGACCGGGCCTCCTGGGGCGTGCATCCAAAGTTGAGCAGTTCAAAATAGCGCCGCTCCGCCGTCAAGCAGGCCTCCCGCCAATACTGCCAGCCCTCGGTGCCCTCCACCAAAAAGATGGGGCGGATGACCGTGATTTCTCGGCCAAAGCCGTCTTTGGAGTAGTTGCAGTAGCGGGTGCTCTCCTGGCAGTAGGAGGCCAGGCGGTGCCGGACCAGCTCATGGGACACGCCTCGGTCACAGATAAACTTGACGGTGATGTCATAATGCTCCAGCACGGCCTCATGGCCACGCTTGATGATGTTGGCCACAAAGGTGGCGGCGCTGGTGTCAGTGATTTTGTTCTCGGACTTGTAGCACACCCGCCCGCACAGCTCAATGTGCTTGAGAACGGCCTGGCCGTCCAGCGGGGTGAGAATTTCAAAGCTGGGAGAGATGATTTTCATGGCGCTTGAGCCTCCTTTTCAAAACGCTTTTCAAGGTCAAAAATACTGGCTCTATTTGTGAATGGGTTTTCAGAAATGTTTTGAATTTCATGCAGTTCTGCCCACAATTCTGGATGGTGTTTCCAAAGAGAACGCATTTCCCCTATTCGGGCATTATGACAAAACCAGCAGCCGTTGCGCTCTTGTGTCTTATAAATAGGCGAAAGCAGAAAATGCTCTTTGCATATTTCCAGAGCCTCTGCCTCCGTAATTCCGAAGTCCGCAAGAGGAGCAGACGAAGTGGGGGATTTTTGCAAGCGTTCAAGTCGTTTCGGCTCATCCGCTGCAATTCCTACATACTCATGGATGGTGTCCGTCTGGCTCTTGTGGTAGGCATTTATGGGACGCATTTTTAAGTAACCATTGCACCAGTTTGCCAGCCTGGATGGAAAACCCAGCGGGGTTCCCACCCGCTTTCCTTTTGTCCGTATGTGGTAACAATTCTCCTTATAGGTGGTTTTATCCCTCAGCACAGTTACTTTGAGGCCATAGCAGAGCTCAAGGATGGGAATGGCTTTGTTATAGATGAAAGCGGCGTGTTCCGGGTATTCTCCGCTGATATGTTTATCAAACATGACCTCACAATAGATGACCTCATCCAGAGGTAGGCCGTGCTTGATTATGGTGAGTATCATGGCAAGGCTGTCCTTGCCGAAAGAGCAGGATGCAATGTATTTCAAAAAGAGCCCTCCCACGCCCCGCCACCGCTGCTGGCGGGGGGGGGCTAAAGTGATTTAGAGGTTGTTATGAGGCGGCGGATTTTTCCGCCGGAAAAAATGGCGGTTAATCGGGCCGGAAACCATGCCGGGCAAGGTAGCGCTCCGCCTGCTGTTCCTGGGTGAAATGGCGGCTCTTGCGGCGCTCCCGGTCCCGCCCATAGACAACGGTGGAGCCGATGCCCTGCACCAGCCAGTAGTCCTTGTTGTTTTTGCGGACAAGGTTGTAATAGACGGCCTCGCCTTTATCGTTTACCATGTGCATGGTCCTGGCCTCCTTTTTAGTCTTTGGTAAAGTAGTAGCCCACCCAGCCAGCCGCCTTGAGCGGTAGGTCAGGGGCCCATGGGACCGGCTCCCCCATGATGGAGCAGACGGTGCCCAGCATGGCGTCCTCCGTGTCCCAGGGGGCTACATCAATGACCACCTCATCGTGGACATGGAACACCACAGGCAGCCCGGCGGCCTCCAGCCGGTCAATGGACAGGGCCAGGCAGTCACGGGCAATGGCCTGCACACAGTTCTCCACCAGCTTGCCGCCGTAGGTTTCAATGCGTTTCCAGCGTTTGGTTTTCTGGTCCATGCCCATGTAGGAAATGGAGGGTCGCCCCCATTCGTTCTGGCCAATGCTGGGGCTGATATAGTAGAGCTTGCGGCCAGAGGGGAGCCGGATGGTGAGGCAGTCCACGCCGTTGTCATAGTCGTACTCACGGGCCAGCAGCAGGCCGTTGACGCCCACGCTGCCGCCCTCGGTGATGACCTGGACGGCGGCATTGTCCATGCTGTACCACAGGTCCCGGATGCGCTTGTTGGCCTCTCGCCAGCGGCTCACGATGTCCGGCAGCTCCTCCTCGGTGAGCCCCATGTCCAGGGCTCCCATGGTGATGAGGGCCCCGGTGCTGCCCTGGTAGCCCAGGGCCAGCTCCGCCACCTTGCCCTTTTGCCGGAGCGCATACTCTGGATTGCCTTTTTTGATGAGCTCCAGAGGCACCCCAAACATTTGGGAGGCAGAGGCCTCATAGATTTTGCCGTGGGTGCGGAACACCTCCAGCCGCCATTGCTCCTTGGCCAGCCATGAGATGACACGGGCCTCAATGGCGGAAAAGTCGGCGTCAATCAGTACATGGCCCTCCGGGGCCACAAAGGCCGTGCGGATGAGCTGGCTGAGGGTATCGGGCACACTGCCGTAAATGAGCCGCAGGGCGTCCAGCTTGCGGGCCTTTACCAGCTCACGGGCCAGGTCCAGCGGCTCCGTGTAGGTCCGGGGCAGGTTTTGCACCTGCACCAGCCTCCCGGCCCAGCGCCCGGTCCTGTTCGCTCCGTAAAATTGGAGCAGGCCCCGGACACGTCCATCCGCACAGACAGCGGCCTCAATGGCGTCATATTTCTTGGTGGAGGTCTTGCCCAGCTCTTGGCGTATCTCCAGCATCCGGCTCACCTGGGGGCTGTTATCGTCCCGGCCCAGCAGGCGGGCAACGGTGTCTTTTCTCAGGTCGGCCAGCTCCTCACCAATTTCCTCCTGGAGCCAGGTGGTGAGCTGGGCCACGCTGTTGGGGTTGGACAGGCCAGAGAGCTGCATGGCCTCCGCCATGAGCGTCTGGCGCACGGTGTCCCCCAGATAGAGGGCCCCGGTGACCAGCTCCAGGTCCACGGCCACGCCCCTGGCGTTGATGATGAGGTCAGTTTCCCATTGCTTTTGCACCCAATCCGGGACCGGGAAAGCGGAGAGCCGCCGCTCAATCTCCATTTCCGTCACCACGTCCTGCTTGCAGTATTCTTTGAAAAGCTCCCATTTGGCGGGGTCATGCTGGGGCAGGTTGCGGGTCCTCTGGCCGTTGGCCTTGGAGGGCTTGCAGGGGATGCAGAAGTAGCGGATGAGCGCCTTGCCGGTGTTGAGCTTTTGCTTGTCCTGGGGGAGCCCCAGGGCCTTGCCGGTGGCGTCCAGGCCTGCCGTGTAGCCACAGTAGAGGCCGTGGAACATGGTGCAGCGCCATTGGTCCGGCGGCAGGGTGCCCATGAATTTGGAGAGGCAGCCCCACTCAAAAGGGGCGTTGTAGGCGTGCTTGATGTACTCCGGGCTGGTGATGGCCTGGACCAGCCACGGGGGGAGTTGTTCCCCCCGTGCCAGGTCGATGATTTCAACAGGCGCACCATCCAGGCTGAACGCAAAGAGCAGGATTTCAAAGTCCGGGCTCTGGATGTATTTCTGGGCACCGGCCTTTGCCAGCGGCACGCTGGAATAGGTTTCAAGGTCAATGCTGAGATGGTGCATGTGGGCCTCCTTATGCGCCGAAAGCGGCGTCTTTGGTGTAGAGCTCCATGATGTTCTCCGTGTTCACGCCACGGGCCTCCAGCTCCTCCATCATGGCCTTAAAGAGCGGGGTGCCGGTCACATACTGGACCAGCTCCTCAGAGGAGAGGCTGGTGGCGTTGTGGAGGGATTTCTTGCGGATGTCCTCCCCGTTGCCGGTGGGGGTCCAGGCCTCCTGCTCCTCAAAGGTGGCGTCCTCGATGTCGTTGACCAGCATGGCCTGGACACGGGCGGGTTTCTGCACCAGCATCTTGACCGTGTTGAGCAGGTGGGCGGTTTCCATGTCCTTGACCTCCAGGGCCAGGCCAAAGGCTCCAATCCAGAGCTTTCCATCAAAGCGGGTTTTCATCGGTATGTCCTCCTTTTGTCGTTATCACATGGGCTGGCCAGTGATGGGGTTGATGCCGTTGTTGCTGTTCCAGGGCGGAGTGTTGGCGGGAGCAGGGGCGGCACCGTAGCCGGGAGCCGCCGGAGCTACACCATAAGCGCCGGGGGTGGCGGGCATTGCCGCCCCATAGTTGGGGGTGGCCGGAGCGGCAGGGGCCGCCCCCTGTC
>ENA-OZHM01000097-OZHM01000097.1-human-gut-metagenome-genome-assembly--contig:-NODE-97-length-40936-cov-7.713926_pt1 | contig 40936 bp, 31 predicted proteins | sample MGYA00244047_ERZ653688 | MGnify/ENA primary metagenome ERZ653688 (study PRJEB26926, sample SAMN06165194) | human gut metagenome | biome: ENVO:00009003; feature: ENVO:2100002; material: ENVO:00002003... | reverse complement strand
TATCACAGACATATGGGAAAGAAAGATACCGCGGCGTACAACATAGGATGCGGGAAAAAATGCTCGCGGACTGTATCAACGGTCAGAATATCTTTGCCGGTATATCGCGAGATGAAGAAAGCCCGGTCAAGACGGCTGTCAGAAGATATTGTCAGGAACATTATCTGAGTAGTGAGGGTACTGAAGAATATGATGAACAATATCTGTCCTGCCTTACAGAGGGGGTAACGCGGTGTATTTGTGCTTTTACCGGAAATGCTTATGAAGATGTTGGGGCATTGCCGTTTGATGAGGATACAAATTTTCGGCTTTGCGTGGAAGTGTTCGATCTTGTTGAAGGCTTACAAGATGCGGTAATCGAAAGTGAGCAACGCCGTGAAGAAGCAAAAAAAGAACGTGAGCGAAAGAAGGTAGCTCGTCAGACATTTAATGAAGAAGGAGATTTACTCAATGAATGGCCGCAGTATTCGCAACTCTCATTATGGGACATTGCGGAAGGAGTTTCTGAAAACAGAATTCCCGATGCAATATCAGATTCTGTTGATGACGGGCGGATTGTCCGCGCATTTGCAGAAAACAGAGAAAGCAGCACAGGCGCTCAGACGTCGATTGACAGCGGAGGTGCTTTCGGACAACTTGTCCTCGAATTACCTGAAGAATTTGCAGGACAATCGGATGGCGGAAATGGAAATCGAGAGGACTATATTGGAGGAAATCGTGTACCAGCCGCTCGAAACTACCGACTGACAGAGGAAAACTTCCACTATGCAACGGGAGCAAAGACACGCTATCGTCAAAATATCGACGCCATAAAAGTAATGCTGCGTTTGCGCAGCGAAGGTAAACAGGCGAACGACGAAGAAAAGGCAATCCTTTCTAAATACGTCGGGTGGGGCGGTCTTGCTTATGCGTTCGATCCGGAAAAATCTGAATGGGCAAAAGAATATGCGGAATTGAACGAACTTCTCGATCCCGAAGAATACCGCCTTGCAAAAGAGTCTGTTTTGTCAGCGCATTATACTCCGAAGACAATCATAGACGGAATTTACAGCGGATTAAGTCGAATGGGTTTTACAAAGGGCAAAATTCTTGAACCTGCGATGGGTATAGGCAATTTTATCGGTTTATTGCCCGAAACATTCGATCCGAAAGAAACCTACGGCGTAGAGATAGACTCTTTGACAGGCAGCATTGCAAAACTTCTGTATCCGCAGACAAAAGTAAAGATTCAGGGATTTGAAGAAACAAACTTTGCAAACAATTCGTTTGATGCGGTAATAACCAACGTGCCGTTTGGTTCGTTCAAAGTATATGATAAGGAATACGACCGCCTCGGCTTTTACATTCATAACTACTTTCTTGCAAAATCTTTGGATAAGATTCGTCCGGGCGGCATCATTGCGGCAATCACGACCAAAGGTACAATGGACAGGGCAGATACGTCCGTAAGACAGTACATAGCAAACAGAGCAAAACTTCTCGGCGCAATACGCTTGCCAAACACCGCCTTCAAGACAAGCGCGGGAACGGAAGTAACGGCAGATATTCTCTTTTTTCAAAAGAGAGACAGGATTGTAGAAAAGGCAAAAGAAAGTTGGATAAATGTCGGCACGGATGAAAACGGGGTGCCGGTCAATCAATATTTTATTGAACACCCGGAAATGTTGCTCGGTACAATGGTGCAGCACAAGTCAATGTACGGCCGCGACGATGAGACTGAATTACTGCCGGACGAACGCGAACTCGGACAGGCTATTGCTGAGGCCGTTACAAATCTGCCGGAGAACATTTACGACGCGAGTAAAGCGGTTCCCGTAGGAAAGACGGTGGCAGAGGCGGAAATAGAAATCGACGAGGAACATAAGGACTTAAAAAATTTCTGCTATGTCTTTATCGGTGATACGTTGTACCAGCGAGAGGGAGACCGTTTGCGTGCGCGCGACATAGCGAAAACAAATGTAGAGCGCATGCGCGCCCTGATCGGCCTGCGTGAACAGGTGCGCACCGTTTTGAATGTGCAGCTCGATAATTGTTCTGATGAGGTTTTGCGGCGGGAACAGTCTGTTTTGAACAGCAGATACGATTCTTTCGTTCGCAAATACGGTATCGTCAATTCGAGGACAAACAGAGGATTGTTCCGTGAAGATGCAGATTTTGCTTTGCTTATCTCCATTGAGGATGTGGATGAGAAATCGGGTACGGCAAAGAAAACGGATGTGTTTTCTAAACGCACGATTAAACCATATGAGAAAATTACCCACTGTGACAGCGCTTTGCAGGCCCTGTACGTTTGCAAAAGTGAAAAAGGACAAATTGATCTGAAATATATAGAACAACTGACGGGCAAAAGATATGATGAAATTGTTTCCGAACTTGAGGGGAAAATCTATCGGAATCCTGAAAAGAGTTTGTTGGATGAGGGCAATCCCTATCTTGGATGGGAAGATGCTTCTGTGTATTTATCGGGGAATGTCCGAAAAAAGTTAGAGGCAGCGGAACAGGCGGCGGAAACAGACGAACGGTATCAAAAAAATGTCGAGGCTTTACGCGAGGTGCAGCCGGCTCCTCTCACGGCAAATCAAATCAGTGCGCGTATCGGGGCAAACTGGATTGACGAAAAATATTATAAACAATTCATCTGTGAGTTGCTTGAGATCAACAGTTATCAGGCGGACAGCGTAACTGTCGGATATAGTGCCATTACGGGTGAATGGAGTGTCGGTCGCGATACATATTTGCGGTACAATTTGAACGCCAACTCAGTGTTCGGCACAAAACGCATGGATGCATTCGTATTGTTTGAGAGGTGTTTGAATTCACAGACGCCAACTATTACGGATGAAGTAGAGGATGTGGACGGAAAGAAAAAGCGTGTCGTGAATAAGCAGGAAACGATAGCCGTCCGTGAACGGCAAAAGAAGTTGCAGACCGCTTTCAAAAAATGGATATTTGATGAACCGCATCGTCGTGAGTATCTTGTCAGTAAATACAATCAGATATATAACACGACGGTCGTTCCGACGTTTGACGGCAGTTATCTGCAGTTTCCGGGAATGAATCCGGAGATAACGCTCAAAGACTATCAGAAAGATGCGGTCGCTCGAATTTTGCAGGGTGGGAATACGCTCCTGCACCACGTTGTCGGGGCAGGCAAAACGTTTGAGATGGCAGCTGCTTGCATGAAAATGCGTGAAATAGGTATTGCGCAAAAGCCCATAATTGTCGTACCGAATCATCTTGTTGTGCAGTGGGCAAATGAGTTCAGAACCTTGTACCCGACGGCAAACCTCTTAATGGCGACAAAAAAGGATTTTGAAAAAACGAGCCGAAAGCGCTTTGTCGCAAAGGTCGCTACGGGAGATTGGGATGCCGTTATTATTGCGATGTCAAGTTTTGAGAAAGTACCTATTTCAAATGAGAGGCAGAAAGAACGATTGTCAAGCGAAATCGAAGCCATTGAAACAGCTATTGTGGAGGCCAAAAGAGACCGTGGGGAACGTATTCGGGTAAAAGACTTGGAACGCACATTGAAGAATAAGCGAGCACAGCTTGAGAAACTTCTGAATGCAAACAAGAAAGATGATTTGTTGCAGTTCGAGCAGTTAGGCGTAGATGCTCTTTTTGTCGATGAGGCGCACAAGTACAAAAATAAGTTCATATTTACGAAGATGAACAATGTGGCAGGCATCAGCAGGGCAATGTCACAACGCGCGACAGATATGGACTTGAAATGCGAGTATATCGGAGAGCTTCGCGGGGGAGATCGCGGCGTTACGTTTGCAACGGGAACACCTATCAGCAATTCGCTTGTTGAAATGTACACGATGCAGTCATATCTGCAGCGCAGAGAACTGAAAAATCTGAATTTGCAGTTTTTTGATGCTTGGGCATCTGTGTTTACGGAAACAGTTACGGGCCTTGAGCTTGCGCCGAGCGGACAGGGGTACAGAACACGGACGCGAGTGGCGAAGTTTACGAATTTACCGGAACTTCTTAAATTGTATCGCAGTTTTGCTGATGTTAAAACGGCAGATATGCTTAATCTTCCCGTGCCGAATGCTGAAAAATCGTTGATAAAGTGTGAATCGTCCGAAGATATACTTCGCTTAAACGATGAAATCGTAGAGCGTTCAGAGCGTATTGCTGCGGGATCTGTCAATCCTCGTATTGACAATATGCTCTGTGTTACACATGACGGTAAGATGATTGCTCTTGATCTGCGTTGCTATGATATGTCTATTCCGGATGATCCCGCAAATAAGGTAAATCAATGCGTCGGGAATGTCTATAGGATATGGTCGGAGAGCAAGGACAAAAGAAGTACGCAAATCATCTTTTGTGATATGTCCGTTCCCAAAAAAGAGTATGAGGATTACGATCCGCTGAAAGATTTTGACGTGTACAATGACATCAAGCGGAAACTTGTAACGCTTGGCGTTCCTGCGGAAGAAGTTGCGTATATTCACAGCGCAAAGACCGACCAGCAGAAACAGGATATGTTTGATCGGGTGCGCCGTGGTGAAATCCGCGTATTGATAGGTTCGACGGAAAAGTGTGGGGCCGGTACAAACATACAAAACAAATTGATAGCGTTGCACCATCTCGATACGCCTTTCCGTCCGAGTGATTTGGAACAGCGCGAAGGGCGTATCGTCCGACAGGGCAATGAAAACGAAACGGTTTGGCTTTATACTTATGTAACGGAAAAGACGTTTGACTCATATTCTTATCAGATACTTGAAACGAAACAGCGGTTTATTTCGCAGATAAATCATGGCGATTATACTGTACGCGAGGCAGAGGATATAGACGACACTACGTTGAACTATGCGCAGGTCAAGGCCATTACTTCCGGTAATCCGAAAATCATGCGAAAAATGGAAATCGAACAAAGGCTCGGTCAGTTGAGTTCGCTGGAGAATGATTACAGGAATAATCGCTATCGGTATCAGGAAATTATCCTGCATACACCGAAGCAGCTTGAAGATTTTATTCGGCGGAAAGAAAATCTGAAACAGGATATAGAATTACGTGACACTCATAAAGACGACTTGATTCAAATCGGGAAGCAAAAGTTTGCCGAGCGTAAAGATGCGGGCGAATTGTTAGTCCGTGTCTTGAAGTCGCAGCAATATGTCGGGAAAACAATCGGTATGTTCCGCGGGTTCAGATTAGTGGCAATGGAAAACGGACTTTATATGTCAAATGTAAAACTTGTCGGGGCAAACGAATATAAGGTTGGCATCGGTGACAGTGGGATAGGTGCAATTACTCGATTGGAGAACGAAACAGACGGTTTTGAAAAGTCAATCAGTTCTACAGAAAAAGAAAGAGCGGATGAAGAGGCAAAACTTGAACAGGCCAAAATAGAGGTGGAAAAGCCGTTTGAGTATGCAGAAGAAGTCGAAAGCCTGCAAGCAGAACTCTCGGCGATTGATGCCGAACTGGATTTGAACAAAGAAGAAGCTCCGATTGTGTTGGATAATGAGGCAGAGCCGGAAAAGGCAGAAATAGAGGTGTTGGACGAAACAGAGGAGGAAGTAGAAATTGTTTAACGAGACAGGATAAAACTAACGGTTGCCTTTCGGCAACCGCAGAAGAGTAGATGAGAAAATGATAGAAGTTAATTTTTCAAATAGTCATTTAATCTTTCAGACAGCCGATCGGAATGACAAACACACCGTCCGGACGCTTATATCCGTATTCTGTTCCTGTAATAACGATTTTCAGGTCGGGAAGGCGTAACGGGCACTGTTTTTCTTTTTGATTGTATTGGTTGATGAGCCGTTCAATTTCAAGTAAATGTTTCGCGCCGTCTTCGATCTGTTTTGCACCGAGTTTGAATTCGATAAGAGCATATCTGCCGTCGTTCAGGCGGAGAACCCCGTCTGCCTCCAAGCCATAACGGTCGCGGTAATAGCACATATCGCCATCGAAAGCAGACGAGTAGATTTTTAGATCGCGGATGCACAGAGATTCAAACAGAAACCCCAGCGTTTTGAAATCGGTATTAAAGTATTGCGGAGACAAACCTAAAGCCGCGACAGCGATGGAGGGATCGATTAGATTGCGCTTTTTAGAAGAGCGAATTGCCGTCTTGGAGCGAATAGCGGGACACCAAGCGTCGATATCTTCTATGATATAGAGTTTTTCCAACGCTTGAATATAGTCGTGAAAAGTAGTTTGGCCTATATCAAAATTGCTCTTTACATCGCCCAAAATCGTATTAGTTTCCGCAAGCGTACAGAGATTGCGACTATAAGAACGTAAAATTTCCTGTGCCCAGCGTGGATTGCGTTTTGTATTATCTATGTTGCTGATGTCAGTAGAGTAGGTTTGTCTGTATAGGTCTTTGGCAACTTCCAATTTTGCGCGGTCGGTTTTGTTAGACAGACTGTGCGGCCAACCGCCGCGGCAAATGGCAAAAATGAGACCATCGATAGACAGTTTAGAAATGCAACCGTCAAAATGTTCCGGATGATTGAAAAGTTCCGAAAGCGATACAGTCCCGTTGGATTCTTCGCTTTCATAGAGACTCATGGGATACATTTTTAGTTTGCTGATACGAAGCGTTCCCGTGTGAGGGGTATCTACCTCCTTTGAGGAAGATCCCGTGAGGATATACAGCCCGTTTTCTCCGAGGTCATCTACAGATTTTCGGATGGCACCCCACAGCTTCGGCGCGTCCTGCCATTCATCAAAAAGGCGCGGCTTATCCCCGATAAGAAGTTTGGACGGCGCAGTTTCGGCAACGGCGAGCAGATTTTCTCGCTGTTCCTCATCTTGAAATTCAACAAAGCTTTTAGCTTTTTGTTTTGCAGACGTAGTTTTCCCGCAGCCCTTGGGTCCAACGATCAGAGTTGCACCGAATGCTTCCATTTTTAAGTCAAGTTCATCATCGATAATTCGCTTCTTATATTCCATACCGTACCTCTATTGATATTATAGCAGCAAAAGTTAGGAATGTAAAGTGAAACGAAGAGATTTGCGATATTTTAGCGAAGTAATTTGTGGTATTTCACCGAAGAGATTTGCGGTAATTTGTCGAAAGTATTTGTGCTAATTTCTTTAAGCAACCTATGGCCGGGTAATACCGATTTCAGAGAAACAATGTAGGGATATTGAAAATATAAAATGTATAGTTTTTGAAGGTGCCTTTGAGACAAAAATATAAATTATAGGAGAGAAATAAATGAGGAAAATAAAGATAGACCATCAGTATATGGCATATTTACTTTTAGAGATACTGTACAATGAAGGAAAAGTCAACAAGGAAACTTATGATGCGGTCATGGCGGAAAAAGAACGGTATTTGCGTATGGTTAAAGCCGGCGAGAATAATCCGTCAAAATATAGAATTTCGGAACCTTCTGAGATTTTGGCTGAGCTTGATCTAAATATCGGTGCAATATCGGATTCATTAGATGAAGCAGAAGATTTAGATGATGTAGTGGAGAAACGGAGAACAAGCCATGAAATAGAAGCGGCATAAAAACTGTTAGGTTCAATATTGCTATATATTATTGACAAGTACGCAAAGATGAGGTATAATATCAGTACAATTTGAATAACAGTTCAATGATCGGCTAACTACAAAATCCGCTTGCTGTTAAATTCATGAGCATCATGGAGGCAGAATATGCAAGAACGTGCGATTTTGCTGTTGCGATCGGAGACGGGTAAACACGAGGACTTCGCGCAACAGCGTGAGGTCTTTTTTAATATGTATGGCAACAGGAATATTCAGATTGTTATGACAATAAATTCCGTTGGTAAGAAATTATATGAACCAGAGGACACGATAGGTTTGGGAACAATTCGACGCCACGCTGTATGGAAAGACTACGAAGTACTGTTTGTTCCTTCAATCAATGCGTTTGGGAAAACTCCCGTTGAAATCACGGCAGAAATTGTGTTTTTGGAATCGAACGGGGTAAGGGTGTATTCGATAAGTGAGGGGATAATTTCTTCAAAGGATTTGCCGTTGCTGTTTAGAAAACAATTCAGAATTGTTAAATAGAATAAATCATAATCCGTTGGCTAACATGGAGGGTTTGATATGCGAAATGCAATCAGTCCCTCCTTTTTATTTTTGAAGGAGGTTTTCGATGGAACAGAACAATATGAAATGCACAGGAAACATTGGTGCAAAACAGTGCGGCAGACTTATGCGGTATAGCATGCAGTTGATTATGTTGCAAAAATTATTGCGTTACAAGTTGTTGAGCGAAAGAGAGTATATCGCTGTTAAAGAAAGGCTGGTGAAAGATTACGGGATTGTTTCTGATTTTACAGCTTAGAAAACTTGACCTTATAAAAATATAATAGCTGCATAGCAAAGGAGTAAGAACATGGAAGTTTCTGGTACTAACAAACTAATATTGCCCAAAGATATTATTTTGGCAGACAGAGAAAGGGAAAGAACAATTGTTTATTATGGCCGAGTTTCAACGGAACATGAAGCGCAGTTGTCTGCTCTTGAAAATCAGTTGCAATGGTATGACGATCAATCGAAGTATCATCCGAATTGGAAAGTTTTGCGAAAGTATATTGACGAGGGAATAACCGGTACACAAGCCAAAAAGCGCCCGGCGTTTTTGAAAATGTTGGAAGATGCAAAAAACGGGCAATTTGACCTTATTGTTACAAGAGAGGTTTGCCGCTTTGCAAGAAACACAGTCGATACGCTTGTTACAACGCGCGAATTGAAAAAAATCGGCGTTGAGGTGTACTTTGTAGAGGATAATATCTGGACAATGGACGGTGATGGTGAACTTCGTTTGACAATTATGGCTACGTTGGCGCAGGAGGAGAGTAGAAAAACATCTGAGCGCGTTCGTGCCGGGCAGAAAATCAGTAGAGATAATGGCGTTTTATATGGGAACGGTAATATTCTTGGATATGACCGTGTTGGTGATACATATGTCATCAACGAAGAACAGGCCGAAACTGTCCGCTTGATTTACAATTTATATTCGCAAGGGCTTGGCTTTAAGAAAATAATCAACGAGTTGGTGTCACAGCATAGAAAAGATAGTTATGGCCTTGTACGCTGGGAATGCACAAAAATTTCGCGTATTCTACATAATGCTACATATAAAGGTTATATGGGATACTTAAAATCTTTTCGGAATAATTATTTGGAGCAAAAGTCCATTATTAACAGAGATGAAAGCACACATTTATATATAAAGGGGAATTTTGAACCGATTGTATCTGAAGAACTTTGGGAGAAGTGTAGGCAAATACGAGAGTCGAAAGCAATGAAAATTAAAAGCTACGGTGGAAAAGAACGAGTAGTTGGTTTCAAACCCAGCAATGATATCTGGGTAAAGAAAATGAAATGTCGTTGCGGTTCTTCTTTCAGGAGATGCAAGTGGCATAAAAATAAAAGTGGCGAACTCATTTACGGCTATCAATGCTATAACCAATTAAATAATGGTTCAAAGAAAATTCGTGAAAGCGCAGGCATATCGACCGAGGGGTATTGCGATATGGGTACAATCGGCGATTGGAAAATTGATATGATGGCGCAAAAGATTTTTCAAGGTTTGTGCGGAGAACAAAGAGAGTGTATAAATCGCTCTTATTCAATTTACGAAAACAACTTCAGAGCAAAGGGGAACAACTCAAATAATCAAAAAGAAGTTTTGTTGTCAAAAATCGAAAAATCAAAAGTTAAGTTGAATAACTTGACCAATATGCGTATGGAAGGCGAGATTTCAAAGGAGGAGTATCAAGAATGCAGGCAAAAAGTTACTGACGAAATAGCTACTTTTCAAAAGAAACTGAAGGCACTGGTCGAAGAAAAGAAAGAGCCGGATCCCGCCGTCATTAAGATGTCTCTCGATGAATTCGCAGCAATTTTGATAGAAAAAATTGATTTCAATGCGCCTATAATTGATAGGGGTATTATAGAGCAATTTGTAGAAAAGATTGTTCCGAGAAACACATTGGAATTCGATTGGTATTTGAATTTGATTCCTCATATCTTCGAGGAACATTCATCAACGGGATATAACGAAGTGTGGACTTTTGTTATAAATTTCGATGAGGCAGAAAAATACAGAAAATTGAGAGGAGGGTTTTTAAGAAAAAACCAATGGCGAGATTTGACTGTACATGTTTTTGTGTGAAAGAAAGGGGACGGGGTGACCGTCCCCTTTAGGTTAATTCTGCTTGCAATTTTAGTAATGATATGATATTATATTACCAACAAAGTAATATGTCGGCAAGGGCGAACATCGCACATCCGAGGGGCAACTAATAGTGTTGTAATATTAACACAACTACTATATATAGTATATAGCGGCTCGTTTTGCTATAATATAAGTTGCAATTCTTCGGAAAAATGAACTGTTTGCAAGAAGGTAAAAAAGGCTGTTTCCATATAAGTTGAACACTTCTTTTATCGGCTGAAATTATGGAACTGAAAAAATTTTTTTGCATAGACTATTTGCCCTTCAAAGTAACACCTTTGTACAGGCTAATATCCGTAATCCGAGGGGCTAAGATGTAGCGCCAAAAAGCGGTAAAAATTCAATTTTTAATTAAAAAACAACGTTTTTGTAGTCATTCTTTTCGGAGAGTGACTACTTTTTTTCTCTTCAAAATCTCTTGTCAGGTCAAAAATCGGTCGAAAAAACGGGGTGGTTCCTCAAATTGAACACTTTTCTGTATCAACCGCTATGGGTAAAAAAGGGCGATAGAGTAGGCGTTGCCCACTCAATCACTAATTGTTTTAAGCCAAAATCAGTTTGATAAATCCATCTAAATTTTCTCGTTCGTAGGGAAAACTACGACTTCAAAAATTTATCCGTCTTTCTCTTTCTGCTTTTGTCTTAAAACTGCGTTGCACCTTTTATATAATTACTTTTCGCAAAATAAAAGCGAAAAGCTCTAAAAGGAATTATTGGTTGGGCGTGCAACGCCTAAGGAGAAAATAATGTCAAAATATAAATTAATCATTGAATATTACCAAAAAGGCAACAATAACAGCCAAATCGCTACCCTTTGCAGTTGTTCTCGCACGACTGTATGGACTGTTCTAAAAAGAATAAAGCGTTAGGAATTGAAGTTTACGTGCTGAATGATATGAGCGAAGAAGAAATCTCTTCCTTATTGTTTCCCGAAAGAGCGAAAGCAGGGGACGGATATCTGATTCACGATTTTAAGTGGGAAGAGTTTCAAATGGTAAAACATCGTTCTTCAATCAGGCTCTGTTGGCGTAGATATTGCAAACGTGCCGCAAAACAAAACCTGACGGCGTATAGTTGTAAAGTTTTATAATCTTATATAATGCTTATCGAAAACCGAAGATAGAAGCCTGCGACCCCAACGATAAGATTCGCAACAAGCTAAAAGATTTTAACTTTCTATTGTCGTGTTGTCCGCATGGTAGTATAAATTATGAAGTAATTAAAATCCAAAAAGAAGAGTGGTTAAAATCGTTAAAATTAGAAGAAGATAAAATCTTGGACGACGAGGAGTGAAATTTGCATTACACTGAAATATACCCGTTCAGGTATAATACACGCCTAACACTTAAAAATAACCCCGAAAGGGTATAAAATAAAATTTTAACCAAATAAGCGCAAAACCCCCAAATAAAGCAGTGTTTTACGTCAAAAGGGTTAAATAATCAAGGATTCTATTACGTATAGCATAATAATTACTCAAATTACGCAAAAACCGTTGACATTTATTCGTAATTCGAGTAAAATAAGTATAACAAGATAAGGAAACGATAGTAATGGAAGATTTTTATTTAAGTCAAGCCCTATTCCGCACACAAGAAATTTTAGATAACTTTACCAACGAGAGAAGTATGCAAGTCAAATTAAAGGCGTTGACGGAAAATGGGCGTATTGAAAAAATAAAAAACGGATTATATGCGACGGTCAATTCATTGACGGGCGATATTTTTGCGAGCCGTTTTGAAATAGCTTCTGCGCTTTTTGAAAATGCTTGCGTTGCATATCACTCTGCGTTAGAGTTTCACGGGCTTGGAAATCAAATGTTCTCAGAAGTGCAAGTTTTTACCGAGAAACGCTATAATCCTTTTATTTATAACGGGCTAGAATATAAATTCTTTTTATATACCGCAAAAGGCGGAATAATGCGATTAGAGCAAAATGCGGAAATCGTTGTTACGGATTTGGAAAGGACGGTAGTGGACTGTATCGACCGCATTGACCTTGCAGGCGGACTAGAAGAACTCGTTACGGCACTAAACGGTATCACACATCTTGACGAGCAAGCATTATTATCCTATTTGAAAGAGTATAACAAGAAATTCGTTTATAAAAAAGCGGGCTTTTTGCTTTCTTTATTGAAGAAAGACCTTTTATCTCAAAACTTCTTCGATATATGCAAGAAAAATTGTTCTATAAAATTAGAAGACATAAGCGAAAACAAAAAGATGCCGAGAAAAACGGATAAGTATTGGGGACTTATGTATCCCGAAAAACTTATAAACACGGAGAACTGATATGATAAACCTATCGCAAAAAAACGTAGTTAAAATGGCGAAAGAAACGAACTTTATCAAAGATAACGTTGAAAAGGTTATGCGCCTTGCGGATATTTTGGAGTTTGTGTTCACGTCTAAATGGAAAGATAAACTTGTGCTTAAAGGCGGAACGGCTATCAATTTGTTTTATCGTGAACTTCCAAGACTTTCAGTCGATATAGATTTAGACTATATTGGCGATACGAAAGAAGAAATGGAAAAAGATAAGGAAGAATTGTGGCACTTCTTGCAAATGGCCTTATTCCAAAAGAATTATTCGCTTTCGCCACAAAGTAAACGATACTTCGCCTTAGATTCTGCCGTTTTTCAATATATAAATAACGCAGGCAATCGCGATAATATTAAAATAGAAATGAATTATCTTGATAGAAAGCACGTTCTTCCACTCTGCGATAAACCTATTAAAACTCCCGTTGCTGAAAGCGAAGTAAACGTAAAAGTTTTAAGTGCTTGCGAGTTATATGGAAGCAAACTTGCGGCTTTAATCGGACGTTGCAAGCCAAGGGATATATACGACGTTAATGTGCTTATTGAAAGCGATATGATAGAAGATAATGAAATGCTTAAAAAATGCACTATCTTTTATAACTGTATCGGTGGAGATTCTAATATTTGCGACGTTTCACTTGATATTTTAGACGGGGTTACGGATAGAGATATCAATAGACAACTCAAACCTATGCTTAACAAAAACGACCATTTCAAAAAGGATACGGTAGTCGCTTCAATAAAAGAATACTTGCAAGACTTACTCGTGCTTAGCGATAGCGAAAAAGAATTTGTTAAAGAGTTTGCTAATAAGAACTATCGCCCTGAACTTTTATTTGAAGATAAGGAAATTTTAGAGCGTATCTCCGCGCATCCAATGGCATTATGGCGCGTTAGAGAAAATTAAAAAACTTTTATAAATATGACGATAATTGTCATATTTATTGTGCTAAAATCAAAGTGATTTTAGCAAATAAGGAGAAAGTCTTATTATGAGTCGTTGTTTATATAGCAGCAGTTTTGAGAATTTCATTAACTCTGATGAAAATTCAATATTTGGCGCGTTATGTAATAATTATCACGGTGATGCTCTCACAACCACAAGAGAAGCATGGAAGTCAGAAATATCTATTATTAAGGGCGTTTTGTCAAAATATGCAGATAAAAACGGACAAGTTATATTTGAATATGATATTCCACGTCTTGGTAAGAGAATAGACGTTGTGTTGCTTCTTAATGGAATCGTTTTTTGCGTTGAATTTAAGGTTGGAGAATCAAGAATTTTAGAGTCAGATATTGACCAAGTTCTTGATTATGCGCTTGATTTGAAAAACTTCCATAAATTCAGTCAAGACAACCTCATTGTTCCTATCTTAGTTGCAACAAATTATCGTAATTCCTCTACAGATATTACCATGTCTGTTTATGATGATAGGGTAGTAAATCCACTTGTTACAGGAGCAAATGGTGTTTCTAATTTAATATCAAAGGTGTTAGAAAAGTACCCAAATGAGCCGGAAGTTAATCCAGATTGGATCATTAGTCCGTATGCGCCTACGCCTACAATTATTGAAGCTGCTAAAACTCTTTATGAAAGTCATTCCGTAGAAGATATTACAAGGCACGAAGCGGATAAGGTTTCTACGGATGCAACGATTTCTTATATCCTTGACGTAATACAAAAGAGCAAAGTCAATAGAGAAAAAAGTATTTGTTTTGTAACAGGTGTTCCCGGTGCAGGAAAAACTCTTGTTGGGCTTGACGTTGCCGTTAGACAAACTTATCAAGGACAGGATAAGCCCATTGAAGACGAAGGTGCAGTTTACCTTTCGGGAAACGGTCCGTTGGTTGCAGTACTGACGGAAGCGCTTGCAAAAGACAATTATCAAAAATGCCGTGATAGAAATGAAAGTAAAAAACTCTCAGATTCGCGTAGAGAAGTGGGAAAATTTATTCAAATAATCCACCGTTATCGCGATAATATGCTTGCAAAAATCAAGAATCCTGTTGAAAATGGTGTTTTAGAGATAGACGCAGAGAAAGCGGTAAAACTTGCAGAATCCGGATATGGCGAGGTTGAGCACGTTGCAATTTTTGACGAGGCGCAACGTTCTTGGACGCATAAAAGACTTGCTGACTATTTAAAGAGAGGCGGAACTTATGGTAATAAACTTAAAGTTCCTAATTTCCCGATGTCTGAGGCAGCGTTTTTGATTTGGTCGCTTGACCAACGTGAAGACTGGGCAACGATTATATGCCTTGTCGGTGGCGGTCAAGAAATTAATACCGGTGAAGCCGGTATATCCGAATGGATAAATGCGCTTAATGAAAAATTCCCGCATTGGAACGTTTATATTTCATCAAAATTAACAGAAGCAGAATACGCCGAAGGCAAGGTAAATGAATTGCTTGAAAAGAACGATAAGGTTACATATTCTGATCATTTACACCTTGCAGTTTCTCTCCGTTCTTATAGAGCAGAAAAACTTTCTGCATTTGTACATGCACTACTTGCGATTGAGCCTACTGCCGCAGAATTATATAACGAAATCAAGGATAAATATCCTATTGTGCTTACAAGGGATATGGAAAAAGCAAAAAGGTGGTTGCACGATAAAGTTAGGGGAACGGAAAGGACAGGCGTTCTAATAACAAAGGAATCAGCAAGATTTAAGCCCTTGGGAATTCACGTGTTGTCTTCGGGTGACGAAAATGCGGTTCATTGGTTCTTAGAGGACAAAATAGATACAAGAGCATCAAATTATCTTGAAGACGCTGCAACTGAGATACAAGTGCAAGGTTTAGAGCTTGATTATACTTGTTTGCTTTGGGATGCCGATATGAGATATGATAAAGGAGAGTGGCGTTTTTATAGATTTAACGGCCAAACGAAGTGGGTTGAACAAACGCCAACTAGCGAAAGCAAGCAAGACTTAATTAAGTATATGTTAAATGCTTATCGTGTGCTTCTTACAAGAGCGAGAGCCGGAATGGTAATATGCGTTCCGGCGGGCAATGCAAACAAAAATCCAAGTGGTTTTTGGGAAGATAGCACACGCCTGCCCGAATATTATGACGGTACATATCAATATTTGAAGAGTTTAGGGCTTGAAGAAATATAGTCCGTTGACCCGGATAAGTTTAAGTGTAAGGCAAAATGCAAGGTGTCCAACGTTGAGGAACTGGGCGTTGAAAGTTACGTTTACGCCGACTTTAACCGTAATGCCGAAACGAATATTCAGGAAAGTCCGACGAGAGCCGTTATCAAAGCGCCGTCGGGAACCGCGCTGAGTACGGGTGACGTCGTAGAGGTTTCGGTTGACGTTTCGAATATTCACGTATTCGACGCCGAAACCGAAAAAACGATAATGCCGAGAATACCCGAAAAAACCGTATTGAACGTAACCGTGTCGGGCGGAACAATGAACGTATGCGGCTCGGATATTCCCGTTCCGGAGGCGTTAAAGCTTCCCGACGGCGATTACGAACTGGTTGTTCCTTTATCGTCCGTCAGTCGCGGCAAAAGCATAAAGGTAGATTACGTCGATTGCGAAAAGACCGGGGACGTCTTTCTTGCACACTGTAAGGCGGGCGGAAAAGATTTGTATACGGTTACGGATGGCGACGCGCCGTTTGACGGCGTCGACGTGGATTTGAAACGCTGCGGTTTTTATAAGGACGGGGTTGAAGTCGCTTCTCCTATAATTACCGAAAACAGAGTTTTTGGAAAGTTTGCGAGAAAAAGAGTTATCGGCGAGAAAACCGTCGGCGGAAAAATAAGAAAAATGCCCGTTTTTAGATATTCTTTCGAAATAGAAGGCGCAAGTATTCCCTGTCCGGACGAAAAGGCGGAAAGAATTCTGGCCGCGGGGATAAAAAACATTTTTAAAAAGAGGCTTGAATTCGGGTTTTCGCCCGATTCGGTTGCGATGGCGCAGGAAGACTTTGACGCGGAAGTATCTTCCGTTAAAGATTACGGCAACGGCAGCCGATACGTCGTTCTCAGAACCGCGACGGGCGAGATATGCGTTTCGTGCGGAGACAATATCGAAGGCCCGGTAAAAGTTTTGCCGGACGCAGATAAAATCAGCGTTTACGACCCCGACGGAGGAATCAGACTTATCTGATGAATATCGAAAAATTATATCCCGCATACAAGGATTACCTGTGGGGCGGCGAAAAACTGAAAACAAAATACGGCAAAAACACCGATACGAAACCTCTTGCCGAGAGTTGGGAATTGTCCTTTCACGAGGCAGGCTCGACGCGTATTGCCGACGGAAGAACGCTTGCGGAAGCGGTTACACCGGAAGATTTGGGAAAAAAGTGCCGAAAATTTGACGGATTTCCGCTTATGATAAAACTCATTGACGCAAAAGACGACCTGTCGGTGCAAGTTCATCCGTCGGACGATTATGCTCTGAAAAACGAAAAATCTTTTGGCAAAACCGAAATGTGGTATATTGTCGAGGCGGAGGAGAACGCCGGTATATATATCGGATTTAAAAGAAAGGTTTCGAGGGAAGAACTTGAAGAGGCAATAAAAAATAATTCCGTAACCGAACTTCTTAATTTTGTAAAAGTCAAAGCCGGCGAAAGTTACTTTATCCCGTCCGGCACCGTTCACGCGATATGCAAAGGTTGTCTCATATGCGAGATACAGCAAAACAGCAATCTTACGTATCGTCTGTACGACTACGGCAGAAAAGATAAAAACGGAAACGTAAGGGAACTTCACGTTAAACAGGCGCTTGCCGTCGCCAATACGAATAAATTTCGTAATAAAAAGTTTTATTTTAATGTTCTGGGCAAATGCAGATATTTCAAAGTGAAAAAACTTACGGTAGAAAACAAAAAAGTACTCAAAAAGAACGCCGGTAGTTTCAGATGCGTTACTTGTGTGACGGGCGAGGGAGAAATCAACGGCATAAAATTTTCAAGAGGCGACAGTTTTTTTATTTCCGCACTATGCGAAAAAATCGAGTTAACGGGTAACGCCGGAATCATACTTACGGAAATATAATTCTGTCGGAAGTAACGATATGATTGATAAAAAGGAATATTATATAGGAATCGATCTAGGCGGCACGTTTATTAAAGGCGGTATCGTCGATAAATCGGGCGAAATAATCGTCTGCGATAAGGTACCCACCGAAAGCGACAAGGGCGCGGAGGCCGTTGCGGATAACGTGAGTTTTCTCGTCAACCTGCTTATTGCGGGGGCAAAAACGGACGCAAACAGAATATTCGGAATAGGAATGGGTGTTCCGGGAGTTGTCGACAGCGAGAAAGGAAGAGTAGCCTATTGTGCAAATTTAAACTGGATTGACGTCGGAATTGCGGAAAAAATTGAAAAAAGAACCGTTTTTTCTGTAAAAATTGCAAACGACGCCAACGTTGCCGCTCTCGGCGAGGCGCGCTACGGAGTGGGACGCGAATATCGCGATTTTGTTTTTCTGACTCTCGGCACGGGCATCGGCGGAGGTATTATCATAAATAAAAAACTTTACGAAGGCAACCGTTCCGCCGGGGCCGAAATAGGACACATGGTTATCGAGGACGGAGGAGAGGAGTGTACGTGCGGCCGTCGTGGCTGTTTCGAAGCGTACGCTTCGGCAACGGCTTTGATACGTGAAACAAAAAAAGCGATGATATCGCATCGTGACAGCAAGATGTGGGAGCTGGGTACAACCGAAAAAATTAACGGCAAAACCGCTTTCGATTATGCCGATTCCGACCCGTACGCCAAAGAAGTCGTGAACGCCTATGTCGAAAAACTTGCATGCGGCATAGTAAATGTCGCGAATATTTTCAGACCCGAAGCCGTTATAATAGGAGGGGGCGTCTGCGAGCAGGGAGACGTTCTTATCAAACCCGTACAAAAAGCGCTCGATAAAGAAGTATTCGGAAATAAATACGGTCCGCGCTGCGTGGTCCGAATTGCCGAACTCGGAAACAGAGCGGGAATTTTAGGCGCGGCGGCTCTTATTGAAAGATAGCGCCCGCTTATTTTAAAAATATTTTTAACTTCCCATTAGGGAAGTAATTTTTTTATATACGGACAATTTTTTATTTGTTAACCTATTGACAAAAAGGCGTTTATAGTGTAAAATATAATTAAAGTCAAAGAAAGTCAAATTTAATTGCGGAGAGCGCCGCTTGTCGTGAGGGACGACGGCGGCGCGTAAAACGGGTGAAAATCAGCGACGTTATCGAAAAATTTATAATCGATATTATCGGAGACGCAGACAGTGCGGAAATCAGCCGCAACGAGCTTGCGTCGTATTTTCATTGCGCGCCGAGTCAGATTAACTACGTTCTCGCAACGCGGTTCACCCTTGAAAGAGGTTACAGGGTTACGGGTCGTCGCGGCGGAGGCGGCTTTATCGGAATCGAGAGGTTTGACGCCAATTCAAAACCATATCTGAACAAAATTCTGGAAACGCTTGCCGAACCGGTAAGTTATACCAGGTCTAAACAGATAATCCAGCATCTTGTCGAGGATGCGGCGATTACCCGCGAGGAGGGCGATTTGCTTGACGCGGCAACGTGCGAAAAGGCATTGTCCGCGCCTGCAAACATTTCTGACAGTATAAGAAGTAATATATTGCGTGAAACGATAATCCGTTTATTGAAGAGGTAATATGAGAAATTATTCAGGAAAACTCTGCGACGATTGCCACGGTCGTCCCGCAACGTGCGTAACCACGATAGAAATCAACGGCGCAAGATACGAAGTCGCGCTTTGCGACGATTGCTACAAACGTCGGGCCGCCGCAAACTCTCCCGTATATCAGACTTTTATGAATCCCGAGCCAGAGTGTCCCGTATGTCACACGCGGCTAAGCGATGTCGCGGACGGCAGATATCTCGGTTGCAGCGAGTGTTATAACGTTTTCAGAAGTCAGGTACTGAACAATATATACGAAATGCACGGCACGCGCAAACACGTCGGCAAAAAGCCGCGCTCGGACAGACGAAATAAGAACGTCGGTTTGTCCGACGACGAAAATCTGCGCGAACAATATCATCTTGCCAGGGACGAGGGCAGACTTGACGACGCCGAAGAACTTCTGGATTTTCTGAGAGGTGAAAACGATGATAAACGATAATTCCGATAATATAGTGGTATCGTCGCGGGTAAGACTGGCGAGAAACGTAAAAGGATTGCCTTTTCCTCAGAAACTCTCGGACGCCGGCGCCGTGTCGTATCTTGTTAACGCGGCGGTGCGCGCCGCAGGCTTCGAACACGAACTGTATTTTATGTCGGACCTTCACGAGGTCGAAAGACAGGCGCTTGTTGAAAGACATCTTATAAGTCCCGACCTTGCGGGAAAGGATTCGGGAGCGTTGCTTTTGTCCGACGACGAAAGTATTGCGGTTATGATAAACGAAGAGGACCATTTCCGCGCGCAGTGTATTAAAAGCGGATTCGCTTTGCAGGAATGTTATAATGCAATCGAGCGTTACGACGACAGTTTAAGTAAGGTTATTCACGTCGCGTACGACAGCGAGTTCGGTTATCTTACCGCGTGTCTGACAAACGTCGGCACGGGAATGAGAGCGTCGGTTATGGTGTTTCTTCCGGCAATGACTTTTACCGATATGATTGACAATTTCCTGCTTATCGCAAAAAACAACGGACTGACTTTTCGCGGAGTTTACGGCGAGGGCAGTAAGCCCATAGGGTGTCTTTATCAACTTTCAAACGCCCGCTCAATCGGCCTTAGCGAACAACAGATTATCGACAACGTATCTAAATCGGTTTCTGAAATGTGCGCGTCCGAACAAGGTCTGAGACGGCAGTTGTTAAGCCGCGAAAAGAACGAACTGACCGACAAGGCATATCGCGCTTACGGGGTGTTAAGTAACGCAAGGATACTGTCGAGCGGTGAATTTATGGAACTTGTGGCGTTTTTGAAACTCGGTATGGCAATGGACGTAATTGAGTTTAAAGATATCAAAACGCTTGATAAACTTATTATTGACGCACAACCCGCAAATCTTGTAAAGATAGCGAAATCATACAGTCTCGACGCGGGACAGCGCGACCTTGTTCGCGCGGCGCTTGTAAGGCAAGTGCTGAAAGAATTGAAATAACGGGAGGCAATTATGTTGCAGGACAGTAAAAACGTTCAGCGTATCAAACAGGAAGCCTATAACGTGGCGACGCAGACCGGCGGTGAAATCGGCAGCGAGCATCTTCTTGCGGGAATCGTAGTAATAGACGGGTCTATCGCAAATAATCTTTTGCGACTTCACGGCGTGACTTTACCCCGTATTCAGAATTGTTTTCACGCGGTAAGTCTGAAAACCGAACCGTATTACTCGGCGCGCACGAAAAGAATACTCGAAAACGCCCAGATTTTTGCGGCCGAAAGCGGTGAGAACGTAGTCGGCAGCGAACATCTTCTTGCCGCAATTATCAACGAAAGAGATTGCATAGGTTATGCCATTCTGTCGAATACCGCGGACAATATTTCATTGCTGGAAAAAGAGCTTATAGATATTCTGAACGAGGAAAAACGAAACAACTCGGGCTATTTCGAGGTGAGAAACAGCAGCGAGAATCTCGGCGTCGACGGAGCGGACGTAGGGCAGGCAATCGAAAACGTCAACAAAAGAATGAGAGGCTTCGGCATCGAGGACGATAACGCGATAAAACGCATAAGTAAAAACGAAACGCAGAATCAGGCCGGCACGGTAAAAGAGCTGGAAGGTTTCGGGTCGGACCTCACGCAGAAAGCCAGAGAAAACAAACTCGATCCCGTTATCGGACGCGATAAGGAAATCGAAAGAATCATTCAGATTCTTTGCCGCCGTACGAAAAACAATCCCGTACTCATCGGCGAACCGGGCGTAGGAAAATCCGCAGTATCGGAGGGACTTGCGCTTGCTATCGTAAACGACCAGGTGCCCGACGCGTTGAAAGGAAAAAAAGTTTTTTCTCTCGATATGGCAGGCATCGTTGCGGGTACGAAATACAGAGGAGAATTCGAGGAACGCTTCAAAACGGCTCTCGAAGCCGTAAGACGAGCGGGAGACATTATACTTTTTATCGACGAAATCCATACGATAGTCAACGCGGGAGGAGCGGAAGGCGCGGTTGACGCCGCCAACATTCTTAAACCAATGCTTGCGCGAGGCGAGATACAGACTATCGGCGCAACAACCATCGACGAATACCGGAAATATATCGAAAAGGACGCCGCTCTCGAAAGGAGATTCCAACCCATTATCGTCGAGCAACCGTCGGTAGACGACACCGTCCTTATTCTTAAAGGCCTGAGAGACAAATACGAGGCTCACCATAAGGTTACGATAACCGACGAAGCCATCGAGGCCGCCGCAAATCTTTCGGACAGATATATTACCGACAGATTTTTGCCAGATAAAGCAATCGATCTTGTCGACGAGGCCGCAAGCAGAAAACGCATTTTTGCCTTTACGCTTCCCGACGATATTAAAAAAGCCGAAGAAAAACTCAACAGTCTGAATTACGATATAAAAGAGGCGTCGCATAACGAGCAGTTCGAAAAGGCGGAAAAACTGAAAGCCGAAAGGGATAAACTCAAAAAAATCGTGGACGAAGGGCGCGAAAGTTACGATAAGGAAAAAGCCAGCGCGAAATTGTCGATAGGAGAGGACGATATTGCGGAAATCGTTGCAGACTGGACGGGCATTCCCGTGTCAAAACTCACCGAGGCCGAAAGTAAACGGCTTATGCGGCTTGAAGAAACGTTGCACAAACGCGTTATCGGGCAGAACGAAGCCATATCCGCGGTCGCACGCGCTATAAAACGTGCCCGCGCGGGAATTGCCGACCCGAAACGTCCAATCGGCAGTTTCATATTCCTCGGACCTACGGGCGTAGGAAAAACCGAACTGTCCAAAGCTCTTGCCGAGGCAATGTTCGGCGACGAAAACCTGATGATTCGCGTGGATATGAGCGAATATATGGAAAAATCCAACGTCAGCAAACTTATAGGCAGCGCGCCCGGTTACGTGGGATTCGACGAGGGCGGACAACTTACCGAGAAGGTCAGGAGAAAACCCTATTCGGTCGTTTTGTTCGACGAAATCGAAAAAGCGCACCCCGACGTGTTCAATATGCTGTTGCAGATTCTCGAAGACGGAAGGCTTACCGACAGCCACGGCAGGACGGTGAGTTTCAAAAACACGATAATCATTATGACAAGCAACATCGGCGCAGGCGAGCTTAACAGAACGCAGAGGCTCGGTTTCGGCAGCGAAGACGAGTACGACGACGTGCGCGACAGACAGATAAACGCGTTGAAAGAGGTTATGAAACCCGAATTTATCAACAGAATCGACGAAATTGTCGTATTCGCGCCGCTTGAAAAACAGGACGTTGAAAAAATTGCCGATATTATGCTTAAAAATCTTGAAAAAAGGCTGGAAGAACACGGTATTACGCTTGAAATCGACAAAGAAGCAAAAGCATATCTCGTCGATAAGGGATACGATAAGGAATACGGCGCGCGTCCTATGAGAAGAACAATTCAGCGTCGCGTCGAAGACAAACTTTCGGAGGAAATACTTCTCGGAAACGTCAAAGAAAACAGCGTTGTAAAAATATCGTTGAAGGACGGCGAATTGTCTTTTGAAAACGAATGACGAAAGCGGTTTTAAACCGAAATAAAATTTTTAATCCGATATAATAAAAAACACGCCCGGAAATGGGCGTGCTTTTAATATAAAATCAATAATTGCATTCTATAACGCCGACGTCTCCCTTATGGCGTTTATACACGACGTTGACCTTTCCCGTTTCGGGATTGAGATAGAGGAAAAAGTCATGGTCGAGTAAAGTCAGCTGGTCGATTGCGGCGTCGAGCGTCAAAGGTTTAAGTTCGAATTGTTTGGTACGCACGGGCTTGAGCTCTGGCAGTTCCTCGACGTCCGAAAAATCGTCGAAAGAGGGCGTTTCATCGTGATTTTTGTAGGTTTTTTCGATTTTTGTGCGGATTTTGCGCATTTGTCTTTCGAGCATGGGAATCACAACGTCGATATTGTCGTAAATATTATCCGACGTTTCCTCCGCGCGAATCATCCTGTCGCCGAAATAGATAGTCGCTTCGAGGGTATAACGCTCGCGGTTTTTTTCCTGCGTGCAGACGAATTTGGCAACGGCGCCGTCCTTTTCGATGAAACTTGACAGTTTGGATTCGGAATCTTTGCGGTCGAAATACTTATTGAGTTTTTCGAATTTTTTCTCGATTACCGATTTCAGTCTGTCGGGAACGTTATAGTTTCGTCCTATAATTTCAATACGCATATAAATGCCTCCTTGTTCTGGACTGATTATATTATATCATTATTGAGAAAGGATTTCAATACCCGATTAAAAAAAGACGGAACAAACGGATAATATTTTATCCGATATTCAAGATAGTGCCGTTTTATTCTTGAATTTATTTTAATATTATAATATAATACCAAATATGAAAATCGGAATCAGCACTGCGACCTATTTTGAAAAATTGCCCACGGAAGAAACCTTTCCGTATATCAAAGCGGCCGGTGCGGACGTAGCCGAAGTGTTTATGAACACTTTTTCGGAATATACGCCCGAGTTCGGTCGTATTCTGAAAAAAAACGCCGATAATGCGGGAGTCACCGTTTATTCGGTGCATGCGAGCAACCTGAATTACGAACCCAATCTCAATAACCCGACCAGGCGCGCCCGGGACGATTCGGAAGTATTTTTCCGCGAAGTTCTTTCAAACGGAAAATTGCTGAACGCGAAATCTTATACGTATCACGGAGGCACGCGGCTTAAACGGCGCGAATACGTTTTCGACTTTTTAAAACTCGGCGCGCGCGTCGAGGAATTGTGTTCAATAGCCGAAGAATACGGAATATCCCTTTCGTATGAAACGGTGCACTGGGCGTATTTCAGTTATCCCGGATTTTTCACGTCGCTTAAAGAGTTTTCGAAAAGCGTCCGTTGCACGCTCGATATCAAACAGGTTATGCAGGCGGGGCTCAATTACCGGGATTTTCTGCCGGCAATGGAGGGGCGTATAAACAACGTACATCTTACCGACTACGACGAAAACGGAAAGATTCTGCGCCCCGGAAAAGGCGTCGTCGATTATTACGATTTGTTTTCGCGACTTAACGATATCGGATACGACGGCCCGCTTATGATTGAGCTTTATTCGGCAAACTACGACAAATTCGACGAAATAAAAGAATGCGTTGAATATCTTAACGATATCTTGCAGAAAGTCAGATAAATTCAGAAAAACAGAGGTGTATCATGAAATACAACAAAACCGAAAACAAATTGAAATTCGACTACAATAATATGACGGCCGCCTTCATCGGAGAAAGAGGATTTACCGATAAGGAATTACATAGTATGAATCAGGCGGCTAAAGCCGCGTTCGATAAGGTAAGCGAAGGCAGAGGTAAAGGCTGGATGGGCTGGACCGAACTTCCTTACAATCAGAGCGAAATCGTCGAAGATATTCTTGCAACGGCAAAAGATATCCGTAAAAACTTCGATAACTTTGTTGTTCTGGGAATAGGGGGCAGCGCGCTCGGTCCCATCGCCGTATATCAGGCGCTTTGTCATCTGCATCACAACGAGCTTCCCAAAAAAGTCAGAAAAGCCCCGAAGTTTTACGTCGAGGATAATATCGACCCCGAACGTATGAACGCGCTTTTCGATATAATCGACCCCGCTAAAACGATGTTCAACGTTATTACGAAATCGGGCGCGACTTCCGAAACGATGAGTCAATATCTTATCGTAACGGATATTCTTAAAGAAAAACTCGGCGATAATTACAAGAACAACGTTATTGCGACAACGTCGGCAAAATCGGGAAATCTCATTAAAATCGCAAAAGCCGAAGGCTTTAAAACATTTTATATTCCCGACGGCGTCGGCGGCAGATTTTCCGAACTCTGTCCTGTGGGACTTCTTCCCGCGGCGGTTTTGGGAATTGACATAAAAGGTATGTTAAAAGGTGCGGAATTTATGGATAAAACGTGCAATAAGTCCGTTCCCGCTAAAAATCCCGCGCTTATGGCGGCTGTATTGCAATATCTTGCAATGAAGAAAGGCTGCAACGTGACGGTTATGATGCCGTACGCCGACAGCCTGAAATATATGGCCGACTGGTACTGCCAACTCTGGGGCGAAAGCCTCGGAAAGGCCGTCGACCTTGACGGTAACAGGGTTAACGCGGGACAGACTCCCGTCAAATCTCTGGGAGTTACCGACCAGCACAGTCAGGTTCAGCTTTATACCGAAGGTCCTTACGATAAAGTGGTTACGTTTATCGCAGTCGAGTCGTTCAGAAGCGAATTGCTTATTCCCGACGGCGCGGAGGAATATCCCGACGTGAACTTCCTTTGCGGCGCGACTATGGGCAAACTTCTTAACACCGAAAGAGAGGCAACCGAGTATGCGCTTATGAAAGCGGGTAGATTAAACAATACCATAATTCTTCCCGAAGTAAACGCTTTCACAATCGGGCAACTTCTGTATTTTTACGAATTGCAGACCGCTTACGAAGGCGCGCTTCTGAATATCGACACTTACAATCAACCCGGCGTAGAAGAGGGCAAGAACGCCACTTACGCTATGTTCGACCGTAAAGGTTACGAAAACAAGAAGGCGGAACTCGTAGCCCGTCCCGTGAAATCGGCAAAGTATATTATCTGATATGAGTAATTTTTACGCACTTATTAACCGAATGAAGTATATAAGACGCTGGTGTCTTATGCGCTCGAATAACGACGAAAACCTGTTCGAGCATTCCTTTCAGGTTGCGGTTATCGCACACGCGCTCGCGCTTATTAAAAACAAAAAGTTTTTGGGCGACGTCGACGCGGAATTCGTTGCGACCGCGTCGCTGTTTCACGACAGCTCCGAGGTGATTACGGGCGATATGCCCACTCCCGTAAAGTACAACAATCCTTCGCTTAAAAACGCATACAAGGATTTTGAAAAAATGGCCGACGAGAAACTGCTTTCGATGCTTCCCGATTTTTTAAGAGAAGATTACGAAAAACTGTTCAATCTGCCGTCCGACAGCGCCGAGTACAAAATTATTAAGGCAGCCGATAAAATTTCGGCGTATATTAAGTGCGCGGAGGAAACTTCTGTGGGCAACAGCGAGTTTTCCATTGCCGAAAAAACCACCCTCGAGGCAATAAAAGCGATGAATTTACCCGAGGCCGAATATTTTATGGATAATTGCGTCGAGGGGTTTTTCAAACCGCTTGACGTTTTATGAGTAGGAAACAGGTCGTTTTTCAGATATAATCAGGCCTATGGAACATTAACCGAATACTATACGAACTATAAGTGAAAATCCGGCTATTACGTAGGTTGCGTCGCTTATCCTTACAAAAAAATTTAAATTGCAACACCGAATTGCGACACAGTATTAAAATATAAAAATAAGCACGCCTTACTTCGTCTGAACGAAAGCGTGCTTTAATTTTTCATAAACGTCTTGAATAATCACGCCGGGAAGAGCGGATTCTTCGACTTTTCAAATATTGATTTCAGCCTATAATACCTACAATCATAAGAGCCGCAACGACGATAATCGCCACGCCGCCCACAAGACAAATCGAGCCGATTATTTTGCCTGCTTTTCCCGAAGGACGAACGGGAACGACGATATCTTCTTCCTCGACTTCTTCCTTACGGTTCTTTTTTGACTTTTTGTTTTTGGTTTTTTGAGTCTCTGCCGCTGCGTCGGAAACGGGCGTTTCTTCGACGGGAGCCGACACGGGCGTTTCTGCCGCAACTTCGGGGGCAACTTCCGGTTCGGATACGAAAGCGGGAGGAGTAAATTCCTTTTCAACCACGACTTCCGCACCGTTGTCGAGCGAGGCGTTGGCAACGACGACGTCGGGATTGTCGTTATAAGACGCCGCGGTGGCGCTGGGAATAGCTGCGATTTCAGCGGGAGTAAGTTTGCCGGCTTCCTCGTCGACAATTACTTTTGCTTTCATCAGCCAGTCGTCGACTTCGTTGAAAGCCACGCTTCTGGAATAGCCTTTTTCGCGGATTTGAAGATATTTGCTGTTTGCCTTTGACTTGATACGATTAATCATCGTTACCATTTTGTCGGTTTTCGGCACTTCCTGAAATATTTCGTCAATATGAGCTTCTAATTTAGAGTCCATAGTAAATCCTCCCTTTTGTTCACTATTAGTATAATAGTTCATTTTTTAAAAATATTCAAGCGTTTTAAACTTTAAATTTCAGTTTTAAGTCTAAAAACGCGACGATATCGCGATTTTTATCTTTCTAAAAACCGCCGCTCAGTCCTTGTTATCGTCGGAAAGATTGAGTTTTCTGAAATTATCGCATCTTTTTTCGAATTCCTTGACGATATCGTCGTTATATATCGGATTGACGTTGACGGCGATTATCCCGAATTCTTTTTTCTTGTCGCCGGCGGTCTGAAGATAAAGTTTCTTCGTCAGTTTTTCTTCCGCCGAGGCGAGAACGGAGTCATACGGTATTTTGATTGAAACGACGCCGTACGAAATTTTAAAATACTTTTCGCAGAACTGATAGTACGTATTTGCGATAAGAAGTATCGCAATAACGAAAAGTATAATTCCGCAAACCAGTGAAGTCACTGTTACGGCCACGTTTTTTCCGCCCGAAAAAACGCCGGTATCGGTAAGAATCAGCACGTTTATTACCGTCGAAGCAACGGTTATGGCAAGTACGAAAGCGGTAAGAGCGTAAACCGCCGCAGACAATTTCATTTTAAATTTCATATTACACCTTGTCGGTATTTTATCACAAGGCGAATAAAAATACAAATAAAAAATACATAGTTCAATATATTTAAATCGTTTTGAAAAACGCGGTTTGTGTTGTATAATCAAATAAAAATGCGTAATAAAGGAGGTCTCGATGATTGACGTCAGAAAAAGCGGAGCGTATCTGCACGAAGGAAAATTCAAAAGCATCGGCGAAATAAGACAGACTTTTTCGGATAAGGAAATTTCCGAGGCCTTCAAAGGCACGATGACTTATTCGGTATTGTCCGCTCACAGCGTTTCGGGCGCTTATAAGGGCGAGCCAATTCATATTCGTTTCGACGCCATCGCTTCGCACGACATCACTTACGTGGGAATTATTCAAAGCGCGAAAGCAAGCGGTCTTAAACGTTTCCCGTTGCCTTACGTGCTGACGAACTGTCACAACTCGCTGTGCGCCGTGGGAGGCACGATAAACGAAGACGACCACGTATTCGGCTTGTCCGCCGCAAGAAAGTACGGCGGTATTTACGTTCCCGCAAACGTGGCAGTCATACATACTTATATGCGTGAAAAGTTTGCGGGCGCAGGAAAAATGATTCTCGGCAGCGACAGTCACACCCGTTACGGCGCTTTCGGCACTCTGGCAATAGGAGAGGGCGGTCCCGAACTCGTAAAACAACTTCTCGGCCGCACTTACGACGTCAGATATCCCGAGGTCGTTGCGGTCAGACTTACGGGAAACGTCCGTCACGGCGTCGGGCCGCAGGACGTTGCGCTTGCGATAATAGGCGCGGTATTCGGAAGCGGGGCGGTAAAAAACAAAGTGCTCGAGTTTATCGGCGACGGCGTAAGTAACCTCGATATGGAATTCAGAAACGGCATAGACGTTATGACAACCGAAACGGCGTGTCTGTCCAGTTTGTGGATTACCGACGACAAAACGAGAGATTATCTCGAAATGTTGGGTAGACCCGACGATTATAAAGAAATGCGTCCCGAAAAACTGGCCTTTTACGACGCCGCCGTTACCGTTGATTTGTCGGAAATCGAGCCTATGATTGCCTTGCCGTTTCATCCGAGCAACGTGTACAGACTTAAAGACGTCATCGAAAATCCCGGCGATATTTTTTCAAAAGTCGAAAAAGATTATGTTGCCGTAACCGGGGCAGACAGACCCGCGTTGCGACTTACGGACAAAATACGCGACGGAAAAGTTTTCGTATCGCAGGGTATTATTGCGGGATGTTCGGGCGGCACGTATGCAAATATCGCCGCGGCGGCAAATGTTCTGAAAGGCGCGGATACGGGAAACGGTGCGTTCTCTCTGAGCGTCTATCCCGGAAGTATGCCCGTTTATCTCGATTTGATGAAGAAAGGATATTTAAGCGCGCTTACGGAGGCCGGCGCCGTAATAAAACCGTGTTTCTGCGGACCGTGTTTCGGCGCGGGCGACACACCTTGCAACAACGGGCTCAGCATCCGTCATACCACTCGTAATTTCGAAAACAGGGAAGGAAGCAAACCGTCGGGAAGACAGATTGCGGCGATTGCTCTTATGGACGCGCGAAGCATTGCCGCGACCGCAAAAAACGGCGGCGTTCTTACTTCTGCCGCGGACGTCGATTACGACGAGAAAACCGAAGCGTTCCGCTTTGACGAAGGAATATACGAAAAACGCGTATACAACGGATGGAGAAATCCGCGTCCCGAGGAAAACCTCGTTTACGGACCTAATATCAGAGACTGGCCGGAAATCGACCCGATGCCCGATAACCTGATACTCAAAGTCGCGGCGGCAATAAGCGACCCCGTAACTACCACGGACGAACTCATTCCGTCGGGCGAAACGTCGAGTCTAAGAAGCAATCCTTTGCGCCTTGCGGAGTTTACTCTGTCGCGAAAGTGTCCCGATTACGTTTCGAGAGCAAAAAAAATCAAAGAGGAAGCGGACGCCGTGAAAAACGGAGTCATACCCGAAGACGTCAGATTCGTTCTTGAAAAAACGGGTCTGAAACTTTTCGGCACGACGGCTCTCGGAAGCGTTGTCTGCGCAGTAAAACCCGGCGACGGAAGCGCAAGAGAACAGGCCGCGTCCTGTCAGAGAGTTTTAGGAGCGGCCGCGAACATAGCAAAGGAATACGCAACGAAACGTTACAGAAGCAATCTCATAAACTGGGGAATGTTGCCCCTTATATCCGACGAGAAATTCGAGCTTGACGACCTTATCGTTATGCCCGACGCGAAAGCGAGACTGATTGCGCAGAGTTCTTTTTCCTGCTATCTTCTGCGAAAGGGCAAGATTAAAAAAATTACGCTCGACGTGGGCGTACTGACAAATGCGGAACGCGATATTATTCTTGCGGGTTCGCTGATAAACTACTATGCCGAAAACGCAAAAAAGGAGGATTAAATGTTGGATTTCGACAATGAAAACAATGGTAAAGACTTAAACGGTATTGCCGAAGAACGGGAAACGGATACCGCCCGCGAGGCTGACGACATTTCCGCGGCCGAAACTTCGTACGACGAAAACGACGTTTACGAGAAGTACGGTTTTAAAAACAACGATTCGTTCAACCATTCGCAGTATCATACGGATAAAAGCTATGCTAACGTTTCTCACAGTGAGGAACAGAAAAAACGTCCCGCTCCCGAAGTGCGCGGCTGGACGGCCTTTTTCAGGTCGCTTCCATATCCGATGATTACCGTCGTGATTTATCTTATCGTCGGTTTCGTATGCAACGCATGGCATCCCGCCTGGATAATTTTCCTTACGATTCCCGCCTATTATTCGATAGTCGAGCATTACATTCAGACGGGGAAAATCAGATTTCCGTTGTTCACGATTGTGCTTATCGCATACCTGCTGATGGGTACGCTCGGCGATTTGTGGCACCCCGGTTGGATAGTGTTTTTCGCTTTGCCGCTTTATTTCGTATTCGATAACCTTATGAAGATAAAGCATACGAGACTTATAATATATACGCTTGTGTGCATAGCGATTTACGTTCTTATAGGCGTAACGCTTAAATTATGGCATCCGACGTGGATAATTTTCCTTACGATACCCATTTTCGAAAGCCTTTATAATTCCACCGCAAAACTCATAAAGGAAAAGCGCGCCGAACGCGCTGAAAAAGAGGGCGAAAAACCCGCAAAGAAGGAACGCACGTTTAAAAAACATAATGACGGACAGAAATAAGAACATTCTCGACATACTTGAAAAAGACTATCCCGAGGCTCGTTGCGAACTTGAGTTTTCAACGCCTTTCGAGTTGCTTGTCGCAGTAGTGCTTTCGGCGCAATGCACGGACAGGCGCGTGAATATCGTCACCCGCGAAATGTTTAAAAAAGTCAATACGCCGCAGGGTTTTGCGGAAATGTCGACAGAGCAAATCGAGGAATTCGTGCGACCGTGCGGTTTTTACCGCAATAAGGCAAAATCCATAAAGGAGCTGTCCGAAGATATCGTAAATAACTACGGAGGAGAAGTCCCCCGATGTCTTGACGAACTCGTGAAACTTAAAGGCGTGGGAAATAAAACAGCCGCCGTCGTATACTCGGTTGCTTTTCACGGCGAAGCATTGCCGGTCGACACGCACGTTTTCCGCGTGTCTCACAGACTTTCGCTTTCGGACGGAAAAACGGCAGACGCCGTTATGGAAGACCTTAAAAGACAGTTTCCTTCCGACAAATGGTATACTTTGCATCATACGATGATATTTCACGGAAGATATACCTGTAAGAGCCGCAAGCCGCTTTGCGAAAATTGTAATTTAAACGACTATTGCACATATTATAAGGACCTGAAAAATGAATAAGATTTTAAGTCGTAAAAAGTTTTCGGAAAACGTTAACGAATACGTTATTTCCGCACCCGACGTCGCAAGACGCGCCGACGCCGGGCAGTTCGTTATTCTGCGCGTAGACGAAGAGGGCGAACGTATACCCTTTACAATATGCGATTTCGACCGCGAAGCCTGTACGGTAACCATTCTCGTGCAGACGGTCGGATACAGCACGATGAAGCTCGCGACGTTGAAAGAGGGCGACTGTATTGCCGATTTTGCGGGGCCTCTCGGAAAAGCAACCGACCTTGACGAATACGAAAATATTCTGCTTGTGGGCGGCGGTATCGGAAGCGCCGTAATTTATCCTCAGATTAAAAAACTTTTTTCGAAAGGAAAAAAAGCAGACGTCGTAACGGGCGCAAGAAACGAAAGCCTTCTTATTTATCGCAACGAGTTTAAAACGTACGCCCGCAATCTTTATGAAATGACGGACGACGGAAGCGCGGGCGAAAAAGGTTTCGTAACAGATAAAATCAGAAATTTACTGGACGGAGGCGAGAAATACGACTGCATTTTTGCGGTGGGACCTCTGCCGATGATGAAGGCGGTTGCCGAACTTACGCGCGGTTACGGCATAAAAACCATAGTCAGCATGAACACTGTTATGGTTGACGGCACGGGTATGTGCGGCAGTTGCAGACTTACCGTCGGCAACGAAATCAGATACGCATGCGTCGACGGTCCCGAATTCGACGGTCATCTTGTTGATTTTGACGAAGCGATTGCGAGAAACGGATTTTATCGCGACGAGGAACGCTCGCACGTTTGCAGACTTACGGGAGGTGTGAGATAATGGCCGATTTTTTAAGACACGAAATGAAAAACCAATCTCCCGAACAAAGAGTAAAAAACTTTGACGAAGTCGCTTTGGGTTTCGATAAAACGACGGCGAAGGCGGAAGCCGAAAGATGTCTTAACTGTAAAAACGCACCGTGTCGAAAAGGTTGTCCCGTCGGCGTGAATATTCCCGCGTTTATATCGTATGTGAAAAACGACGATATGGACGGCGCGGTCGCAAGTCTTAACGGAGATAACAGTCTGCCCGCCGTTTGCGGCAGGGTCTGTCCGCAGGAAAGACAATGCGAACGGTTTTGCGTCCGCAGAGAAAAAGCGGGTGGAAGCGTATCGATAGGAGCGCTTGAAAGATACGTTGCGGATTATGCCTTGAAAAAGGGAAAACAACAGGAAAGAAAGGTTAAAACCACCGGCAAAACCGCGGCCGTTATCGGAAGCGGTCCGGCAAGTCTTACGTGCGCCGCGGATTTACAGTCTCACGGATTCGACGTTACCGTTTTCGAGGCTTTTCATAAAGCGGGAGGAGTGCTTGTGTACGGCATCCCCGAATTCAGATTGCCGAAAGACATCGTTAAAAAGGAAATCGATAATTTGTCCGAAATGGGCGTGAAGTTCCGATTCGATACGATAATAGGAAAAACCTTTACCTTGGACGAACTTCGCAAAAATTTCGACGCGGTATTTATAGGAACGGGCGCGGGACTTCCTTTGTTTTTAAAAATCAAAGGCGAAAATCTTCCGGGCGTTTACAGCGCAAACGAATACCTGACAAGGGTTAATCTTATGAAAGCGTACGATAAAAACTCGATTACGCCCGTTCAACGAGGAAAACACGTTGTAGTTGTCGGCGCGGGAAACGTCGCTATGGACGCCGCGCGCACCGCAGTCAGAATGGGCGCCGACGACGTAACGCTCGTATACAGACGCGGCCGTGAGGAGATGCCTGCTCGCCGGGAAGAAATTATTCACGCCGAGGAAGAAGGCGTAAAATTCGAGCTTCTTACCAATCCCGCGGAAATCCTCGGAACAGACGGAAAAGTCTCGGGAATCAGGTGCGTCAGAATGGAACTCGGCGAACCGGATTCTTCGGGAAGGCGCAGTCCGCACGCGATTGAAGGAAGCGAATTCGATATTATCTGCGACCAGGTCATAGTTGCGCTCGGCACGTCGCCGAATCCTCTTCTGAGAGACGGCGCAACGGGACTTGAAATCACGTCCAAAGGTACGATTGTCGTAAACCCCGAAACGGGCGAAACGTCTCTTGAAAACGTTTATGCGGGCGGCGACGCCGTAACGGGCGCGGCTACCGTAATTCTTGCAATGGGCGCCGGCCGTCTTGCCGCAAAAAGTATTATCGAAAAACTCGGCGATAAAAAATAACAGGGTGATAAAGTCGCCGGTGTAATAAAAAAGACAGGAAACAAATATTATGTTGGATTATGTAACGATATTTTGTAAAGCGGGTAACGGAGGCGACGGAATAGTCTCCTTTCATCGCGAAAAATTCGTTCAGGCGGGCGGTCCCGACGGAGGCGACGGCGGAAACGGCGGAAACGTTGTTTTTGAAGTAGACGAAAATCTTAACACACTTATAGATTTTAAATTCAAAAAACATTTCCGTGCCGAAAACGGCGGAAACGGCGCGGCGAAAAACTGCTTCGGAAAAAGCGGCGAAGACCTTGTTATAAAAGTGCCGAAAGGTACAGTAATTAAGGATAAGGAAAGCGGCGTCGTCGTTGCCGATATGAAAGAAAAAGGAATGAGGAAGGTCCTTCTGAAAGGCGGCAGAGGCGGACGCGGAAACGCTCGGTTTGCAACGCCTACGAGGCGCGCGCCGTCTTTTGCGCAAAGGGGCACGAAAACCGAGGAGCACGCTCTTATTCTCGAACTTAAAACAATCGCCGACGTGGGACTTATAGGGTTTCCTAACGTCGGAAAATCGACGTTGTTATCTGTAATGACGTCTGCAAAACCAAAGATTGCAAATTATCATTTCACGACGCTTGCTCCCAATCTCGGCGTACTTAAATACTACGACGAAAGCGTCGTTATAGCCGATATTCCCGGTCTTATAGAAGGTGCGAGCGAGGGCGCGGGACTTGGACACGATTTTTTAAGACACGTCGAAAGAGTAAGACTTCTCGTGCACGTCGTCGATATATCGGGAAGCGAGGGCAGAGACCCTTACGAAGATTACGTTAAAATCAACGGCGAACTGGATAATTACAGTTTGAAATTATCCGGACTTAAACAGATAGTATGCGTCAATAAAACCGACCTTCTGTCAGAAGACGACGCGAAAAAAGCCGTCACCGATTTCGAGAAGAAAGCGGGTGTGAAAGTCATTGCGGTTTCGGCATATACGCATAAAGGTATCGACGAATTGCTGAAAGCCGTAATCGAGGAACTTAAAACCGCAGACAAACCCGAAGATATTTACGTTGAAGAGAATTTCGAATTTGAAAGTCGAGATAACACGAGTTACGAAATCGAACGCGAGGACGACGGCACTTTCGCGGTGTACGGCGGTCTTATCGATATGCTTGCCAAAAACGTCATTATTTCCGACGCGGACAGTTTCAGGTATTTTCAGAAAGTACTTCTCGACAAAGGTATTATCGACGCTTTAAGACAGAAAGGCGCTCGCGACGGCGATACCGTCGTCGTTGGCGATATCGAATTTGAATTTTTGGAATAAACGAGGTACACATATGATTTCGACTAAAGACAGAGCAAAACTAAAAGGACTTGCGCAAAAACTCGAACCTGTTTTTCAGATAGGAAAAAACGGCGTTACCGATAACGTCGTCGAACAGATTTCCATTGCTTTGGACGCGCGCGAACTGGTTAAGATAAACGTTCTTAAGAATTCCGACGAAAACGCCAAAACCGTCGTAAATACTCTTGCCGAGAAACTTAATGCCGAAGCCGTAGCGGCAATCGGAAACAAAATCGTTCTTTACCGTTACAGCGACAAAAAAGGCGTCGTTCACGTACTTTAATCGTTTATCGGCGCAAATTATAAGCGGGATTTGTTGAAATTATCCCGCTTTTATGTTATTATTCAAAAGAATTATACTTTTAAGGTGTGGCAAAATGCTGATTTACGACGAAAAACACGAATGCGCTTCGCAGGAGGATATGCGGAGTCTGCAACTGTCAAAATTGAAAAAAATCGTTGAATACGCTTATGAAAACGTTCCTTTTTATAAGAAAAAATACGACGCAGCCGGCGTAAAACCCGGGGATATAAAGACGCTTAAAGATATCGAGCGTCTGCCTTTCGTGGAAAAAAGCGACCTCAGAGACAATTATCCTTACGGACTTGCCGCAGTGGATATCGAGGACACCGTGCGGATACACGCTTCGAGCGGCACGAGCGGTAAACCTACCGTAGTTTTTTATACGCGCGACGACCTCGAAACGTGGACGGAATGTATGGCGCGTATCGTAACTATGGGCGGCGTTACGAAAAAAGACATCGTGCAGGTGTCTTTCGGATACGGGTTGTTTACGGGCGCTTTAGGACTGCATCAGGGACTGGAAAGAGTGGGCGCGACCGTCGTGCCCGCGTCGAGCGGCAATACCGAACGTCAGGTTATGCTTATGCACGACCTCGGCGTAACGGGTATGGTATGCACGCCGTCCTATGCGTTGCATATAAGCGAGGTAATGGCGGCGTCAGGCTATAAGAAAGAGGATTTTAAGCTTAAATGGGCTCTTCTCGGAAGCGAGGCGTCGACCCTCGAAATGCATAAAGAAATCAGTCGCCGTCTCGGCGTATTTCCTACCGATAACTACGGTTTGTCGGAAATTATAGGTCCAGGCGTATCGGGCGAATGTCTCGAAAAAAACGGTATGCACGTCAACGAGGACCATTTTTATCCCGAAATCGTCGACAGCGAAACGCTTGAAGCCGTAAAGGACGGCGAATGGGGCGAACTCGTGCTTACCGCTCTCGACAAATTCGGTATGCCGATGATAAGGTACAGAACGAAAGACATAACGAGACTGAATCGCGAGCCGTGTAAATGCGGAAGAACTCTCGTTCGTATGGACAGAATCAAGGGCAGAAGCGACGATATGCTGAAAATCCGCGGAGTCAACGTTTTCCCGTCGCAGATTGAAAGCGTGCTTATGGAAATGCCCGAAATAGGCGGACAATACCATATTACGGTTAAACGCGAAAATTTTTCGGACGTTCTCGAAGTGGCGGTCGAAGTAGCCGACGCAAATCTTCTCACCGATTACGGCAATCTTCAGAAACTCGTTCAGAAGGTAAAACACAATCTGCGCGTGGTGTTGCAGATTGACGCCGTGGTAAAACTTGTCGAGCCGTTATCGCTAAAACGTTTCGAGGGCAAGGCACAGAGGGTAACTGATTTAAGAAATAAAAAGGAATTTTAAATATTTTGGTAAAACTATGAAAAAATTGATGTTGGGAAACGAAGCGGTTGCGCGCGGCGCGTACGAAGCCGGGGTAACCGTGGCAACAGCCTATCCGGGTACGCCGAGTACCGAAATTACCGAGAATATCGCGCGATACGACGAAATATACGCCGAGTGGTCTCCGAACGAAAAAGTTGCCATGGAAGTGGCGTACGGCGCGGCGGTAGCCGGCGCGAGAAGCATCGTGTCGATGAAACACGTCGGTCTTAACGTTGCGGCAGACCCTCTGTTTTCGGCGGCATATGCCGGGGTGAACGGAGGAATGGTGATTGTCGTTGCGGACGACCCCGCTATGCACAGCAGTCAGAACGAACAGGACAGCAGATATTATGCCGTCAGCGCGCACGTGCCTATGCTGGAACCGTCCGACAGCGAAGAGGCGAAGGAATTCGTAAAGGAAGCGTTTGCATTGTCCGAAAAGTACGACACGCCGGTTTTTCTCAGAACCACTACGAGACTCGCGCACAGTCAGAGTTTTGTCGAACTTTGCGACAGAGCGGACGTAAGCGTAAAAAAATACGAAAAAGATATCACGAAATATACTTTAATGCCGTCCACCGCAAAGATAAGACATATCGCCGTAGAAAAACGCGAAAACGAACTGAAACGCGAAATCGAGAATTCCCCTTTGAATTTTATTTACGAAGGAGATAAAAAAATCGGTGTGGTGACATCGGGCGTCGTTTATCAGTACGTCAGGGAAGCGTTGCCCGACGCGTCCGTATTTAAACTGGGTTGCGTATATCCTTTACCCGTTGAAAAAATCCGTAAATTTGCCGAAAGCGTCGGAAAACTTATCGTTGTCGAAGAGCTGGAACCCGTTATCGAAAACGCGCTGAAGGCAAACGGAATACCTTGCGAGGGGAAGAAGTATTTCGGCGTGCAGGGCGAGTTATCCGTCGGCAGGATAAAAACCGCGCTGTCGGGCGAGAGCTTTTCCTATAAAAATAACGTTGTAAACGTTCCGGTAAGGCCGCCGGTAATGTGCGCGGGCTGTCCTCACCGCGGCGTATTTTACGTGCTGAAAAAACTCGGTTGCAGGGTTATTTCGGATATAGGATGTTATACTCTCGGCGCTCAATCGCCGCTGTCTGCCGTGGATACGGTACTTTGTATGGGCGCAAGCCTCGGAATGGCGCAAGGATTCGAACACGCGCTCGGACGCGAAAATACCAAAAACGTTGTTGCGGTTATCGGCGACAGCACGTTTATACATAGCGGTATTACCGGACTTATCGACGCCGTTTACAATAAAACCGCGCTGACTCTCGTAATACTCGACAACAGCACTACGGGTATGACGGGACATCAGGAGCACCCGGCGACGGGCAAAACCATAAAAGGCGAAGATACGTATGCGCTTAACCTCGAAGACGCCGTAAAAGCGTCGGGCGTGAATTTTGTCGAAACGGTGGACGCCTACGATATGAAAGCCGTAGAAAAGGCGATTAAAGAGGCTTGCTCGTACGACGGCGTGTCGGTGGTAATTGCAAAACGTCCGTGCGCGCTTAAAATCAGACTCGCCGAAAAACCTTATGAAATAAGAGATTGCAAGAAGTGCGGAAAATGTCTGAAAATCGGCTGTCCCGCGATACAGAAAAATCCCGACGGCAGCGCATGTATCCGTCACGAATTGTGCGTGGGTTGCGGCGTCTGTCGCGATATGTGCGCGTTCGGCGCGATTGTAAAGGAGTGAGATTATGAATATTAACGTGCTTATAGTAGGCGTCGGGGGACAGGGGACGTTGCTTGCCAGCCGCATTCTCGGAAAAATTGCCGAAAACGACGGAAGCGATTGCAAACTTTCGGAAGTTCACGGCATGGCGCAAAGAGGCGGAAGCGTCGTGACGCACGTAAAAGCGGCCGAAAAGGTTTTAAGCCCGATAATCTCGGAAGGCGACGCCGACGTGGTGCTTGCTTTCGAACAACTGGAAGCGCTCCGGTACGTAAACTATCTTAAACGCGACGGAACTGTAATAGTAAATTCGCAAAAGATATTGCCTATGCCCGTAATTACGGGCGCGGAGGTTTATCCCGAAAACGTTACGGACGTTCTGAAAAAAGAATGCCGCTTCGTCATAGAGGTTCCCGCGCTCGAAATAGCCGAAAGCGCGGGAAATGCAAAAACCGTGAACACTGTGATGTTGGGCGTACTCGCAAAAACGGTGGGTTTACCTTATGAAGAAGTTAAAAAAGCCGTTATCGAAACCGTTCCCGAAAAAGTCAGAAACGTAAATCTCGAGGCATTTGAGAAAGGATATAATTTTAAATGAAATACTATAATAAAGAAATCGAAACGATGAGCCGCGACGGCTTGTTCGTGTTGCAATCGGAAAGACTCGTAAACGCCGTAAAACGCGTTTACGAAAACGTGCCGTATTATTGCGCGAAGATGGACGCGATAAAACTTAAACCTTCGGATATTAAAACCATAGCCGATTTACATAAATTGCCTTTTACAGTAAAAACGGATATCCGCGCGAATTATCCTTTCGGTTTGTTCGGAGTCGACAAAAAACAGGTTGTAAGACTGCACGCTTCGTCTGGTACGACGGGAAAACTGACGGTTACCGGCTATACCAAGCGCGACCTCGAGGACTGGTCGGAGTGTTGCGCACGTGCGCTTGTTTCCGCGGGTATAGACGAAAACGACACCGTCCACGTCGCATACGGTTACGGATTGTTTACGGGAGGTCTCGGCCTTCATTACGGCGTTGAAAAGCTCAGTGCGACCGCCGTACCCGTTTCCAGCGGAAACACTATGCGGCAGATTACGTTGCTTAAAGATTTCGGCGCGACCGCGCTTGCCTGCACGCCTTCTTACGCGATATATCTTGCGGAAAGCATGAAAGAAGCGGGAGTCGGCGTCGACGACCTTATGCTTAAAACGGGTATATTCGGCGCCGAACCCTGGACCGAGGAAATGCGCGCGGAAATAGAGAAAAAACTGCATATTAAAGCGTATGATATTTACGGACTTTCGGAAGTCAGCGGTCCGGGCGTCGCGATGGAATGCTCCGCAAGACGCGGGAAACACGTATACGAAGATTTGTTCTATCCCGAAATCGTCAATCCCGACACGCTCGAGCCGCTTCCTTACGGAGAAAAGGGCGAACTCGTTTTTACTACTTTAAACAAAGAATGTCTGCCTCTTATCCGTTACCGGACGCGCGATATCTGCACGCTTTATCTCGAAGAATGCGAATGCGGTCGCACGCTCGTCAAAATGGGCAGAATAGAGGGGCGCAGCGACGATATGCTTATAATCCGCGGCGTAAATATTTTCCCGTCGCAGATTGAGACCGTTCTGCTTAATATAGGCGGAATGATAGGTCCGCATTATCAGATTATCGTCGACAGACAGGGAAGTCTCGATACGCTTGAAATTCAGGTTGAACTTTCCGACTACGCCTTTTCGGACGAAGTGCGTGAAATCGAAAAAGTTAAAGCGCGCGTCGCTCACGATATGCAGTCCATGCTGGGCGTCAGCGCGAAAATAACCATCGTTTCGCCTCATTCGCTGCCGAGAAGCGACGGAAAAGCGAAA
>ENA-OZHM01000072-OZHM01000072.1-human-gut-metagenome-genome-assembly--contig:-NODE-72-length-50593-cov-9.325517_pt1 | contig 50593 bp, 49 predicted proteins | sample MGYA00244047_ERZ653688 | MGnify/ENA primary metagenome ERZ653688 (study PRJEB26926, sample SAMN06165194) | human gut metagenome | biome: ENVO:00009003; feature: ENVO:2100002; material: ENVO:00002003... | reverse complement strand
AGTTGCCAAATATAGCATTTTTAAAAGGCTGTCATCTGACGGAAAAACAGTCTTGCTTTTTGTTACCTTTCGGAGCTGGCGGTTAAAACCTTCGATGGCGTTTGTTGTGTAAATCAGGCGCCTTACTGCTTCTGGATACTTAAAATAAGTCGACAGAGTTGCCCAGTTATCATACCAAGATTTGTAAATCTTAGGATACTTGGAATCTCATTTATCTCTAAACAGCTCTAGCTCATTTAATGCTGTTTCTTCCGTTGGTGTAGCATATACGAGTTTCAAATCAAGGTTTCCAGTTTTCTGTGCTTGCAAAATGCTTGCAGTTTATTTAAAGAAATCTTTAATTCTTATACGTTATCTTAGAATTGATTTTTGAGATACGTCTTTTCCAAATTACAAATTGAATTACCCATACAATTATAAAAATGGCAAAGAATATTGCAAAGTAGCATAATACACCCCTAACAGAATGCTCCATCCACTTGCATACATAGGCAACTGTCGTCATAAGAACTGTAATAATTGCGAAATAAACGCTTGTTTGTTTTAAAAGGCTCCAATCATCTTTTTCCCATATAAGAGAACTTCCAGCAAAGCCAGCACCTAGAAGAGCACTCAATATTGTCTGAACAATGACTGCTGTAATTTCATTTCCGAATTGTTTTATCAGGCTTGGTACACATGGATAAAAATTACCATCACCCAAGAAAATTGAAATGCCTATAGTAATTAGATAACAAATTACAATTCCGCCTAACAATCCACGTACAATTCTGCTAACTAATTCTTTTTTCATAAAACTCACCTCATAATCCTAATAGTCTTTTAATTTTAGAAACATATCTTCTGGAAACATAACTTATATCTCCATTAGGCAATTCCATACAAATTGTTCCTACAAAGCTTAAATCAAGGTTCTTAACCTTTTTTAGATTAACAATTTCTGAATTAGATATCCTTACAAAAAGAGTATCATCTAATCGTTTCTCTAATTCATAAAGTCTTAATCGAAGTTGATACAAATCATATTCTGTTTTTGCAAATACTTTGCCTTCTTCGGCGTAGATTCTAAAAAGTGATTCTTGCGCTAGCAATTCAACTTTGTTATTTTTGATACCAGAAATGATTGTTGTTACAGCATCTGTCTGGTTTATAAAATCTACGATTCGATTTACTTCATCTGTCATACGTGCTGTTGTAATTAATGTTTCAGGCTCTTCGTAATTTACATCAATCTTAATGCTTAGTTGCATAGTATTCCTCCTTCCTTGCTTTGTAGTATATCTCTATTAGGACTAAAATCCACAGTTTATCAATAGGTGGTTATTTTTATAACATAGGTGGTTGTTAATTTAATCTAAACTAAAATAAGATTTTCTCTAAGCGGTTCTACTCCAATAAAATAACAAATAATTATTTTCGGTATTTTCCCATTCATTAAGAACTTGACCTCCAAATCTATCGCATGTGTTCCGGGATTTCTGTAAGAAGATAATTAAAGTATTCATACAGTCTGAGCTTGCTTGCTTTTGCTGTTTCTACCAGGCTGTATATTATGTCACTGGACCTGGCTACATTTATTGTGTCACACATGATCCGGTTCTTTTTACCGATACAGAAACTTCTGATACTTTGTTCTGCGGCATTATTATCTATCGGGATCTCTCCGTCATCCAGAAATTTCCTGAGATATTTTTCCTGGTTAATTGAATAAGTCATCACATTATAAGTCTTACTCTTGGGCGTGACTTTATCTATGTTTATACGGATGAGGGTGCGGACAAAATCCTGTACCAAAGGGAGGCGTCCCACTATGTACACTCTTGAACAAAAACAAGAAGCAATTGATGTATACTTACAAGTGAATAGTATGAGAAAGACTATTCAACTACTAGGATATCCTGGTGTTAGACTTTTAACTTCGCTTGCATTGCGCGGCCACTGAAATGAACCATTTGCAAGTTCCTTGTACAGGATTAGAAATCCATCACCTTCCCATACAAGACCCTTGATCCTGTCAGATCTTCTTCCACAGAATAGATAAAGCGTACCCGCTGTTGCAGGGTTCTCTATGCCAAGGAATCTGAGAAGTCTGGCAAGGCTGTCTATACCATACCTCAGATCTGTTCTGCCACATATTATGTATATTTCAGAAAAACCAACTGCATCATTCAGCATCTACAAGGACCTCCATGATGGAGCGGATCACTGCGGGGGCAGCACCGCCATCGATTTCTATGTGTATGCTGCCGCGGTTTATCCTTATTCTTGAATTGCTGCATGAATCAAGGTTATTCTGATAATCAGCGCATTCCTGAATAATCGCAGTCCAGGTCTCTAACTGCTTTTCCCGAATAGCAAGTCGTGTTGCCATAATCTACCTCCCGAATATTTGGATTTTTCGCTCTTATTTTCCAACTAGTTGAGGTAATTATAAAAAAATTCGGGTAAGATGGATAGGTACCGGCTATGGAGCGTTTACCTTGAAACGGTCTCTTTTCTAACTGAAAGTCAGTAAGATTTTAGTTTTCAAAGTTTTTCTTCAATATCTTTGATTGATTTATGGTCTTCCGTTTTCCACTCTGTTCTTCCATTTGCATTTTTCCCCATAACAATAGCAGCTGCCAATGAAGGGCTGGTAAAGATATAGTCTTTTGTAAAGCAGAAGTTTGAATCAATGATTCCTTTTTCAATAAGAGAAGTACGTAATTTGATTAGATGTGCAGACATACTGGGCACGGTGCTGGAAGCAATTTGGGAATCTTTAAAAACTGCAAAACCATCGGGAACAATAACACCTTTGGAGCTTGCACCTCTTGCTCCCTTAATATAAAAGAGTAACTGTTTAGGTCCAGCTTTGATTGAGGAATCTTCGATGGAATCAAAAGTTTTATATCCCAAAGTGTTTACAAGTAATTTTGTATTACTAATAAATTCTGAAAGCATAGCTTCGTCGTATTCTGAAATAGATGAACATGTAGGAATTGTACTGTTTAACACGTTGGCACGCCCGGTATCCTGGGCGATATTGTAAAATTTATTTTCAAGGTACTTTACATGTGCTTTATTTAGTAGGTTATCTTTACTTATTACTGCGATACAGTCGTTCCAGTAATCTTCTTTGAGATGCTGTTTGAGTCGTGTGAACATTTTTTCGGCTTCGCCTACATAGACCGTGTCAAAATTGCTTTCATCTTTACCGAATAAGAAGTATACGCCAGTGTTTTCCGAATCATTTCGTTTTGCAAATTCTGAAAGCTCATTTCGAGAAATTTTATATATACGGCCATTCCAATTGGAAAGTTCACACATGATACGTCCATTCGGATTGCCATCAAATATATACATTTGGATTGTTTTGCTAAATGCCATAGTGTTTACCTCAATTTCTGTTTATAATTGATGTTTCTGCATTTGCTGCAGAGGTTAAAATGCTGAGTGCTTATAACGATAAGCTTTTGTTAAAAAAGAGTATATCATGTGGAAAATGTTATAACAATAAAAAGCTAAACAATGTAAGTTAATCAAAAATTCCTTTTACAATCCCACCATAATTTTTTCAAATCTCCCCATTCCCCATCTTTTATGATAAAATAAATCATACTATTTGAAATGGAGGACAACTATGATTCAGGATAAAACGCAGTTAGTACGCGACGGATTGGAAACTGCATATATCGATGGTAATATTGCATCTGAGATATCATATAAGCCGGGCTTTGTTTCAAATAATCACAGGGAAGGTAAGAAAGTTATTTCAGTCATAGAGAGTGAACTTCTAAAATGTGATAAGTTTCAGATAAGTGTGGCATTTATTACTTTGGGCGGTGTAACACCGCTTCTTCAGACGTTGAAAGAGCTTGAGGGAAAAGGGGTTCCAGGGGAGATATTGACCTCAAACTATTTGGATTTTAGTGAGCCTTTGGCTTTGGAGAAATTGCATTCTCTGAAGAATATAAAGATTAGAATGTATGACACAAGATCTGCTAACAATGGCTTTCATACAAAGGGATATATATTCAGAGAGGAAGAAATATACAGAATCATAATTGGCAGCTCGAATATTACTAGTGCTGCACTCACGACCAATAGAGAATGGAATACGAAGCTTGTCTCTACGGCACAGGGAGAGATGACAGAGGATATTTTAAGAGAATTTGACGAGTTATGGAACTCAGAATATGCTCTGGACTATGATGTGTTTTATGAGGAATATAAGCAGAGATACGATATAATCAAAGCTCAAAGGAAAATCGCTTCAGAGGGAAATATTACCTCATTGGAGAGATATAAATTAAAACCAAACAGCATGCAGGTGGGATTTATTGCTAACCTTAAAGTTATATTGGAGAATGATGAGAAGAGAGCACTTCTTATAAGTGCCACTGGTACGGGAAAGACTTATGCGTCGGCATTTGCAATGCGTGAACTTGGATTTAAGAGAGTGTTATTTCTTGTCCATCGAGCGTCACTTGCTGTACAGGCAAAGAAATCGTATCAGAGAGTTTTCGGCAGTACGATTTCTGTAGGGTTGGTAGGTGCTGGCTATCATGAATACGATAGAGATTATATATTTGCCACTGTGGAGACGTTAAATAGGGATGAGCATTTGCAAATGTATGATCCAGCCGAGTTTGATTGTATTATTCTGGACGAGGCCCACCATAGCTCGGCAAATACATATCAGAAGGTTATGAATTATTTTACTCCACGTCTATTCCTTGGCATGACAGCTACGCCTGACAAGAGGAATGACAATGATTCTGGGGAAAATATTTATGAGATATTTAATCATCAGATAGCCTATGAGATTCGTCTGCAGCAGGCAATGGAAGAGGACTTGCTGTGCCCATTTCACTATTTTGGAATTACTGATTTATCTGTTGTACAGGATACCAAGTCAAAGAATCTATCTGAAGAAGATTTTAATAAATTGGTTTGTGACGAGCGTGTAAAGCTTGTTATAGAGCAGTCGAATTACTATGGTTACAGCGGAGAACGTGTAAAGGGCCTGATATTTTGCAGCCGTAATCGAGAGTGTAAGGAACTTTCAAAGAAGTTCAACGAATTAGGATATAGGACAGTTGCACTCAGTGGTGAGGACCCAGAGATGGTTAGGCAGGATGCATTTGAGAGACTTGCCATGGATGAGAGTGACGCAGCGGCAGATAAGACTCCTATAGATTATATTTTCTCTGTGGATGTCTTAAATGAAGGTGTTGATATTGTCGAGGTAAATCAGGTTATCATGTTGAGACCGACTCAGTCACCAATTGTTTTTATACAGCAATTGGGAAGAGGCCTTCGAAAAGCAGAGGGGAAGGAATACGTTGTAATCCTTGATTTTATTGGAAACTATAACAACAATTTCATGATACCGATTGCATTATCAGGAGATAGAACATATAACAAAGATAATATCCGTAGATATGTCATGGAAGGTGAACGGATGATTCCTGGTGCATCTACGGTTCATTTTGATGAGGTTAGCAGAAAGAGAATTTTTGCGTCGGTTGATAACGCTAACTTTAGTGATATAAGGCTCATCAAAGAGAATTATACGAACCTCAAGAATAAACTTGGACGTATTCCTAGATTGAGAGATTTTGATGAATACGGCGAGATGGATGTTATTCGAATCTTTGATAACAACAGTCTCGGATCGTATTATAAGTTTTTAGTGAAATATGAGAAAGAATACAAGACTCGCTTGCCGGAGAATGAAGAAAAAGTAATCGAATTTGTTTCTAAGAAATTGGCAAATGGAAAAAGAATTCAAGAACTTCAGATGTTGAAGAGAATACTTACATATGCCCAGGGCCTAGCTAAATTTGGTTTGTTTGCCGGCCTTTCAGAGGACATGAGGAAGTATGGAAAAGATGTCAGTCAGGATCAGAAGGAAAACATTGTAAATGTTATGACTAATGAATTCCCGGCTGGAGCGAGCAAGAAAACTTACGCGAAGTGCGTGTTTATTGAGAAAAAAGAAAACGATTATAGACCAACAAAGTCATTTTTACAAATGCTGTCAAATGGCGAATTTTATGATATCCTTCAAGAACTTGTTGAATTTGGTATTAGCAGATACGAGCGTGATTATAGTAATACATATGATCAGACGGACTTTGTTTTGTACCAGAAATACACTTATGAGGATGTGTGTCGTCTTCTCAATTGGGAGCAGAATGAAGTTCCGTTAAATATTGGTGGATATAAATATGACAGAAAGACGAAGACATTTCCTGTGTTCATCAATTATGATAAGGCAGAGGATATTAGTGACACCACGAAATATGAAGATCATTTTGTCCCGGGCTTCAGGGATCGATTGATAGCTATTTCGAAGTCTGGCAGAAGTTTACAATCAGAGGATGTACAGAATTTCCTTAAAGCGAAGGAAAGAGGGATTCATGTAGAGCTTTTTGTAAGAAAGAATAAAGATGATAAGATTTCTAAGGAGTTTTATTATCTTGGACATATGACAGCAAGTGGAAAAACTAAAGAATTCAAAATGGCGAACACAGAGAAAACAGCAGTGGAAATTGAATGGATACTTGATGTTCCAGTGCGTGAAGATATTTACGAGTACATTGTAAATTCTTAATTGGAGGATGTTATGAAGACAATAAGAGTAGTTGCTGCAGTAATTGTAAGAGAAAAAAACAACCAAAAGCAGATATTTGCAACCCAGAGAGGATACGGAGAACTTAAAGGGGGATGGGAATTCCCTGGAGGAAAAATAGAAGCTGGTGAAACTCCTCAAGACGCACTGATCAGGGAAATAAACGAGGAATTGGACGCAAGGATAAATGTTGGAGAGTTGCTTGATACGATCGAATATGATTATCCTGCGTTTCATTTATCGATGGATTGTTTCTTGTGTGAACTGGCAGCAGATCATCTGGAGTTAAAAGAGCATGAAGATGCGAAATGGCTCACTATAGAGGAACTTGATTCAGTCGATTGGCTGCCGGCGGACGTGACACTGGTGGATAAGATAAAGGGTAATTAAAGTACCAAATCGGATGGAGACGTTAAGGATATTCAATTATCCGTATCAGGCAAAGATAATGAACTTATTGGATAAACTATTCTTTTGAAAATGACAAATAAAAATTGGTACAATAGCAGGCTATGGTAAAAAAATGAATATGCAAATCTATCGATATGAGGTATAATAGATTACATAGTGTGTAGGGAATAGATTTCAAAATAATCCGCAGAATATGCAAATTTTAAGGTGGGGGGGAAAACATGAAAACTAAAAAAGTACTGTTATATGTTATTGGCAGCATTTCAATATTTGTTGTTGCTTGTTTGGTTATTCCTAAAATGGTAAGATCGGTTACAAACAAGGCATATAAGAGAAGTGCAAAAAAGAGAAATGAAAATGGTGACGATGACTGGGAGCCAGAACTTGTAAAAAAAAATGAGGATGAATAGGGGGATATGAGATGGAAATAAATACAGATGAGATAGCTCAAAAATGCATAGATGCTATAAATGAAAAACTAAGGAATCTCAAAAAGCTGAATATCATTATTGTTGGAAAATCTGGGGTCGGAAAAAGCACTTTGATCAATAGCTTGTTTCGAGGTAACTTTGCAGAAACAGGGCTGGGAAGACCCGTAACAGATGATATTAGGAAAATCGAGAAAAAAGATTATCCGATGGCAATTTACGATACACCGGGATTTGAATTATCAAAGGGACAACAGACTAAGGTAAAAGACGAAATTCTTGAATTAATAAATAAGGGATTTGCATCAAAAGATATTAATGATGCTATCCATTGTATTTGGTATTGTATCAATGTAGGCGGAAATCGTACATTTGACGAAACAGAGATTGCCTGGCTCAGAGAATTAACTGAAAGTAATAAAGTAACACAGGTTCCAATTATTGTAGTACTTACCCAGTCATGTCCTAAGTCTAAGGCACAAGAAATGAAAGCTTTGGTTGAAAAGGAAAATTTGGATATAGTTAAGGTTGTACCAGTTTTGGCGCAAGATATGGATTTTGATGATGAATATATTGCTAAAGCATATGGATTGGATCGATTAATTGATATAATGAGTGAATCGTTACCTGATGAGCTTCAAGATACTTTACAAAATGTGCAGAAAGCCTCATTGGAATGCAAAAAAAAATATTCTCAAGCTGCTGTGGCAACGGCGGTAGCAGCAGCCTTTGGAGAGGGATTTGCACCAATTCCATTTTCCGATGCTGCCGTACTTATTCCTACTCAAGTAGCTATGATTGCCACAATTACTACAATCTTTGGTATGGACATTAGCAAAAGCGTTATCACGGGATTTGTGTCTTCGACAATCGGCACTGCCGGAGCTACAGTGTTTGGTAAAACAATAGTTTCCAATATCATTAAGTTAATTCCTGGAGTTGGAACTGCTGCTGGTGGATTGATTTCTGGATCAACAGCAAGTCTTTTGACAACTGCTTTAGGAGAGGCATATATTAAGTTGATGGAAAAGATTTATAAAGGTGATTTGAAAAGTGAAGATCTGAATGCGGAAAATGGTCAGGAAATCATGAAAAAGATCTTCAAGGAAGAATTAAAGAAGGAACGAAAAAGCAAATAGCAAGTTTAAGGAAGGGGGGCAAATGCCTCCCTTTTTTGAGCACCCCAAGGGAAAATATGGTTAAATTGTATCAAGTTCAGTGTTCCAACGAATCTTTGCCTTTAGACCAGACGACAGAAGCTGAAGATGCGGAATCGTATTTGTACTTAAAGTATAGATGGGAACAGAAGAAAAAAGTCAGATATACGCAATAAAATATAACAACAATTCTGTTCTGACAGATAAGGAGATATCAAATGAGGAAGACGCACAGTGATTGCAGAGAATCTGTGGGAAATTTGCTTATATATTGGTAGAGCCCCCCGCAACACCCCGTTGCTTTCCCCAATCCCCACAATCTGCTATGATATCCATAACGGAGGTGAGTACAATGGAGACAAAGGACGTTATATTAGAACTTCGAACCAAACGGGGATTATCCCAGGATGATCTTGCTGGCAAGGTCATGGTCACAAGGCAGGCGGTGTCACGCTGGGAAAACGGAGATACAGTGCCGAATACAGACACGCTGAAACTGCTCTCAAAGGAGTTTGATGTATCGATAAACACTCTGCTTGGTGAACCGAGGAAACTGATATGTCAGTGCTGTGGAATGCCGCTTGAGGACGATGCCATTATGGGGCGGGACAGTGATGGTGCGCTGAACGAGGATTACTGCAAATGGTGTTACGCCGACGGCACCTATACCTACAGCAATATGGATGATCTGATCGATGTATGTGTGAAGAATATGGTGGGGGAGAATTTCACTGAGGAGCAGGCGAGAGCATACATGAAACAACTTCTGCCAAAACTTGATTACTGGAAACGATATGAGTCACTCAGCGATGGCGGACAGTTTGAGGCATTTAAGAGGCAGCTTATAGATGAGATAAATGACCTTCAAATAGAGGGGATGCCCCACCTTGAAAGACTCAATGCGCTTGTTGGCAAATATGTGAATCTCGAGTATCGTTTGCCAAATGGCATGAATGTCAGATTCCTTGATGACGAGAAGACATATCTGGGAAATCAGCTGGAATGCGAGTTTGGTGGAGACAGATGTTTTGGGGTCCTGGCGGATATGGATTTTATATTGATATCGACATATGAGGCGGAAGGTGCAAATCCGGAGCTGGTTCTTTATAAAAAGAGGTAGTATAATGAGTTAGGTTATTTCGTCAATAATCTTTCACAATTTATATTACAGGGGGAAATACATATGATACAATGTGCCGGATGTGGCAGCAATCTGGTATATGATATAGCAAGAAAGAAAATGTACTGCAAAGCATGTGGGAATGAATACGAGCCGGAGAGTGTCGACAAGGATGAGGACAGCGAGGAACGCAAGCTTATGGAGCTTACTGTATTCATTTGTCCGCAGTGCGGTGGCGAGATATACAGTACGGATGAATCAGCGACGGGATTCTGCAGTTACTGCGGGGCAGCAACTATGCTTTCCAGCCGGCTGAAAAGCGAGAGAAGACCGGATTATGTGATACCGTTTGCGGTGACGAAGGACATGTGCAAGGCATCATATGCCACAGTCATGAAGAGGGCGATATACGCGCCGAACAGACTGAAACACAGACGAAATGTGCAGGAGTTCCGTGGAATCTACATGCCTTATTGGCTGTGTGATGTTGACCAGAAAGGTAAAACCACTGTCAGGGCGACGGACAGCTATACTTCAGGGGTTGATACAGTCAGTCATACGTATAATGTAAGATGCTTTGCGGATAATCATTACGAGAATATAACCATGGACGCATCATCGCTGTTTCCAGATGATCTCAGCAGCAAGGTGGCACCATTTGACTCGGCGGATATGAAGCCATTCTCCATGGGATATCTGAGCGGATTCTATGCGGATCTGCCGGATGTGGATTATAAGGTTTACAGGGATAAGATAGCGCAGGTGACAGGAGATATGGCGCATGATGTGATGATGAGGAAGATAAAGCATCATCTATGTACATATGATGCTATCGGTGAACCTGAGGAGCCATTGTCAGAAACAATGGATATAAAGATCACTGGAGTAAAAACCGGATTGTTTCCGGTATGGCTTTTGTCATACAAGAACGGAAAGCGTATTGCATATGCAGCGGTAAATGGCAGCACGGGCAAAGTGGCTGCGGATATACCGCTTGACATCGGAAAGTTCCTGCTTGGATGCCTGATAGGAGTGATCCCACTATACTTTTTGCTGAACTTATTTCTTACGGTGAGACCTGGCGTGCTACTGGCATTTGTATCTGCGATAGGTGCGCTTGTGACCATGATATATTGCGATGAGATGGAGAAGATAGCAGATGTAGAGACACATGAAAATGATCTGGGATTCTTCGCAAGGCACACACTCAATGCAAAGAAAAGTGGAGGCAAGAAGAAAAAGCTACAAACAAAAAAGCTGCAAACAAAAAAGCCACAAAAAGACACAAAAAGAAAAATAAAAAATAAGATAACTTCATTTGTGAAGTTTTCCTGTTTTCTGGAAGTTATACAGCTGATAGTGTGCATAATAGTATTATTCTGCCTGAAGTTTGATATAAATCCATTTCTTTTTAACTGGGATATTATGGGAAAGGCCAGCTATGTTGTGGCGTGCATCTCGTGTCTGGTAGCCATTTATGGGGCAGTAAAAGGCATAGTAAACGTGAGAAGAGTAAAAAGAAAAAGTGGCGTCATGGGATTATTTATTGCCTTTGCCACCATTCTGTCTGTAGCGGTCGTGTTGATAAAACCGGTTATGGATAAGTATTATTATGGATGCGTGCTTCTGGTGTGTGCTACTACCATTCTGACACTCATAGATCTGGTTATCAGCCACAACCGGATGTCCACAAGACCACTTCCACAGTTTGAGTATAAGGGAGGTGATCATCGTGCGTAGAGCGGTAATTACCAGAATGGTGATCACTGTAATGATCATACTGCTGTTTTGGGTTATGGGATGTAATGGTGTAGTGACTGCTCAGGCATCTGAGAAGGATCAGGATGATTCGTACAGTCACCAGCATGAAGTGGTAATCAAAGATGATGCAGATGTGCTGACTGAAAGTCAGGAGGCACAATTGACGGAGACTATGAAGGAGACTGCCCGTTATTGCAATGTATTGTGTGTGACATCGAACCTTATGTACAAATCTACAGCATACCATGCGGAATCTGCCTATAAAAGAGAATTTGGCACCCGCGATGGTGTTATGTTTTTAATTGATATGAGGAATAGACAGATATACATCTATTCTTATGGCGAACCATACAAGATCATAACCAAGACAAATGCGTATACGATAACAGACAATGTCTATGAATATGCAAGCGGAGAGAAATATTTTGAGTGCGCAAATGAGGCATTCGAGCAGATAAATATGCTGCTGGCAGGAGAGCAGATAAGCCGTCCCATGAAACATATCAGCAACATACTCCTTGCAATAATATTTTCTATATTGCTTAATTATCTTCTGATGAAGAAGACTTCAAAGGTATATGACATGGGTTCAAAAAATCTGCTTACCGGTACAAAGGTTTCATATAACATGAATCATAAATATGATATGATCAGTGAAACGAGAAGTACAAGATCTGGATCCGGCGTTCATGGCGGAATCGGCGGCGGTGGATTCGGAGGCGGAGGCATCGGCGGTGGCGGTGGAGGCCACAGCTTCTAGTCAAAGAGAAGAAAATCTGACAAAATATAAACGATGAAAAATGCTGTGAAGAATTTTCGAAATTCACAGCATTTTATTTTCATAAGGAGGGACCCACGTAAGTGGGAGGATTCCTTGTGAAGTACGCAGACGCCGCGCGAAGCGCCTAACATGCGTCTGCTCCTTTTGTAACGTTTTTCAATTATACTGGTCTTATATGTGAAGGGAGGTAAAAAACTTGGCGTCAGGAAAAGAAAAAAATGGAATAGAAGAAATATACGAAAAGTACTACAAAGACGTATATCGTTTTGTGCTGGCACTGTCTAAGAATCCCCATGTAGCCGAAGACATAACACAGGAGGCCAGACTCTCTGGGAGGAGGGGCAGAATCTGCCGAATCTGAACAGTAAAAAATAGAATGTGTATACCATACAAAACTTACATTACAAATAATTAAAGTAAAAACCACCCTTTTTTGCCATTTAATTGAATGATCCATGATATACTAGCATTGTGCGTGAAGTTCGCACTGTATTTACAGGGGAATTGCCCCGGATATGAAAAGGATAGTAAGTTAAATGGATAATAAGAAAAAGATGGTGTTCAACGTATTGTTCCTGGTTCTCATATTTGCCGGAACTGTATACGGAGTGTTTCACGGCGAGGATATAGGACAGATATCTGATATACTTCAGACGGTGAATCCTTGGTGGCTCGTACCGGGAGTGGCATGTGTCGTGGTATTTATATGGGGAGAATCAATTATCATACACTATATGATGCGGAATCTTGGCGTGAAGGTAGACAGGGGAACCTGTTTCCTGTTCTCGTCGGTTGGATTCTTTTTCAGCTGCATCACACCCTCTGCGTCGGGGGGACAGCCGGCTCAGATATATTATATGAAGAAAAAGAAGATACCAATCCCTGTTTCCACACAGGTGCTGCTCATAGTGACGATCACTTACAAGCTGGTGCTGGTACTTCTGGGACTTGGAATAGCCATATTTGGACAGCGTTTTATACATACATATATAGATGATGTGCAGTGGGTATTTTACCTTGGGCTTGTACTTAACGTTGTGTGCGTGGCTGGTATGGTGCTGTTCGCGTTTCACCCATCGCTTGCAAAGGCATTTGTGGTGAATGGCGGCAGGCTTCTTGAGCGGATGAAGTTTTTAAGACACAAGAAGTCCCGTGAGGAAAAGCTCGCGGCATCAATGGAAAAGTATAACCAGACTGCGGATTACATGGTAGGACATTTCGGGATGCTGGTGGTAGTGTTCATTATAACAGTTGTGCAAAGATTATCACTATTTGCAGCTACATGGTTTGTGTACAAGGCATTTGGACTTTCAGGAGCATCAGCATGGCTTATCATTCTCATGCAGGGTGCCATAGCAGTTGCGGTGGATATGCTTCCCCTTCCGGGTGGTATGGGAATCAGTGAAAAACTCTTTATGGAGATGTTCTTGCCGATATTTGGCAGCACATTGCTCCTGCCGGGCATGATACTCAGCAGAGGGCTGGGATACTATACTGAGCTGATAATCAGTGCAATATTTACAGTGGTGGCAAGCTTTGTGATAGGAAGGAGATCTGAATGAAACCGAGATCAGAGATGAGCATGGAACTTTATGATATGATGCTTGACCGGGGGTATCCGGAGGAGTTCTGCGACCTCATAACAAAGAATCTGAATACCGACTTCACTGCCGGAAGGATGATAGGATATCTGTCTCACTATCAGGAACTGCCACTTGAGGAGATTGTGGATGAGATGCTTTCCATCCTCGCAGATAGGAACAGGATCATGCAGAAGAAAAAACTTGAGAGCAATAATGCCGAGTGGAACAGGTTCCTGGAAGAGGGATTTGGACTTTCGGATGATGAATAAACGAACATATCTGAGTGCTGAATAACAAAAAATAAGAAAAAGCAGTCTGCGTACATTGCCAATGTTATACATGGTGATGATCCGTCAGGCTGCTTTTATATGTTTAGCCGATACCTCCGAGCAGGATACCAAGTATCAATACGAGAAGACATACAGGACAGTAGATGTATTTGCAGATAGGAACGAACTTCTCCGTGAATTTCTTTTCTCTTCCTGTGTTGACCTGCTCCTCAACATATTTTTTGCCACATACCCAGAAAAACATGATTCCGGCAAGCCCTGCGCCGAGCGGGCAGATGTAGATGGACAGGACATCCATCCAGTCTGACACGATACCCTGTATGCAGATTGACACAACAACTGCAATGGCACCAATGATGGCGCATGCGGGTTTTCTGCCGACGCTCAATTTTTCCTGAACAGTTGCAATCGGTGCTTCATATAGATTTATAAGTGATGACAGTCCGGCCATAAACACAGCCACAAAGAAGATGATCGCTATGATATATCCTCCCGGCATTGATTTGAACAGACAAGGCAGGAAGATGAACAGCAATCCGGGACCTCCCTGGTCGAGCTGAGCTCCGGCAGTCGCCATGGCAGGTATGATGACAAGCGCTGCAAGCATGGCAGCAATGGTATCGAAGAGGGCCACACGTCCGGCAGCTTCCGGAATGTCCTCGCTGTCGGGAAGGTAGGAGCCGTATATCAGAGTTCCGTTTCCAGCGACAGACAGTGAGAAGAATGCCTGTCCCAAGGCAAATATCCATGTTTTTGGATCCGCGAGAACCTTCGGTTCTATGCGGAATATGTATTTGTATCCATCTATTGCACCCGGCTGGCATGCCGCGTATATAGCCAGAATGATGAACAACACAAAGAATGCAGGCATCAGGATCTTATTTGCCTTTTCGATGCCATTCCCTACTCCAAACATGAGGATGACGATTCCTATGACGAGGGCTATGATCTGCCACATATTATTGCCAAATGCAGAGGCCATGCCGCCAAATTCAGCACTGAATCCGTCTATGTCAGCTGGAGACAGCGTGCTTCCGGTGAAAGCACCGATCATATACTTGAGTATCCATCCCATGACTACGGTGTAACCGATCGCCATTGCAAGGGCACCGAGCACAGGTATTCCGCCGAGCAGCTCTCCAAGTTTTCGTTTCCCTTTTCGTTCCATAGCGATTCCAAATGCGTCGATTGGTCCAGACCTTGTAGCCCGGCCAAAACTCATCTCGCCAATGACTCCGGTAAATCCTATAAGTACTACAAATATAAAATAGGGGATGAGATAAGATCCGCCCCCGTACATGGAGACCCTTGTGGGAAACATCCAGATGTTGCCCATTCCCACGGCTGATCCGATGCAGGCAAGGATGAACCCCCATTTGTTGTTAAAAGATTCTCTGGTTTTCATGTAATATTCCCTCCAAATATGTTTGTCCCCGCACCGCGCCAGATCTCCTTAACATCGTGAGTATTGTGCGAAAATGCGTTAACTTTATTAATATACATGAATTTGTTATGGATGTAAATTAAATTGTTTCATGCGCATTACCCTCTTGTGCATTACCTCTTGCGCATTACCCTTGCGTATTACCAACATGCAGATTACAATATATTAGGCAAAAATGGTTGTGTATTAAAAATGAGCCTGAATTTATTATGGATAGATGTCCGACAAGGGAGGCAGAGTTATGGGATCACAGAACAAAAAATCACAAAAATATGAGCATATAGTACATCCATTTCCACCGCTTTATGATGATGATTCGGAGATCCTTATATTGGGAAGTCTGCCATCAGTGAAGTCCAGAGAGCAGATGTTCTTTTATGGACATCCCCAGAACAGATTCTGGAAGGTTATGAGCAGGGTGCTGGGGGAAGAACTCCCAACCACCATTGATGAGAAGAAGATTATGCTTCATGCACATCACATTGCACTCTGGGATGCTATATACAGCTGTGACATCATAGGGTCAAGTGACAGCAGCATAAAAAATGTAATTCCTACAGATCTTGGGAAAATAATTAGTTCATCGAAGGTGACAAAGGTCATATGTAATGGAAAGACATCCGGAAAGTATTTTTCAAAATACCAGCAGAAAGAACTCGATATAGAACCGGTGATACTTCCATCCACAAGTCCTGCAAATGCAGCATTTTCTGTGGATAAGCTGGTTGAGATCTGGGGGACTGTCATTCCGGATAGCTGTAAATTTCTTGAAACTTTTCAAAAGACGGGTGGTAAAAGCCCAATATAACTGCTCAAATGTAGATATAATGTAAACATGATCTCAACATTTTCTAAAGCTTAAAAAAGAATGATGTACAATGTAGCAGAATATGTTATTATAAAGGACGCAGCCGGCTGACACTGACAATTCAGATACAATGATACAAAAGGCTGTAGCAAGGTAATCAGAAATTAAGGTCGGATCAAAAGGAGAGAAAAAATGGCACTTAGTTTTATTGAGATACTTAAGGTAGTGTTCCTTGGTATCGTTGAGGGAATCACAGAGTGGCTGCCTATCAGCAGTACAGGTCATATGCTTTTGGTGGATGAGTTTATCACGCTCGATGCCAGCGACAGTTTTAAGGATATGTTCTTTGTCATCATACAGCTTGGCGCAATACTTGCGGTAGTAACTATTTTTTGGAACAAGATGTGGCCGTTCCAGATGAAAGATAAGACGCAGTCGGTATTCAAGAAGGATACATGGAGCATGTGGTTTAAGACTGTTGTTGCCTGTATACCGGGAGCCGTAGTTACGTTATTGTTTGATGATTTTATTGAGGCTCATCTGCACACCGCAGTGGTCATATCGATAGCTCTTATATTTTATGGAGTTGCATTTATCGTGATCGAGAACTGGAATAAGACCAGGACACCTAAGGTCGAGACGCTGAATGATATTACATACAAAACCGCTTTTTTCATAGGAATGTTCCAAGTGCTTTCGATCATCCCAGGAACTTCACGTTCAGGTGCGACCATCATAGGCGCATTGCTTTTGGGCGTATCCAGAGTGGCAGCTGCGGAATTCACATTTTTCCTGGCAGTTCCAGTCATGTTTGGCCTCAGTGCACTTAAGCTCATAAAGTTTGGACTTTCATTCACCGGTGCAGAGCTTGCTATACTTATAATAGGATGTGTAGTGGCATATCTTGTTTCTATTGTGGTGATCAAATTCCTTATGGGCTACATCAAGAAACATGATTTCAAGATATTTGGATGGTACAGAATAGTTCTCGGAGTTATAGTTCTTTTGTATTTTGCCTTCTTTGCGTAGAATTTTAAATGATGCGATATAAAAATTGGATAAAAATATAGCAAACACCCCATAATTTCATTTGTAAATGAGATTATGGGGTGTTTGTGTGTATAGTTTCCGGTTTAGAACAGGTTCATAGCTCCGATGATACCCTGGTTGCCTTCAAGCTTTGCAGGTACAATATATGTGTCCGGATCCTTTACCTGTGGCATATCAATGTATCCGGAGAGAAGTTCGGTGTAATATTTGCGGATCATAGGAAACAGAAATTCATTGGACATGACGCCTCCCCCAAGGACTATCCTTTCAACAGAGTAGCACATGGTATAGTTTACAAGAGCTTCTGCTATATAGTATGCTTCCAGATCCCATACAGGTGAGTCAGCGGGGATATCTTTGCCCTTCATCCCGGTTCTTCGCTCCAGCATAGGTCCCGCAGCCAGACCTTCAGCACAATTCTGATGAAAACGGCATGAACAAGGCGTGTCATCGCCATAACGTCTAGGTATGAGGATATGACCTGTTTCCGGATGCATCATGCCGTGGATGAGATGTCCGTCAGCTATCACGCCGCCACCTATACCGGTGCCTATGGTGAGATACATTCCAGAGTGAAGTCCTTTTAATGCGCCGAATAGAAATTCGCCCCATGCAGCTGCATTTACGTCTGTATCCACAACAACCAGACGCTTAAGAGCCTCACTGAATGTTTTATAGAAATTGAATCCCTCCCATGCTTTCTTAGGACTCTTTAAAATGGTTCCGTATGATGGGGAATTCTGGTTTACATTTGCCGGTCCGAATGTTCCTATGCCAAGTGCTGATATGTTGTGTTTCTTAAAATAGTCTATCATGACAGGAACAGATTGATCAGGCGTATCTGTTGGAATAGATATTCTGTCTATTATGTTCTTGTTTTCATCACCTATTGCGCATACCATCTTGGTACCGCCGGCTTCGAGCGCTCCGTAGTACATATTTTCCTCCTCATCGCTGCAGTAAGACAGCATAAAAAAATATAAAAAAGTTATATCTATTATAATATGAAGACAGATACATGTCACGCATAATGGTGCGAAAAAAACAGTAACATAATGTACATTTTTTTGGACACTTGACAAAGTAAGATAGAGCCATATTAGGGAATGCAGGAGCGGAATGCATTCTAAAAAACGTTTTGTAGATACAGTTCAAAAGAGTGAACAGGAGGCGTGATTATGTTAAAAGGTTATTTCGTGTCAGATGGATATATGGGATATGTGGATGGTCAGTATCAGTTATTTGCTGATGAGAGTGATTATATCGACTATATTGAGAACTAAAAGGAATGTAACTTGAGTTTATTAGCTAATTAGTTGTTGCTCATTATTATATATGTGTTATGATGCTGTAACGGGTTAGCAGATAAGAGGGTTATATATGCATGTATTAGAATATGTGCACTATTTGTATTGTATAAAGAAGATACTGCGAGACTATGTATGGTTGAACGATCAGAAAGAATAAGACGTAATATATGAATGTCAGAGGAGAACATAGTGGAGAAAGTATTGAACAGTACAGTATCAGAGAAACAATTAAATAGAAAAGAACATGTGATGGATATGACAGAAGGGAACAGTCTGAAACTTATCATGAAGTTCTCGATTCCTTTGCTCATAGGCAATCTGTTTCAGCAGGTCTACAGTGTGGTAGATTCAGTGGTTGTCGGAAGGCATCTCGGGGCAAATGCCCTTGGAGGAGTCGGTTCGGTTGGAATGATAAGTTTCCTGTTCTTTTCTTTGTGTAGTGGGATGGCATCTGGGATAGGTGTTGTCATAGCGAAGTATTTTGGTGCAAAGCGTGATGATCTTGTGCGAAAAGCCATAGCAAATTCCATTTACGTGATATTGGGAGTTGGCTTGCTCATGAGTGTGCTGGGGGTCTGCCTTACGGGGCCGCTCATCAGGCTTATGAACACGCCTGCGGAGACAGTTCCATACGCGTATACATATATGAAGATAACCTGTGCCTTTACGGTGGCAGTTGCGGTATATAATGGAATATCTTCGATGCTGCGGTCTCTTGGTGATTCGAGAACTCCGCTGATATTCCTAATGATCGCATCAGTTATAAATGCAGTGCTGGACATAATATTTGTGGTATATCTGGATATGGGAGTTGCCGGAGCTGCGTATGCAACTGTATTCAGTCAGATTGTCTCGGGAATAGGCTCGATAATATATGCAGTGAAAACCAATTCATATTTCAAACTCAGACGAGAAGACTTTAGGGTAGATCACAGTATATTAAAAGCAGATTTCAAGATAGGACTTCCGATGGCAGTCCAGACTTCTATGATATCCATATCGTGCTCACTTCTTCAGGCGCTTATAAATGGATATGGTCCTGCGGTCATGGCAGCTTACACTGCAACCGGAAAGGTGGAGGGGATAGTATTCCAGCCATTTTCGTCGCTTGGGCTTGCACTTTCGACATTTGCCGGACAGAACATTGGAGCAGGGCAATATGACAGAATAAAAAAGGCTGTATGGCAGGCGGAATGCATAACAATAGGTTTGAGCGCTGTACTCTTTGCTGCAATACTGCTTTTCAGAGAAAACATCATTCATTTCTTCGTGACGGATCAGGAGGTTATCCGCCTTGGCGCAAAGGGGATGGTGATATCGGGCAGTATGTATGTTGCACTTGGAACTATCTATACGTTGAGAGGTGCCTTAAACGGTATGGGTGATGTGCTATTCTCCATGATAAATGGTTTCCTGGAGGTCGGCGGCAGGGTTGTGTTTGCGCTGATCCTCATGTATGCTTTGGATATGGGATTCTGGGGAATCTGGTATACGAATATATTCACGTGGATAGTCATAGCACTGACAGCTGCGGTGAGACTGATCGTGTATCTGAAAAAGGCACAAAGAAATACTAACCAGATGTAATTATAAAATAATGATGATTAATGAAAAAAGACCGGACATGCTTAGGTATGACCGGTCTTTTATATTTTGACAAAAATCCAGTGCTATATTATTTTAGATATATAACAAATGGGAGATGCAGATCATATGTCAAATGAGATAACAGGAAATACTGCAAAAGAGAAAAGTCTGGATAGTATACACATAAGGAGCATAGTTGTACTTGCCATGTTCAGTTTTGTATTTCTGGGGACAGAGTTTTTCTATGACAATCGTGCTGCGGAAGTGGTGGATGCAAGGAAGGTACTTCTTTATCAGAGCGTGATATTGCTTGCAAGCGTAGTGGGGGTATTTGCACTTGCAGGGATAATGTTCGGAGATGAAAGCATAATATTGTTGTATGGCATAGTGTTCTTCATTATTTGGGGTATGACAGGATGCTGCACATATCATGCTGTGGCTGGTGCATATACGGATAGAAAGCATCTCACTGTGACGGTTGGCATATCATATGCCGTAGGGTTGTTTTTTCAGTATATCAATTATAATGTCATAGGCAGCATGACGATACGGCTAGTGGTGTTCATTTTGGCTGTCGTGGTAATTATGACAATATTTATGGTATATAGTGATACAGCGTACGCACCAGAGAAGATAGAGGATGCGGAGCAGAGCGCCGGCAGCAAGTCTATAGCATTTGCGTTCGTGATCGTAATATTGCTCATGACTTTCATATTTTCAGAACTTGACAATATTGTGACACTTGTACATGCAGAGGGCGGTGCGGATATAGGGCAGTGGCCAAGACTTTTCCTGGCGATCAGCGGTATAGCAGCGGGATTGCTGTTTGATATAAAGGATCAGAGATTTATGAACCAGATGATGTATTGTGTAACAGTGCTGTCTGTAATTGCAATGCTGGTCATAGAATTTGGGGGAGCGTTCCTCATAGGACTCATTGTATTTTATCTCGCAGCAGGATTTTTTGTTGTTTATTTCACCACAGGATTTATAAATGTCTCCTACACCATGAAATGGCAGTCATTTTGGGCGGGAGCAGGCAGGACGATAAATAATATTGGTGCAGGTATTGTGGGAGTTATATCATATGTGATCGTTAAAACGCCGGGGATCATGGCGATGAGCGTCACAGTTATACTGTTACTGGTTTTCATAAGTATAGCAGTGTTTGTGCTTGAGAGCCTTCAAAAGAAACAATATAGACAATATGATGAGGAAAAAGTGATGAGATCATCGGAGAGTTCAAGTGAAAGAACTGAGGTGGACTTTGAACGATTTGCAGACATGCACGGTCTCACTGGGCGTGAACGGGAGGTTTTGCAAAAACTCCTTATATCTGACGAAAGTATACAGAAGATTGCTGATGAACTATATATATCCAGGGCATCGTTATACAGACATATATCATCCATGAATGAAAAGACAGGGACTAAGTCAAGGGTAGGTCTGATACAGTATTATTACAGTTGGCACGAGGAATGACACTATAGACGGGAAAGTGTTGGATGACCAGCCGTGTCAGGAAACTTAAAATGACATTATTGATTAAAAAAATGAGATAAAACTGTCCAAAATTGAATATGAGACATATGTAACGTTACGAAAACGGCAGCAAATGACTATAATCTATGATATGAAACAGATGGGTGGAAGATGCATTTCATCTGTATACGAGAACTATCAAACTATCCTATCAAACTATCATAGAAAGGGGAATGACTATGAAACATTTCAGAAGATTGACATTTTTGCTGTCGTTTATTTTAATTCTGACAGCGGGCGGCGTTGTGGCGATGGCTGCGAACAATGGACCGTGTGAAGATGAGGAAGAGAGCTATGCATATGTTCAGTTCTACAATTTGGAGAAAGACGACATGATATATGTGTACAGCTTCAGAACTCCACAGGAAGGAATAGCGACAAGTGCAAAAGGTGCAGTATATGACAAAAAAACAAATACGCTGACACTCACCAATTGTAATATGCCAGACTATATGCTCAGCATGAATATGATGGGAGACAATTTCAAGATCAAACTGGTTGGTTCAAGTCACATAGGTATGTTGTGTGCCTGGGGATATGGATATGGCGGTTCGGTTGAGATTATTGGTGATGGTAAGTTATATGTCAATGAGGAACAGAAGAAGTCAGATGCCATAGTATTACAGCCGGAAGGAACAAAGTCTTACTTCAGGATAAGTGGGAATGCGGAAGTGTATGTATATGCAGGTAAAACAGATGGAAGTATTGTTATAGCAGATTATACAACTGTTTCTGATTGCTTTGTCGTGAATGGACTCACTGGTCTGAAAAAGGAGCAGGCGTCCGAGATGAGGTATGATGAAATACAGGCGATTATTGTAGACATGGAGAATTCACATGATTGTCACGTATATACAAATGGCGATAATGGGAAAAAATATACAGTAGAAGATTATGTCAGAACTTACTATAACGATGATGGAAGTATAAAGGCAGAAAATGTTAAGGGATACACGTTATATGAGCTTATGCTGATGCCTGGATATACAGACAAATATTATATGCGTGAAATTGATGCCACGGATGGTGTTTTTGATCCGGAAAAGTACGGTTATACAGATACGGAAGAAAACGTAAATGGGTATTCATACAGATCAACTATGCTGGCAAAAGTATATATTGATCAGAATACTGGCGACCGGTGTGTGTTCATGCGTGATGCAGTAGATGATAGTTATAAAGAGTTTGAAAATTTTAAGTATGATATCAAAGGTGAACTCGGAGATGTGACGGATAAATATGGAAATGTTATGTCGTACTGTATGGTTGAAAGGTCTAAGGATAATGTGAAATTCACAGATGTTGAGTTTTATGATCCTGATTATTTATTGTCACAGGGTTATAAGATTTCAGGTGAACTGGAGTACATAAAGGGACTTTATAAAGTGTACAGCAATGCCAAGTCGGCAGTCCTCACCTCAAAGACCCAGACTGTTTGTAAGCATACATCAAAGGTAAATAAGGTCACGAAAAAGGCGACAATGACGACCGATGGAATCATAACCACAACATGTAAATCCTGTGGCAAGAAGCTTTCAACATCAAAAATCGCCAAAGTGTCTACGGTTAAACTGAGCGCGGTGTCATGTGTATATAATGGCAAAGTCAGAACACCAGCCGTTCAGGTGAAGGATTCAGCTGGGAAGGCTCTGGTAAAGAATACAGATTACAAGGTCACTTACAGTGCGGGGAGAAAAAGTGTAGGAAAATATCTGGTAAAGGTCACATTTGCAGGTTCTAAATATTCTGGAAGTAAAAGGATGGCGTTTGAGATCAATCCAAAGGGAACAACGATAGTAAAGAAGGCGGCAGGAAAGAACAGTATTGCGATAAGATGGAGTGCCCAGGAGGTAGAGACCTCCGGATATCAGATACAGTGTTCGACTGATAGCCGATTCAGGAAGAGCAACAGGACTGCCACGCTGCGAAATAACGCCACGACATATTACAAGATATCAAAATGCAATACCGGCAGCGTTTACTATGTGAGGGTAAGAACATATAAAAATGTGAAGGTGAGCGGAAAAGTTGTTAAAATCTATTCAGCATGGAGCAAAGTGGTTGCGATAAAAGCAAAATAGATGATCAAAAGTAAACGAAGACCAGAAAAATATCACAGCGGGCATTTCATATGACATGGAATGTCCGCATTATTTATATGTGGAAAAATCACCTCAAAGTATTATAATATACGGTGAATTTAGTATTGAGCTAAGAACTGTGAATGGAGAATAATATAATATGAAGAAAATACTCGTGGCAGTGGATTCATTTAAGGGAAGCATGACTTCCATTGAGGCGGGGGAATCCATAGAAAAGGGAATAAAAATAGTACTGCCAGACAGTCAGGTCAGGGTTAGGCCTGTGGCTGACGGCGGCGAGGGTACAACAGAGGCGATTATATATGGAAGAAAAAATGTTAATGCAGAGAAGTGCACGGTGACGGGACCGCTAGGAGAGCGGCTTACGGTGAGTTATATCACATACGATGCAGATGAGGGAAAGACAGCGGTCATGGAGATGTCAGCTGCTGCGGGACTTCCGCTTGTACCGGAGGAGCAGAGAGATCCTATGCGCACAACAACTTACGGCGTCGGTGAGATGATAAGAGATGCGGTCTCAAAGGGCTGTGAGCGTTTTATCATCGGGATAGGTGGCAGTGCTACAAATGACGGCGGGATAGGAATGCTTCAGGCACTTGGCTTTTCTTGCCTTGATGCGGATGGGAGGGATGTGCCCTATGGAGCGGAGGGACTTGGAGTCCTAGAACGTATCATCAGCCCGTATAAACCGGAGAGAGGTGGAAATACTGTAGAATTTTTTAGTGTTGGTGACTCTGGCATGCATAGCGGAGACGACGTAGATGTTGCATTAAAGTTATCTTACTGCACGTTCTTAATAGCTTGTGACGTGACGAATCCACTTGTAGGTGAGCTTGGATGCAGCCGTGTATTTGCACCGCAAAAAGGTGCGGATGCGGAGTCTGTTGAGCTTATGGATGTATATATGAAGCATTATGCTGATGTAGTGGAAAGATCCGCTGAAGGAAAATCTGACAGATACACCCCAGGTTCCGGCGCGGCTGGGGGCCTCGGATATGCATTTCTCATGTTCCTCGGCGGAAAACTAACGCCGGGAATTGATATAGTTTTGTCTGAGACAGGGCTTGAGACAGATGTAGAGTGGGCGGATACAGTCATAACAGGTGAGGGCAGGATAGATGCCCAGACCATGATGGGTAAGACCCCATTGGGAGTCGCAAAGCTTGCAAAGAAACACGGTAAATATGTGATCGCCATAGGAGGATGTCTCGGAGATGGTGCAGAGAAATGTATCAAAGAAGGCGTGTTCAATGAGTGCTATGCGGTAAACAATGTGCTTGGTATAGATGACAGTGATCCGGAGCAGGTGAGAACGGCGATGAAGCCTGAAAATGCTGTGGTGAATCTGACGACGTGTGCCGCAAAGATCACAGAACTTAAGGAACAGATGTCGGCGCGTGTGTGCAGACCTGCACGGCTTAGATAGATATGGTATTTTTACGAGGAGGATAAAAAGATGACAAGAGAAGAATCGTGGGAATTACTCACAGAGTACAACAAGAACGAGTTCAGGACATTTAGACCATGATCCGGGGTATAAAGAAAATCGGAGAATTTGTCCGCAAAGAGACAGTGCTAAGTGTGGCACTTTTTCTGGCAGTGATATCGGCATTTGTTGTGCCTCCGGACAGAGCGTATGTGGACTACATAGATTTCAGGACACTTGCGATACTTTTCTGTCTTATGACGGTGGTTGCGGGATTTTCACAGCAGGGGATTTTTAACATCGTAGCAAAGGGCATGATAAATCGTATGGGGTCACTCATGGCGGTGACATTTGTGCTTGCATTTATGTGTTTCTTTTTCAGCATGTTCATCACAAATGATGTGTCGCTCATAACATTTGTACCGATGACACTTACGGTCCTTGGTATGGCAGGCGAGGAAGTACTCACCAGATGGATGGTGCCGGTGATAACCCTCCAGACTATAGCTGCGAACCTTGGAAGCATGCTGACACCTATAGGCAACCCGCAGAATCTGTATTTGTATGGACTTGCCGGAATCAGTGCAGGCAGGTTTGTATTGCTTATGCTGCCATATACAGTGGCATCAGCAGCGCTTCTTGTGATATGGATCATAGTATGTATGAAAGGAAAAAACAGGCAGCTTGAGATCAGACTCTCGGACGGAGATGTACAGGTTGACAGGAAGCTTGTCGGAATTTACTGCATACTTTTTGTGTTGTCATTGCTCACCGTGGCGCGGATCGTCCCATACTGGGTGACATTTGCGGTAGTGCTTGTGGTTGTTCTTATATGCCAGAGAAGATTACTGCTGAAGGTAGACTATTCGCTGATATTCACATTTGTGGGATTCTTCGTATTTATAGGAAATATGGGAAGGATCGATGGATTTAGGATATTTGTAGAGAATGTGCTTGGCGGGCATGAGATGATCACCTCTGTTATTGCCAGCCAGGTCATAAGCAATGTTCCGGCTGCAGTATTGCTGTCAGGATTTACAGACAGTTACACAGATCTGATAATCGGCACCAATCTAGGCGGACTTGGAACTCTGATAGCGTCCATGGCAAGCCTGATCTCATTCAAATACGTGGCGAGACAGGACAAGGGCGCCAGAGGAAGATATCTGGCATACTTCACATTTGCAAATGTGCTGTTCCTGGCGGTACTAATATGCATTTGGAATATAATAAAATAAACGTGCCTTACGATGAATAATATTCACTGCTGTCGTACATTGTGTAAGACTATTTTAGCCAAAAAATTATTGCCCTTAGATGGCAGTAGTCATAAAATAGAAGGGTAAGTTTCTTCAAATTAAGGAGGCAGATAATATGAGTAAGAATCTTGGTGCAAAACCTATGCTGGTGCCACAGCCGGTCATGATGATCGGAACATACGATGCCGATGGCAATGCAAATGTCATGAATGCGGCATGGGGCGGAATAGTCGGAGCAAATGAGATCATATTTGACCTTGGAAGTCATAAGACTACCGAGAATATAAAGCTGAACAAAGCGTTCACAGTTGCCATTGCTGATGCAGAGCATGTGGCAGCCTGTGACTATGTGGGAATCGTGTCGGCAAATGACGATCCGGACAAGATGAAGAAGTCTGGTTTTACAACCAGAAAGAGCGAGTTTGTAAATGCCCCAGTCATCAACGAGCTTTCACTGACAATGGAGTGCAAGCTCAAGGAGATCATAGACGGGGACAAGTTCCTCGGCGAGATCGTAAATGTTGTTGCAGACGACCGTATCCTGGGCGATGACGGCGAGATCACATATGAAGAGTTCCATCCTATCGTGTTTGACACCATCGGACATGGATATTTTGCACTCGGCGACAGGGTTGGCGATGCTTTCTCAGAGGGTAATAAGTTGAAGTAGACAAGCTTGTAACTTGGGAAAATCATCAAATTGTACATTGTAACATGAAAAAATTAGCCGTTTTTGGAAGAAAAACCTTAATTTTTCAAGCAAATGTTCAATATACATATGGAAAAAGGCGAAATAATGTGATATAACAGACACATATAAAAAAGCACAAGCTAAAGTGAAAGGAAGATTTAGATATGGATAAGAAGAATATCGATTGGGCAAACCTTGGATTTGGCTATGTTCAGACAGATAAGAGATTTGTAGCAAATTATAAGGATGGAGCATGGGATGAGGGTACACTCACAGAGGATCCTAACGTAGTATTAAACGAGTGCGCAGGTGTTCTTCAGTACGCTCAGACAGTTTTCGAGGGAATGAAGGCTTACAGAACAGAGGATGGACGTGTTGTATGTTTCCGTCCTGACCTGAACGCAAGCAGAATGGCAGACTCAGCAAAGAGACTTGAGATGCCACCTTTCCCAGAGGATAGATTTGTTCAGGCAATAGTAGATACAGTAAAGGCAAACATTGATTATGTACCACCTTACGGATCAGGTGCTACATTATATATCAGACCATATATGTTCGGTTCAAACCCTGTTATAGGTGTAAAGCCAGCAGATGAATATCAGTTCAGAATCCTCACAACACCAGTTGGTCCTTACTTCAAGGGCGGTGCAAAGCCTATCACAATCAAGGTTTCAGATTTCGATAGAGCAGCACCTCACGGAACAGGACACATCAAGGCTGGTCTTAACTATGCAATGAGCCTTCATGCAATAGTTACAGCACACAAAGAGGGATTCGATGAGAATATGTATCTCGATGCAGCTACAAGAACAAAGGTTGAGGAGACAGGTGGAGCAAACTTTATCTTCGTTACAAAGGACGGCAAGGTAGTTACACCTAAGTCAAACAGTATCCTCCCATCGATCACAAGACGTTCACTGATGGTAGTTGCAAAGGATATCCTTGGACTTGAGGCTGAGGAGAGAGAAGTATACTTCGATGAGGTTAAGGATTTTGCAGAGTGCGGTCTGTGCGGTACAGCAGCAGTTATCTCACCTGTAGGCAAGATCAACGACCACGGCAAGGAGATCTGTTTCCCAAGCGGTATGGAGAAAATGGGACCAGTTATCCAGAAGCTGTATGATACTCTCACAGGAATCCAGATGGGCAGAATCGAAGGTCCAGAGGGATGGCTCAAGGTAATCGAGTAATGATCGAGTAATTCGATGTGAGATAATAATTATTGAGAACATTATAACCCCACGGATGTCTGATGGTAAGTCGGATGTCGGTGGGGTTTTTGTGTATCCAAGTTAGTTCAGTGTAAGAAAGATTAGCCCCATATACTAACAATTAGAATTGACTTGCACCGACCCTGAAGAGTTATAATTGTGTAGACAATAGAAGAAACGAAAGACAAATTGCATATCGGATAGTGCATTGAAAAATAATATAATTCATTAAAACAATTATTTTGAAGGGGTGGTTACTATGATGTCATTATCAGATACAGTAAACGGTTTCTCAGGTGAGATAGCCTGGAACTGTGCGGACAGATCACTGTTCGGCGCATGCCAGCTTGAGACCGGAGATCAGGTGCAGGTCGTATCGTCTTACTTTGGCAATGTGATAATCAAAGTAAAGGGAAAAAGACTTGCTATAACAAGGGATGCGGCGGAGCGGATAAAGCTGGCTTAGATTGAAAGTCAGAAGAAACGGAAAAAAACGGTAGTTGCTGGAGAACAGCGGCTGCCGTTCTTTTGTCATAAAAATTATTAAATCTTTATAGATATTTAATTGACTAAGAATATATGCAATGATAAACTTTCAAAGATATTCAAATAAAGTAAGAATACGCTTGGAAATGTAAAGGGGAAAACAACGTCAGCTAAAGCATGGCATTTTCTCCGTCAGAAGAAAGCGTAGATATCAGATGAATGTATCCTTGCATAATGTATATTAACGTTTACAACATAACATCACCTGTACAGGTGATGTTATGTTGTGCACATAGAAAGACTAGAGGGGGATACATTCATCTGATTAATAATTGTTCAAGGAGGAAATGACATGCAGATATTCAGAAATCTGAAGCCGTATTGGAAGTCGGTCATTATCATAGCCCTGCTTCTCGTTCTGCAGGCATACTGTGATCTGTCACTTCCGGACTACACCTCAAAGCTCATAGATACCGGTATACAGAACTACGGTATAGAGAACTGTAGCCCAAAACAGATCCCGGAGAAAGCCTATAACGTGATAGACGGATTTATGGATGACGATGAGAAAGCCGTATGGGAGAAATATTATAAAGACGGTTCGGATGGTTATTATTATCTGACAGAAGACGGCGAGAAACACATAGAAGAAGTGGATAGTGCCTGTATGAAGGGACTTATGATGTATTACTATCCCTATCAGATGGTGAACTCTGACGAGGACAATGCAATTAAGGCAGGACTCGATAAGATGGGAATCACCCTTGACGAGATGCCGGAGGAGATGTGGGCGCAGATCGGTGAACAGATGAAGCCTACGGTTGACGGCATGCTCGACAGCATGGGTGAAGACTATATGGAATCCACAGCCATAGCATGTACAAGGATATGCTACGACAGCTTTGGCTACGATTATAAGGCAGGACAGATGTCATATCTGAAGTGGGCAGCGGTGAAGATGCTTGGGATGTCACTTCTCATGGCTGCAGCTGCGGTTCTCATAGGACTTGTGGCGTCAAGGGTTGCGGCAAGCGTTGCCTGCGGACTCAGAGAGAAGGTGTTCAACAAGGTTATCGCATTTTCGGATGCTGAGATCAACAAGTTCTCAACCGCATCTCTTATAACGAGATCTACAAATGATGTCCAGCAGATACAGATGGTTACAGTTATGATGCTCAGAATGGTTCTATATGCACCGATACTTTCTATTGGAGGAATCGTCAAGGTTGTTGAGAATGGAGCCGGAATGGGCTGGGTAATATTCATCGGTATAGCAGCAGTTGTGATTCTCATGGGAACGCTTATGGTCATCGCCATGCCAAAGTTTAAAGTTATGCAGACACTGGTGGACAGAGTAAACCTTGTGTCAAGAGAGATACTTACAGGTATCCCGGTTATCAGGGCATTTGGCAGAGAGGAACGAGAGGAAGAGAGATTTGACGAGGCAAATAAAGACCTGACGAAGAACACATTGTTCGTCAATAGAGTCATGACATTTGCAATGCCTATACTCATGTTCATCATGTATGCCATAAGCATACTCATAGAGTGGGTGGCAGCTCACAAGATTGATGCGGGTGTCCTCCAGGTAGGATCAATGACTGCATTTATTACATACACAATGCTTATTATCATGTCGTTCCTTATGCTCAGCATGATGTCAGTCATGCTCCCTCGTGCCAGTGTGGCAGCAGACAGAATACAGGAGATCATAGATACGGATGTGACGGTTCAGGACGCAGCCGGGGCAAAGAAGCTTGAAGCACCAAGGGGTGTCGTAAAGTATGACAATGTCGCATTTGCATATCCGGGAGCAGATGAGAACGTACTTGAGAATATCTCATTTGAGGCCAAGCCTGGACAGACTACGGCGATCATAGGAAGTACCGGTTGTGGTAAGAGTACACTGGTTCAGCTCCTCCCGAGATTCTATGATGTTACGGAGGGGTCGATAACGATAGACGGACAGGATATAAGAGACCTCACCATGGAGAGCGTGAGACAGAATATCGGTTTTGTTCCGCAGAAGGGAATTCTGTTCTCGGGAACGATTGCGTCCAATATAAGATTCGGTGCACCAGATGCATCTGATGAAGATGTCAAGCTTGCAGCTGAGATTGCCCAGGCATCCGACTTCATAGAGGAGAAGGAGCACGGTTACGACAGTGCGGTTGCCCAGGGCGGTGGAAATGTGTCCGGTGGTCAGAAACAGCGTCTTGCTATAGCCAGGGCCATAGCGAGAAAGCCGAAGATCCTGATATTTGACGACAGCTTTTCGGCGCTTGATTTCAAGACGGATGTGGCAGTCAGAAAGGCACTTGGCGAGCACGTAAATGACAGTACAGTATTTATCGTTGCACAGCGAGTAAGCACCATACTCTCAGCAGATCAGATACTTGTGCTTGACGAGGGTACGATAGTCGGCAAGGGAACTCACAAGGAACTCATGCAGACCTGTGAGGAGTACAGGCAGATAGCCGAGTCGCAGCTTTCCCCATCGGAGATAGCAGCCAGTCTTGGAACTGACTCAGAAAGGCAGGTGTAGGACATGGCAGAACAGAATCAGACAAATAATCAGAGAAGTTTCAGAGGCCCTAGAAGAGGCCACGGTCCTATGAGGGGCGGCGAGAAAGCCAAGGACTTCAAGGGAACGATAGGAAAGTTATTCAGATATATAGGCAAGTACAAGGCAGCGGTTGTTGTCGTTGCTATATTTGCAATTGGAAGTACAATATTCAACGTAGTATGTCCGAAGGTACTCGGCAAGGCGACAACAGCCCTGTCCGAGGGGATCATGAACAAGATAACAGGCAACGGCGGAATTGATTTCACGTATATCGGTAAGATATTGCTGTTCTGTCTCGGTTTGTATGTGCTAAGTGTGACATTTAGCTTTGTTCAGGGCTTCATCATGACCGGTATCACCCAGAAGGTGTGCTACAGGATGAGACGTGAGGTATCCGAGAAGATCAACAGGATGCCGATGAGCTACTTTGAGAGCAGAACCTATGGCGAGGTACTTTCAAGAATCACAAATGATATAGACACCATGGGAAACGGTCTGAACCAGAGTATCACACAGCTCATTACATCGGTTAGTACGGTCATCGGTGTAATCGTGATGATGCTCACGATCAGCCCGCTTATGACACTTATATCAGTGCTGATACTTCCGATAAGTATCATGCTCATGATGTTTGTCATCAAGAAATCCCAGAGATTCTTCAAGCAGCAGCAGGAATACGTGGGACACATAAACGGTCAGGTTGAAGAGGTGTATGGCGGACACAATGTCATAAAAGCGTTCAATAAGGAGAACGACGTTAGAAGAGAGTTCCATGAGACAAATGAGACTCTGTACAAGTCAGCATGGAAGTCACAGTTCTTCTCAGGACTGATGCAGCCTATTATGATGTTTGTCGGTAATCTGGGCTATGTGGCAGTTGCCATATCAGGTGCGGCTCTGGCGATCAGAGGAACTATCCAGATAGGTGATATCCAGGCATTTATACAGTACGTGAAGAACCTCACACAGCCTGTTCAGCAGGTTGCCCAGGTCACAAATATGATGCAGCAGATGGCAGCAGCCGCTGAGCGAGTATTTGAACTTCTTGAAGAGAAAGAAGAGGAGCAGATAGTAGAGAATCCTGTATCCACAGAGGGAATCAAGGGTGAAGTTACATTTGAACATGTAAAGTTTGGCTACAATCCGGATCAAATCATCATCAAGGATTTCTCAGCCCATGTAAAACCGGGACAGCAGGTAGCTATAGTCGGACCTACCGGAGCGGGCAAGACCACCATGGTCAAGCTGCTCATGAGATTCTACGATGTGAATGGCGGTGCTATACTTCTGGACGGACACAATATTAAGGACTTCAACAGGCGTGAACTCAGGGATGTATTTGGCATGGTGCTTCAGGATACATGGTTGTTCAAGGGCACTATCATGGAGAATATCAGATATGGAAGATTGGACGCTACGGATGAGGAAGTTATCGCGGCGGCAAAGGCAGCTCATGCACATAGATTTATCTCGGCACTTCCGGGTGGATACAACATGGAGCTCAATGAGGAGATAACAAATATCTCCCAGGGACAGAAACAGCTCTTAACTATCGCAAGAGCAATTCTTGCTGACAATCCGGTCCTGATCCTCGATGAGGCTACATCGTCAGTCGATACGAGAACAGAACACAGGATTCAGAGAGCCATGGACAATCTGATGAAGGGCAGGACAAGCTTTGTCATAGCCCACAGACTGTCAACCATCAAGAATGCAGACATCATCCTTGTTATGAAGGACGGTGACATCATAGAGCAGGGTAACCATGATGAGCTCATGGCTCAGAATGGATTCTATGCGGATCTGTATAACTCGCAGTGGAGTTAAAGAATATTGAATAATAGGGTATGAAAGCCTGTATAAGCCTATATGAAATCATATTTGACGATTGTCATTGTGGATGATTTCACATAGGGATTATGCAGGCTTTTTGTTATAGATTTGGCGGTTTATAGAATTTTAAGCATTGATAGTGGAGTACTCTTATCATATTCCATAGTTTAAAACTATGGCGAGCCTCGAAATAATAGTATTTTCCATGGACAGCCTATCCTGCTAGAATATCCTCAAGTTAAGAAAACGAGAAAACACTACGGAGGATAAAGACATATGAGCAAATTACAGACACCTTTCAGATACGATTTTGTAGGAAGCTTCCTTAGACCACAGGCACTCAAGGATGCGAAGGCAGCATACAGGGACGGAAAGATCTCCAAGGAGGAGTTCGATAAAGTTGTTGATGAGGAGATCATCAAGGTCGTTGCAAAGCAGAAGGAACTCGGATTCCATGCGATCACAGATGGCGAGTTCAGAAGAACATTCTGGCATCTTGACTTTATGTGGGGACTTGATGGCGTTGCCCATGAGAACACTGGAAATGGTGTGAAATTCGATGCAGAGCTTGCAGTTCTTGACGACACTTATCTTGTAGGCAAGATAAAGACAAAGGCGCACCCATTTGTTGAATATTTTAAGTTCTTAAAGCAGTTCGAGGATGAGAATACTGTTGCAAAGTATACGATACCGGCTCCTGCACAGACATTTCAGCAGATGATAGTACCTGACAATATTGCAAACACAAGGAAGTTCTATCCTGCAAATGAGGAGCTTATCCAGGACATTGGAAAGGCTTATCAGGATGTAATTAAGCAGTTTTATGATGCAGGCTGTCGAAATCTTCAGCTTGACGATTGTACATGGGGCGCCATAGTGGGGGATGCCGCAAAGCAGAGATATAAGGCACTTGGAATATCACTTGAGGATGTCAAGAAAGAGCTGCTTGCAGTGAACAACCTTGCATTGGAGGGAAAGCCGGAGGATATGGTTATTACATCACATATCTGCAGAGGAAATTATCACTCAACATTCTTCACCAGTGGTCCTTATGACACAGTTGCAGATTACGTATTTGCAAATGAGAATGTGGATGCGCTGTTCCTTGAGTATGATGATGAGAGATCAGGCGGATTTGCACCTCTTGCAAAGGTTTCAGAGAACAAGAAGGTCGTGCTCGGACTCATCACTACAAAGTCTCCGGTTCTTGAGGATAAGGAGAAGGTCATTGCAAGGATCCATGAGGCTGCAAAGTATGTACCACTTGACAGATTATGCCTGAGCCCTCAGTGCGGATTTGCATCATGTGAGATCGGAAACAAGCTGACAGAGGATGAGCAGTGGGCAAAGCTCAAGCTCGTTAAGGAGATAGCAGAGGAAGTCTGGTCATAAAACAGAATATTATAGAAGTGAAGTGGCGGCGAACAGAGGCAAGAATCTGTTCGCCGCTTTTTTGTGTTATGAAATCTGTTATATACAAGTCTGATCGATATATGATACTATTAAGAAACGCGGAATCCTTGCGGGAGTTATATTCCCAGTGCTTTTGCTCGTGAGGATACTTCTTCTGAGAAAGAAGAATGCTAAAGAAAATGTATGTTAAAAAGCAGAAATATAGATATAGTTAGGAGTTAGATTCATGAAAAAGATTGTAGAGATGTGGAATAGGGTGTCGCTGATCGCGAAGATATTGGTTGGAATAGTGATCGGTGCGGTGCTGGGACTTCTGGTGCCGGGGGCAACGGGAATAGGCCTGATCGGAACCATGTTCGTCAGGGCGCTCAAGGCAATTGCGCCGATACTGGTGTTTGCCCTTGTCATCAGCTCAATTGCAAATGCAGGAAAGGGAAATGGCCAGCAGTTCCGTATGGTGACGATCATGTATATGCTCAGCACGCTATGCGCAGCGGTAGTGGCGGTGAGCGCAAGTTTTATTTTCCCTGTAACTATGACACTGGACCTTGAATCATATCAGGCGGATGTCGTCCCATCGGGAATCATGGAGGTCCTCCAGAATCTTTTGCTCAACATCACCGATAATCCCGTAAATGCGATACTCAACGCAAATTATCTCTGCATACTTGCATGGGCACTTTTGTTTGGACTTGCCATGCGACGGACAAGCAAGTCTATAAAATCTGCACTTGTATCCATATCGGATGCGGTATCAACCGTCGTGAGGTGGATCATCGGGTGCGCACCATTTGGAATCATGGGACTTGTGTTCACGACAGTATCGGAGAGTGGATTGTCGATATTCAAGGAATATGGCAGATTGCTGCTTGTGCTTGTGGGCGCCATGCTTACGGTTGCATTGATCGTAGATCCGCTCCTTGCGACTATCGTCTTAAGGAGAAATGCATATCCACTTGCGTGGAGATGCCTCAGAGGGTCAGGTGTGACGGCGTTCTTCACCAGAAGTTCTGCGGCAAATATCCCAGTGAACATGTCACTTTGCAAAAGACTTGGACTTGACCCGGATGTGTATTCGGTATCCATACCGCTTGGCGCGACCATCAATATGGATGGTGCCGCCATCACTATAACTATAATGGCGCTTTCCGTTGCAAATACCATGGGAGTGTCGGTTGACGTTCCGACAGCACTCATGCTCAGTCTTATGGCAACCCTTGGCGCGTGCGGTGCCTCAGGTGTTGCGGGAGGTTCGCTGTTGCTCATTCCTATGGCGTGCTCGCTGTTTGGAATCCCACAGGATATATCCATGCAGGCTGTTGCTGTCGGAATGATCATCGGAGTGGTCCAGGATTCACTTGAGACGGCAATCAACTCATCGGGAGATGTACTCTTTGCCGCTACAGCGGAGTACAGACAGTGGCAAAAGGATGGCAGAGAGTTTAAGATAGGCGCCATCGTGAATCCAGATGAGTAGGATATTCCCATATAAAAAATAATCGGGCATGTTCAGGAAGAAACATACCCGGTTATTTTTGTCTTTATATTCCCCGTATCCCTGATTCCACAATTCCATTTGAATCTTTAGAGATTCCCTCAAGAACATGCGGAATTACCAACATATCCGTTCCACATTTAGGACATGCCGCAATTCCCAGCAGTTCGCTGGTGCTTTCCAGACGATATTCAGACTGATATTCTATACCATCTTTCTGCCACATAAAAATGTGTCCGCATTTGAAACACTGCACTTTCCTGAATGTATTCCCCATAATAAATAATAACCTCCATTGCAGTTTAGTCGTATTTTTAGTTTAACTCATCGCTATTAACAATGAAAGAAACTACAGGTTTATCTTCATTAAATGCAATATTAAACACAAACAGTATTCATTATTTATAGAAACTTATCCAGCTACGCATCCACATTCTTCCTCTTCTTGATCTTTGGGTAGTCGATGACTCTTTCAAATATACAATATCCTAAACATGGTTTGCAACAGATGAAGAACTTTTATATAATTGTAGACAGTATGCGGAAGCTAAGATAACATATGAAAACTGAAAGAAAAACGGAAAAATGAACACTATGAAGAATGAGCCATTGTCTGGCAGATTAATGCCAGAGACAGGGAATGACAAAACAGAATACAAGGCACATTACCATCTGCCCGGACTTTTTGAATTTTATGAGCTGTACAAGGTATTCCTGCCGCTATACCGTGGGCACAGGGAATATTTTTATGACTGGTGTGATATCGGTTCAGTGTATGGTGCACCGGGTGACTGCCTCTGGGGCGGTGGCAGAGTGGGATATGGTGACAGCAGTGCCGGAGATGTGCTGGAACTTATGAGAGAGTATGGAATATCGGCGAGGCTTACCTTCAGCAACTCACTACTGGGGCCGGAACACCTTGCTGATAAGCAGTGTAATGACTTGTGCAGGGCGTTTGAGGATGTCAGGGCTGTTGCAGATGACACCCGAAGCAGGAGTATCATGCTAAGACCTAACCAGGCAGAAGGCAGGGCATATGTTCAAAATGGCGTCATAGTCCATTCGGAGCTGCTGCTTGACTATCTGCAGGAGAATTATCCGGGACTATATATGGTTTCATCGACAACAAAGGTCATCACGGACTTTGATCTGTTTTCAGCAGAGCTTGACCGGGATGAATTCAGGTATGTTGTGCCGGATTTCCGGCTGAACAAAGCATTTGACAGGCTGAGAGCACTTTCGCAAAAGCAGAAAGACAAAGTGGAATTCCTGTGCAACGAATGCTGTTGGTTCTCCTGTCAGGACAGGAAAGCCTGCTATGAGGATGTGAGCCGTATGGCTCTCGGTGAGAAATCAATTCACCGCTGTACATCGCCGAACGCAGCAGGTGGCTATCGTTTCTCAAAGGCGATGGAGAATCCGGGATTTATAGGTATAGATGATATAAAGAACATTTACCTGCCACTGGGGTTTTCCAATTTCAAGATAGAGGGAAGAAGTCTTGGAAGTGCCATAGTGCTGGAATTTCTGCTATACTATATGACAAAGCCAGAGTATCAGCTGCGGGTAAGAGAAGAGATATATCTTGACAATACGCTGGATCTGTTCTAGGCATGCATATAACTGAAAAAATGATGATCGAAAGGGAAAAAGGGGTATGGAAAGAATTAAAAATTTATCTAAGACGCAGAAGGTTCTAATGATCATTATAGTGGTGATGATCATAGCATTTTCCATAATTTATCCGATTATAATGTCCATAAAGGGAATAGAGTTCAGGGATGACTTTTTGACTCGAAAAGAAGAACAGGGAAAGGTGATATATACAGATGAATATACAAGCATCACAGTATATGATGACCAGAGAATAGAATTTAAGTGTTATCACCGATTTACAGGAGACGAATATAGGGACATAACATATGGACCATATAGCTGGATGGAGGATCCTTCTGTCATACCAGCAGGGACAGAGGATGGCATGTTATCATCTGATGATTATATCGGAGTAAAGATCATGGAAGGTGATAAGGTGTTTTTTAGAGGCGCTGTCTCAAAAGATGGCTACATGGTATACAATGCGGACGGCACGATGGCAAACGATTTTGATGTGGTTTTAGGAGATTATTATGCAAATCCACCGGATATTTATGAAATAGTGAAGTTTATTACTGGTCCGCAGACTACAAACAGAGGAAATATAGTATTATATATATTCGGAATCATTATATGCATTATTGCAGTCGTAAGCATGTTGTTTCCTGATGAACTTTTCAAACTGGCTATGTGGCCCAGAGTGAGAAACTTGCATGATGTTGAGCCGTCGGACTGGGAACTTGCAGTCCGTGTCATTGAGTGGTACGTGCTTACAATTGGTGCATTTGTGGTATTTGTGATTGGGCTTACGATGGGCAGTGTGACGTGATGACACCGGATGTGAGAATGAAAAAAGTGCTTAGCGCATAGATCATAGACAAATAGACGAAAGGACAACTTGAGTAACATGGCATACACACCGAATGATATATATGATTACATAATTGAGAATGACAGGGAATCAGAATTCCTGCAGGCGATAACACTCCATAAACAGAACTTTTCCATAGGAGAGATTACAGACAGGCGTTTTCTCGTAAAAGAAGACAAGACGGTAAAGTTTATATCAAAGATGTATAAGATAAATATACAGATCACGGATGACGACATCATAACAGCGGTCATGAATGGCCTCTATGTGAGTGCATTTATATCAAGACAGGGCGATGCCTACAATGTGCATTTTCTCGTACATGCGTATCCGGAAAATATGAAGTCGCAGTTTGACGAAGAGATATTAAAGGAAGTCCTGCGATACATGATCATGATGACTATTGTACGGCTGAGACTGGATACGCCGGAGAAGGTGGAAGAATATCTGGGGAGCAGGGAGTAGCACTTTATGTAAATAAAGCTTATAGCCGCACCCCATGTGTATACGGAAAGTCAGGGGATGATATGTGAAGTATATCACAATCACCCCCCTGGCTTTTTTATGAATAATATTTGGCTGTTATAAAGTAGTTTTGATGAAACAAAAAAGCTGTCTGAAATAATTCAGACAGCTTCTGTCACGTGCGCAAGAGGATTCGAACCCCCGACACCTTGGTCCGTAGCCAAGTGCTCTATCCAGCTGAGCTATGCACACATGTTGCTTAACAACATCAGTTATACTACAACAGATTTGATAAAATGTCAAATGAAAAGTTGCAAATATTTCAATTTTTTCATTCTACCTGAGGTTGAAAAATATCAGTAATAAATAACTGTAGTTATTCTTCAGGTGATTCTCTCTTAAGTTCAGGAATATACCTCTGACCATATATGCTGTTCTTGATGGACTGCATCTCAAGGTCTGTTGCGGATATCACATCTGCGCATTTCTTAAGTCTTGCGGAGATCATGTCCACGTTCGGGATATCCTTCTTATATCTGAGCTGGTGATCCAGGCTCGCCCAGAAGTCCATCGCGATTGTTCTGATCTGTACCTCCACACGCATATTCCTTGTGTGGTCTGCGAAGAACACAGGAATCTCGACTATGACATGCAGACTGCGGTAGCCATTTGGCTTTGGATGCGATATGTAGTCTTTTGCTTCAATCAGGGTGATGTCGTCCTGACTTATGAGCTTTTCTGCCACCATATATATGTCGTCGATGAATGGGCAGATGACTCTTATTCCGGCGACATCATCCAGATTGTTCAGTATACTTGCACATGTAACCGGACAGCCCTTGCTAGCAAGCTTTTTGGCAATGCTGACAGGCTTTTTGATCCTTGACTGTATGAATTCTATAGGATTTCTCTTATATCTTACGCTGAAATCATCATTCAGCACTTCGAATTTTGTCTTTACCTCTCTGATGGCACATGAATACATCATCATGATCTCCTCAAAGTTCTGCATCTCCTGCATGAAGGGATTTTCCTCCGGACGCAGAAGGGAATTGATGTATTTGCTGTTCAGAGCATTTGTCTGTATTGATTCCATAACTCCTCCAAAATGTAAAAAACTGGAATGGTGTGTCCTGTTGCACAACTATGTGTATTATACTACATTACACTTGTGCTTAAAAATAAAATTTTATAAAATACCTGTGAATGATCAATAAATACTGACAGGCATAACCCTTTTGCTTTATTTGTCAGTTCACAGAGTCAGGAGAAGACAATGAGCTATTTTGATGAGATGATCGCCACGGAGCGTATACCGGATTCCTATGTGGGATGGGAACAGTACAGACGTGAGGTGACGGAATATATAGAAAATAACTGCCGGGTAAAAAAAGAATCCGGGCAGGATGCAGATGCAGCGAATTCAAAGCCTGTGCTTGCACTGTGGGGAATAGGACCGGCCGGCGATATAGATATAGGAAGATTGGCAGATAATTACAGGCTGGTGCTCATAGACAGAGACAGGGAAGCTTTGCTTTCGGCAGTCAGGGAATATGGGCTGAAGGAACAGGATTATATAATAGCGGATATTCCATTCTGGCATGTAGACGATGACCAGTACCGCTTGTATGAGGCGATGCTTGAGGACTGTGCGGACACCGAGCATATACTTGAGTTCCTGACAGGCATAGCGACTGCCAATTCCGGTAAATATATTGGCAGAACGGAATCTGGGGATATAGTAAATGACACCGACAGGTATCTTGATATATTTGATTACAGTGTGGCGGTCGGGCTTCACAGCCAGCTCAATTCCAGATTTGCGGCATTGCTTTACCACTACAGGGACAATTATCATGACGAGGATCTTAGACTCATAAGCAGTGCCATCTCGGGGCTGAACGAGGCGGCGGTGGAGAGACTCAATGACTACATGTATCATATGACAAAGGATGTCCTCATATATGGATATGAGGTCGTTGCATGTGAGGATCAGACATACGCAGAGAAGCTTGCAAATGCATTTGACAGGCGGGATGTGGAGACGATGAAGTCGGTGGAGGACATAGAAGGTGTGGCACAGCTCATGAAGGATATGTCGCTTCATATGAACTACGACGTGGAGCTGGTTGACAGCCGCCATATGGTATGGCCATTTGACACGGCTGGTGGCAGTAAAAATTACGTGATGGGATTTGCCGCCATGCGGAAGATATGATGTTGCAAATAGGCGGAAAAGATTAAAAAGTTAAATTACATTCCATAAAAATCAGTTGATATAACGTATATTATCATGAGGAGGAAGCTATGACAGACAGAGAATTTGAACAGTGCATGTCTGCGATGGCGGCGGGCGACAGGGATAGCCTGCGGCACATATATGATGCGTATCTGAAGCTCATATATGCTGTGGTGTACGACGCCATAGGACAGCGCGAGGAGGCTGAGGATGTGACATCGGAATTCTTCATCAAGCTGTACAGCATTGCGGGAAGCTATAAGCCGGGAAATGGACATAAGAAATGGCTGGTCACGATCGCCCGGAATATGGCGGTGGACAGGATCAGGAAGATAGACCGTGAGGCTCTGGTGGATGAGATACCGGAGACCGGGCAGAGTGGCAGCATGGAGGAACAGGTTGTGAACAGCGTGTCACTGAAGGTGGCCATGGAGTCGCTTAAGCCTGATGAGCGGGAGATAGTTGATATGAAGGTGGCTGGAGGATTTACCTTCAGAGAGATATCAGAGATAGTTGGCAAGCCGATGGGAACAGTCACGTGGCTTTACAACAGTGCGATCAAGAGACTTAGGAGGTGCAGACTATGAACAGACATGAAGATGAACTGGAAAAGGAAATGGCTGACAAATATATAGAGAATATGGATGCACCTGATCTCTGGGAAAAAATTGATGCAGGACTTGATGCGGTGGATGCGCAGCGGGTGCAGGATAAGAAATCTGGAGATAAGAAGTTTGGAGTCAAGAAAGACCGTAAAGTCAGGAACAGAAGAACCATCCAGATCGTCTCCGGTCTTGTGGCAGCGGCAGTGGTGTGTGTGCTGATCGTAGCCGGACCGTTAAGGAACAGCCGTAAGAGGGCAAGCGATAAGACAGCGCAGGACAACAGTGTGAAGGTGACTTCGGATGAAAGTTATTATGCAGAAGAAAGTGACGCGGCTGCGGCAGACGATATTCAAGGCGATGCTGCTGAAATGGCAGAAAACGCCACGGCGAGCTATGATGTACAGAGAAATACTGATGCTCAGAATTCTGTGAATAGTGCTGACTATATCCCCATGATCATGTTGGATGGTGTGCTCTACAGGGACACATACGACATGGTCGATGCTGACAGCGTGGATGAGAGCAAAGCGGCCTACGCTGAGAGCTACACCGATGGCGTGCCGGCAAATGACGGCGAGGTCAACTTTGACATGAACCCATCCAGAAACTCAGCCTACATTGTGTGTGATGATGGCAGCCTTGTAGTGAAGGTTGAGGGCAACTGGTACAGATTTGAGAGGGCAGAATAGCATAAACAAATCAAAAATTAAAAAAATACAGAAATTACCATAAAAAATAATAATCCCTTCGTATATAGAATATAAGGCTTGACCGGTAGCTTGAAATTCATATTACGGAGGGATTTTTTATGATGAAATATAATTCAAAAATATTTGCAAGATCCATATGCGCAGTTATGGCAGGGATTATGATGGTAGGAGGTCTTACGGGCTGCGGTAACGATGATGCAGTAGATGGCAGGGGAATGCGCCTTGAAAAACAAAATGGGGATAATACAGAGATAACAGGGATCGCAGAAAAGTACAGGGAAAAAGAAAGTAAGCAAAAAAAGAAGTCGCTGCAGGACAATGGCTTGAGTGGAATATTCAACAGTACGTCGAATGATGTTATGTATGCGGAGGAAGCTTGTGATGTGGCAACAGTCGCTGGAGATACAGCGATGGTGACAGATACTTCAAATTCTATGTATACAGAGGTCGCCTACGATACGAGAGAATATGACAGCATGACGGAGAATGGATTTGTGTCCACAGTTGACAGACCACTTTCTACATTTGCGGCGGACAGGGATACAGCATCCTACAGCAACGTCAGGTCATATATAGAGTCAGGTAGTCTTCCTCCTGATGGAGCGGTGAGAATAGAGGAGATGTTGAATTATTTTACCTATGACTACAGAAAGAAGCCTGAGGACGGAGAGAAGTTCTCTATATACACAGAATATTCGGACTGCCCATGGAACAAGGACACAAAGCTTATGATGGTGGGGATCAACACAGACGAGATAGATTTCGGGGACAAGAAGCCTTCAAATCTAGTGTTTCTGATCGATACCTCGGGATCTATGTATGATGACAATAAACTCCCTCTTGTGCAGCAGTCATTTGCTATGCTCGCGGAGAATCTGGATGGAAATGACAGGGTTAGCATTGTCACTTATGCGGGAGAGGATACTGTGGTGCTCTCGGGTACACCAGGTTCAGAGCAGTATACTATAAGTGAGGCTCTTTCAAATATGACCGCTGAGGGCTGCACCAACGGCGGCGATGCCATCATCACAGCTTATGAGCTGGCGGAGAAAAACTTCATAAATGGTGGAAATAACCGTGTCATACTTGCGACAGATGGGGACTTGAACGTGGGGCTGACCAGTGAAAGCGACCTTGTGGATCTAATAACCGAGGAGAAGAAGGAAAACAACATTTTCCTCAGCGTGCTTGGGTTTGGAACGGACAATCTGAAGGACAACAAGCTTGAAGCGCTGGCAGATAACGGCGATGGAAGCTATGCATTTATAGATTCCGCGTATGAGGCAAAGAAGGTGCTGGTGGACGAGATGGGCGGCACACTGAACACCGTTGCCAAGGACGTGAAGTTTCAGATAGAGTTTAACCCGACAAATGTAAAGGGATACAGACAGATAGGCTATGAGAACCGCGCTCTTGCGGATGCGGATTTTGCAAATGATGCGGTGGACGGCGGTGAGATAGGTGCAGGACACATGGTTACGGTGCTGTATGAGATAGTGCCGGCCGGATCTGATTTTGAAGTACCTGCGGCCAATCACAAATACGGAGAAAATACAAATCAGGTGAATACAGCAGAGTCAACATCACAAGACCTTCAGGATAAGTCAGATAGCGCAGAGAACTACGCAGGTGAGCTTGCGACAGTGAACATAAGATACAAGGAACCCGATGGAGATAAGAGCAACCTTGTGAGCTGTGTGGTGAAGACAGACAGCTACAACGGCGGAATGTCCGCTGACATGAGTGCGGCAAGTGCAGTGGCGGCTTATGGCATGCTCCTCAAAAACAGTGAGTACGCGGGAGCAGCAGATCTTGATATGATTCTGTCACTGGTTAGTGGAAAGACGGGAAGCTCATCCGACAGTGATGACATTATCGATATGCAGTGGCAGGATTTTGCAGATATGGTACGTCAGACTCAGAAAATCAAGGGTTAGAGAAAACTCTTTTATTTTATTGATAATTCTTGTATAATAACAAATTAGAGTGTCTTATTAGACGAAATAAATTAAAAATATCAATAAATAGACAGAAAGGGTAAGATTCATGGGCGAGAAGAAGATTATGCTTGGTAACGCAGCCATTGCAAGAGGCTGTTATGAAGCAGGTGTCAAGGTGTCAGCGGCATATCCTGGAACACCAAGTACAGAGATCAGTGAGAACATGGTGCAGTATAAAGGAGACATTTACTCAGAATGGTCACCAAATGAAAAGGTTGCCACAGAGGTAGCTATTGGTGCATCATTTGCTGGGGTAAGATCCATAGTGTCGATGAAGCACGTAGGTGTGAATGTTGCATCAGATCCACTGTTCACAGCAGCATACACAGGTGTGAACGGAGGTATGGTACTTGTTGCAGCGGACGATCCAGGAATGTACTCATCGCAGAATGAGCAGGATTCAAGACTTGTTGCAAGAACAGCCATGATTCCGGTGGTTGAGCCATCAGACAGCCAGGAGGCAAAGGATTTCACAAAGTATGCATTTGAGCTTAGTGAGAAGTATGATACTCCTGTAATGCTCCGTACAACCACAAGACTTTCACACTCACAGGGTGTTGTAGAGCTTTGCGACAGACAGGAGATTCCTGACAAGCCATATGAGAGAAATATAAAGAAATATGTCATGATGCCTGGCAACGCTATACCACGTCATGTATTCGTAGAACAGAGACTTAAGGATATGGCAGCAGATGGAGCTGACATGCCGATCAACAGAGTTGAGATGAGGGACAAGAGCGTGGGTGTCATCACCAGTGGTATCCCTTACCAGTATGTGAGAGAGGCTATGCCAAACGCATCAGTATTAAAGCTTGGTATGGTAAATCCACTTCCAAGAAAGATGATCGAGGACTTCTGTGCACAGGTTGACAAGGTATATGTCATCGAGGAGCTTGAGCCACATATCGAGACTCAGGTGAGAGCATGGGGTATAGATGCAGTCGGTAAAGACCTGCTCACAGTTCAGGGCGAGTACAGTGCAAACATGCTCAGGGAGAAAATCCTGGGCGAGAAGGTTGAGACTGCTGAGGCTGCTCAGGTTCCAGCAAGACCACCTATCCTCTGTCCTGGCTGCCCACATAGAAGTGTATTCTCAGTTCTTTCAGAGCTGAAGATCCACGCAGCAGGAGATATCGGATGCTACACACTTGGAGCCGTTGCGCCACTCAGTGTTATTGACACAACAGTCTGCATGGGTTCATCCATTTCTACCCTTCATGGAATGGAGAAGGCAAAGGGCAAGGATTATATCAAGAACTGGGTAGCGGTCATAGGTGATTCAACATTCCTTCACACAGGTGTGAACTCACTCATGAACATGGTATACAACCAGAGCACAGGAACAGTCATCATACTTGATAACTCGACAACAGGTATGACAGGACATCAGGATCACGCCGCAACAGGTAAGACACTGATGGGAGATCCTACATACGCCATTGATATTTATAATCTCTGCAAGGCACTGGGAATCCAGAGCGTCCATGAGATAAATGCATTTGATATAGAAGGTCTTAAGAAGCTCATCAAGGAGGAGACAGCAAAGGATGAGGTATCAGTCATCATCACAAAGTCACCTTGTGTACTTTTGAAGACGACTAAGATAACAGGAAGATGCAAGGCAATACCTGAGAAGTGTAAGAAGTGCGGTATGTGCTTAAAGCCAGGATGTCCTGCAGTTATCAGGCAGGAGGATGGAACCATCCGTATAGATGACACACTCTGTACAGGCTGCGGACTGTGCATGAAGCGATGCAAGTTCGATGCTATAGAAAGGGAGGAGTTCTAATCATGGAGACAAAAAATATTATGATCGTCGGCGTAGGCGGACAGGGAACACTTCTCACAAGCCGTATACTCGGTGGAATCACCACGGCAGCAGGATATGATGTCAAGCTCTCAGAGGTTCACGGAATGAGCCAGAGAGGTGGAAGTGTTGTTACATATGTAAGATATGGCGAGAAGGTCAATGAGCCTATCGTTGAAGAGGGCTGTGCAGATGTGCTTATAGCATTTGAGAGACTTGAGGCGCTCAGATATGCACACTTTCTGAAGAAGGATGGAGTTATCATAGTCAATGACCAGAGAATAGATCCGATAACAGTAGTTACAGGCGTAGCACAGTATCCGGATGGAATCATAGAGAATCTGAGCAAGGAGTATAAGGTAATATCTGTGGATGCTATGGATGAGGCTAAGAAGCTTGGCAACAATAAGGTATTCAACACAGTTATCATAGGTATCGCAGCTCAGCATATGGATTTTTCACATGATGCATGGGTAGAGGTCATCAAGAATACGGTTCCACCTAAGACGGTTGAGAAGAACCTTGAGGCATTTGAGGTTGGATATAATCTGTAAATGATAACAATAAACTAATAAGATGGCGGGGGTTTGTTAATTAGTTATTAAAAACCCCCGCCATTTTATGTATTAATGATGGAAAAATGAAACCATGTATGGTAAAATGTATACAAATTTACTTGCATGGGGTATCAAGGTTATGAATGATATGTACAAAGAAGATATAGAAGCAAGATGGCAGCTGCTTGTATGGCGGACGGTCATTGCTATATGTGGTGTTACATTTGCGCTTTCATGGATATTGTATGGGGTTCACAGGGTAGAGAAGAATATAGGCAGCGGTCTTTATATGCTGGAATACATATTTATTCCGATGGCCATACAGATCATTACACTGGTGGTGTGTTACTTTATGATCAAAGCGGACAATATATCCAATGAGAAGAAAAATTACGTGGTCATAGGATTGATATTCGTGTCTATAGGAGTTATATCATTCACATATTATTCCATTTTGCCACTCATCATGTTGCCAAGCTTAACCATAGTTGCCACGGCATTGTTTGCGGATCAGTCACTAACCATATGGTCTGGTGTTGTGGTGGCGATACTAACCGTAATTGATATGGTGAGGTATCATTTTGAGTACACTGAAAGTGTGGCGGGGCTTAACTGGGTCGGAGTGCTCAGCATATTTCTTTTGTTGATCATTCTTTTGTGCGTGATGGTGGTTATAGTCAACACACATACAAAAGCACTTATGAGTTCTATAATGGGCAGCTACAACAGACAGGTCACTCTCATGAGTGAGCTTATGATAGATCCGATGACGGGACTTTACAACAGACGTTCATTTGAGGACAGTCTGGAGAAGGAGATAGAACGTGCCGAGCAGACAGGAGCCAAGTCGTATGTGACTATATTTGATATAGATCATTTCAAGGAGGTAAATGACACATACGGACATAGCAACGGTGATATAGTCATCAAGGCTCTCTGCAAGATGATGAAAGAGAAATCTAAGGATATGGGGCTTGCGTTCAGATACGGCGGCGAGGAGTTTGTCATACTGTTCCATGATGTGGAACTATCAAAGGTCATGAATATTGTAGAGGACATAAGAACAGAGTTCAGATGTTATTATTTCCATTTTATGAACAAGGATGGAATCACATGTAGCTGTGGTGTGGCAGAGTACATCAAGGGTGAGAGCTCAAAGGCCTGGTTTAACAGAGCTGATTCAGCGCTTTATAAGGCAAAGGAGTCAGGACGTAACAGGACGGTCATAAGCGAGTGATGTATATTCATATGATATTTTAGATACAGAATACAAGATGAGAATATAAGATGTGGAACAAATAAAACCTTGCATCATTTCCCGGAACGGGTGATGCAAGGTTTTATTTGTTTCGTATATTTATGTTTGTTAGAGTTATTCAACATATTCATTGAGCCATTCCACAATCCCGTTGGATATTGCCTTGGCGTAGTTTTCAATATTTTCGTTAAAGTAGTCCAGATCATCCTGACTTGTCATAAATCCCATCTCTATAATCATGCTTGTCATATCCGTGTCACGGATCACCGCGTAATCGTCGTCACTGTCTCCCTGGGTTCCAATCCTCACACCTCGGTTGTCGGTTATGCCAACTTCCTCAAGGTTAGTCAGGATGTCGTCTGCCGCCGCGTAACTGCGTTCCGAACCTGAACTATGTATCCATATCTCTATCCCCTTTGTGGTATTGGCTGTTGCGGTTGAATTGCGGTGTAGGGATACGAATAAGTCCGCTTTCGCCTTGTTTGCTATGACTGATCTTGAAGCGAGCTGTGTATCGCTGTCATCAGATCTTGTCAGAACCACGTTGACACCGCTCTTTTCAAGGGCATCAGCAACCTTCAGGGCAAGCCGGAGATTGTCATCTTTTTCGTAGCTTCCATCGAGTCCAACAGCTCCCACATCGCTTCCGCCGTGGCCGGCATCCACACATACGGTATATGTATCATTTGCTTTTTTCAGGCGCACAGTCTGCTGTCTGGCTTTGCCGGAGTTTGCCTTTGCCAGAAATATTCCAAGCACGAGAACACAAATCAGCAATATAATATTTATTACAACCAGAAATGCCACAAGGGCACGTAGTTGCTTTACTGTCATTTTCTTTTTTCGTTTGCTCATATTTCCTCCAATAAAAATACCATCAATAAACATAAACGAATTTTCGATCTTTTTCAACCCTGTACAACGGATTAGTTGAAATGTTATAATTATCAGAAAATATAAACAAAAATATAAACGAAGGATGTGATTGACAATGATAATCGATTTTCACACACACACATACCCGGATAAAATAGCGGCGAAGACTGTGGAGCTTCTTGCGGGAAGATCCGGAACTGTGCCGCACTCAGACGGAACACTCATGGGTCTTGAGAGTGATATGGAGCACAGACGTGTGGATATATCCGTGGTGCTTCCTGTTGCCACTTCGCCGAAACAGTATAAGCATATAAATGAATCAGCACAGGTGGAGAATGAACAGTTTGCGGACACCCATGTGTGGTCATTTGGCGGTATACACCCGGATAACGACAACTACAAAGAGATACTCAGGGATATAAGTGACAAAGGACTTAAGGGGATAAAGCTTCATCCGGACTATCAGGGGGCGTTCTTCAACGATATAAGATACAAGAGGATAATAAGCTATGCCACGGAGCTAGGACTTATCGTGGTCACTCATGCAGGGCAGGATATAGGCCTTCCTGAAGTGGTGCACTGTACACCGGCAATGACGGAGGAGGTGCTGGATGAGGTTCAGCCGGACAAGCTTGTTCTTGCCCATATGGGTGGGTGGCAGATGTGGCAGGATGTTTTGGACAGGCTGTGTGGCAGGGATGTATATCTGGATACGGCATTTTCATATGGACATATACAGTACAGGGATGGAGCAGTACACAAATGGAAACTTATGGATTCCGATATGTTCAAGGCAATAGTGGAGAAGCATGGCGCTGACCGTGTACTCTTCGGAACCGACAGCCCATGGTCAGATCAGTCCGAGGCGATCTCAGATATAGAGGGATTAAAGCTTCCCGAGGGTGTGAGAAAAAAGATAATGGGGGAAAACGCGGCTCGTCTGCTTCGTATATAAATACTTTGTAAAACTGGAAAAAACTATTGCAAGTAATTTAAAAATATGTTACATTTTTATTACAGGATTGAATTTTCCACAAATACTATAAGCCGATTCCTATATGAATCATATACTAGTTGAGGACAATAGAGACATGTCGATGCCTTCCGACATGTCTCTATTTTTGTATATATGGATATCAGAAAATGGGGCATACAGTGTATTGATATGTTACAGATAAATTGAAAATATAATATCTGTCTCTTATACACATCTGACGCTGCCGACGACTAGTCGAG
>ENA-OZHM01000064-OZHM01000064.1-human-gut-metagenome-genome-assembly--contig:-NODE-64-length-53329-cov-7.762924_pt1 | contig 53329 bp, 72 predicted proteins | sample MGYA00244047_ERZ653688 | MGnify/ENA primary metagenome ERZ653688 (study PRJEB26926, sample SAMN06165194) | human gut metagenome | biome: ENVO:00009003; feature: ENVO:2100002; material: ENVO:00002003... | reverse complement strand
TAGTCGTCGGCAGCGTCAGATGTGTATAAGAGACAGAATATACAATTTTTAACACAAATCGCCATATAAAATCCTTTTCTAAAAACTAACAGACCTCAAACAAATCAAGCATAACAAAATGTATCCAATAATCCCCAAAGACTATAAGATTCCAACCGCACTAACTACTTGTAAAATAAAGGATTTTATCTAGGGTAGTCCGTGTAATAAGCGGGAAACAGCCTCATTTGATACATCTCACACGGACTCGATTAAGTGCTTGTTTTAAAAAGAAAAAAGACGCTTTTCAGCGCCTTTATCTTCCTTGGCAGGGGCAGTAAGATTCGAACTCACGACACTCGGTTTTGGAGACCGATGCCAACACACACTAATATACTGTTTTTACTTTATATTTTATCGGCATTCTGACTTTAAAATTTTGCCATTCTGACTTTTGCTTTGCTGGCAAGAACAAAGAAAGAACAGTAATTACCTGCAAAGCTCCAATTCCTGACGTAATTTATTAAGTCTGCCTATCCATTCCCAAGTGTTCGGAATTTCCGAACAGCTGTCTTTTTCCAACTCGGCAGCAACGGCCGGACCCGCTGTCGGCCACACCGGGCAATAATCAGAGTTTACCGTCGTGCATGAGCTTAAGCAGCTCAGCGCGGCCAGCATTAGGCTTAGCATAAATTTCTGCCTTTTTTTGTGAAACATACTTCACAACCTCCACCTGCTTTGTCACATATTCAACCTGTTTGTCAGAGCTTCCCACCCGATAGCCAGTATAATAAGCTCCACCAACAACAAGGATAAAAAGACCAAAAACAACCGCATATTTCATAATACCGTCCATGCCAGCCAGCCACCGAGATAAGCGCCGAAGATCCATTCGCCCCAATTCCAGCCGGATTTTCCCAGCGCTTTAAGTTTCTCAAGCTTTCCGCCCAACCAGTAACACATACCCATCGCAAGGCCGGAAAGCATTAGCGGCAGGCTGCTAAAATACAAGCCCCACAAAAATGTAATGATCAGGCCCGTCAGCGTCACCCCGCAGAAACCGAATAACTTTGGATATTCATACAGCCAGACGGTTTTTCCCTTAAAGCTGATACGGCATGAATAGAGTAAATCGTCAATCAGCTCACACTCCCGATATTGCACAAGGTTCGGATTAAGCTTGCCGCCTTCCAATAATCTGCCAAGATATAAGCCCCAGCCGTAAAGCTTATAAGACGTGAAACAGGCAATGCCGCCGACAACGGCTTTCTCGAGGCTGTTTCCAAAATGGAAATACCCACAAATACCGAAAAAAAGCGCATACCAGATTTTATTTTCCGGGATATATTTTTTCCAAAGTCCGCCGCGAATGCGCCATAACAGCGCCGAAATAACGACAATTCCCAATGAAATCAGATAAATCATATTTTCCATACTCCCTTTTCAATTAAACGGGCAATTCGTACCGCCCTTTCTCCAACATCTTTGGCATATTTTGAAGCCAGACATTCGGTTGCCGCCTGCGTGTAGTTACCGACACCCATATAACCCAGCATCTTCTTGAACTTCAAAAGTCCAGCAATGCCAAGATTAAAAGCCATATCCACCAGCGCATACTGCCGCTCGTCGTCCAACTGTTTCCAAAACGGAATCCGTTCGACACATTCGGCTTCGACGCACTTAATATCGTTTCTGAGCAAAAAGAAAGCGGCGTTTTTGGTAATGCCGTGCTGCCAGTCGCCGCAGATTTTCTTTTCTTCAGCCGTCGGCGGATTGGTTTCCAAATTCCTGCCAACACCGATAGTCAGATAGCCGGCCGGGCACCGATACGGCTGCAGCCTTATCCCCTCGTGCAGACAAAGCCGCTGCACAGCTTCATTCTCGTTTATCATCGCTTTTGCCTCCGATCCTCTGTTCAAAAATATCCGGAACTTTGTTCAAGCACCGGATAAGCGCATCATAAATCTTCGTGGAAAGAACACCGCAAAGATACCCGACACAGGTTGATATTTCCGGATCATACCCAAAATGTGACATGATCATTGCCGGGGTATAGCAGAAGCTAAACCCCAGAATAAAGACGCATAAAGTGCGCCGAAAGCTCACAAACCGTTCATTAAGCATATTCCAAACTCCTGCAATAAAAGAAGCCACACAAAGCGAAAAATCGTTCAAATCCACTGCATATCTCCATAAAAAAAGAGAGCGTTTCCGCTCTCTGTCGTTGCCATTTATATATTATCGCCGCGAAACGAATCTTCCGTTGGCGGCTCGTCCCCTGTAATCCAGGGAACTGTCACTGCCCCTGCTCCGGTAATCCATGGAGTTTCCGCCAGATCCGCGGCTTCTGTCTTCAAGATAAGAACCCCGTCCGGCATCCTCACCGTAATCACGAAATATCCGGTCCATTTCGGAATCGCCGTAATAACCGTCTCGCGCCATATAATCCAAACTAACCTTGCTTCCCATATCGGCCTTGGCAAAAAGCAGCATGGCAATGGCTGCGATAATGACCATAACAATATTTTTCATGTCGCCCTCCTATATAGAACTCTGTTTACGTTTGAGAAAAGAGGCCAGAAGCCCGAGAATAGCCATGTTTTCAATATCCTCGCTCTGCTTGGTCACATAGCTCTTCATGGCATATTTATAGCAACCGTTGGCCAGCTCGGTCATGCTGTGCTTTTGTGCAAGAGTTTCTTTGGCCTTGTTTTTGATTTTGCCAAAATACCTGTTGAAGAGCTCCTCGTCGTCACTATTCATCTTCTGCTGTTCTTCCATTTTTCTTCTCCCCTAAATCTGGATACGGTTTTATTTCAATCTCATCTTTGGCATCGGCGCCGCCGGCCAGAAAACCCCTTGCAAATTCTTCTGTAAAAGGTTTCATGTCCGCTTTGTAGATGTGCATATTCAAAAGCTGTTTCGGATTCGTTTCCGCCCAACTCAGCGGACGATGACAGAACCCGATAAAGCACAGCCTTTGCGGCATTTCCAAAGTCTGCGGTGTCGGTTCCAGAAAACCCGAAAACACAAGCATATACGTCAGATCATTGATTTTTTCGCATCCGTAGTTATGAATTTTAACCCGGCTGAACGGAAAAGAAACAGAGGAATCCGTCGCATCTTTTACCAGATTCCAGCTTTCGCCCAAAACCTGAATATTTTTGGCCGGCCCATTATACCCTGTCATCGTTTTCTCCTCGAATACTGCACATCAGCTGAATGGCGGCGGCAGCAACATGCTTCGCCGCCTTGTAGGCTTCTTTTTTGCCCAGTTTTCCTTCTTCCCGACGCTCTTTGGCCTGTTTATATTCCCTGATTTCCATATCAAGAATTTTTTCTTTTCCGCCTTCTTCGTGTTCGTATCTCTCCCACGTTGCCGGTTTCTCGTCGAGGGTCTTCTCCACGCGCCGGTAATCCTTCCAGTGCGGATTGTAAAGTATATATTTTCTCATCTTCGGTTTCCCTTTCTGCTTCAGATTGGGGGCTTTCGCCCCCGCTTTTGATTAAGCTGCGGCTGAAGCGGTAGTCGTAGGGCGGGCATTAATAGCCGCCAGCAGGACTGCCGTCTGACCGTTGACAACATTGGTCGTATAAAGCTGGCTTTTCAGCGCGGCATTATCGGCTTTGGCATCACAAAGCTTTGTCTGCAGATCATTAATCAGGTTGTTCTGAATCAGCTGTCTGGTCGCGCAGCCTTCCTCGGCAATAAGCTTCTGAGTCTGGCAGCAGCAGTTCTGATTCTGGAAACCGACGTTGTTAATCGCCGAAACGATATTATTCGTATTCTGGCAATTGTCATGACCAATGGTTGAGAAACCCTGCATCATGGCCAGATTTGTCCGGGAGCTCTGGTCGAGCGTCTGATAACCGATATTACATAAGCCTGAAGACAGGTTCATATTCATACCGTTTACCGAGTTCTGAATGGCATTGATGCCGTCATTCAAAATCGAAGTGCCGAAACCGGCTGCTGCCGCGCAGGAGCAGTCTCCGCCCCCGCCGCGATTACCCCAGCCATAACCGCCCCAGGCATCGCCGAACCAAGAGCCGATCAACGCGCCGCCAAAAGCGCCCAAAGCGGCACTGCCGACGCCGGCGCCGTCACCCAAACCGCCTACTGGTAAAATATCTGTCATTTGTTTGCCTTTCATAAAATTAAAACCGAAAGACTTTTTGTCTTCCGGTTTCATTTTATCTGCGGCATAAACGGCATATAATGACCAGTCCCCGACTTCTTAGCGCCACCCGCAAGAAAGCAGATAATCAGTAATTGCCCGGTCAAGCGCCTTGTTTATGAGATTTTTATGACATCGATACATTGATCGCTCTTCCATATTCAGATAAGGGAGAATTTCCTTAAACGAAAGGCCTTCAACATAACGTTTCTGAGCAATAATCGTTTCTTTCCCCGACAAACCGAGTTCTGAAAACTTCCGTAATAATAAGGCCGAATCAAGCCGTCCGGCTTTTTTGAGCCCGTCAATAAAATCCTTGTCATCCACTTGAAAAACTCCCTTCAATGGCTATATCGCCGTTGTGAGCAGGAAGTCAGCCCTGTGCAGGCTTTCTCTTTACCGTGGCCTTACGGTAAGGCGGGGAGTGACGGCTCCCCGTCCACATTAAAAAAATACGTTATCCGTATCTATCGGTTTCGGATATTTCGCCTTAACCGCCAGACAGTCCTTCACATATTTGCCAAGCTGCGCATATCCTTCGGTCTGCAGCCCCTTGTCTTCCGAATTAATTTTTACCTGCGCGTCCAAATACTCTCTGATGTCAGGGTATTCCGCCGCCCGTTTTTCCGCATAAGTCGGTTCTTTCGGCTCAACAGCCGGCGCAGGCTCGGGTTCCGGGATTTTATTAATCTGAAAATACCTCTTGCCGTCTTTACGACGTTCAATTAACTCATCAAAAGTTGCCTTATTAGATTTACACCAGCGCCTTGCTTCGTTGAAGTTTTCGTCCCAGCTGCCGTCAATATATTGTATGATTTGTCCGTAATCGTATTCCATTTTCAGTATGCTCCCACCGCTTTGATTAAAATTTCTCCGTAATATCCTTTGCCGCCGCCATATATGCCGTAACTGCCGCCGCCACCGGCTCCGGGAGCCGTGGCATCCGCATTTGAATCACCGCCGCCGGAATTGGTCAAAACTGAATTACCACCGCCGCGAATTATCCCGCCGTTTCCGTTTGACATCACGGTATAGGACAGAACATCAATATCGTCTGACATTGTAAGCGTACCGCCGTTCTGGGGATCTCCGTCAGAACCTATAACGCCGATCCGGCCGCCGCCAAGGGTCATAACCCCGGAAATAACGGTATCCTCCCCGTCGCCGCGGCTGTCCGGACATATGCCTGCCGTTACCGTAACCGCCTTTGCTTCTCTTAAGTGTATATATCCTTCAAATCCGGCACCGCTGCCGCCACCGTAACCGTTGCCCCAGCCGCTAGCGTTTCCCCAGGCTCCGGCTCCCTGCCCGCGCACATAATAAACGCCCCTGGCCAACGTGCCTGACCAGCTCTGTCCATTACTCAAGTTACAGATAGTCTGCGTGGCATTATAGCTGCAATAACACATGAAAGCCTTGGTTAATTCCTCTGGCTGAGCAGGATTAAAATTGCTGATTCCGCCGGTTGAAGTTGTCCAGAAACCAATCGGCAGCCCATGATACTGAACCCAGGTATTGTTGTTCAACGTCCACCAAAGCGTATTGTCAGACTTCCGGTAGCAGAAAACATAACCGTCCGGTGCCGCCGGCAATTCCGCCGCTTCCATATAATTATCGCCCTGTATCGTATATTCGCCGTCAAGGACGACGCCATAGAACGCGGTCCGGTCAAAGGCCATGCTTCGCATGACGAACCTGTCAAAAGTCCGCTCTATGCTCTTATAGCTGCCGTCCTCGTTCAACCCGTCGGCCATCAGCCCCTTCACGCCCGGAACCGCAAAAACCGTCATGCCGATATAGCCGACGCCGTTAAAAACATATTTAAGCGTCTTTGTGGCGCCGGTGCCAGCCATTGTAAAAACACCAACAGGAAGCGACGCGTAATTTTGCCACGTTGAACCGGAATCAATCGTAATTTTTACAATATTTTCCGCCGTATCGTACCAAAGCGCATACTGTCCGAAGCCGCTTGGCGCCGTATCCTGACTGTAGGTGGGATTGAACCACCAGAAACTGTGGGATGGAGATATTGAAGTCACGAACTCAGCATTCGCCGGGTCTGAAGTGATGTCAATGCTTAAATCCGTGTCATATTTGACTTTGTAGAAAAGTTTTGCACCGTCCCAGACAATGGACGTGATGATGCCGCTGTTCAGAGTATCGCCGATTGACAGCTCCGGCGCAGCCGTGCCGTAAGGGACCCAGACCTCACTGCCGGCATACAGGGTCGGCGTTGTACCGTCAACAATCTCAAATTTTATGTCCTGTGGAATATAAGTAAGGCAATTGCTGTTTTTTGCGCCCAGAAAAGCGTAAGCAATTTTCTGCCCGCCCAGATACAGATCCTTTGTCTTTACCGCATCATTAACCAGCCAAAGCCTGCCATCTATATACAACGTGGTTTCGTTTGCATCAATAGAACCTTGAAAAGGTGCGGACGGCGTACTCTGGTCAATGCCTAAAATCAGGACACTGTCTTTTGTATAAGGCTGCACCATGCCGGCGATATAAATATCGTTTGTCCATTCGACCGCCCCTTCGGGTTTAATAAACGTTTGATATGCCGAGCCGTTCCAGTTAAAGGCAAAATAATAGGTGTTCCCGGCGATAAAGGTATAGTTACCCTTAAACGATTCGGCAATGTCATATGAAGTGCCGTTTGATGAAATCCATACGCGATATGTACCGTCGTCGGCAATGGCAATATCCGCCAGACCTTTTAAATCCTGAACGGAAGACAGGATTGAGCTGCTTACCCCGGTCCACGTAAACTTTGTGTAAAAATAAAAAGAAGAAATTTTGTTCGGCAATGCCTGCGCAGCCTGCAGATAACCGCTCGACGCCAAATCCGAACCGGCATAAAAACCGCTGTATACGCCGTTGTTTTCGGTCAAATTGCCAACCGGCTTAAATCCTGCATTTTTTTTGCCGCAATACAAAGGCATCGCTTAAACCTCCGGTACACAGTAGAGAGTCCCTGCCGCCGGATTTATCGGCACGGCAGAAACCGGTACGGCAACATCTTTCCAGCCGGCGACGGTTCCGTCCGTTCCCAGCCATTTTCCGGCATGACCGCTTTGTTCGGGCAGCGTCTGTCCTTTTGCCACGCCGGCCCAGTATTCCGCAGATCCTTCCGGCCGCGTCTCAATTGTTCCGGTTGCCCAGCTTTCAGCCTCCTCCGCCGAAGCTACCGCGGCCGCTGCGCTGCTGTCTACCGCAGCCTGTTTCGCGGCCGCATTTGCATTGAAATCATTTGTTTTTTGAGTGGCGTTTTCATCAAAAGCGGTTATTTTTTCAGCAGCATGCAGATCAAAACCGTCCACGGTTTCAGCTGCCGATTTGGCCCAGGCGGCTGACTCGTCTCTCGACTTTCCGGACGACACGGCCGAATCAGCTGCATCCTGCGCCGAAGACGCCGCTTCATCTTTGATTTTTGTCACTTCGTCAATAACGTCGTCCACATTAATTGTCGAATTTTTCAAAGCATTGCCGGACTGGTTCCAGACAATGGCCTTGCCGGGAGAGGCCGAAGGGAGTGTCAAATCAATCCCGGTTGTACCGACCTGCATTTTAATCGAACGGCCTATCTCGTCGGACAACTGCTGTGATATTGCCGTCTGCTTGTCAAAATCCTGTTCTGTGCGTACGGCGGAAAAACCGCTGGAAGTCTTATAAGGCGTTTCCTGCGTCAGCGGCACTTCGCGGGCAATGACGATATACGTTCCGGCCGCCGGCGCCGTATCAAAAACAATCATTCCCCCCGCGGATCCGTCCAGTTCCGCCGTATATTCATCAGCCGGAACCAGCTCCTGAACGCCGTCCGTTTCCCGATAAACCCGGACATAAGCCTCGCTCATCATATCAAAATCAAACGAAAATCCGGTCGTATTGCCGTTTCCCAGCTGCCGAACGGGAATATAGTTGTCTGCAAGCATTTTTATCCTTTCCGCGCCTTGCGCCACAAAAAAACCGCCGGCCTTGCGGCACAGCGGATATAAAAAAAGGAGCGGACAACAGATCCCACTCCTTCACTCTACAAAAAGCCTATTATATCCTGTGGATAATGTCAAGATGTTTTTTAACGATAATCGTCTAATAACTCATCTAATGAATTCAGTATTTTCGTCTTGACCGATTTTTTCATCTTTTTATTCTCTTTTATTTTTTTGTGAATAAGAACAATCTCATCAAAAGTTAAAAACGAAATACGATCTGAAATATTAACAGAGCTTAAATCAAAGGCATCAGCACATTCAATCCAACGATCCATCCCCAAAAAACTATGATCCCTTTGTAAAATCGGAATACAATCATAATTTTTTCGATTTAATGTATTAACTAATAAGAATAAATCCGGACTCAAATTAACACAAATACATCTTTTCTCTTTAGGAGGGTAAATATCGGCAATATACGCAATATAAATTCCGCCAACTTCCAAATTTCTGGACATCTTAAACAACCATATATTTAGTTATACCAGATTCCAGCTCTTTTTTTATCTCGCTAGCATATGGATTACCTTCATCCACAAAATTCACATAATCCATCACACCATTTTCAGAAGCTTCAATCCAAGATTTTTCTTTATGAGTTTCATCCGTGAGCTGCCCAAAAGTCTTATCTTTACAAAACGCAATTGCACTATCAAGACACTCCAAATCCGTTTCTGAGAACTCATCGTCATCACACATCCTTAACGAATATGACAAAGGAAACGGTTTCACTTTTTCCGTATGAATCGCCGCTTCAACAATCGGTTTAAAATCTTTTAATCGGCGTTCATTTATTTGCAGAATATCACGAGCAAAAGAACCGACAGGGCCATATGTCATTTTTCTGTAAACATCGCCGCAAACCGGCCGCCCATAACTGTTTAAATGCAGTTTATCAGCATAAAATAAAATTTTCAAAATTTTATGATGATCTGAACCGCCGATCTTATTCAAGATATAAACGATAGCTTCAAGAACTTTTTGTTTATTTAACTTAAAATATTCCATTGCTTTTTCTTTCTTGTAACATTATAAACTCAAACCTTTAACGTTACATTAACAAAAAAATAAATTCCTCAACTGAAAACAAAGACCGCATTTTGCGGTCTTTTTTCACTCTTGATTATATTTAAGATATAACACAAATTTTGTCAAAAATCAACTTCTAAAGCCGTTTTATAAACAAAATCCTATATCCCAAAGGCAGATTCGATTTTTTTAACGCTTTTCCAGGTTTCTGCCGCCTGCTTTTCGCAAAGCTCCGCCTGCCGGCGCAGGCTTTCGGCCTCGCGCTTCAGGTCATCGTAGCGGGCAGACATCAGCGTCATCGAAACCCAGCCGCCGACCCCGGCCGAGAGCTTGTTGTAGTCAATCTCCGCCGTCATTGTCAGGCTCTTTTTATCGTCACCCTCGGGCTTGATTTCTCTGCCGTCATTGTCGAGCCAATTACGGCTAAGCGTTTCCGTCATGTTCGGGCTTGCCCCGGACATCCCTGGCCGCTTTCCCTCCAGCGCCGCAGCCAGACAGTTCTTGACAATGCCGCCGATTTCGGCCTTGGCCTTTTCAGAAAGCACAATCTCTTTCCGCCCGCTCGGCAAAGAGCGGGTATGCTCCCGCACATTAACCTCGCCGCAGGGATAAACATTATCAACCGTATTTCCCAAAACCTTCAGCACCCAGCGCCGAAACTCCGCCGCCTTGGGCGTGCGGGCAAACATACCAATCAGCCAAGCACCTTCCCGGTTGAAAATCCGAACACGAGTATTGCCTCTGCGGATAAGACAGGACATTTCTTCATCAAATTCTGATTTATGTTGATTATACAGATTTGAAATGGCTTTACCTTTTTTAGCAAACTCTAACGCTCCCTCGATTTGAGGGAGTGCCATATATGATTGTCCATTATGCCTGATTAATTCAATATTCTGATTATTAAATGTTACAATATTATTCATCTTTATTCCTTTGTTTATAAGGTTCCTCAATCCCGTTGAGGTGTCGGGAGCTAAACACACGAATAAAGACGTGCGGACTTATTCAATATATTCGTCGCACTCCCGACAATTCGGCAAACTTGCCTACTCCAAAGGCAAAATAAAATGCAAGCTGTCGGGTGCATTAACCGCTTTATTTAGAGTGTTTAGCTCTAAAATCATAATAATATCGTATTAGTTAACAGTCAATTAATTTTACCAAAAACTTTGGCAATAACCATAATTCCCAAAAGTATATAAGAAACAGTCCCAGCAAACTTAAGATATTTTTCATTGTCCAATAAATGATTAAGTTTATTTGTAAGGACATCAGCAACAATATATAATTTTGAAAAGACCCACTTGACACCTAAGCAGAAACAAATCATTCCCGTAATTAATTGAACCAGAAAAAACGGCAACCAAACAATAATTGCCGGAATTAAAATAAAGTAAGCAAAATTCATATAATTTTTTATCCACAATTATTTAATGCAATCAAAACCCAAACAAACCTTTACTTTGTTTTCATCCTGCTTCCTTATCTCCTTTAGATTTTTTAAAAAGCAAAATCATTGTTAAAATAAACCATACTAATTGAACCAACAAGCAAATACTTACAACAAAGGCAACCATCCCTTTAACATTTAATAAGTTATAACCCGCTGCTATTATGCACTCCAGAACAAATCCAAAAACAAAAGAAATAAGAAAGGATATGCCATACAACCAAGGCATATCTGTAAAGGAATTTGCTCTAATTATAACCAATCTAAGCTGTATAAACAGAAAAAATATTCCAGCTACGAAAATAACAAAAATATTTTCAATTTTTAAAGATAAAAAAGCAAAAACCAAAATATACAGACCAACAAGCCCACCCAAATAATCAAGTCGACCAATCTTGCCATCAAAAGAAAATAATTTTTTCAAACAGAAAATTTTTTTTATTTTTCTTCCAAACACAACCAAAGCGGACTTAATATAGCCAAATCCCCAAATCCACACCCCAGACCAATATAAGAAAACAGGTAAGGATAAGGTAAGAAATTCGTCAAATCGAACATACTGTTGTCCCCTCATACGCTGATGACTACTTGAAACAATGCAAAACATCTCCCACAGCAATGAAAGAATAATTATAAACTTTTGCCCTTTGGTTAAATTTTTCATAACAACAACCCTAACAAACGAAGAATGATAAAATATTATTCTTCGTTTATTAAAGAGTCAACCAATAAACAAAGGGCGAGATAACCCCGCCCTTCGCTTCTATCGCTTAATCGATAGAAAAATTCGGATTTTCCGAATAACAATAATAAGCTTTATTATCATTATTTACCTTTCACTGATGCGAAAGGGGAAAACCTTTCCCTATTGACTTTTAGTGTCAAATAGGTTATCTTAACCATATGAAATGAGTTAAGTTAGGTTAACCCCTTTCTAGGTTTAAGAAATTGTCCGTTGTTCCAGCAACGGACTTTTCTTTTATAGCGAAAATCAAGTAAAAGTCAATTAATAAACAAGCCCCGTTTCCGGGGCTTGTACTAACTAACAAAGATATGAACTGGTTTTCTTAGAAAGTGTATCTGACACCGGCGGTCAAATCAACCATATTATCCAAACCATCTAAATCGGTATTAACATATCTAGCCATTACTCTTGCAGCCAGATGTTCATTAAAGTTATACTGGGCACCGGCACCAAAACGAAGACCTAAACCGTCATCATCCAAGTTCAGAACGTTAAAACCAGCAACTTTGTACTTAGCTTCAGCATCATATTGGCCAATACCAACGGAACCTAAAAGTTCTAACTTATTTTCGCATCCCAGCGGAAGATAACCAATGAAATCCACACCGTAAGCTTTATAGTTTGTTTCTGTTTTTTCAAGAAAACCTGTTGTTTTTTCGCCATCTTCCGACTGCTGATAAAAAGCTTCAATTCCAAAGTTCTTATTAAATTTTGTACCAGCAGAAACGGCAAAAGCATTTAAATTGTCTTCCAAATACCGGCTTACATTTTCGCCCTCTAGTTTGACATCCAAATCCATATCTGAGCGAACATAATCCACACCGACATACGGCTTGACATCCAGCGCCTGAGCATTAAAAGCAAAAAGGGAAGCCACACCGGCCAAAAGTAAAGTTTTCTTCATATTAAACCTCTGTTATAAATAAGTATCTACCATTTATCTCAAGTTGAGATGATTTAATATTAGACATAAAAAATATAGAGTCAACAAAAAATACACTTTTTGTTCAGTCATCGCAACTGATGCCGAACATCAGTATTGCAATCACTTCAGTTTCTTTTTGTTCTTTTTCTCCAGTTTGGTACGGCCGCCGCCCAACCACCAATAATAAAATCGCCCAATCAGCGGCAATCCCTTCCAAATTTCATAATCCGATATATCTTTGCCTTTTTTGCTGAACAATGATTTATAAATATCGCTTAGCAGATCAGATGTAGAGGCAAACACCGGTGGAATAATGAAAGAAGAAGCAAATCCTGAAAAACCCTCGTCTCTGGCTTTATATAAGCTGTACTTTGAAATTCCGGCCAAACCCAACAGATTATTTACCATTGTGTCCGTAAAATCGAATTCACGACCAAACAACATGTCAATAATGGCATCTTTTGCCGAACCGGCCATAATCATTAACACTGCCAGCCGAAACAGGTTCTGCACCCCTTCTCTGACATTTCCTTCACGAATTTTGTCAAAACACTCATTGCGGAAAATATCCAACCGCTTAATCAAAAAGGTTTTCAGCATATAAAACACGCGGCCGTTGCCGCCGGTCAGATACCACTCCGGCATCTCCGAGAGCGATATCGGCTGCATATCCGCCAGTTCATTAAACATCAACAATTTGACATTTTCAGAAATAACACCATTTTTAATATCTGCAATCGTCTGGCTCGTTTCTTCCTCCAAAACCGGCTCCAGCCGAGCGCGCAGTTCTTTTTCATTATTATCTGCCATTTTCTGAAACTTATTGAACGTCGCGTTGATTAAGGTATTTTTGCCAAAAGCGTCTATCCTGTCCAATCCAGTCAGCTTAAAAACCGTACTGACTGCCTTAGAGCTTGATGAGGCCTCCACAAATTCCTGACCAATTCTTTCCAGGCCAAGCTCTTCGCGGCTCAGTCCCGGCCGGTTCCGGCTGAACACGGCCTCAACGGTATTCCACAAACCGGCCTTATACAAAGATGTTGAAATATCGTCAATCTGCGTAATTGCCGAGTTTATACCTCCCATCATATAAATGTATGAAACATTTTTTTGCAGATTAAGCCATTTATTTGTTACGCCCCGGGCCTTAAACCGCGCTTTCAAAATCGCCTGCACTTCAGCATCCTGCTCCGGCCTTATCAGACCGCTGTCAATCATATTCGCCGTTAGAGCGCCGATGCTCCGGTCTATATCATCAGACTTAAAGCCCCAGAATTTTCGGCTTTCAATACTGGTATTCATACCCTCTATATAATTGATCAAAGCCTGCATCGAGGGCTTATAATACCTGTTCATTTCCGCCGTCACAATATCAATTGTCCGGTCTTTTACGTTTCCCGGCAGCGGCTTATTCAAATCACGCCGGTTAAATCCGCGCAGATATTTGTTAAAAAATTCCGCTCTCTCCTCATTGGTCATCACATTGTCCGGGTCTGCCTCTTTCAACGCCCGACGCAGCTGACTGGCATAAGGCGAACCGTACATGGCCGACATAAATCCTTCCACGTCGTCAATCTGCCGCGGAAAATAATCGGCCGAATATCCCATCTCAACACCCACATCCATTGCTTGATCAAACAGATTGTTAAGCAGATTTTTAACCGCGACAAATTCGTCATAAGCATCATATTTGTTAACGATTTCAAGCTGCTTTTCAACATAACTGTTCTTCAGGGCCAAATCAAAGGCTATAGCGTCGGTTTCCGTCATCTTCGCCCACTTATCCAAAAACGGCTTAATTTGAGCATAGTACTGATTAAGTTTGTTATTCGACACATAATCATACTGACGCAAACGATTTCTGAATTTGATATTAACTCTTTTCGCCCGGGTCGAGATCGGCACCATAGCCTTGTTCCACCACTCATTACGCCCTTTTGCACCATCTGTCCGCTCCTGCGCTATATTTCTGAAAAACCCTCTTTTTACCGGTTGAGCCTGAGCCAATGCAATCTGCCGGTCATATTCCTTTTGTCTTTCTTCATTTTCCGCAAAATGCTGCTGCAAAACCTCATCGACTGGCGCCGTCAGATAAAAATCCAAATCCTTGCCGCCGATAATCTCATCATAAACGGAACGAATACTGTCATTTATATCTACGCCCAGTTCCTCAGCCGTCCCGTATAAACGGCGCAGCCAGTTCCAAAAGCTCCGAAAAGCCTGTTTCAGGTAGTTGTTCGGCGCTTTTCCCTCGCGCAGATACTGCTCAAAGCCGCGGGCAAAAATCTCGTTACGGGCATATTCCCGCGCCGTTTCAGCATCAAAAAAGGGCTTTTCAGCCCCGTATATCACGTTTCCGATCTTGTCCGCTACAACATACCTGCCGTTTTCTTCCTTAAGCTTATATCGTTTGTCAAACTCCTGATTCTCCCACTCAGACATTTTTTGCAGCATCTCCCGGCTGCGTGCCGTATCAAAGCCTTCCAGTTCCTTGCGAAAGAAATGCGCAGTCTCGTGCATAAAAGTTGACGCATCGGCATTTTCAAACAGATAGATAACGCCGTTGCGGTCAAGATTTTGCATATACGCCCCTTTCGGCGCCTCACCGTCCTGCTGCTGATAAAACTTCTGAATAACTTTAACATCCTCAGGATTAAAGATGACAAAGCACCGCCCGTCTTGTTTTCCGTCATAAGTTATGCCTTTAATGCCGTGTTTTTCAAGCAACTGAGAAGCTGCTTTTTTAGTTCCGAGAACATTGATTATATTATCATAGATATATTTGCCGTTTGTATGGTTGCTATCCCACTTTACGCCAATTTCTTTTGCCACAGCTTTCAAGGCTTTTTTTACAAAAGGTGGTTGCTTGCTAAGTAATTCCTGTTCATTAAGCAAATAAGGATTCTCGGGAATTTCAACCTCATGGACTTGCCCACCGACTTTTTTAATATTTTCAATATCGCTTTCAGATATGGTATTGAGAAGATTTAAAGCTTTTTCGGCATCTTGCTTTTGGCCTAAGTATTCTTTAACAAAATATTCTTGTTTGGCCTCTCTTGCCTCCGCAATATATTCGTCCAAATCTCTTATGGATTCCTCATAGTCCTGCTTTAATTGCGATATTTTTCTGTCTTTGCTTTTGAGCTGATTTAAGACGGCGTATTCGGTATTGTTTTTTTCAATAGAGTAGGTTTTACCCTTGAATACAATATCGTTATTTTCAATAAATGTTTCCTTGTACCACTCAGCCACATCTTTATTCAAGGCATAATAAAGCCCCCATCCGTGCGCTTGCGCTCCCTCGCCGGAACCGATTGCTTCCAAACTCGGCCTGTCATAATCAACGCGGCTGCCAGCAAAAGCCGTCTGATATAAAGGATTATTGACATTCTCGTCCAAAGCCGCTATAATATCAGGTAGAGCGTTGCCCAAAAGACGACTTTGAGGGAGTGGTTCACTGGCTTCCGTTTGGGAACGCTTTTTTTGTTTCGGATTCATCCAACCTTTGTCAGTCAAAACAAATACAGTCGAAATTAAATTTCGCCCGCTCTGCATATGTTCAAACACAACCCCATATTCAACACCATTAACATCGACAACCATCTTAACAGGCTCTCCGCGCATTTTAGAATAATCACCGATACGGGCCTGTTTTATTTTGTTGGCTTTTAGAGCGTCAATTACTCCCAACCATTCATTTTTGCTTAATTGGTGGCCGTCTTTATCGTGGAATATTGCACTGCGAGAAATATCCAGACCCACCCCGTTAATATCTTCGGTAAAGTAGCGGTCTTTAGTGTTTTCATTTTTAACAATGTCGTCATAAAAACTGCCGAAATCGGGCAATTTGCTGCGATACATGGCCTGAAACGGAATATAATCATCCAGCTTTTCCTCCAGCGTTTTGCCTTTGTTTTTGAACTGTTCATAAGTCATACGCTCGATTTCCGGCATCCGCTGTTTTATATATTCCAGCGGCGAAAGTCCGCTTTCCTGACTGCCCCACAAGGCAATACCCTGCCATATTTTGGCATCGGCATTCGCCACGTTTTCGCTAACCCCGACCTTTTTCAGGCGTTCGGACACATCCGTATAAACCTGTTCCAAATCGGCCTTGGTTTGCAGGGCTTTCTGAGCTTCCGGCGTCCCTTTATGTGCTTCTACAAATTTATCAAATTCATCAAGCCCCTTATTCAACTGCTGAAATGCAATATCATTGATTTCGTCCGGATGTTTCTGCACATAATCAATCGCTGCCTGCGAAATATTTTCAATATCCCGGTCAGTCATCCCCTTTTCTTTCAAACGTTCCGCCGCCGTATTAAAAGTTCCGGCAGCAAGCGCACCGGAGCCGAAACCGCCGATGGCCGCCTCAATAACTCCGTCCATTAAGGCCTGCGTATCGTCAATTCCATATTTTGTTACGGCATTCTGCCACACAGTTTGCGCTCCTTCGGCAGACCCTTCCGCCAAACCGGACGCAATCTTTTGTGATATTTTCTTCCAAATCGTACTCGGACTGTTCCCCATTATTTTTTCAAGCGGCGAAAGCATCCTGTCTATCAGAGCCGTTCCAGCCTGCGATGAGGTATAAAGCAAATTGGCCGTTTCCTGCGTTTTTCCTGTTTCTTTGGCTTTTTCATAAACGTCTGCGCTGTCCACCCCGCCCATAACAAAATACGCCAGTCCGGCCGACCCTGTTGCACGCGCAATTCCCACCATGCCCAACAATGACGGCGCGGCGCTCATAATTGCTGATGAAACGCGGGTTACACTCGGATTGTCAATAATATCTCCGGCAAAAATATCCTTGTCCAGTTCCAGCGTTTTGCTGTTCAGCACAAAATCAGAACCTTTTTTAATGGAAGAGCCAAATTTTTGCCAGCCGCGGCCAAAGGTATTAATCCGGTCAATTGTTTTGTCATCAAGGTCAAAGGTACCTTTCGGCAAAATCATATTGTCGCCGTAAAACCTGATCATTGTTCCCAAACCGCCGGCAATGTCAAACAACCCTCTGACAACGGCTTTTGACTGAGTGTCACCGAACTTTCCAAAATCGCTCTGCGCAAACTTTTCAACCCAGCTTCGGTTAACCAGATTCAGCTTTTTAGCTGCATTCGTATTGCTTCCGTCCAGAGAAAAGATATTATGAGCGCCGACTTTCGTCAAATCCGGCTGAACCTCATCCGGGATAAAAGAAAACTCCGAAACATCGTTCGGAGTTACGTTGTTCTGAACCGCATCCGGCGTAAAAGAAAATTCTTCCATTATATCGTTCCCCTGATTCCGTCAATATAAACTCTGTCGCCCTTTTTGATTTTTCCCGCTTCAAAAGCGGCTTTTGCCGCCTCTATGCTGTCAAAAGATGGCACTGTCAGTTTTTTATCATTTTCCTGTTTAATCAGTCCCTGCAAAATAGCCTTTTTCTGGTCGTTGTCATATTCCCCACCATCATTAATCTTGCGAAAATAATCCAGCAGAATGCTATTGCCATCTTTGCCGGCGTAATTGTTTTTGATATATTCGTCAGCATCTTTATAAGAAAAATCCCAAAACCGCAATCCGCTTCCGGTTCCCTTCAGCACTTCAAGATTTGCGCCTTGCTTTTTATAAATTGTATTTATAAGACGCTTTTTATCCGCTGTTGTTAAATCCCCCGCCGCATATTCATCTTCTATTTTCGTCAGAATATTGTTGCTTTTCTTGTAATATTCCTCAATTTCCGATGGATCGGTCGGCAAATCCGCAATATCAAGCATAATTTCTGCTGCTGTCTCAGCTCTTGTTTCAGCGGTAATCCCCAAAGCAGACAAGAGAGCCTTTTTTTTTGCCTTATAGTATTTTGTACTTACCTTTTCTTCGTTTTCTTCCAAAACCTTTAAGGCATCCGCCGGCCCAAGATTATCAAGCTCTGTTGCCAACTTCTGTTCTGTCAAAAATTCGTTGGTCTTATTCTGAAAATTCCGCAAGGCAATCTGCTTATTGACAATTTTCATCATCACGTCCTGCGCGCCCTGATTTTTGAAAGAAGCGGCAATTTCCGGCCGTTTCAAAGCTTCCATCGCCGCCTGCGGATCGGTTTCCGAAAGACCGGTAATAAAACTTCCCATAAACTCTTCTTCATAATCCAACAGCAGCTTGCGAGCTTCCGTTTCTCCCATGTTTCGCGAAGCATAGTTATATAATTGATGATAAGAATTTATATAATCTGACAAACCGGCGTCCAGATTTCCGCTGCGTCCGGAATTTCTTGCCAACGTCAGATTTGCATTAATATTCTCGGCCACATCGAGTTTTACATTTTCGGCGCGCTGATTTCTTGCCCAGGTGTTCATACCAAGCTCATACGCCGAAGAAAGTTTTCCTGCGGTTCTGTCCCAGTCTATTTTTGCCACCGGGTCAATCTGGCTGCCGTACCGGTTTAAAATATCCTGAATATCCGACTTCAACTGCGCTCTGGCTTCCGGGTCGTCCGGACGCGACTGGTTCTGCAGCTGCCACTGATTAACCAGATTGTCAATTTCCACCCTTGCCTTTGTGGATTCGGTGTCGATTTTAACCCTTTGCTGCTCAACCAGTTGCCGCTTATAGGTTTTTGCCGCCGGTTCCAGCGCCGACGCTACCGCTCCCAGCGTATTGACTTTCGGCTGTGTGTTAAAAAACTCTCTCTGTGTTGTTGGAATGCTTACCATACGTTTGCTCCCTGATATACGCCGTTAATACTTCCCGTTGAAATTCCGCCGCCGGCCTCCGTTACACCGTTACCGAACAGGCCGCCGCCACCGGCCGAAAAACCAGCCGTTACACCCGTCATTGCCAAATTTCCCAGTAACTGAGCCTGAGCAGACTTGAGAATATTCTTGGATTTCTGGTTATATGCGCTCCTGATTGCCAAAACGTCGGCAATGCCGGTATTGTAGGTATCATTGACCACGGCCTGCGGGGTTCCTTCCAGCTCCAGCCCGGCCGAAAGATACGAAACCCGCTGTTTGGAAGCCAGACGCTTAATCTCGTCTGCTCGGCGCCATGCCGCAATTTCGCCGGCTTTGGTGTTTTGCTTCATCTCGCTTTTGGACTGGTTATACTGTCCGATTGCCGAAGCCAGTCCCAGCCCGGCAATAACTGCTGTCTCAATTCCCATTTTCACATGCTCCAGATGATAAATGTCTTTCCCCGCCGATGGTTCGGCAGTTTTTTCTCGGGTTTGAACCCCAGAAATTCGTGCCAGCGATTGAGTTCGGGCGCATCTTCGCTTTTGGTCTGCACATATTCCATATGGAAGTCGCGTATCAGACACCGGCTCAGATATTTCATTTTTGCCGCATATTTCGGATTTTTGCCAAAATCCTCACTGGCAATAATGCAGGCATAATACATTCCCTCCCCATACTCATGAAAGGCCAAAACCGCCACAGGCTTGTCTTTCGCCTCGTCATAAAGCGTAAAAGCCTGTGCCAGTTCCAGATATTTCTTAAATTTCCTGATTTCTTTCCTGCTTTTAAGCTGCCATGCCCATTTGTTGAACTTCATGTTGTCCAAATCGGCCGGAACGTATCGGTAAATAACTGTCATCAGCTGAACTCCATATTATATTGAATCATGGTTAAATTCATCGGCAGGGGAATATCCTGCATCAGAAAGATATATTTTTCGCCGTCAAACTCATCCGGAACATTTCTTCTGACATCTCCGTCCATCGGCAGCGGCGGCAGATCCATAAACCCGCCCGGATTAAAATACTGAACGTCCTGCATGTCGTTCAAATCCGTCCCGATCTTGGCCCCGGCCGAATGCACAAAACGCAGCACAAACTCGGCAATCCGCTTTTTAGACGTCTGCAGGTTTCTGCCGTTGACAACCATGCCGAGATTAAAACTCTTTAAAATTCCCCGGTACGGCAGCCCCACAATGCAGGAAGTCATTTCCCGGTCAAAACTGATTTTTCCGTCCGCAACGGCAAACTCGCCCAGATAACCGCCGTCAGCAACCACGCTGACCGTGTGCCCCTCAAAATCCGTCAGGCCGCCAATCTCATTAAAAGAGATATACCAGCTGCTCCAGCTTTCAGGATAAAACCCGTCTGAAAGCATACTGACCCTTGCCTGCGTCGGCGAGAGAACCTCCTCGATTCTGAAATATCCGTATTCTTTGCCGGTATCGGTTTTATAGACGATATAATGCCCGACATGCGCAGCCTCGAAAACATCGGCGGCCGCCGTCACAATGTTTTCGCCGACCGAAATTCCGATATTCAGCAACGCCGAAAAACGGGTAGAACAGTCAAGATAATTGCATTGTTTAAGCTCTTCGGCAATAATCCGGTTGTAGTATTCCTTTCGCGCATCCGTCAAAAAATGCGGGCTCTCGTAAAACTTGCTGAACTCTGCTTCGGCCGACATCTTTTCCAGATAATGCACGCCGGACCGCTCTACGCAGATAAACAAATCGTCCTTGCCGTCAGGCCGCGTTACCGTCGCCATGCTTTTGACCGTTCCGGCCGTCTCCGTCGGAAACCAGCCGTTAATGTTCTCGCGGCTGTTGTAAAGCAGCCCGAGCAATTGCCCGTTTTCAAGCAGCGTATAAAGCATGTTGTTATCATCACGCTTGGCATAAATCGCCTTCATGCGTGCACGCGTCACATCCTGCGCCAGCCAGTTCAAATCGGTTGAAATATATTTCTCGGTCATCAGGTCATAATCAAGCATATAAACCTTGCGCTTGTCGTTGCTGATATAGAATATCTGGCTGTCTTTCAAAGCTGGTGTCGCCGACGATGCACCCTCCCGGTTTGCCAGATCCGCATTGACTTCGGTTGCCGTAATCGGCACGTCGTAGCCGCCGCCGTTAATCATTGAAATCCCTTCCGGGTTGCCGGCGCAGAGATTCTGCTTGCCGCCGACCAGCCACTCAATCGGATCCGTGATGTCGGCCAGCGTCAGTTTCAGGGCATCTTCGTCCTTTGGCGAACTCGGAATTTCAAAATTGTCATATTCGGTTGTCTTTGAACCGTAGACGCTTAGCGGCTTTTTGCTGAAACCGGCATACCAGAGCCGTCCGCTGTAGAAAGTTACGGCTGCCGGATAACCAAGCTCCTCAAAATCGATACCGGTCGGCAGGGCATTCTCAATCGTAAACGAGGCGGCAGAAGTCCGCTTAAGCTTTTTCGGATTAATTCCGTCCATTGTCAAATACATCACGTCGGCATTCTGCGCCTTCTGCAGCTTCATGGCCTGCTGAAGCGTAATTCCCGTGTCCAGTTCGACAATCGGCGGATTTTCGTCCACGGTCAGCAGCGTCAGTTTCTGCATTTCTCCGTTGCCGTTTGAGGTTACGCCGGCGCTGAACTTAATCCGGTAATAGAGGTAAGGAACGTCGTTGTTAACCGTATATGACCTTTCCTGCCCGGAAGAAAATTTCTGTCCGGAACGGCTGTCAATCGTCGTCCATGCCTGTCCGTCCGCAGAAGCCTGCATGGCCCATGCCGAAGGATATTCTGTCGTAAAAACGGAATCGGCCTTAATTTTGTATTCCTTAAGAATTTTGTTGTCGGGATATTTCAGCTGCAGCCAGTAGGTTTTCCAATCGCCGATAGGCGCTTCGTTATCTCCGTTAAAAACGGTATAGCAGTTGCTGTTTCCCCGCGAATCTGACACGACGAAACCGTCCTGGCTGTTTGAAGACAAGGCGGGCACCTTGTTTGCCGGAATCGTATCAACCACATAACCGAAATTGCCATTGCCGTCATAGGTGTAAAAACGGAGTTTGCCCTCCGTGAACTCCAGCAGATATGCCTGTTCGGTATTAAACCTGAACTCCATCAGCACCGCTTCCTGATTGTCCCTGATTTTGGAAATGAACTCAAAACCCGGCCGATATTTCACGTTTCCCTTATAGTTTGAAAGAAAATTACGAATGATTTCAAAGCCGTTGAAATAAAAAGGCAGGTCAAAACGGCCGTTCAGATCATGATCCAGCTGACCGCGGGTAAAATTATTTATAACCAGTTCCGCCATTACGATTTGCTCCCGTAAACCGGCCAAAGTCCGGCTCTTGCACGCAGCAGATTGGAAGAAGAAACCCGCAGCGGCCGGTTTTCCTGAGCGTCAACGCCGCAGTATTCAATAATTTTTGTCGGCAGAATCTGCTCAATCTGCTGATATTTCTGCGAACTGTCCGTAATCTCAATGCAGATGTCGCGCGCCAGAATCCACGAAAACAGGCTCACAAAATCCGTCGTAAATCTGGACGTATCTTTCACATCGCCGACAAACCGAACCGGAGCGCCGGCCTCAAAATACTCATTCAGCAGCAGATACCCGCCCTCAACGGCATAATCGCGGCGGCTGCCGACGTTGCCGATACCAAGTATTTTCAGGCAGTCGCTTTTGTACCGATAGGCATATTCATAACCGAACGCCGGCTTATAATCGGCTTCCAGCGGCCAAAACTCCCGACGCCGGGCAAAAGACGGCATCATTGTCTTCAAAGCGGTCCGGCGTGAGACGTTATACCACTTTGCGCAGACAATTTCCGTTTGCTTGACCGGCTCGTCGATACTCTCAACCGAACCTTTGCTGCCGCATCGTGAGAGCGCCAGATTGCAGATTTCCGTTTCAGTGCTTGCCATAGAAAACTCTCTTAAAGAAAGGGCAGGGTTTTAAGACCCTGCCCGAAGTGGAACTAATCCTGTTCAACATAAATATCGAACTCAACGCTTCCGGTTGCTTCGCCTTTGGTGTTGATGGTCGCACAAAGGTCAAAACCGTAGGCCGGAACGTCGCCGGCATTCATGCCCAGCAGGGTTGCAATATCTTTCGTCGCGTCAAAATCGCTGACACCGTCGCCGACAATGTCCACATTGCTGAGCGCCGCGGCAAAACTCTTGCCGTCAACAACGGCATCGGCATCCAGAAGTTTGTTTGTTCTGGAAGCATAGAAGCCGATGTCAACATCGGTCAGCCCGGCAATTGCAGACGAACCTTTCGGCAGCATAATGCGATGAATACGCGCCGTTGCCGGCAGCCCCTTAGCCAAAATGACGACGTCTTTTGCCGCCGTTTCCGCCGTAATTTCCACCTTTGCCTGTACGACACGAATATGCCGCCCGACCGTAAACATCGGGTCAAGCGGTTTGCTCAAAGCATACGGGTTCTCAATAACGGTCATTGCTTTTTCTCCTTATTTCGTAGTTTCAATGTCAATGACGCGGGCGCCTTCGGTACGCATTGCGTTGATCCAGTAGTCAATGGTCAGTTCTTTCGAATTGACATGACGGTTGGAACGTTCAACGCGCAGGCTGGCCAGTTCCGCCGAAGCGGCAATCGCATCGGGAGCCAGAGCCAGACAATGGCGTGTTGAAGCGTCCTCAGGCAGCACCGGATTCGGGACGGTAATACCGCCGTCTTCCGACCCAGCAAACAGAATAACGCCAAACTGGCCGACTTTGTTTACCGTTCCGGTTTCTACCGGACGCGCGCCGACATAATTGTTGTTGATGAATTTGTCTTCGTTCATCAGCGCCGTGTTTTCCTTACCGGTCAGCAGCAGTCTGGAACGTCCGATCATTTCCATCGGCACTTCCTTATTAATAAAGGTCTGCATGATGGATGTATACGTTCCGTAGTTAACGCCCGAAGTGGCGTCAATCGTTGCTACGCCGTCGTTCGCGGCAGACAGATAAGTCTGCGGACCGTTCGGCGAACCAACCAGCACCGGACCGATGGCCGCATGAGCATAGACAATGTCTGCCACGCGGTTTTTCGCAGCCAGCAGGCTGTCCATAATATACGACGTAGGATCGGCAATCAGCTCATTGACGTCGTCTTTCTCGTCCAAAAGCACGGACGCGGTAAAGCGGCGCTTTCTGAGCATGCGGTTGTCTACCGAATAGTCGGTGTACTGTTTCAGCGGATTGCGGCCGTCGACCTCAACCAGCTCCAGCTTGCCGATACGCGGCAGCGTATTCCACTTGCCGTCCGTCGGCAAAAATCTGACCACGCCGGATGCTTCCAGAAGCGACTGCCTCTGCTGGACCAGCGTCATAAAGTTTCTTTCAAACTGGGTTGCCGCAGCCTGGTCAATGCCGCCGTTCCCTGCAATTTCTACCATTTTATTTCTCCAATAAAAAATTAAACGTTTGTTTTCTATCGGAAAATTGTCCTTGCGGATTCTCCTGCCGCTTATACCCCGGCCGGGTTTTGTCCGATGGGAGCCAAAAGGCTTTCCCCATCAAAAAAGGAGGCTTTCAAAGCCTCCTTAAACTTTCTCGGTGCCGATTTTTGCGGTGCCGTCAATCACTTCGCGGGCATTACCCTTATGTTCGGCCACCTTGACTGCCACATCCGGAACGGTAAAGTCCGGCGCATCGGCAAAATTGAAGTTTTCGGAAGTCTTCTGATTAAGAATTTTGTCGCAGTATTCCTGACAAGCCTTGGCTCTGGCCGTACGCAAATCACAGCTGCGGTAAAGCGGAACGCCGCGCAGACAGAACATCATGGCAAAATCCTGCAGTTCGTCCCAATTCAACGCCTTAATCTTCTTGCCGCAGCAGGAAGGTTTTTCTTTGTTGCTTTCTTTGTCCACCTCGTCAATATACAAAGAGTGCAGGCTGTCGACGCGTTTTTTCAGCTTTTTTTCAGCCTGCCGGACAAAACACCGGTTCATGGCATTTGATTGTATCCATTCGTCGGCACAATTCGGCATCAACAGTTTCAAATCCGAAAAGTCGACCATTTCGCCGTTATTGCGGAAAGCGCCGCTGCAAGTAATCACAAACATCTTTTTTCTCCTATTTGTACGGAATATTGAATTTATCTTTAAGAGCCTGAATATCCGCCGTCGTGTGCGGATGATATTTCAGCTTTTCGGCTTCCAGGGCATAGTTGACCCAGTCCGGCGCGGCTGACGCTTTGCCGCCGCCGGCCTTCCCGGCATCGGAATCGCTGACCGCATAACGTGTCTGAATTCTGTCAATCAGGCTGTAAACAATGCCCAGCACGTTGTTCGGCATCTTATCCAATACGGCCTTGTCGGCCTCGGCTGCTTCCCTGATAATAAAGTCGCTGACAGACTTGACCTTGTCATCATATTTTTCGCCAAAACGGCCGGACATTTCCTGCTGAAACCCTTCCTTGGAAAACAACGGCGCCTTTGCCTTTTCAACCGATTCCTTGTATCCCTTGATTAAGGCAGACGCCTGCCGCGCATTGATGCCGTTTTCATAGAACAGATTTTCAAACATCTGTTTGTCGTCGCCTTCCAGTTCCAAAGCATAATCTTCAGCTTTGGCCGGACGGGTTTTGCTGTAAAACTCGTTCCATTCGTCATCGCCGGACTTTTCATCCGGAATGCCGATAGTCTTTCGGCCAATCAGCGATTGCGCGTTGGCATTCATTTTCCATAAGTCGTCATATGATTTGATGTTTTTGCTCCAACCGGCTTCCCTGTATTCTTCCGGTACGGAAAAACTGTCCGAAACAGGAGCAGTATTGTTTTCGGGTTGTGTTTCCGAACCCGGTTCGGAAGCATCCGTCGCAATATTCTCTTCCATAATATCAAATTCCTTCAATAATGCCGATAAACACGCTGCGGTCTACCAGCCTGGTTATAAACAAATTCACAAAGTCCTTCTGTGCCTGAAGCCTTTGCAACGCCTCCGGAGACAAAGCCGTCTGCTCTGTCTCCAGCAAATGACAGGCCTTAATCATCTGCCGGGCCAGAATTTTTCCGTCTTCCGTCGAAAAAACCCTGTTGGCAGCCGGTTTCAGCCGGTCAAAATGTTCCTGAAGCTGTCTTACGCTCCGCTCTCTGTCGTTCAGATAAGCCTGAGCGGCATCAGCCAATACATTATTTTCCCTGTCCATTTTCCATATCCTTTATAGCCGCCGCGTTGTTCCGGTTGGCAGCAGCCGAAGATTCGGCGGCCTGAGCCTGCAGCAAAGCGGCCTGTTGACGGGACTGAGCCTCAATCTGCTTTTTGAATTCCTTTTCAGAGATGATATTTTGCTTCAGCCCCAAAGCATCACTCACATCCTCCAGCAGCGAATACCAGTTTACGGCTATGGAAATCTGCGGATAAACCGCCATCAGCGCCGTAATCACATTAATCAGCTTCAGCAGGTTGTCGACTTTTTCCGTCTTGCCCAGTTTGTCGACCTCGTTGTTGAATTTGACCTTGTACCATGGCTTGCCGGACTTAATACATTCCACGACCGCGGCCGGAACAATCCGTTCCCGAATACCGCGGTCAATGAGTTCGGCAACGCGCTTCTCGTCTGTCGGATCAACGCCAAGAACACCTTTTTTCATACATACCGAAACCGTACGCCGGATAAGCGGCTCAAACAGCTCAGTCTTCTGTTGCAAAATCATTCCCGATATGGAGCGTCCGCGGATGGAAAAACGCTGCAAACTTTCGGTCGCCGTCATATCCGAATTGGCCGAAAAATCAAGCAGCACGTCAATTTTGAAAGCTGCGGCGACTTTTTCATTCAGGTAAGGCACCAGCCAGTTGACAATTTTTGACGGATCGCCGACATCCTGCATTGGAAAAATCGGCTGCTGCCCGGCCAGCATGGCCGCGTTCAGAACCGTCAGCCCGTTTTCGGAAGTGTCAACGACGTCATCGCCAAAAAGAGCCGTGTTTAGAATGCCGATCGGCGGATTAAGCATTTTTGCCATCGATACCATACAGTCCGAAACTGCCTGATTAATACATCTGATTGTCGAAATCAGCATCGTTCCTGCAGACCGGCCGTAGACTTCGCCGCGAATTTTCACGGCACGTGCCACAGCAATCGGCAAATCCTCATAGTCTTCCTCCCAAAAGGCCTTGTTTTCACTTTCTTCGAACCAGTAACCGACATATTTGCAGCCCTTTTTGCCCAAAGCACCCGGCATAAAATCATCCCGAGGTACGATTGCCAGCACAATATTGAAAGTCTGGTTCATATTGTTGTTGTTCCAGGCTGCCTGAACCTTTTCCGGCAGCTTTTTGAACATCTCTTCGTCAAACCCCTTTTCCTTGTCGCAAAACTCCGAAACCAGCCGGCTGACGCGCCAGTTATGCATATTGCAGACCCACTGCGGCAACCCGTTTTTGCCTTCGTCCAGACAAAGTGAATCAACGCCATACGGGCGATAAAGCATGACATTTGTATCGTATCCGCGGCCATAAGCGGAATTTGGCCATCCGCCGATGCCGGAGGTTCCGAAAGCGTTCTGATCGTAAAAATATGCGTCAAGAGCCGAATTCAAACCTGCATTCGGATGGTTCATCTGCGTCAGAATCTGCTTCGTCGCAAATTTATACCATGGATCCAGTTCTTCCTTGGAGGCAAATTCCAGAATATCATCAGTCGGTTCAATCGAGATGACGCCATCGCCGTTTCCCCACATGATTCCCTTCAGATAATCGGACGCCTGCTGCACCGACAAGGCGGCCGTCGGGTCTTCGGTATATTTATCCAAATCCCGGCTTTTGTTGCTTTCGCCTGCTGCCGGATAAGCCTGAGGCTGAACCCTGATACCGACATATCTGGATATTTCTTCCCAGCGCGGTACATATTTTTCCCGTTCCGCTTTCAGCTCCTGATAGCGTTTTTTGACATTTTCAAACGAATTTTTCATTTAATTTCCAAACAAAGTTCCGCGTTTCCGTAAATTTCCGAACAAAGACTTTCTGTCCGCCTGCTGCTCGGGAGCCGAAGCATCATTCTCCACTGCATAGCTGTAACGAATGTCCTTAACCTCGGCTTCCGCCTCTGCCTTTTTCTTTGACTGATTGAGCTGAAAAGCCTTTTCATAAAGTTTTGACCGTATTAATCCCATTTTTTTAATTCCCGAATAAGCTTCCACGTTCTTCATTGCCGATCTGGCTGACTTCCTGCCCCAGAACACCGCCGCTGGTTGCGTACAGTGCCCGGCGTTTTTTCGAGTTTTCCGCCTTGTCGGCGGCCAAATCCAAAGCGCTTTCCTGCCCGACTTTTTTCAGCTTCGGATCAATCGCCTTGCCGATACCCAGCAGTTCGCTGGTTCCGAAAGTCATTGCCGCCAGGCCGCCGCGAACTAATTTCGTAATACTGCTTCCCATTAAATTCTCCTAAAAACGCGAAACGGAGCGCCGTATAATTCTCGGAGCCCCGCTCAAATTCATTTCCGTCTGACGGTTTCCGATAAACCGCTTTATGCAGAATACCGCCATCATCAGACTGTCTGCCCGGTCAGGCGAGTGAATCCCCTGCTTGCGCATTTCGTCTTTGCTGACAATCAGCCGTTCGCCGTTCGATTTGTACTTGAACCGAATATCCATCAACTCTTTCAGCGTTTGCGTGCTGTCCATAATAATCCATTCGTTATTGATATACTCGTTAAGCGTATAGTATCCCCACGCCCGCGTATTTCCGTACTCAGGCGGAACACCCTGCTGTTCGGCGCCGTTAAACGGATTAATCCGCACGCCGAGTTCCTGCAGCCGGTTAAATACAACATATCCCATTCCGCCGACATCCAGCGCTGCGGCTGTCGGCTGATACTTTCCGAGCAAATCAACGATTTTACCCGTCGAGACCATAGCATCCGGTTCACTCCAGGCTTCCTGAAGCGTTACCTTCCAGTGTGTCTGCCCTGCCCGGTCCAGAACGGTTGCCACGCTCAGGTCGTTTCCCTGTGCCGCGAAGTCGATTCCCATAACCCGCTGCGGCAGGAACATATCGCCAAAAGGCTCAATCTTTGCCATTTTTTCAAGCTTCGCCGAATTAAACAGATAATCGCTCGCCTGTTCCATGGGCTCGCCCAGCCAGATATGCCGGTAATCCTTTTCATTCAGCTGCCGGCAGATATTGGCTTCGTCAATCAGTTCCTGCGTACAGAACGGGTTTTCAAAGTAGTCAATATGCACATGCAGACAGTTAGGCCGGCTCATGCAGAATTCAAAAACCGGATCGTTGCGGATAAACCGGTTCATTGAAAACCAGACGACCGATTTCGGTTTGCGGATGGTCGGAATAACCACGTCAATCGTCCGTTTGGTCAGAAGCTGCGCCTCATCTATCCAGACGATGTCAAAACCTTCCATGCCCTTCGTATTTTCAACGCCGTTCTCGCGAAAACCTCTGAAAATAATTTCCGAACCGGTTTCCCGATGAACGATTTTGTTGCCAAATACGTTAAAATTAAGGCCAAATTGATTAATCAGATCCACCAGCAGCCGATAAACTGAATCTTCAATCGAATTTTGCGTTTCACGGCCGCAGCAGACGCGAACCTTGCGTTTTTCACACACATACAGAATAAGACGGCCGAAAGCCTGGCTTTTTCCGCTGCCGCGGCCTCCGTCAGCCAGATAATAACGATATTTGCCGATATTTAAGGCAAAAGGCAGAAGCTTAGGCGGCAGATTAAGAATTTCCGGCAGCTTCAGCATCTACAGCTTCCCCGATATCCGGCACCAGCTTTTCGCCGTCGATCTCAACATTCGGCATCAGATTTACCTGACCGTGCATCGTCACGTCGCTTTTTTCTTTCCAATATCCCGCAAAGGCGTTTTTCAGAATAAAATCAGCCTTGTTGCCGGGAATCCCCTCCGCGGCCTGACGCACCCAGTAGGCTTCGACAATCTGTTCATAATAATCGACCAAAGGCTTAAATTCAGGCTTTTTGCCATAATCATAAAATGTTGTTTTGGTAATGCCAGCAAAGACACAGAAATCTTCAATCGTCGTCGGTGCCGGAATGTTGGCCGTTACGACGCCGGTTTTGGTTACTTTGTCCACCGTCCGGCTCTCGCAGGCTTCCAGAAAGGCGGCAATTCTCTCGGCCATGTCCTTCGGCGCTTTAAAAGCCCTTGGCCGGCCGCCCAGCAATCCCCATTTTTTGAAGTCGGACAGATATTCGTCTTTCGTTTTTGCCATTTTTCAAACTTTCCCATAAAAAAACCGCTTTTAACAGCGGTTTCAAACTTCCCTGAAAGCCTTGTATTTCTAAGGCTTCCGCTTAATAAAACAATCGCGCGCGCATATTTTCGGGTAAGAAAACCCCAAAGCGGCGGCATTTAGTCCTCGTTTCCAAAGCGCCAGTCCGCCTCTTCTTTGGCAAAGGCCGGATTTTCAATCGCTTCTTTGAGCCAGAGCAGGCCGGTCTCAACATACTGCCGGGCAAGTTCCGTTTTTTTCCTGTCCACGACCAGCCAGGGCTTGTTCTCGGCAAGACTTGTCAGCGCCCGGATTTCATTGCCCAGCTTTTCGACCTGTTCCAGCAGCCCCTGCTGATATACCGTCATTTTTATTTTCATTTTTTATCCTTGCCCGCAATAAAGAAAAGCCCTGCGCGGGGACACAGGGCTTTGGCAGATACAAAAGACCCGCCTAAAAGGAGAAAGGCGGGCATAAAAAAATGAGAAACTGTATACTCACAATTTCTCACTCTACGAAAATACTAAAACACCCTGTGGATAATGTCAAGCATAAAAATTATTTTTTTACCAGATTCCCAACATCCGCCCGCAAACCGGAAGTTCCAGCCCCAAGATCAATACTGTTGCTTCCGGCCGGCGGCCGGCTTTGACTGACTGCCACAGTCCCACGCCCAAAAAAAACAGATAGTACCCGCTGATCCAATCCATGTTTTACTCCTTTTGTCATTTTTTATCAGACCCTCAGTAAATATCGACAGATTATCCGTTTTAAACCCTCAACAGAAAATTTTTTTGTCTTTCCGAAACCAAATCGCCGCACAAACCGCCTTGCCGAGCTTGCCAAAATTGCCGGCAACGGCAATTTTCCCTTTCCCCGTCCCTATCCGTCATCCTCGGACCAATTCCGGCTAAGCCTTTCCCCCAAACTTATCCACACCATCACTTTTCCCCGCTTTTCCCTTCCCATCCTCATTTTCCGTTCCTTTTCCCGCAACTTATCCACAACCTGCCCAATCCCTTTCCCCCTCGTCCTCCCCCTTACCCTTATCCCAAACCCGGGATATTTTTATTTTTTTTCTTTTGCTTCTTTTCTTTTTTTTCTTTTTGCTTTTCCGACGATTATTGAAAAAAGCGTAAAAATCCCTATGTCGGTTTTGACTGAAAAAATCCGACTTTCCGGAGCCCTTTCGGCTCTTTCTGTCTCCCATCGCCGGCGACAAAGCCTTGACCTTGCCGCAACCGATATCCGGAGGCCTGAGTTCCCGTTTTGGCTCACCTGCACCCACGCCGCGGGGAGGCCGTAAAACTATGGCTTATATGTGGAATAATACCAAAATAATACCGTCTTTGCCTGTCTTTCTCCTTTTCTTATTTTTTTCATCGTCGTTTTCTTATCAATCGCTCATTCAGGTCATTTTTTCCTCCTCAGACAATAAAATCGTACCAGATCGTCAAGCCCGGCGCAAAGCAGTTTTGCCTCGCCGGCCACAATCATTTTCCCGTCCAGACATACCCTTTCCACCACTTTGCGGCATTCCGGGCGGATAGCCTGCATAGCGCGGATAAAACGCTCTTCGGCATCATCCATATATTCCGGCCGCCGGAAGTTTCCGCCGCCGTCAACCCTGCTCTTGCGCATATCCTGCGCCTTGGCGGTTTCCGTGCCCGACTTCGCATGATCGGCAGACAAACGTTTTCCGGCCGTCAACCGGTTCAGCGCCGTATGCAGCCAGAACGGCCGCCGAAACCGGCGCAGCCAGTTCGTCTCCTCATAAATGACTTCCAGCGTCGTACGCATATAATAAGTTCCGTCGTCGCGCCGTATAAAACCCTTTTTCCGCAGTTCTTCCGGCGATATATAGGTCTCATCGTCAAATCGCATTTTCTCTCCAATCAGAATTTGCCGCCCGGGATTACAACCCGTCCGGCAGATAATCGTCTATGGCGCTCGAAAGACTTGTCGCGCCGGTTTCGGCCGCTTTTCGGTCTCTTTCTATTTTTTCCAGCTGTTTGCCGTAATACCGCCGATTATTGGCGTCAATCAGACCGCGCGCAAATGTAAACAATGTAATTGCGGTGGGGTTTAGCTTCCGCCCCGCAGCCGGTTTCGGAATCGTCTGCGGCAGGCCGGCTTCTTCGTTGGCCAGCCAGCGGTAATCATAGGCTATCATCAAATCAATCGTGTCTATGATAATGTCGCGCGGACAGTTTTTCAGACCGCTCCAGATCGAATAAGGCAGAACCACCGCCGTTTTGTTAACTGTCTTTTTAAAATTCCCCGCCATGCTCAAAATCCTTTTGTATAAATTCCTTCTTGTTCATACTCAAACACCAGTTTATGCGCCGGAAGCCCAAAGACGCTTTCCAGCTCGAAAACAACCGGCAGACTGATGTCTTTCTGTAAATTGTGTCGAATTTTCGAAAACAGAACGTGTTGAGCGTCGTCCAAACCATGCTGCCTCGGCAGCTCCAACAAACGGCGCAAATTGACGCGACATGGCTTATATCTCCCATAATCGTACGAACAACCACTTAGCAGATACGCCACGCTCACATCCAGCGCGGCGGCAATTTTATTTAAGGTTTCGATTTTCGGCATCCGCGCAGAGCCCACGATATTTAACCATTGCGTAGCATTCCGAAAAGTCTTTTTGCCCAACGCATACGACGACCAGCCTTTCTTTGCTGCCTCCTCACAACAGCGGTCAACCACCGCCAGCCCCCGATAATAGTCACTTCCCCTGTATGCTGCCATTTCACTCCCTTTTCTTGTTTGTCATCCTCTTTTATCGCCACCCTCGGCCAATTTCGGCTAAGCGGCTGTCATTGTCGGACCAATTCCAGCTAAGCGTTTCCGTCATCTTCGGGCTTGTCCCGGAGATCCGGAAACGCAAGCCTCATTGCTTTTCCTCGAAAAAACTGTCACCGGCAGTTTTTTTCTTCGGCAGGCCGACAATCCATGCAGCAAGCCTCATTGCTTTCCTCTTAAAACCTTCCGACGCAACTGCCAAATTCGCAGTTCCATCCGCAGCCGCCACCAAAATTCACGCATTGTTTTCACAAATCCAAGGCTTTGCAGTAGGTTTCCAGAAGAAATTCCTTTTCATCGCGGTCAGCGGCGTCCATTTTGCGGAGTTTGAGAATTTCCCGCATGACCTTTACGTCGAAACCGGCGGATTTGGCTTCGGCAAAAATGTCGCGAATGTCTCCGGCAATCGCTTTCTTTTCTTCTTCCAAACGTTCAATGCGCTCAATCAGGGAGCGCAGTCTGTCTGCGGCAATGCCGCCAACTTCTGCGTCTTTTGCCGCCACCGGTTCAAAAACCGGTTCCTGCGAATCATCTTCCCGTTGCAAAACCTTACCCAAATTCGGATTACCACTCATTTCTTTTCTCCTTTTTCCCAAAACCAAACCAAAACGCGGAAATATAAAAACACTTCCACAATCCACCAAACGGCACCAAGCAAAAACGGCGCAAAAACCAGCCACCAGTTTATTTCCAAAACACCGGCCTGCTTAAAAACCGCCAAAAGCACACAGAAAAAACCCAGCCAGCTAAGATTCAAGCCCCTTCTCCCGTTCAAAATCTTCCATCCACCGTAAAACCTTTTCCTGTGTTTCTTCGCGACACTCGCGACCATGACGCACTCGCCATACAAAACTGCCGTCTCCCATAACTTTAAGCCCAAAAGCCGAGGCTTTAAGAGAATTTCTCTGCAAAAAAGCCTCTATAAAATTCAAAAAATCAATTTTTTTCATATCGTCCTCCTACAATAGATTTATTGTTATTAAACAATAAAGTCAATAGCTTTTTAACAATAAATAACAACTTGAAAAAATTGTAAAAATACAATATTATGTTTTTATGATGAATCCCGATGACATAAGAACGCATATTTTGTCCCTCATCGAGGCGCGAAAAATGACCTTAAACGACCTTTCTCTCAAGATTGGCCGCAATCAAACATATCTTTTTCAATACCTAATGAAGGGTGTCCCCAAACGACTAAACGAAATAGACCGCAGAAAATTAGCCGAAATACTAAACGTACCGGAGCAAGAACTTACAGACATACCTCTTCTACCCGCTCATCAGCTTGGCACCGCTGTCGCTGCCGATAAAATTGTTTCCACAGTCTCATCATGGTTCAAAAAGCCGTTGCCGGAGACCGTAGAAATAGCTATGTTGGACGTTTCCGCCTGCTGCGGCGCCGGAACCGACAACCCTGAAGAAAACGTGGTCGGCATTTGGCAAATGCCGCTGACTGATTTCAAAAGCATAACCGCCGCCAGCCCGGAACATATAAGAATTGTCCGCGCTATTGGCGACAGCATGCAGCCAACCATCAATGACGGCGATTTTGTTTTTGTTGACACCTCTTCGCAGTCAATGACTTCGGATGGCATCTACGTCATTTCCAGCGCCGCCGGATTGGCCGTTAAGCGACTGCAAAACAACTTTACCGGCGACGTCATCGTCCGCTCGGACAACAAAGTTTACGATTCGCTTACTTTCAGCCTTTCCGACCTGCATTTGCTTGGCCGCGTCGTCTATATCCTCAACGCCAAAAAAGTTTAATAACTTTTAATTCTCATTTGCCGCCTTCGGGCGGTATTTTTTTATCCACAAAAAACAAGCCAAATCAAAGACTTATTCTTTGCTGAATAAAAACAATAAACTTTATTGTCAAAACACTATTGACTTATTGTTTATTAGCGATATATTGATTGTAAATTAACAATAACAAATTAGGAAATAAACAATGTCAAAATTTCGGGTGATGATTGTGAAAAAGAACGGCCAGCCAGTCGGCGTTCGCGCCGCCGCCATCAACGGCCGGACGATTGTGCTGGCGTTGCGCGATGAGCCAAACCTAATGAATTGGTATGACGCCGTAAAATTAGGAATTCCGACCAAAGAAGAGTGGATGGCGATTGCCGAAAATTTGGACGCCGTTAACAAAGCGCTTATCCGCGCTGGCGGCGAGCCGTTGAAAAACGACTGGTATTGGTCTTCCTCGGAGTACTCAAGCCTCGGCGCGTGGGTTGCCAACCTTATTGGCAGCGGTTTGGACTACGGTACTAAGGACTACGGTAGCTACGTTCGCCCGGTGCTAGCTTTTTAATTTTAACCATTCGGAGATTGAGATGGTAACCAATCAGATTGACGACATCATTAACGCATACAATTCCAAACTTTCCAAAACCTATGCCGAATTTGCAAATGCTTTGGACGAAGTCAAAGGTATAGTACCGGTCGACAACCATTACCTGTTCGATGAACACACGGCAAGAATAGACAATGCCTATCAGTCGCTGATTATGATTTCCCGGCCGCATCTCCGCCGTTTTGCCGAAGAACAGGAGAAAAGCCATGGCTAGACCTTTTTGGCATCCGATGACCGAACAACCGACTGAACCGGAACGCTGGAACACTTTTGTCATCGCTTATCCAAATCCGCGTTTTTATCGGAGCAAATTCGCCGGAGAACCGGAACATAATGGCATTCCGCCCTATATTTTCGATGTCGCCGTATGGACGGGCACTGATTTCGCCCATACGCAGGCAATTAAATACTGGCACGCATCCCGTCCCCAACACATATATTTTGAGGATTTTGCAATGAAAATTATTGAATCATCGGGAATTATTCTGGCTTTTTCAACAATCTTCATCGGATTTTTTATGTAAGAAACAGAGCTTAACTCCACCCGGGGCGGCGGGTCATCCGCCCAAACTATTTGTCGGGCAAATTCCGACTAAGCCACCCGTCATTGTCGGGCTTGTCGGAAAATACCACAACTGTCACCTTCGGGCTTGACCCGGAGGTCTGAAAAAGAAAGGAAAACAATGCAAATCAGTTTGTCGGATCAGATCAAATGCGTCGAGCGCGAAATTGACATGCGTCGCCGGGTTTATCCGCGTCGTGTCATAAATAAAACCATGACTGAAGGAGAAAAAGACAGGGAAATCGCCGCAATGCAGGCCGTATTAAATACACTTGTTCTCTTTCAACGCTGCCACTTACACCATTCGTTTAATCGAAATCAGGAGAAATAAATGAGTAACAATACCCCGGACTACGAAAATAACTTGGCATTTGAGCCGGCCAAAACAGCTGGCACAATGGCAACAATAGCAAGAGATGGCAAAGCTGTCGCTATTCGCTGTTACATTGACGGCCGTCATTATTTTGACCTTGCCTTGGAAGATGCTCCAGAGAAAATGGACTGGTTTGCCGCAAAAATTTGGTGCGAAGAGCACTATTGCAGGCTTCCGATGAAGCATGAACTAGAGTTTATTGGCAAAAACTTAAAAGCTATTAACAAAATGCTGAAAAGTGCCGGCGGCGAGCCACTGAAAAAAAGCTGGTATTGGTCTTCGTCGGAGTATAGCAGCTTCAGCGCGTGGCAGTCGAGCCTTTTCGGCAGTTACGGTTTGATCGGCTACTACCCTAAGGACAGCAGTAACTACGTTCGCCCGGTGCTAGCTTTATGATTTTAACCATTTAATTATTCGGAAAGAAAACAAGATGAAAATTGAATTAGGGCTGCGCTACAAGACAAGAAATGGAAGGCTCGCTTTTGTTTGTCTGCATGACGAAAGAAATGCCAAAGAATTCAGATTTTGCGGGGTACTGGCAAGTGAAGATAATTTTGAACGCTGCAACGATTTATCATGGTTAGAATCGGGAAAATGCACACATCACTCTCGACAAGCGTATTATGCCGAGGAAGGTTTTTCGTCTAAGGTAGAATTTCTATCACAGTTCGACCTTTTAGATTGCGTAGATAAACAGCAGAGAGATTTATTTGAGGTAGAAAATGGAAATTGAAATCGGCGGTAATCTTGCAAGTTTGATTTTGACTTTCATACTGGTTTATTTTGGTTTGAAAATTATGCGAGGCTAAAGTGAAATTTAGAGTAACTTTTGAAATAGACGAGGAAGTCGAGGCGGATAATCGCGAAGAAGCGGTTGAAAAAGCAATCGGTAATATTATCGGCGGAGGTTATTTCGAAAATGAACTTACCGAGCATATTGAAAAATATGCCGATGTTGAAGAAATTGAAGAAGAGGAAGAATAAAAATGATTATGGTTGGTCAAGTTTACAGTTACAAGAAAATAGGCAACTTTGTAATAACAAACATAACAGAAGAAAAAATCAGCCGAATTTGGCAAAACGGCAGCGTCGACGAAATCGACATAAATGCTTATGACGGCCGTATGTTCGGGATATTGATTGCCGAATATGGAAGTTGGCAGGAAGCTGTATGCAGCAATGATTTTGAAGAAATTAACGGCAACCAATATGAAAAAATAAAAGAACTTGAAAAAAGGTTAGAAAATCTGACTAACAATTATAAATTGTTGGAAAAACAGCAGGCGGGTGATATTGCCCACGGCCAAGCTTTGGTTGATGAATTTGGCGATTTTGGGAGTGTTTGTGAAGAACTGCAACGGTTGAGAGATAGGGTTGATTGGGAAGCTGGCAAGAACAAAGCTCTAGAAAAGCAATTAAACGAGGCTAAAGAAGAAATAAGAAGAAGTAAAAAAGCGTTTGAAACTCTGTGTGACACCGTAACCAGCAGAAATAAAAAATGATTGAAGTTGGAGAAAACCTGTCAGACGTTATTACTACTGTCATGTGCTTTTTTGCTGCGTATTTGTTTGGGAGGGCTTTAAGATGAGTAAAAAATATAGTTTGACAAAACACGAACAAAAATTACTTCAAAAAGCACAGTATTACCAAGACAAAGCTAGTGAACTTCACAGAAAGTTTGCAAAAAGTTTAGAAAAACGATTTAAAAACTCTATAACTATTCAGGAGTTTGAGGAGTGGGATTTGTGGACGTTGAATGAAAGTGGAGATTGCGGCGGCTATGAAATTGAAGAAAAATTTTGGAAAAAAGTTAAGAAAGAAGAGGAATCGACAAAATGAGCGCAGAGAAACCAGAAGTCAGCGATGTGTGGGTGTATGAAAATCATTTATATCACATTTCAAAAATTGAGGACAAGGAAGATGGTTTTGGACTTAAGCACAAAGACGCTTGTTTGTGTATAACAAAAAAAGGCTCAGGTTTATCAAGCGGCTGGTATATTTGGCATATATTAAAAAAAACGGGATATATCTCGGCAAAAGCAAGGCTAATGTTAATGATTTATTCGAGGTAAAAAAATGACACCATATTATAAAAGACTTTCTACGCCCGTAGATGTCATATTTCCGAGCTGCAGAACGGGAGGCGGCGCCGGCTATGAAAACCCCATTATCTGCACCTTGACACAAAATTTAAAATTATTGCAGATATTAAGTTCCATAACAACCATTCAAACGTCGACAACGGCTTACGGAGAGGAGAAAAATGACAAATGACGGCTTCATGACAGCAGCAGAAATGAAATCTTTGCTAGGGCTCTCTGCCCAAAGCGGAGACAACCGCACCTTAAACAAATACGTGAAAGAGGGAAAATTAGAAATTAAACCTTTTTCGCGCAAAGTAAAACTCTACAGAGAAAAAACGGAGTTTAACACTCATGTTGAGACAACTGCAGATTTGGATTTTTGCTTTTGAGATTAATAAATGAAAATACCTTATTTGACATCCAAGAAGCTGGCAAACGGGGAAATAGCTTACTATTTCAACCTACCCGCTCGTCTTATCCCGGAGGGCTGTGCAGTCAAATCTCAGTCTCTGGGAAAAGATTATCTTGCTGCATGTCAAAAAGCTCTGGAGCTCTACCAACAAACTGTTAACTTCCGCAAAACTGGAGAAACGCCTCTTAATCCTAAAACTATCCGCTACCTTTGGAAAGAATACAAGACCACCCGATTTTATAAAGAAATCGGATACCGGATGAAAGCTCAATATGACCGTTCTTATAAATTCATGGAAGAGCGCAAAAACGCTAAAGGAACATCTCTTGCTGATACGCCGCTTGATTTATTTAACTATAAATCTGCAAATAAATTGTATGAAAACTTTTTACAACTGACCTCGATATTTGATGTCCAAAAACACTTTGCTTTTTTGCGGCGTATGTATAAATTCGGCATTATGGAGAAAATCTTTCCCGCTGATATTGCCAATCCGTTCGCCAATATGAGGATTAAACTCCCGAAACCCAAAAGAGAATACATCCCTCGTGAGCATTTGAAAATCTTAATAAATAAGGCAATAGAACTCGGACATCCTTATGTTGCTCTTGCCATTGAGCTTGATGACTATCTTTGCCAGCGCCCGGCTGATGTTCTTAAATTACGCAAAAGCGACATCTATCAAAAGGGCGATAATTATTTCATCAACTTTACCCAAAATAAAACCAAAGAAGAGATGCGTCTGCCCATTCCCAAACACCTCATTCCACAGCTCATGGCTCAGGATGATTACCTGATTACTGATGACTACGGCCCCTTTACTGTCAACCGCTTTGCTAAATATTTCCGCATTGTTCGTGATGCCTGCGGTTTCAAATATACTTTCAAGCTAATGCGCCATACCGGCGGCACGGCCTACGTCGAAACCGGAGCTACCACAGCCGAGGCAATTATGTTTACCGGACATAAGGAGGAGCGTATATTTAACGAAGTATATAAAAGCCCGACCGAAAGAATGGGACTTAATACGCTCAAAAAACGTCTGGAAGCCGAAAAAGAAAAATAACAACCCCGCATACTTTCGGGGCTTTTTTATGCCAAAATTCATTCTGACTTTGTTCTGACCACCTATGCTAAGTATTTGATTCTATGTGAGTCAAAAAGTAACCCAAAAGTCAGAATAAAAGGGCTTACGATTCCCCGCAAACCCTTGATTTTCCTTGGCAGGGGCAGTAAGATTCGAACTCACGACACTCGGTTTTGGAGACCGATGCTCTACCAACTGAGCTATACCCCTATCATCATATCGCGTATATTTGATACACAAATCTGCACAATTAATCAAGAACTTTTTTACAAAAAGCCACATCCGTAAAAAAAGAAGAGCCACACCTCACGGCGAAGCTCTTCATGTGTTTAACTTAAATATGCAGGCGGCGCACCGAGCTGCATATATTTGCAGCCTTTTCGCACATCCTGCCGCCATGATAGTGCACATAACTCTGCAACTCGCGTTTATCCGCGGTCTTAGAAAATTCAATTTCCAAAGCATTGCGGAAACGCTGTTTGGAGTAGTACACTTTTCGCAACCCTTTCGGAACTTTCTGCAAGCGCCGTTCCTGATCGGGATTAAGATTGTATTTCTTCGCAAACATACCGAGAACCACGCGGTTATCGGTTGTTATCATATCATCCTGCACTTTCGGAGCAAACGGCTTAAACGAAAGTACAAAATAAATTTTTTCCCATTGTTTCGAATGGGTCAAATAAATTTCGCCGTCAATCGACAGGCCAAATTCTTTATACATCTCGGCAAATGCTTCAAACTCACCGTCGATGTATTGTCTTTCCTCATTAAAAGTTAGCATAACTTCAGAGTTTTAAGTGAATATTTTATTTAACTGTTCTCAAAAGCCATGAATTATTTTCAACATAAAGATATAACCGCACAATAACTCATTTTAGACAAAAACAATATCATAAGAGCAACAGTTTGTCAAAATATTTTACAGCATAAAAAAGCGGTCGTATCAACGACCGCTTTTTTATCACACCTCTTTCATTAAGTTTTAAAAGAATAAATTTTAGCACCCAATATACAAAGAAACAACGCCAACGCCAGACAAAAATTACAAACCATGGAAGCTTCCTTGTTCACTTTTTGACTAAAAACAGCCCAGTCAATTTTGGATGTTGCCGGATATAAGTTGTTATTCCAAGCATAAAGAATGATAGTGTCAGACACCGCAACTTTTCGTCCAGAAACAGAAAAATCTCTAAAACTGACAACAGGCCGAATAATTACCCCTTCTGGCGTTTCTAATTCAATACAACCTGAGGTAGGAAGATTATACGGATTAAGAGAAGATACAACACCGGAAAAAGCCTCAACAGCAACGTTGTTATCAACCGGAAAATTTTTCTTCCCTAATCTTACAAAAACTCCAAAAACAAACAAAAACAATGCTAAAAATAATAATACCTTTTTCATAACTCAAATTTTTAAGTTTAACAATATGTTAAGACATAACATTAATTCTTAATAAGAACATATATTTTGTAGCTATCACAATCTGCTTTATTTGTCAAAATTTTCTTAAAGAAACAGAAAAAAGGAAAAGCTCTGAAGAATTTCAGAGCCTTTCCCCTAATTCGGAATATCTTCCGATCCTTGTTTCTTTACGTTTATTATTACTTCAGGATCTTCGATACGACACCCGCGCCTACCGTACGGCCGCCTTCGCGGATCGCAAAGCGCAGTCCTTCGTTCATTGCTACAGGGTGGATCAGTTTCGCAGTCATCCGAATGTTGTCTCCGGGCATAACCATCTCCGTTCCTTCCGGAAGTTCAATCGAACCCGTTACATCCGTCGTACGGAAATAAAACTGCGGACGATAGTTGCTGAAGAACGGCGTATGGCGGCCGCCTTCTTCTTTCGTCAGAATATAGCATTCGCACGTGAAGTCCGTATGCGGCGTTATCGTTCCGGGCGCTGCCAATACCTGTCCGCGCTCTACTTCTTCTCTCTTCGTGCCGCGCAGCAGAACGCCGATGTTATCGCCGGCTTCGCCTTCGTCCAGAAGCTTGCGGAACATTTCAATACCGGTGCACGTTGTTTTCTGCGTCGGACGAATGCCGACGATTTCAATTTCGTCGCCAACATGCAGTACGCCGCGCTCTACACGACCGGTTACTACCGTACCGCGGCCGGAAATCGAGAATACGTCTTCAATCGGCATCAGGAACGGTTTGTCTTTCGGACGATCCGGCTGCGGAATGTAGCTGTCTACTGCCTTCATCAGTTCAATAATCGAATCATGGCCGATCTTCGGATCTCCGTTCTCCAATACAGCCAGAGCTGAACCTTTGATAATCGGAATTTCGTCCCCGGGGAAGTCATAGGATTTCAACAGGTCGCGGATTTCCATTTCTACAAGCTCCAGGAGCTCCGGATCATCTACCTGGTCTACTTTGTTCATGTATACAACCAGAGCCGGTACACCGACCTGACGAGCCAGCAGAATGTGCTCGCGCGTCTGCGGCATCGGGCCGTCAGCTGCCGATACAACCAGAATGGCACCGTCCATCTGTGCCGCACCCGTGATCATGTTCTTTACATAGTCCGCGTGACCCGGGCAGTCTACGTGCGCATAGTGGCGGTTCGGCGTTTCATATTCTACGTGCGACGTCGAAATCGTAATGCCGCGGGCTTTCTCTTCCGGAGCCTTGTCAATCTGATCATATGCGGTAAAGCTTGCGCCGCCCTCTTCTGCCAAAACTTTCGTTATCGCTGCCGTCAACGTCGTCTTGCCGTGGTCTACGTGTCCGATCGTTCCGATGTTGCAATGCGGCTTCGTCCGCTCAAATTTCTCTTTTGCCATTTTTAATTTTTCTCCAAATTAGTTTTTAATGTTTGAAACTGCTTTCCGACGACCGGAAACGGCCGGGCGTTCCGCCCCGCCGCTCCGGCTCCGTCGTAAGACAATTAGCTGTTCTTCGCCTTAACGGTTTCGGCAATTTCCCGCGGTACTTCGGCATAATGACTGAAGACCATGGAGAACTGCGCACGTCCCTGAGACAGAGAACGCAGGGTATTTACATAACCGAACATGTTAGACAGCGGAACTTTCGCGTCAATAACGCGGGCGTTGCCGCGCTGATCCATACCGTTTACAAGTCCGCGGCGGGAGTTCAGGTCGCCGATGATATCACCCATATATTCTTCCGGCGTAACAACTTCAACCTTCATAATCGGCTCCAACAGCTTTGCACTGGCCTGACGCATACCTTCGCGGAAAGCGGCACGGGCAGCAATTTCAAAGCACATAACGTTCGAGTCAACTTCATGATAGGCACCGTCATACAGGGTACATTTGACGCCGGTAACCGGATAACCGGCCAGCACGCCGGCTTCCATCGCCGAGCGCAGACCTTTTTCGACACCGGGAATGTATTCCTTCGGAACATTACCGCCGACAACGGTATTTTCAAATTCAAATCCGTCATAACCTTCAATCGGTTCAAATTTGATTTTAACCTTAGCAAACTGACCGGCACCACCGGACTGTTTCTTGTGGGTGTATTCGATATCGGCCGGTTTGGTAATCGTTTCGCGGTAAGCAACCTGAGGATCGCCCACATTGCATTCGACCTTAAACTCGCGTTTCAAACGGTCGACAATAATCTCCAGATGGAGTTCGCCCATGCCTTTGATGATTGTCTGACCGGAATCCGGGTCGGAAGAAACTTTGAACGACGGATCTTCCATCGCCAGTCTGGACAAAGCCAGACCCATTTTCTCGACATCGGCCTTGGTCTTCGGTTCGACAGCCAGTTCAATAACCGGTTCGGGGAAAACCATGTTTTCCAAAACAATCGGCTTTGACGCGTCGCACAGCGTATCACCGGTGGTCGTGTCCTTCAGACCGGCCAGAGCGATAATGTCGCCCGCATGAGCTTCTTTCAAATCTTCACGCTTGTTTGAATGCATCAGCAGCATGCGGCCGATACGTTCTTTTTTGTCTTTAACCGAGTTGTAAATATATGAACCCGCAGTCATCGTTCCCGAATAGATACGGGTAAACGTCAACGAACCGACAAACGGATCGTTCATAATTTTGAACGCCAAAGCCGCCAAAGGCTCGTTGTCGCCCGGATGTCTTACTTCGACTTCGTCCGTACCCGGCTTAACCCCCTCAATGGAAGGAATGTCAAGCGGAGAAGGCAGATAATCGATAACGGCATCCAACAGAGGCTGCACGCCTTTGTTTTTGAAAGCGGTTCCGCACAATACCGGAACGAACTCGCGGGCCAGCGTACCTTTGCGGATACATTTCTTCAAGGTTTCCAAAGAAACTTCCTTGCCCTCAAGATAATCTTCCATAGCCTGCTCGTCCTGCTCAACCGCAGTTTCGACCAGCGCATGATGATATTCTTCGGCCTTGTCTTTCAGGTCTGCCGGAATTTCTCTGATTTCAATCGGAGAATCTGCCGTATCGCCTGTATAAACAATCGCGTTCATATTCAGCAAATCGACAACGCCGACGAAATCGGCTTCCGCACCGATCGGGAGCTGCAAAGCCAGCGGCGTTGCTCCCAGACGATCCTTGATCATGTCCAGACAACGGTAGAAATTGGCGCCGATGCGATCCATTTTGTTGCAGAAACAAATACGGGGAACGCCGTATTTGTCGGCCTGACGCCAGACAGTTTCCGACTGGGGCTCAACGCCTGCAACCGAGTCAAATACCGTAATTGCGCCGTCCAGAACGCGGAGCGAACGCTCAACCTCTACGGTAAAGTCAACGTGACCCGGCGTATCGATGATGTTAATGCGGTGATTTTTCCAAAAACAGGTTGTTGCGGCGGAAGTAATGGTAATGCCGCGTTCCTGCTCCTGTTCCATCCAGTCCATGGTGGCGGCGCCGTCATGGGTTTCACCGATTTTGTGGTTTACGCCGGTATAATAAAGGATACGCTCAGTTGTGGTTGTCTTACCGGCATCGATGTGAGCCATGATGCCGATGTTTCTATACATTTCCAGTTTATGTGTACGAGCCATTGTAATATCCCTATATTAGAACTTGTAATGAGAGAAAGCCTTGTTGGCTTCGGCCATTTTGTGGGTATCTTCGCGTTTCTTGACGGCGGCACCCTTGTTGGCAAAAGCGTCCAGCAGTTCGTTGGCAAGTCTGTCTGTCATGGTTGTTTCGGAACGTTTCTGAGCGGCGGCAATAATCCAGCGGATAGCCAGAGCCTGACGACGGTCAGCGCGGACTTCGACCGGTACCTGATAAGTGGCACCGCCGACGCGGCGTGAACGGACTTCGACAACCGGTTTAACATTCTCAATAGCTTCGTTAAAAACGGTTAATGCATCCTGTTTGGTTTTGGAAGCCAGAATGTCGAAAGCGGAGTAGACGATTTTTTCGGCTACGGCTTTCTTGCCGTCTTCCATAACATTGTTAATAAATTTTGCGACTACCTTGTCATTGTATTTTGCATCAGGCAGTACGATTCTTTTTTCAGCACTATGACGACGTGACATTATCTATCTCCTATTTAGGTCTCTTGGCGCCGTACAGAGAACGACGTTTACGACGTTTAGAAACACCCTGGGTATCCAAGGTACCGCGAATGATATGATAACGAACACCAGGCAAGTCTTTTACACGGCCTCCTCTAATCAGCACCACTGAGTGTTCTTGCAGGTTGTGACCTTCACCAGGGATATAGCTGATTACTTCAAAGCCGTTTGTCAGGCGAATACGGGCTACTTTACGCAGCGCGGAGTTCGGTTTTTTCGGGGTCGTTGTATAAACCCTCGTACAAACACCACGTTTCTGCGGGCAAGCCTTCAAAGCCGGGACTTTGTTTCTTTTCACTTTTGGTGTTCGTGATTTACGAATTAACTGATTAATTGTAGGCATCACTAATTTCCTTAAAATTCATTACGTTTGTTAACATAAAAAACCCGATTCACCGAGCGCTCCCGCTCTTCGTGAAACAGGCTAAAAACTTACCTAAAGAACCCTTCCGGGCTATTTATATCCATTTTTAATTGCCTCTTCTCAACCTGCATGAGGCATCAAAGATTGAGCGCATACTAGATTCACTTTCCTTATTAGTCAACAGCTTTTTTACAAAAAAAACGCCTTTTTGAGTCCAAAAAATCTTTACCTTCCGTTAACTTCTTTTCGTGCCGCCGTTTACAAAAGCCGTCCCCGACTCTCTTTCGTCGTTTTGAGCGAGTCGGCTTTGCCGACCGGCGGCTGCGTTTTTTGAGTCCAATTGAGTCCAAAATTCACCGAAGATTAACCAATCCGTCATATACTCGGCTCAAACTCTAAGATTCGGAGACAAGCTATGAAAACAGTTTTTGTCGCTCTGGGCATTCTGCTTCTCTGCGGCTGCTCAACCTCATCGGGACGCCTTTCGGTAATCGTGCCGGCCGGCGTTACCATCAACGAATTCGGATTGGAACACAGTACTGTCAAACACAACATTACGGGCTCGGACACAGCGCCGATTTTGCTGTTTGTGCCGCTCGGACAGCCAAGTTTCGACCTTGCCGTCCATGATGCGCTGCAAAAAGGCCGCGGACAGATTTTGACCGACGCCCTCGTAACCGACACCACCCGGTGGTTTGTTCTCTTCGGCTGGAACCGGATCGAAGTAAGCGGCAATGTCGTCGATTTGCAGTAAGGAGACGCCGCAATGTCTAAAATATTCCGTTGCCTGCTTTGTCTGTTTCTTGTCGGATGTTCGGTATCCGAAGGACAATACGCTTTCGTTTCCGACCGTCCGCTTAAGCTGTCAAGCCTGACCGGCAAAGGCGGCACACCGGCTTCATGGGCGCAGGCATTGTCCCGGCAGCACGTTGTCGCGCTCGTTCCGCTCAGTGAAGCGCCGTCTCCACAGGCGGCGGTAGCACTGATTTTACGGGAATATAAAGGCGATTACATGACCAACGTCAACATCAGGCTTACCGGTGTGCAGCTGATGCCGCTCTATCGCTACCGCTCCTGGCGTATCAGCGGAACGGTCATACGTCTTCAGCACCCCTGACCGCCTTTCGGCAATGGCACAAAAATTGCATAACGAGCAAAAAGTCCTTGCCAGAAACGCAATATGATAATATTTTCAACTCATTATTCCGAACCCAGAAACAAGGACTTTTTTAAATGGAAAATAAAGACATAGCTTCCGCAAAAAGAACGATTGACAAAGAAGTCGAAGCCCTCCGCATGATGGAAGGCGAACTTGACGACACCCTCAGCAAGGCGCTGGACGTCATGCAGAACGCCAAGGGCCGCGTTATCATTACCGGCATGGGCAAATCCGGACATATCGGCAGCAAAATCGCCGCCACCCTCGCCTCTACCGGCACCCCGTCCTTCTTCGTCCATCCCGGCGAAGCCAGCCATGGCGATTTGGGCATGCTGACGACCGACGACGTTGTGGTTGCCATATCCAATTCCGGCGAAACCAGAGAGCTTTCCGACATTATTCTTTATTGTAAAAGATACGGCATTCCGCTGATTTCCATCACCAAAAACCCTAACAGCACGTTGGGCAAAACCGGCGACATTCTCTTAAAGCTGCCCGACGACGGCGAAGCCTGCCCGCTCGGACTGGCCCCCACATCCTCTACAACCGCAACACTGGTTCTGGGCGATATTCTGGCAGTCTGCCTGTTGGAACGTAAAGGCTTTTCCAAAACCGACTTTCGTCAGCGCCACCCCGGCGGCAAGCTTGGCTCATTCCTTCAGAAAGTTTCCGACCTGATGCACAAAGGCGGCGAAATGCCGCTGGTAAAAGAAGGAACGCCGATGCAGGAAGCCCTGCTAGAGATGACGTCAAAAATGCTCGGCTGCGTCGGCATTGTCGGCGGCGACGGCCGCCTGCTCGGCATCATTACCGACGGTGACCTGCGCCGTTGCCTTGCACCCGACATGCTCAGCAAAAAGGCCGACGACGTCATGACCCGGAATCCGAAAACCGTTGCGCCTGACGTTCTGGCTGCCGAAGCCGTCAACACCATGAACAACACCGGCAAAGGCATTACCCAGCTCTTTGTCGTCGAAGACGGAAAACCGGTCGGTATCATTCATCTGCATGACTGCCTGCGCGCGGGAGTAGCCTGATTTGTTTGACCATCGCAAGCTCGATTCGTATTTCAGCGGCGACAGCCTCGGTTCCGGCGGCAAAAAGACGGAAGTATCCCGGCATACCCGGATAATCCGCCTGACCAAACTTTTGCTGCCGGCCATCGCCGCCCTGCTTATCGGCCTGCTGATTCTTTTTCCCAGCCTCAAAAAGACCAATGACGAATTTTCCATAGACATCACTTTTCCTAAAAAGGGCGAGTTGGAAAAACTGCACATGGAAAATACGGTTTTCTACATCACGGACAAAAACAACAAAGTCAACAACTTCACGGCTCAAAACGTCGATGAAACCGAACCGGGGTCAAAGCTGGTCAAACTCATCGACCCGGACGGCGTTCTGCCCTCCGAGGACGGTTCATGGATCAATATCAAGTCGCCCGTCGGCTATTTTGACCAAAACACCAACATCCTCAATCTGATAAATCAGGTCGACGTCTTTTACAGCGACGGGATGACCGCCCGAACCGAAGAGGCCACGTTCGACTTCAAGGCCGGCAAAGGCTGGGGCGACAAGGAAGTCACGTCCGAAGGCGTTTTCGGAACTCTCAAATCGCAGGGATTCGAATTTTACACCGAAAAAAGGCTGTTAATATTTACCGGCAAGACTTACATTACGTTAGAGGAAGAAAGTTTGAAGGGAAACAACCATGAATAAATTTTTTGCCGCCGCCTGTCTGCTGGCTGTTTTCACAATGCCGGCCCGCGCCGAAAAAATCAATCTGGTGGCCGACGACCGCGTCGAATGGCATCAAAACGAACAGAAAATGGTTGCCGTCGGCAATGCTGTCGCCAGCAAACAGGACATGAGCGTCCGTGCCGACACGATTACCGCCTTTTACGAAAACGCCGGCGCCGCGTCCGACCGGCAAAAGAGCAAGTCGCAGATTAAAACCGTTCACGCCAAAGGCGGCGTAGTTATGAAATCGGCCCGCGCCGACGGTTTCGGAGACACCCTTGATTATGACGTTGCCGCCGACACCATGGTTTTGAGAGGGCGTCCGGCCAAAATCAAAACCGAAACCGAAGACATTACCGCCCGGGGCAGCATAACTTATTACCCGTCAAAACAACAGGCCGTTGCACTTGACAATGTCATCGCCACCGACGCGCAAAAAAACAAAGTTTACGCCGACCGCATGATCAGCTTTTTTGAAAAAAACGCGCAGGGGGCTCTGGAAATGAAAAGGGTCGAAATCTACGACAACGTCAAAATCGTAACCAAGGACGCCGAAGTTACCGCCGACCGCGGCGTATATCTGCCCAAAGACAATCTGGTCAACCTTTATGACCGTGTAGTCATCAAACAGGACGGCAACTTTATCCGCGGCGACTACGCCGTTACCGACCTCAGCACCGGCGTAAGTCGTCTGCTGACCCGCAAAGGTTCCGGCAAACGCGTTTCCGGAGTCTTTCGCGAAAAAGACAAAAATGAAAAGAAAAAAGGCGAAACGCCGGCGCCCGAACAAAGACAGACCGCTCCGGACGCACAGTCTAAATCCCGGCCGTCAAGCGGCACTGAACCGGAAAAAACGTGGGAACTCGGCACTGCCGATTAACTTAACAGGAAATGTCCATGCTGAAAAAAAACGACTGCAATATGAATTCGACGCTTGAGGTTTTCAATATCGGCAAAAAATACAAAAACCGTCCGGTACTGCGCAATGTTTCGCTTAACGTCCGCCGCGGCGAAGCCGTCGGCCTGCTCGGTCCGAACGGCGCCGGCAAAACGACCTGTTTCTACTGCGTTACCGGACTGATTACCCCTGACTACGGCGACGTGCATATCGACGGACAGGACATTACCAACCTGCCGATGTACCGCCGTGCCCGCATGGGTATCGGCTACCTGCCGCAGGAAGCCTCCATTTTCCGTTCGCTGAGCGTGGAAGACAATATCAAGGCGATTTTGGAAATTGTCATTGACGACGAAAGCCGGCGCGAAAACATGCTGGAAGAGCTGCTGTCCGAATTTTCAATCGCTCATCTGCGCAAATCGCCGGCAATTGCCCTGTCCGGCGGCGAACGGCGCCGACTGGAAATTGCCCGGGCTCTGGCCAGCCAGCCAAACTTCATCCTGCTCGACGAACCGCTGGCCGGTATTGATCCGATCGCCGTTTCCGAAATCCGCAATCTGGTTTCGCAGCTCAAGCACCGCGGCCTCGGCGTTCTGATTACCGACCATAATGTCCGCGAAACGCTGGACATTACCGACCGCGCCTATATTCTGCACGGCGGAACCGTCCTGATGGAAGGAACGCCGGACGAAATCGTCGCCAACAAAGAAGTCCGCAAAGTCTATCTGGGCGATAATTTCTCAATGTAAACGGGGAGGCTTATACAATGGCGGTTACACCCCGCATAGAAATAAAGCAGTCCCAATCCCTGTTAATGACCCCGCAGCTGCGGCAGGCAATAAACCTTTTGCAGCTTTCGAACGTGGAACTGAACGAACTCCTTGCCCGGGAACTGGAACACAATCCTTTTCTGGAACGTGAGGACGATCGCCTGGCCGACGCTGAAGACGGCAAAGCTCCGACAATTGACGCCTATCCGCCGACCGGCGAAGCGCCGGCGGCCGGGGAAGACTTTGCCCCCGATGTCGACTGCGACAACGAATTTGACGATTTCGCCAGCGACCGCGAAGGCTACGAAGGCGGAAGCGACTATTCCTGGGACGAATATGCTGCTTCCAAAACCCGCAGTCCCGACGATGAATTTGACTTTTTCGAAAAAAAACTCAGCGGCAGAAAGTCATTGTATGAGCTGCTGGACGAACAGATTTCGCTGAATTTTTCCGTTCCTCGCGACAAGGTCATCGCCTCGCGGCTCACCTCCTTTCTCGACGAAAGCGGTTACTTCCGCGGCGACACGGCGGAAATCGCCGCCAAACTTAATCTGCCAACCGAAGAAATCGAAAAAATCCTGAGTCGCATGCAGACTTTCGAACCGTCCGGAATTTTTGCCCGCAGTTTAAGCGAATGCCTGGCCATCCAGCTTAGGGACAACAACCGTCTTGATCCGCAGATGCAAAAGCTGCTGGACAATCTTGACCTGCTCGGACAACGCAAATTCAGGGAACTGAAAAAAATCTGCGCGGCCGACGACGAAGACCTGGCTTCGATGATTGCCGATATCAGGGCGCTCAATCCCAAACCTGCCGCCGGCTACGACAATGACAACGCCGCCTGCATCATTCCCGACGTTTTTGTCCGTACCAATAAACAGGGCGATTATCTGATTGAACTCAACAGCATGTCCCTGCCGCGAATTTTGATTAACCGCGAATACTACAGCGAAATTAAAGCCGGCAGCGCCAAAAACCGGGAAGCCAGACGTTACCTGAAAGAACAGCTCAGCCATGCCGGTTTTCTGATAAAGGCCCTGCATCAGCGCGCAACGACCATTCTCCGGGTCAGCGAGGAAATCGTCCGCCGCCAGCGCGATTTTTTCGAAAAGGGCGTAGATTATCTCAAACCGCTTCTGCTCCGGGACATTGCCGAAGCGCTGGAAATGCACGAAAGCACGGTCAGTCGGGTTACCGCTCATAAATACATGCACACGCCCCGCGGCATTTTCGAGCTGAAATACTTTTTCTCGGCCGCCGCCGGAACCTATACCGGCGACGAAAACACTTCGGTCGTCAGCATCAGGCACCAGATAAAAAAACTCATCGATGAAGAAACGCCGGAAAACGTCCTTTCCGATGACAAAATTGTCGAACTGATGGCGCAAAAAGGCATCAAAATTGCCCGGCGCACCGTCAACAAATACCGCGAAGCCATGGGCATCCCGACGTCGGCCGAACGCAAACGCCGGAAACGCAGCCGGTTCTGATTTCGGAAAAATTTTGAGACCACATAAATTAGACGCTCGAAAAAGTTTGCAGAACGAGATTAGTAAAGTGATTTTGAAGGCGAAAAAAATTTTAGTGTGCATAGAAGCACATGAATTTTTTGAGACCGCACAAAATCGCTTTAATAAGCCGTTATCCAAACTTTTTTTGGTGTTGACTTTTCCTTATAACTAGATTATCAAATTCTCTGATTGAAATATCTATTTTTTCATAGTAAAGTAATGTTTCAAGAAAAGTTTAATCTATTTTTTGCAAGGAAGAATTATGAAAATTACATTGACAGGCAAACAGGTCGACATCGGCGACAGACTTCGCAAACATGTTGAAGAAGCCATCGAAAACTCTGTTAACAAATATTTTAATGCTCCCATCAGCTGCACCGTCGCTTTTTCCAAGGAAGGCGAAGATTTTAACGCTGAAGTAACAGTTCATCCTGCTAAAAACATCGTTCTCAAAGGTTCCGGCGTCGCCGGCGATCCGTATTCGGCTTTTGACAATGCCAATACGCACATTGCCACCCGTCTGCGCCGCAACAAAAACAAGCTCAACGACCATAAAGGCAAGCTCGGCCTGGCCGAACTCGCCAACGAAGCCGTCTTCCCCTTGCATGAAACCGAAGACGAACTGGACATTGACGTCAATGCGCCCCTGACGATTGCCGAAACCGACGCCAACATCCCGGTCTGCACCGTCAGCGAAGCCATTATGTATATGGATCTGGTCAACGAAGCCGCCATCATGTTCAGAAACAGCGCCAACAACCACATCAGCATGGTTTATCGCCGCAAAGACGGCAATATCGGCTGGGTTGAACCGAAAGCTGAAAACTAGTTTCAATTACAAAAGGCAATAAGTTAATGAAAATCTCTGACATAATGACCGAGAAAAACGTTGTTTTGGGTCTGAAAGCCAATTCCAAAAGACAGCTTTTGCAGGAACTTTCCGACAAGGCAGCCGAAATCACGGGCATTAACGAAAGAACAATTTTTGACATCGTCCTTGAACGCGAAAATCTGGGTTCAACGGGTTTCGGCGGCGGTACGGCTCTGCCGCACGGACGCATTCCCGAACTCGACAAAGTTTACGGCCTGTTTGCAAAATTAAACGCGCCCGTAGATTTTGAAGCGGTCGACAACAAGCCTGTCGATTTGGTCTTCCTGCTGCTTTCCCCCGAAGGCAGCGGTGCCGACCACCTGACAGCGCTTGCACAGATATCGAGAATCTTAAAAGATGAAAATACCTGTGAAAAATTGAGACAAATGAACAACGGCGAAGAAATTTACGCTTTGCTTAACAACTGATAAAAGACCGGCGGAAACGCCGGTTTTTTCTTATGCCTGACAATCCGGCACGTCAGAAAAAAGCGCCGGCAGCACTGATTTTCCTATCCCGAAACAGATCAAAACACGTTTAGAGAGAAAAGCAGAGTTGGCTCTCGGAGCACAGAAACTTGAGCGTACTTGGTGTACGTGAGTTTCGAGCACCGGACGA
>ENA-OZHM01000059-OZHM01000059.1-human-gut-metagenome-genome-assembly--contig:-NODE-59-length-57842-cov-10.059875_pt1 | contig 57842 bp, 50 predicted proteins | sample MGYA00244047_ERZ653688 | MGnify/ENA primary metagenome ERZ653688 (study PRJEB26926, sample SAMN06165194) | human gut metagenome | biome: ENVO:00009003; feature: ENVO:2100002; material: ENVO:00002003... | reverse complement strand
CAAGCTCGGCGCTCGCTACGGTCGTCGCCTTGCGACTCCAATTCCGTCTTCGAATAGGCGGCAATGACATCACTCAATATCGAGTTCTCGTTGGTGTCGTCAAAGACCAATGCTTTGCCCGAAAGAGGCAACGTTCCGACTCGGGCAAGATTGAGTCTGCTCTTGATTTTGCAATTTTCACAGACGAGAAAATATCCGTCATTCGTTTTGTAAGAGTGTCTTACTTCGACTTGTCGCACGCCTTGCACGTCATAGCAATCGCTTGCCCAGCCGACGTAAACGTCTTGCCCGATATACGATTTTATCACTTTGCCGTCAAGGTGCGAAAGGTCGATTTCAAATCCGTCCTCCGTGGTTGCGACAAGTTTGCCGTCCCCAATTTCCAGCCTCGCTTTTTCAAAAGCGTAGTCCTCGTCAAACGCCTGCGCCGCCCATATATTCGACGGACTTTGTAAGATTTGTTCGAGCGTGCCTATTTGCTTGATTTGACGAGAGTGCGTCACGACGATTCTGTCCGCAATCGAAATTGCCTCGTCCTTGTCGCGTGTTGCGAAAATCACTATTTTGCCTTCTTTTGCAAAATCTTGGAGAGCCGGAGCAACCTCTTGCCAAAGCGTCTTTGCATCTTCTTTTTTAAGTCCTCTCGTAATATCGTCAACGAGCGCAACTTTGAAATCGCGCAAAAACAGCCTTGCTATCGCCAAACGCTTTTTGTCTATCGAATCGAGTTTTCTCGCCTTGAAATACAGCGAAGCGGTTATGCCGACTTTTTCCGCCGCCGCTTTGACTCTCTTGTCGATTTCGTCTTTGTTCGCTCCTCTTATTTTGAGAGGATAGGCAAGATTATAATAGCAGGAACGGTTTGCAAACAACGCCAGATCGTCGAAAATCATAATCACGTCGTCGGGCTTTTTGGCAAGCGGTTCACCGTCGAAAAGCACTTTGCCTTCCGAATCGGTCACACCTGCGACAACCTTCAAAAACGTGGTTTTGCCGCTCAACTCGTCACCGAGAAGAGCGACAATTTCTCCGTCGTTTATAGTCATATCCACGGGAGCGAAAACTCTCGCTCCATAAATATACTGTTTGCTTACGCCGTCTAATTTTATCATTTTCAGATGATGTATTTCGTCAATTTCTTAGGAGCGTTTGCAAGCTCTTCTTTCTTTTGTTCGTAACCCTTTCTGTCAAACATAGCATAGGTTGCGTTTTTGCCCTCTTCGACGCCCGGTTGATTGAATGTGTCGATGTTGAGCATCTTGCCGCAGTATGCGGTTTCGAGTTGGAAGAACATCAGAAGTTGACCGATTGTGTTTGCGTTGACTTCGTCGAGCATAATGGTGCGATTCATATGTTTGGATCGAGTGAGCGCATATTCGGTTGCTTCTCTTTCGGTGTTGATAAGCTCGCCCATCGTATGTCCGCAAAGGAAGTTTACATCCGCAAATTCCTCCGCGCCGTTTGCGATGACCACGTCGCCTCTGTATTTCTTCACGCCGATGAAAGTCACGACTTTGTCGAACGGACCTTCGGTGTAAAGTTGCACTTGCGAGTGTTGGTCGGTCACGCCGAGCGACTTGACGGGGGTTTGTCCCTTGTGCACCACGTTGCCGTCAAAGTCGACCGCTTTGCCGAGGCTTTCGCCCCAAAGTTGACAATACCAGTCCGCCATAAGTTTGAGACTGTCCGCATAAGGCATCATAACCGAAATGTTTTTGCCTTTTTGCTCCATTGCGATATATTGGAGCGTTGCCGCCATAAGAGCGGGGTTTTTGTAGGGATTTGAGGAGTTGCACGCTTTGTCCATCTCCGCCGCGCCTCTCAAAAGTCCGATAATATCGATGCCGAGCACCGCCGCCGGAAGAAGTCCCACGGGGCAAAGTTCGCTGAAACGTCCGCCAACTCCGTCGGGGATATAATAGGTCTTAAATCCTTCTTTCTTTGCAAGTTTTATGAGGTTGCCCTTGCTCTGGGAAGTGGTTGCGATGATGTGTTTTGCCCAATCGTCGCCGCATCTCTTTTTGAGAATGTCGGTGATGATAAGGTATTGGCTCATTGTTTCCGACGTTGCGCCGCTCTTGGTGATGACGTTGAACATGGTTTTTTCCACGTCAATGACGTCCAAAAGAGCAAGCATACGTTCGGGATCTACGTTGTCCTCAACGTAGAATTTTACGCCGCGTTTTTTTGCGTCGAGGTCGTTGTATCTGAAATGGCAAAGCGCGTTGAACACAGCCATAGGACCAAGTGCGCTGCCGCCGATGCCCAAAACCACGAAATTGTCGTAATGCGCTCTCACTTCCGCCGCCGTGTAGATGATATCTCTCACGATTTCTTCTTGATTGTACGGAAGTTCCGACCAACCCATCCAGCCGGTGCCGCGATTCTTTTCGAAATAAGCGTAGCTGTCGCCTGCCTTGTCAAGCACGGCTTCTATTTCTTTTTCGGTGATGCCTTGCTCGCCGATCGAGGATTCCATCATATTGTTGAAATCAAACTTGATTTGCATATCTTTTATGCCTCCAAAATGTTTTTAAGGTATTCAACCGATTCCTTGACTTCGTCAATCGAATCGTAATTTCCGGCGTATTGTTCGATGATGAGCGGTCCGTCGTAGCCGACGTCTTTGAGCCTTGCCACAAGCTCCTTAAAGGGAAACTCGCCTTTGCCGACCATCACTATTTTGCCGTCCTTGACGTCGCTCACATGCACGTTTGTGACGCTGCTTCCCATAACGTCCAGATACTCCCGCCAGTCATAGCCCGATTGCCTTGCTTGCTTTATGTCCAGAACGGTGCCTATATTCTGCGCATACGGTTTCATCTGCCTGAAAAACTCGGGTGAATCGAAAGTCGCCCAATGCACGTTTTCAAGGCAAAGTTTTATGCCGTATTCGCTTGCGATATCTCCGAGTTTGCTCATCCTGTCGCCCACGAATTTCGGGTCGATATACACGCTTTGTTTCAGCCTTGCCTGAGCGTGAAAAGTGTACGCCCTCGCGCCTATCGTTTTGCCCACGTCGAGCACCGAGCGGAATATGCTTTCGGCATCGGCGTACGTCCTTGGCACTTTGTTGAAAAGTTGCGGCTCGAACTGCGTGTTGAGCGAATGGACGGAATATACGTCAAAATCGCCCTTGCGTTGTTTTAGCAATTGCGCAAAGGCGGACGCATACTCATAAAAAGTGGTAAGGAACACCTCGCAGGTGTCCCCTCCACAGCGTTGAATGACCGAGAACGAGTCCTCGGTCAATACTTTTGAAAAAAACGTTGCTGTCGAAATGCCGACTTTCATTTATTCTTCTTCGCCCTCTACTTCTTCTTCGTAGACGTTGGGCGTGCCTTTTTTGTCTTTGCCCCAAATGTCTTTTTGCTTTCTCATCTGTCCGAGAAGTCTGGGAATAACCTCGTCGAGATTGTCGAACGGAGAGTCGCTCATTGCGCTTGCACGGTAGGAAATACCTTTGCTCGTAACGACCATATCCGTGGTGTAGTCGCCGTTTTCATAAGTGACGGTAAACTTCACTTCCGCATTTTCGTCATCGAAACGTCTGTCGAGCTTTGCGCACTTTTTCTCGGTGATTGCCTTGAGTGAATCACTTGGATTGTAGTTCTTGCCAAAAATTTCGATTCTCATAAAGTAACCTCCAAAGTTCTTTGTGCCTTTATTATAGCAAGTATAAAAATAGATTTCAATAGAAAACTTATTTTTAGGTTAGTTTTTAGGTGTTTGCCATTCAACTCTAGTTGCAATTTTCCCCCTTCCTCACGTGTTTGAACTTCGGCGTTTGCAAAGCAATCCGCCTCGTTCGCTTTGGCTGCAACACATTCACAGGATGTGTTGCTAAACGCTGCCCATACCGCCGTTCATCATAATCGGGTGTGGGTGTCCCACCCATATTGTCATTCTGAACGTAGTGAAGAATCCAGCGTAGCGAAATACGGCTTACGCCTAGATTCCTCAACGTTGCTCGGAATGACAATGGGAAGAATGCAACTTAATCGGGGCGGATGCCATGCCATTCTTCCAATCAAATTGCAATATCAAGCGTTGCTTTCAAACACCAGGTTGTTTCCGTCGAAGTCTATTTTCACTTTGTCGCCCGACGAGATTTCCGCTCTGATAAGTTTTTCACTGAGCTTGTCCTCGACAAGTCTTTGGAGCGTTCTTCTCAACGGTCTTGCGCCGTATTCGGCGTCGTAGCCTTCGCTTACGATATAATCCTTTGCGCTTTGCGTTATCGTCACCGATATATCCTTGCTTTCCAAGCGTTTTTCAAGAGACGCAAACATCAAATCGGCAATTTTGAGAAGACTTGCCTTGTCGAGTTTTTTGAACACGACGATTTCGTCTATACGATTGATGATTTCGGGTTTCATTGCGCCTTTGAGTGCTTGCACGTGGCTTTGACGCACTCTTTCGCTTTCGTTTTCAACCGCTTTTTCGCTTGCGAATCCCAACGTGCGTTGCGGCGCAGACGCTTCTTTTGCGCCGATGTTGGAAGTGAGAATCACCACCGTGTTTTTGAAACTTACAGTGCGGCCGTGACTGTCCGTGAGTATGCCGTCCTCCAAAATTTGCAACAAGATGTTGAAAATGTCGGGATGTCCTTTTTCGATTTCATCGAAAAGCACAACCGAATACGGCTTTCTGCGCACCTTTTCGGTGAGCTGTCCGCCCTCTTCGAAGCCTACCAGTCCCGGTGCGGAGCCTATGAGCCTCGACACGCTGTCCTTTTCCATATACTCGCTCATATCCACGCGGATAAGCAAATCTTCGTCGCCGAAAAGCGCACTAGCGAGTGCCTTTGCAAGTTCGGTTTTACCGACGCCCGTCGGGCCGAGGAAAATGAACGAACCTATGGGGCGTTTGGGGTCTTTCAACCCCGCTCTTGCTCTCTTCACCGCCTTTGCAACGGCAGAGCAAGCCTCGTCTTGTCCGATAACTTTGGATTGCAATGTTTTTTCGAGATTGACGAGTTTTTCGCTCTCGCCCTCTGTTATTCGCCTTACGGGGATGCCCGTCCAATTGCCCACGACTTCGGCAATTTCGTCCTCGCCTATGGACAAATCGGTGTTTTTACATTTCTCTTTCCACTCGATTTCGGCTTTTTCTTTTTGCTCGATATAATCGTCGCGGAGTGCCTTGTATTTTCCGCAAAGTTCGTAGTTTTCTCTGCGTTTTGCCTCGCTCAAATCGAGTTCGGCTTGCTTGATTTTGTTTTCCAAATCGCGAATTTCGCCGGGAGTGGTAAAGGAAAAAATCTTCTTTCTCGACGCCGCCTCGTCGATAAGGTCTATCGCCTTGTCTGGAAGGAATCTGTCCGCAACGTATCTGTCCGACAAAATCGCCGCCGAAGATATCGCTTCGTCTGTTATCGTAACGCCGTGATGCGCCTCGTATTTCGGCTTCAATCCCTGCAAAATTTCAATGGTGTCGCTCACGCTGGGCTCTTCCACCAAAACAGGCTGAAATCGGCGTTCTAACGCACTGTCTTGCTCAAATTGTTTGCGATATTCTTCAAGCGTGGTCGCGCCTATCGTCTGCAATTCGCCCCTTGCGAGCATGGGCTTCAATATGTTTGCTATGTCCAGACCGCCCTCGCTCGAACCCGCCTTGAGTATGGTGTGAATTTCGTCTATGAAAAGAAGCACGTTGCCCCTTTGCTTTATGCCGTTGAGAGTGGCTTTGAGTCTTTCTTCGAAGTCGCCTCTGTATCGCGTGCCGGCAACGAGCGAGGTAAGGTCGAGCGAAAACACGATTTTGCCCCTCAACGCGTCGGGAACGTCGCCTGCCGCTATTCGTTGAGCAAGTCCGTCTATAACCGCGCTTTTGCCCACGCCCGGCTCGCCTATGAGCACGGGATTGTTTTTCGTCCTGCGACAAAGCACCTGAATGACTCTTTCGGTTTCCTTGCCCCTTCCGATGACGGGATCGAGCTTGCCGTCGCGCGCTTTTTGCGTCAAATCCGTGCCGAATTTAGACAAGTCGAAATCGTCTTCGTTTTTGCGTGAATTTTCGTAATAATTATCGTTATTTTTTGCGATTTTTTCGCTGTTTTCAAACGCTGCGCCGCCGTTTTTGTGCGTATTTTGTTCGCTTTCGCCGAAGAAATCGGACACGTAACCGCTCAAAACGTCCCTTATGCTTTCCTCATTTCCGTTTGCAAGGCACATTGTCGCTCTGCCGCCGCCGCTTGAAACTATCGCATTGTACGTCAGGCGTTGCAAATATTCGGGATCAACGCCCTTTGCGCGCAAAACGTTGCTTGCAACCGAGGACGTTTCGTCCAAAATCGTATATAAAATATGCTCCGTGCCCACCACTTGCGAACCAAGGCGCGCCGCGACCTCTTTTGCGTTTTGCACCGCCCTGGATGCTCTTGCGGACATCTCCACCACGGGACGAGTGGGCATTGGCGAAAACACGGGTATCACGTCTTCTTCGTACACTCCGCAACCGTTCAAAAGTCTTTGCGCCGCCGAGCCGTCCACGTCCAAAAGACCGAACAAAATGTGTTCGGTGCAAACAAGTCCGCCCGTGCGTACGGCAAGTTCGTTGGCTCTTTGAAGCACGAGTCGAGCATTGTCCGAATACGTTATCATTCTTCCTCCGTCAAAAGTTTGCGAACGATGCGAGCGCGCGCTTTGTCACGCTCCTCTTCGCTGCTTCCGTTTGTGATAATCTGCAAGGACGAGGCGGAACACGCCCATATCATTTCGTCCGTTATCGCAGTTGATTTTATAGGCAAAATGCCCAATATTACGCCGATTTTTACGTCGACGAGCAATTTCATAAGTTCTTGCGCGGTGAGTGCATACGCACCTTTCAGCACGGCGTAACTGCGCGATATGCCGTCCAAAAGCTCGGTTTGCTTTTCTTTGACGAGTTTTTCGAGCGCAACCCTTTCGCAATAGCACATACGCGCCACGGCTTGCTCGACGTGAGATATAATTTCACCCTCGCTCACTCCCAGCGTGCGAGAGTTGGAAATCTGGTACATATCGTATGCGGCGTCGCTTCCTTCGCCATACACTCCGCGTATCGTCAAGCCGAATTCGCTCTTGAACGTTTTGAGCGTGTCCTCGATTGCTCCCGCCCTCTTCAATGCCGGCAAAAACAGCATACACGACGCTCTCATTCCCGTGCCGAGATTGGTTGGACACGCCGTCAAAAACCCGAGTTGAGCGTCGTAGGCAATCGGCAAAGCATGCAACAACCTTTCGTCGTATGCGCGCAATCTTTCGTACGCGCCTTTGAGGTTGAATCCCTCCTCCACGCACTGCTCTCTTATATGGTCCTCTTCGTTGAGCATAACCGAGATGCCGAATTTCTTGTCGCCCTCGACTATAACCGCTCCGTTTTGAGTGTTGTTGGCAAGCGCAAGCGAGATGAGATGCCTTTCAATAAGAGCTTTTTTCCGTTCTTTGTCAAGTTTGTTCATAGGCAACAATCTTGCCTCGAACACGCCCTGCGCCGCAGAATACGCGCCGTTTATGAGATTGACGACTCTTTCGTCCGTAACCTTCAAATTGCGAGGAAATTCAAGCCCCACGACGTTGCGCGCAAGCCTTATTCTCGACGATACGACGTTGTTTTTGACAAGCTCGTTTACCGTGCAATCCTTTGCGGATTTGAGAGTGTTCAAACCGCTTTGTTGCAACCTCAATCCGTTTTCGCTTTCAAGTTCGCAAACGCTGTGAACGACGTTTTGCGGCGGACGAGCTTGCAAAAGTTCGGCGTTTGCGCCTTGCGATTTGCTTGCCGCGCCGAGTGCGATTTTTCGCATTTGAGAATAACAATTCGCACAACCGAAAAGGAAATTCTTTTCAAAATCCTCAATCGTATATCCGCAATATTTGCACTCTTTGGTGCGTCTTGAAAGCCTATAATCCGCCTCTTCGTGCGGACTTTTGCCGCATTTCAAAGCGTTTTCGTAGCAACTTTGACAATACGCGTATTCGACGGGGTTGTTGTCAACAACCACGCTTTCGAAAAGAGTCGCTTCTCTTACGCCGCATATGTCGCAAATTCTTCCGTTCACCGTTTTATAATTCTTTTGTTATATTTCTCAAATACTCTTTGAATTCGCAGTCGAGATCCTTGTCTCGCAGAGCGTACTCGACGGTTGCTTCGAGATAACCTTCTTTGTTGCCGATGTCATAGCGGCGCGCACAAAACTCGTATGCGCATACGTCTTTTTCTTTGGCAAGAATGCTTATCGAATCCGTCAAATATGCCTCGCCGCGAGTGTACGGCGTGCGCTCGATTGCGTCGAATATCGAAGGGGCAAGCACAAATCTTCCGAGAGATACCAATGCGCTGGGAAGTTCGCTTTGCGGTTTTTCGATTATGCCGTCGATAAGCGTGGTTTTGTCGTCTATTGCCGACTTCGTTATCATCACGCCGCAACGTCTTGCAACCTCTTCGCTCGTGCGCTGACACCCCACTATAGACGCGCCGTTCGTGGCGTAATATGCGTCGATAAGTTGCTTGGTAACGGGCTTTTCACCCTCTTTTACGTACATCACGTCGTCGCCGAAAAGCACGGCGAACGGCTCGCCGTTCACAAAGTCTTTGCAAAGTTTTATTGCGTTTGCGTTGCCGTCCATCGTCTTTTGCGTGACAAAAGACACCTTTGCCCCGATTTCTGCGTTGGCAAGCTCGTACGCTTCCTTTTCGCCTTGCGACAAAAGATGCTCGTTGAGCCGAACGTTAGGCTCGAAAAGGCGTTTTATACTTTCTTTTTGCGGAGATATGACGATCATGATCTCCTCTATGCCGCTCTTCACCGCCTCGTCGACGATGTAGCACAGCGCAGGCGTATCCACGATGGGCAACAATTCTTTGGGCAAAACCTTGGTGACGGGCAGGAATCTCGTTCCGAACCCCGCACAAGGTATTATTGCTTTTCTGACTTGCATAAGCACCCCCTCTTTTCAAGCGTCGAATTTGTCCTAAGCCGTCAAATTCCGACGACGGATTTTTCTATGCGACGTTTTCGCCGCATAATCGTTTGTACAATATATTCGTAAGTCGCAACGCGATATTCTCGTTGCGACTTCGATTGCGATTTTCAAAAAGTCATTTCTATGAAATGAAAATCACTTTTCATAGCCGTGCGGATGCGTCAAGTGCCACTTCCATGCGGACGAAACGATGCTTTCGAGGCTGTCGTATCGAGGCTTCCAGCCAAGCTCTCTCTTTATCTTTTCGCTGGATGCGACAAGGGTTGCCGGATCGCCGGGACGACGGCCTTCGATTGTCCTTTCGATATGGCGTCCCGTCACTTTTTCGGTCACGTCGATAACCTCTTTGACGCTGAATCCGTTGCCGTTGCCGAGGTTGTAGTAGGTGGATTTTCCGCCGTGTTTGAGATAGTCGAGAGCACGGATATGAGCGTCGGCAAGGTCGGTGATGTGAATATAGTCCCTCACGCAAGTGCCGTCGGGTGTGGGATAATCGTCGCCGAAAATGCCGATGTGATCTCTCGTGCCGTTTGCCACTTGCAAAATGATGGGGATAAGGTGGGATTCGGGCTTGTGCGCCTCGCCGATTTCACCGCTCTTGTGTGCGCCCGCCGCATTGAAGTAGCGCAAAGCAACGTATTTGAGTCCGTACGCCTTGTCGTAATCTTGCATAAACTGCTCCATCATGAGCTTGGTTTGACCGTACACGCTGGTGGGATGCTGCGGACTTTCCTCGGTGATAAGACCGTCGCCGCAATCTCCGTAAGTCGCCGCCGAGGACGAGAACACGAGATACTTGACGTTTTCTGCAATCATAGCGTCCAAAAGCGCAAGCGTGCCGGCAACGTTGTTGTGATAATACTTCGCAGGATTGACCATACTTTCTCCGACAAGAGAGTACGCCGCAAAGTGAATGACGGAATCTACGCCGTATTTTCTGAACGTTTCGCGCAAAAGCTCGACATCAAAGATGTCGCCTTTGACAAACGGCACGTCCGACGGCACGGATTCGATATGTCCCGTGACAAGATTGTCGTAAACTACGACGTCCATGTTTCTTTCTTTGAGTTCTCTCACGCAATGGGAGCCGATGTAGCCTGCTCCGCCCGTAACCAAAATCATATATCACTCCTCGCACGTCCTCGCACGTCGGGCGCGCTGAATTTTATTCTATGAAATATTATAAACTAGAACCGCTTGTTTTGCAAGGTAAAATTGTGTATAATCAAATTGTGGGAAAAACAATTTTGCATTGCGACCTAAACAACTTCTACGCATCGGTGGAACAAAAGCTGCATCCCGAATACGACGGGATGCCTCTTGCCGTGTGCGGAAATCCCGAAGCAAGACACGGCATAGTGCTTGCAAAAAATCAACTCGCAAAAAAAGCGGGCGTTCAAACGGGCGAAACGTTGTGGTCGGCAAGGCAAAAATGCCCGGATATAATTTTTGTTCCTCCGCATTTCGACGAATACGTCAAACATTCAAAGCAAGTGTTTGAAATCTACACTCGATTCACCGACCGCGTGGAGAGTTTCGGCATAGACGAGTGTTGGCTCGACGTGACGGGCAGCGAAAAACTTTTCGGCGACGGCGTGACCATCGCAAACAAATTGCGCGAGCTCGTCAAAGAAAAAACGGGACTGACCATATCCGTGGGCGTGTCTTTCACCAAAACGCTCGCAAAACTCGGCAGCGACCTCAAAAAGCCCGACGCTACGACCGTGCTTGACAAAGAGCATTATATGGACGTCATCGGCGATATGTCGCCCTCCGAGATGATTATGATAGGCAAACAGACGTCCGAAAAGCTGACAAAGCTCAACATCCGCACCATACGGCAACTGGCGAATGCCGACCGTGACGCTTTGCGTCACATTTTCGGAGTGGTTGCCGACAATATGATAAACGCCGCGCAAGGCGTCGAAACGGAAGAGGTCAAGCACTACTACGATATTCGCATCCCCAAAAGCGTGTCGAACGGCACGACCACTCCGCGCGATATAAAAAATCTCGACGAAGCCAAAATAGTAATTTACGCTCTTGCGGATATGGTTGCGTTGAGATTGAGAAGCTACAACCTCGTTGCAAACGGCATCGGACTTTCAATCAAAAATCCAGCTTTACAATGGACGTCAAAACAAATTCAGCTTTCACCGGCAAGCGCAAATTCGGGCGCAATCGCAAAATCCGCGATAAGTCTGATTGAAAAAATACACAATTTCAACGATCCCCTTCGCGCAATCACCGTGTCTGCAATCAGGCTGGAAAACAAAGACGGCGTGCAAATCAGCCTTTTCGACGAGCCGAACGACAAAGCCGACAAACTTGAAAAAACAATCGACGATATACGCGCAAAGTACGGCTACCGCTCGGTGCAGCGCGGTATCTTGCTTGAAAACGATCTCACGGGCAACTTGCACGAGGACGACGATTTCAGACCTTTTCATCAAAGCAAAACAACCTGAAACCCAACTCGAACACAATTTGCATAATTTCCATAAAACCACAAGGCACGAACACGATTTACAACACATATCGTGTTTTGTTTTGCTAAAAATCAACGTTTTTAGCCTCATATCACCATTTTTCGGACGTACAATTTTATATCAATACACTTATCGTGTTGTATAATTACATAACACATTTCGTGTTTTTAGGCATTTTTGTCGAAAAAAGGAGCAAGTGTTCGTTTCCGTTTTACAATCGCGTCAAATTACCTTATAATTGATATCAAGTGATAATTGGGATTGTAAGAAGACACTGGCACAAGCCTATGGAGCATCCGCTCCTCACGCACGTACAGGCGTGCAAAAACAATATTTATGACACCGGTTCAAATCGCAACGGCAGTTTTATCTCTCATTGCAGGCATTGGTATATTCCTTATCGCTTGCACGATGATGAGCTCGAATCTGGAATCCGTAAGCTCCAACAAACTCAAACAACTTTTTGCGCGTACATCAAAGAGTAAGCTCGTCGGCGTCGGCATAGGTACGGTTGCAACGGCGGCGATACAGTCGTCGGGCGCAACGACCGTTATGGTCATAGGTTTCGTCAACGCCGGCATTATGTCGCTGATGCAAGCGGCAACCGTCATTTACGGCGCAAACATCGGTACGACGATTACCGGTCAAATCACCGCCCTCGGCATGTTTGAAAACTCCATCTCAACGGGGGTGGTATTTGCCACTTTTGCAGGCATCGGCGCATTTACGATGGCTTTTGCAAAGAAAGATCTTGTCAAAAAAATCGGCGGTATCCTTGCAGGCTTCGGTATGCTGTTCGTCGGTCTTGACATGATGAGTGCGTCAATGGATACGTTCGCATCCCTCGACACCGTCAAAAACTTTCTTGCATCCATAAGCAATCCGCTTCTTCTCGTCCTCATCGGCACGGTTTTGACCGCAATCATTCAAAGCTCGTCCGTCATGACGTCAATCGCCATCACGATGGTCTTTACGGGGCTTATTAACCTCGATCAAGGCATTTATCTCACTATGGGCTCGAACATCGGTTCGTGTGTTGTTGCAATCATCGCAGGTTTGACTTCCAGCACAAACGCAAAACGCACCGCTCTTCTTCACCTTCTTTTCAACGTTTCGGGCGTTGTGATTTTTATGCTCGTAGCAATGATGATGCGCGAAATCTCAAAGGCGGTAAACCCCACAAAGATTATAACTTTCGGCTACCTTTTCGGAAAAATGTTCCCCGGCGTTCCGCAAACTCAACTTGCAATGTTCCACACGATATTCAACGTCATTACGGTTATCATAATGTTACCGCTCACCAATTTGTCGGTTAAGCTTGTATGTAAAATCATTCCCGACAAAAAGAAGAAAGACGAACAACCAGCAGAACATTTTTACTACATCGACGAGCATATGCTCTCAACTCCGCCTATCGCAGTGCAACAAACCAAAAACGAAATCGTCAATATGGCGGAAATCGCATTGCACAACTACGACCTCGCTTGCGACGTGATTTGCACTCTCGACTATTCTAAAATCGAAAAATTCCGTCAGAACGAAAACGAGCTGAACTTCCTCAACAAAGAAATCGCAAGATTCGTCGTCAAACTTTCAAAGCTCGAAATGAACGACGCCGACCACAACTATCTTGCAACCACGTTCCACACGATCACCGATCTCGAACGCGTCGGCGACTATGCGGAAAACATCATCGAATACGCCGACAAACTCAAAGAATCCGACCAAAAGTTTTCGGACGTCGCAATCTCGGAAGTGCGCAACTTGCAAAGTCGCATAAACGATTTGTTTCAAAAGGTCATGAAAGCATACGTAAACAGCGACGCGGCTTCGCTTGACGAGGCAAACGTAATCGAAGACGAAATCGACGACATCACCGAAGCAATGGGCGCAAACCATATAGAAAGATTGCGCGCGGGCGATTGTACTCCCGACGTCGGAGCACAGTATCTCTCGCTTGCGTCCAACTCCGAGCGTGTTGCGGACCACTTCATAAACGTCGGCAAATCCATAAACGGCACAACCAAGAAAAAGGACTAATTTATGAAACTTGCAATCGCAACCAACAATCAGCATAAACTCACCGAAATCAAAGTTATCCTCGGCAACTCGTTCGAGGAGCTTTTGTCGTTGAAAGACCTCGGCATCGACGTTGACGTCGAAGAAACGGGCACTACGCTCGAAGAAAACTCTCTTCTTAAAGCACGCACGATTTGCGAGCTTTGCAACATGCCCACGCTTGCAGACGATACAGGGCTTATGGTTGACTCGCTTGACGGTGCGCCCGGCGTTTATTCCGCGCGTTACGCAGGCGAAGCTCACAACGATAAAGCCAACCGACAACTGCTTCTAAAAAACCTCGAAGGCGTGCAAAATCGTCGCGCCCATTTTGCGACGGTTATAACAATTTGTTATCCAAACGGAGACTTTATCACCGCAAAAGGACGTGTCGAAGGCTCGATTTTGCGCGAAGAACGGGGTACGGAAGGCTTCGGATACGACTCTTTGTTTTTCAGCGACGAGCTTCAAAAAACCTTTGCAGAAGCGTCCGCAGACGAAAAGAATTCAGTAAGCCACCGAGGCAGAGCTTTGCATGCAATGCTTGAAAAACTCAACTCCGAAAACTAACGTTATGAACACTATCGTAGCATTTTCGGACAGCCATAATTACCCTCTTCCGGATCGTCTTGTCGAAGTCGCAAACGAAAGTAAATTCGTGTTCTTTTTGGGCGACGGCATAAGTGCGCTCGGCGACCTTTTGTGCCATAAAGGCTTTCACGGAGTAAAAGGAAATTGCGACAATTTCGCTTTTCAGGACGAGGAAGTCATCGAAATCGACAAGGTGAAAATTCTTATCACGCACGGTGACAAATACCACGTCAAACGCGGGCTTTTGGAGCTGTATTTGCGCGCAACGGAACTCGGTTGCAGCCTCGTTTTCTACGGACATACGCACTTTGCGCAAATCGACGAACGCGACGGAGTTACCCTCGTATGTCCCGGAGCAGTCTGCTCTTCGACATACGGCACGCCCTCATACGCCTACGCAGTCGTGCACGACGGAAAATTTACCGTCAAAATCGTAAATCTAGCCCAAATTTGTTGACATCAAACCTTTGATGTGATAATATTGTCAAGCATTGAATCGTAGATTGCTCTTTCACAGCGTAATTTGAGTCCGTGCGGGTGTAGTTCAATGGTTAGAATGTCAGCCTTCCAAGCTGATTGCGTGGGTCCGATTCCCATCACCCGCTCCACAACTCAAAGAGCGTTTAAAAAGCGTCTTGACGATGCAATGAGCCTGTAGCTCAGCAGGATAGAGCAACGGCCTTCTAAGCCGTGTGTCGGGAGTTCGAATCTCTTCAGGCTCGCCATTATGGTGGATATAGCGCAGTTGGTTAGCGTGCCAGGTTGTGGCCCTGGAGGTCGTGGGTTCGAATCCCACTATTCACCCCACTTTGATACAAAACTCCGAACGGAGTTGTATGAGTTCGAATTCATCAAAAAATCGTATGGATTCGAACGGGCAGAAAATCAAACAATCCGGTGAATTGTTTGGCTGCCCCGGCGTGATAGTGCAGACCTTCGCAAAGTCGTACGGAATCGCATAAAAATGTGCGCCTGTGTAGCGCGAGTCGCTCGGCACAGGTCAAACGGCGCGAATCCCACTATTCACCCCACTTTTGTTACGTCACTCTGAAAAGAGTCGATATAGTTTGATTCCGAAGATTACTTCATCGGATTCGAACGGGCAAATGTAAAAAAGTTTTACATTTGCCGAAAAAGTGCAGTATATTTGTTGCAAAAACTTTGTTTTGGTGATAATATAGACTGCGTTGTAGGGGTATCGCCAAGCGGTAAGGCACCAGATTTTGATTCTGGCATTCGTTGGTTCAAATCCAGCTACCCCTGCCAATGACTCACTAGCTCAGCCGGTAGAGCACCGCACTTTTAATGCGATGGTCCGGAGTTCGAATCTCCGGTGGGTCACCACACTTTTAGACTATATACTATGTATATAGTCTAATTTTTTTATTCTCGAATGGTCTTTTTTTCTTGATTATAAGTATCGTTTACCCCCTTGTTAAATTTTGCGATTTCTTCTTTCTCGAAGTCTTCATTTACGTGCGTATACACGTTTTGCGTCATATCCGCAGACGAGTGCCCTGCCCACTTTTGTGCAACCGCACTTGAAACCTTATTTTCCGCACATCTCGTTATAAACGTATGGCGAAGTGAATGTAACGTAAATCCTTGTCCATACAATCCGCTTGCTTTCAATGCGTTTTGAAAATGTTCTCTTAGTGCGTGTTCTTTTATCGGAAACAATCTTTCGTGCTTTGACAAATCCATATCTTTCAAATATGGATAGAGATTATCCAGAATCGGCACGTTGCGAATACCCGAATCAGTTTTCGGCGGAACGATTTTGCCGTTTTGAAATTGCTTGTTAATGCTTATATATCGTTCTTCAAGGTGTATATCGTCCGTAGTAAGCCCCAACAACTCGCCACGTCTTAAACCGCAATACAATGCAACAAGCAGCGCAACACCACGATAGTTTGATTGACAAGCTTGCACAAATCTTTCTTCTTGCTCACGTGTAAACGCTTGACCTTTCTTTTTCTTATGCTTCTTATACTCGATTGCGTCCATAACATTAAAATCGATATATCGGCATTTCACAGCTTTAATCAACATTTCATTTAACAAAGCGCAACAATCGTCTTTAACACTCGGCTTGTCTATGCTATTAAATTTTTGTTGGCATTCCAAAACGTCAAGATTTGCAATCAGCATAGGACGGCTTATCCAAAACGTATATGAAGATAAGGTAAACGGTAAAATGCCTGAAAAAACCTGCTTTGGGTTTATAGACAAATATTCGGCAGAAAGGGAAACATTGTTAGGCGAAATCGAAACTCTCGAAGAAAACCTAAAAGCGACTGAAAGCACAAAACAAACTGCAGATGATTTTATTAAGGCAATAAAAAAGTATCTTAACGCTCCTGCGCTTACCCGTGAAATGTGCTATGAACTGATAGACCGAGTAATCGTCGGCGGTTTACCGAAAATAACTGGCAAAGAACGCACGATAGAAATCGTTTACAAAGTTGACATTATGTCCGTTTTACGTCATAAACTCAAATAATAACAAAAAGGCGTATGTTTCAATGTGATTCATACGCTATTGCTTTGATTTATAATAGTGTCCATAAAGAGAATTAGCAGCAATATACGCTAGATATTCTAGCAACAGCCAAACGGAGCAATCCATTGAAGGTCAACTCGACGTGTGCAACAAATACGCCAAAGACAATGATTTGCAAGTGGTTGCCACCTACATAGACAGAGCCATGACAGGCACAAACGATAACCGTCCGGATTTCCAAAAGATGTTGAAAGACAGCGAAAAATCAAGTTGGGATGCAGTGCTCGTGTATGCCTTGGACAGATTCGGGCGCAACGCCGTTGAAGTTGCAGTCAACAAACAAAAACTCAAAAAGACGGGTAAAATTCTCGTATCCGCAACACAGCGAACGTCGGACAATTTGGACGGCACAAAGAACTTGGACGGCATTATCCTTGAAAACGTTTACATAGGCATCGCCGAATACTATTCTGCCGAGTTATCTCAGAAAGTGCTTCGAGGTCTAAACGAAAACCGCAAGAAAGGATTGTTTTGCGGAGGAAGCATCCCATACGGATATACGGTGATCGACAAGAAACTGACGATTGTCGAAGATAAAGCAAAAATTGTGAGATTTATATTCGAACAATATGCAATGGGATTGATTGTCCCTGAAATCATTACGAAATTGAACAATCTAGGTCTAATGCACGACGGCAAACCGTTTACGCAAAACTGCATTTACGGCATATTGAAAAACAAACGCTATTCAGGAATATGCGAAATACACGGAGTTGTTTACGACAATATATATCCGAGAATTATATCGAAAGAAATCATTGACAATGTTCAAATTCGTCTTGCTCGCAACAAAGCGGGGAGAGGAAATAAAACGGCTCCGTATTTGTTGCGATTCAAACTGTTTTGCGGCAACTGTGGATGCCCTATGGCAGGCGAAAGTGGAACAAATGCAAAAGGCAAACGGGAGTTCTACTATAAGTGCTATGGCAAAAAGAAACTTCATAACGGTTGCCAAAAACAACAAATACGGAAAGACCGTTTGGAAGAAATCGTGCTAAATAGCATTATAGATGCGATAAAGGATTCCAAAACTCTAAATACAATGGTTGACAGGTTGTTTGAATTGCAATCAAAGCAGATTGGATCTAGCCCCGTTTTAGCATCACTAATTGCAGAAAAATCTAAAACGGATAAAGCGTTGGGCAGTCTCGTGACCGCAGTTGAAAACGGACTGATGTCGAATACGACCAACAAGCGATTGCGTGAGCTTGAACAGTTGCAACAGAAATTGGAAGAAAAGATAGCGATAGAAAAAAGCAAACAACAAATAACCTTCTCAAAAGAAGAGTTGAAAGCGTTTTATATAGACAATTTGAAAAACGATCCGCAAATACTAATAGACAACGTAGTTCACAAAGTAATCTTATACGACGATAGTGTAACGATATTCTTTAATAGCCCGATAAGCACTGGCCTTGACGAAAGTCAGGGCTTTTTATTTTACGAGAAAAAACATCATATAGACTCAAAGAAGTATAGATACGCAAAAACCGAGAGAATTCCGATCATTGTAAAAGCAATGATATAGATATTATGCGATTACCATTTTTATGTTTATCAAATAACAATCACATTTCCGATATAAAAAGAAAAAGTCCCTTGTAGGACTTTCTCTCTTTTCTAAAAAGTTTATGTTCTTTTTAGTTTGGTTCTGGTGGACTGATTGTCTTCATAGACGCACAAAAAACAAGTCAAAAGAAATAGTAAAATGAACATAAAAAGCCTGCTATTTAGTGGGCTTTTTATATGCTTTAATCAGGATCTACTAAAACCAAACAATTGATTTTTTTGCTCAATGGAGTGCACGCATCAATGGCGATTATTCCGTCTCCGTAAAATGGAAAATGGTCCGCATCTTCATCGTATTGACTGCCTTTATGTTCGAGAACAAAATGCCCGTAAGAACAATTCCAATTGCCACCCACGATTGTCTTGCCTTGCTCTTTTATGCCAGCGTTCCAAGCTTCCATTCCGTTTGTCCATCTTGCAAAATACCAATCTTCGGGACTGGCATTTCTCCAATCATCGATCGCTTCATATCTATCACAATAACGGTTCTCTCTAAATTTATTGCAAGGAATCCATCCGTGAACGAATATGTATTTATTCGTTTCGTAGTAATTAATCATTGCCGAAATAATCTTTTGGATGAATGGTGTATTAGAAAGCTTTTCTTTAACTTCATCCTTGTTGTCGTCAAGTATGTAATGAGAGTCGGTTAATTGAAGAATAGAATCGACAGTTTTATTTGAACGGTGATGAGAAAGCAAATATGACCTTTTATCACAGCCATAAAGCAAATCCATCATCAAGTCCTCATGATTGCCACGAATCAAAACGATTTCGTTTTTATCCATCAAATCAAGTATAAACTGATGCACCTCTTTTGCCTCTTAACCACGGTCTAAGACCTCCCCACAAACAATAAGCTTGTGCGGAATGGTATCAGAAAAGAACGCTATATGCATAACAAAAATGAAATTGTTTTTTTAACTATATTGCTTTATAATATAGACAATCTATTAAAGCACATATAATTATGGAGATAAAAAATGAAACGTTTTTTTATGATACTAACTGCAGCGCCTTCCGTTGTGTGTTTAATTTTACTTGGAGTCTTTAGGTTTCGACTAGAAAGTCAAGCGGAATGGATAGCTCTTATTACAGGATGGATAAGTTCAACGGCAACCATTATTCTTGGTGTTGTCGTGTTTTATCAAACAGAAAATCATAAAATAAGACAAGAAGAAGATAATAAGTTTTATCAAGAGCAAGCTGACAAAAATCGCAAACAAGACCTAATGTTGCGAGCCAATCCAAATGCAACATTTACACAAATCGTTGATATTACGTATGCTCAATGTCCAATGACAATATCAAAAAATCAATCATACAATAGACTCTCAAATATTGATTTCGAGAATATACACCATTTCCCAGAACACTTGTATATGAATCTTCGATTTGATGTTCCACAAAACAACGTGTTGGAGCGAGTGTATATTGAAAAAGTGGATATTAAATGTTACAAAGGGGAGTTCTCGGGTGGCAATTTTGAAGAAGTAGCATCTTATTACCTTAAAAACTATTCTCCGAATGAAAATATCCCAAACATTAAAGTGAACAAGCAAGGCTGTGTCGATACCGTGCTAAGTTTATTGTTTGATTTAAATAATAAAGATGACACTAAACAGGAAGAAATCAAAGCCTTGTTAGACAATAAAGAGTTAAAATGGATGATGACGGTTTATTACACATTATCTAATTCGTTTAAGATACAAATAAAATACATCACACATTTATATTTTACTTTGGCAAATTGTATGGTAGATGACTATGGCGATTTCTCATATAAAATATTGGCCCCAACAAGTACAACTGTTCAATCAAGCAGTATAAGAATAGATAGATAGAATCGTTATGTCTTTAGAAAAGCCATTTTTGATAAATGATGGCTTATTAGTTTTCAACACATTTTTATTTGCCCTTCGTGGTGGTTATCGTCGCATAAGTCAGCGAATATATCAACGGCACGGAAAAATAGTGGCAGATATTGTAAGAGCCATTTTATAGAGCCAGACTCATAGCAGTTTGGCTCTTTTTTATTTTTACACTATTTTTCGCTCAAACTGATTTGGCCGTTGACATATTCCATTGCAACAGTATTCGCATTTGAAACGTTTCGACTTACGAACAGTATCCGCAAATCGAATATCTCACCAAACTCGGATTACATAATCTCGCGATGTCAAAACAAATATTGAAATTGTGCGGTAAAGATAAGCGTTTTAGAAAATGGCTTGCGCAAAACAGAAACACGTTAAACAAGTCTTCTCTGTATATCCCCGTTGTTTTGCAGGCATACAAAAAGAATCGCAACGTACTTGAGTTGCAGGCATATTACAAAGCAAAACTCTCTATGGACAAAGACCAGACCTTGGCTCATTTGAGAGATGCATTCAAGCGCGAGCGAGAAAAATTATATCACTACTTGTCCAAACAAAACACCAATACGCACAGCTATCTTGACTATTGGAACGCATGCAATTATTTAGGACTGAATATGACCGACGAGAAAAATCGTTACCCGCACGATTTCAAGCGTTGGCACGATATACGCATTGACGAATACCACACGATGCTTGCACGAGACGATGAACAGAAGCGTAAAGACTTCTATGAGAAGTTTGCAGCGGTTGCCGAGAAGTATTTGGGCTTACAATATGACAGAAAGTCCGACTATGTTGCAATCATTGCCCTATCTCCAAGCGACCTTGTGAGAGAAGGTCAAATCCTTGAACATTGCGTAGGGCGTATGAACTATGACCAAAAGTTTGTACGAGAAGAATCTCTCATTTTCTTTATCCGAACGAAAGAAGCTCCGAATACACCGCTTGTAACGGTGGAATACTCGCCATCTCGTAAAAAAATACTTCAATGTTACGGAAAGAACGACAGCACTCCAAACGACAACATCCTTGAGTTTGTAAACAAAAAGTGGTTGCCGTTTGCAAATAGACAACTCAAAAAACTTGCTGCATAAAGGAGAAAATACTATGGCAAATTATTACAGAATCACCGCATACGAACCAAATCACGGCTTTTCCATTATTATGGATACCTACGGGATGTTTGAAAAAGTATGGCAATTTTCCGCCGATCTAATCAAGCGCGGATTAAAAATACTCGAAGTGTCGAGCGACGAACAGTTTATTGATATAAATATCGACAAACTGACCGAAGAAAAACCCGATAAGTTTATCTTACGCGCTCATGCGGACGGTAAACCCGAATATCTTCAACAAAACGTTGGTGGTGTAACCTATAAAGCCGTCAAAGTCGGCGATAAAATCTATATCCCTAACAACTAAAACAGCAAGCAACTTCAAAGCAAACAAAAACAAAGCCGTCATTTATTTATGACGGCTTTGTCTGAGCATAACAATGAGCTTATTTGGTTTTTCGTACGATATAGTCCGCAAAGCGTTCTTCAAACTCTTCTATCGTTCCTTCTACAATCAAATCTTTTTGGCACACAAAAACAAGTGACTTGTGTGGGAAATAGAATAATATTTGATAGAAATCGCCATAGTCTTTTATACTTTTAATATCTTCTGTAGAGCGAACATGTCTAAAATCTTTTCCCTCACAAACGATATCATCTCCATCTATCGCTATAAGCAAAGGACAAACTGTATCCCATTTTTTTCGAGATAAGGGGATTGAACCGCATATTATGACTATCGGCAACATAATATATGCTATTGCGAAAATATAATCATAATAAATCGTAACCAGTGTGATAGGAATCGCAAAAATACAGGACGTAATAATTGTAGCAACAGTACCAGCATGGGCCTGCGCTTTAACAATGAACTTTTTTGTCTTTTCCGCCATTTCCCCACTATATTTTATCATGCGCGCCTCCTTTAGTTGAGAATATCCCGTCATTTTCGATATCCAGGATGAACAGGTCCTTCCCCCGGTTTGGGAGTAGGGTCACTCGGCGTTCCGATTTCAAACCCGTTCATAGTGACTCCCATCAATGGCGCGACCACAAAGGCGTTAAAATTAAACGCAAGCGCGCCAACTGCAAAAGCCTTAACAATCGACATGCCAAAGATCGATGTCGCACCGAATGCCCCTGCAAATACTGCACCTGTTGCAACAATTGCGCCACCGGCAGCCAATCCAAACGAAGCACCAATAAACACCCCTTTTATGGTATCAATTATGACTTCTTTGCGAGACTTCCCTGCATCTTTTGCATCCTTGTTTGCTTTTAGTCCGCCAAGCGTTGCTCCGGCAACGGTGCAGCCAATAAGGATTATCGCAATAAGCCATGCAAAACATCCGCTTTCGTCTTGTTTGTTTATAGGATCGTTTTGACAGTATGCAAAAAGGTTTGTGCTTTTCAGATCATCTGTTTTGATGAAATAGAAATCATCTCCACAAAGCCATCTGCACCAGTCAGGAACGTAATAACGGGTGCGGCAATAGTACATGCCAGTATCGCTGTCAAAATGATAGCCCTTGTAGCGGAACGGATTGTATTCGCCTATCGTCGTTGCCAAGGTGCCGGTTGTGCTTTCGGGTTTGCCCCATGCATTGTATGCATATTGTACAACGAGGTTGCCGTTTTTGTCAATAATGCCGAGAATATTCTCAAGCGTGTCTCTTACATAGAAGTACATCGCAGTTTTGTCCAACACAAAGCCGTACAATCTGTCGTTCTCGTCATACAGGAAATCCAATCTATGCTCCGGTGTTATCTCCGTAATAAGCTTGGCGCCGTCATAGAAGAAGCGAGTTTCCAAAGACGTTCCGTTTTCCGTAATGGTTTTCTTTATTCTCAAACCTTGGTCGTTATACGTATAGTCTATGACTTTTCCGCCTTTTTGGATTCGTGCAAGCCTTCTGCCTTCAAATGTATAAGTATTGCCGTCATAAGACGTGGGAACAAGCGGATTGTTTGCGTCATAGGCAACTACTTTGCCGCCGACCTTGACAAGTTTGTCTTTGACAACGCTGTCGTATTCCAGCATGGTATCCCCGATTTTAGTTACGTTGCCGTTTGCAAACAGACAACTCAAAAAACTTGCTGCATAAAGGAGAAAACACTATGGCAAATTATTACAGAATCACCGCATATCACAAAGAAAAAGACATCTCCATCATTATGGATTCCTACGGAATGTTTGACAAGCTTTGGCGGTTCTCTGCTTACCTTGTAGAGAAAGGCTTTAAGATTATTGCAGTCGGAAACGATGAACAGTTTTCAGACGGCAACTTTGAAAAAACCGATGAGATTGAGAAAGATAAGATTATTCTTCGTGCTTGCGCATCGGGTGAACCTAACGTTAAGGATGGAAGAATAGAGATCAACGGCAAATTCTACATATCAAATAATTAATCTTTTCATGATTCCACTTGTGATATAAAATTTACAAACAGCATAAAAATAGGCAGATATGAATCTGCCTATTTTTATACCAACTATTAAGATTCTACAACAAAATGGCTATCGAGATCATCTTTTCTAAAAACTCTATAAAACTCTCTATCTTGTTCCAATGTGCAAACCAAAATTTCTATTCTGTAGTTATCTTCAAACTTCAACAACAAGTCTTTGCCTAAATATTGGACACTACAAAGCTCTTTTTCAATTATTTCATCTTTGAAATCTGATAACATATCATCAAACAATGTACTATTAGGCTGATCCCAATGAAATTTCTTGAATGGTTTCTTTTTGTAGTTTTTGCATGGCAAGAAAATATCATTTGATGAAATTAAAAGCTTATCATTTTTAAGACCTCTCATAAGCGCACTTTGAATATGCACGCATATAATTCCGGTTTCATTTCTGAAATCCAGTTTTATCAAATCACAAATTCGAGATATTGAAACCAAAACACTCCTACTTCCTAAGATATCTAGTATGTTCATTATATGCTCCCTATTTTAGTTTACTAAACAAACTCCTTAAGAAATCTACAAGTTCCTTAAAGCCCATGCTTTTTTGTGGCAAATGATCATGGCCATAGCGCCATTGCCAGTCCTTTTTAGAGAAGCCCAATCGGCGCATTGCTTCACGATACTGTTCATTCTGTTTTCGGTTGTCACCAGGCCTATTTGTAGAAGCAAATAAGACACCTGCTCCCATAACACCCGCTATCTCTACAAACGTTGTTTGACACGAAGAGAGCATAGCGACAGCTCCGCTGCTAGAGAATGACAAACCACCTGCGGCAAAAGATGAACCTATTGACGAAGCAATATATCCGGCACCTGCACCTAATCCGCCACCTATTATCCCGCCAGCAATAGTCAAACCTACATACTCATACCACTCTACACTGCCGTTAAATACTTTGCCATCATCTTTGTAGTCTTTATATGTTGCAAGGCCAAAGCCTGCTGCCGCACCGAAAATTGCACCAATAATAAGGCCAATTAGAATTGCACTATGACCTGTCGGATCAAAGTAGTTTACAGGATCGTTTCCGCAATAACAATAGAGATTCTGGTCAAACAAGCCGAACGGATCAAGTCCTATAACGCCATCCGCACAAAGCCATCTGCACCAGTCCGGGACGTAATAGCGGGTGTGGCAGTAGTACATGCCCGTGTCGCTGTCAAAGTGGTAGCCTTTGTAGCGGAACGGATTGTATTCGCCCACAGTTGTTGCCAAGGTGCCGGTTATGCCAAGGTTCTTGCCCCATGCATTGTATGCATATTGTACCACAAGGTTGCCCGTGCTGTCAACAATGCCCAATACGTTCTCAAGCGTGTCCCGCACGTAGAAGTACATCGCCGTCTTGTCCAACACAAAACCGTACAATCTGTCGTTCTCATCATACAGGAAATCCAATCTGTGTTCAGGCGAGATTTCCGCAATAAGTTTGGTGCCGTCATAGAAGAATTGTGTTTCAAAAGACGTTCCGTTTTCCGTAACGGTTTTCTTTGTTCTCAAGCCTTGGTCGTTGTACGTATAGTCTATGACTTTTCCGCCCTTTTGGATTCTTGCAAGCCTTCTACCTTCAAAGGTGTACGTGTTGCCGTTGTAAGACGTGGGAACAAGCGGATTGCTTGCGTCATACGTTACAACTTTATCTCCGACTTTCACAAGTTTGTCTTTTACAACGCTATCGTATTCCAGCATGGTATCCCCGATTTTAGTTACGTTGCCGTTTGCATCGTACTCATATACCGTATCTCCGTCTTTGACAAGGAATCCCCTGCAGTCATACTCATACGAATGATTGCCGAATTTACTATCCGCAATACCGGTTACTCTGCCGAGTTTATCTGTAGTATACGTTCTTGTGGTGAGAGCGGATCCGCCCGCAGAGATGCGTTCTTCCGAAACAACGTGCGAGAGTTGCTTGAACGATTTGCCGTTTTCCGTCTTGTCCAAAGACTTGTAGTCCACCTCCGATGAAAGGATACTTGCACCGCTCTTGCTGATTTCAAGCCCCTTGTACAAACCGAATTCATCATATTTTGAAGACTTTGAAATGCAGTCCAACTTTTCCGCAACGCGCGAAAACTCTCGAAGCGTGATATCGTCCGAACAAATTGCCAACGTTTCCATAAGTCCGACAAGTGGTTTGCTGTCTTGACCATTTGCCTTTTCAAACTTCCTACCAATCATGATCGTTCTTTCTGTGAGAGTATCGTCAATCGGATGTTCGCAATAAAAACTCTTTCCATCCAAGAAGACGCTAATTTCAATATACATTTGTATCGGTAGAACAGGCTTGCGTGCAACACCTGACGATAGAATTAAATTGTTTTCTACCCTTTCCCGGAAAGACAAGCCCACGGTATGCCATTGATTCGCTTTGAACTCAAGGTCTGTTTTGATTTTGGTTCCTTCATAGTCAATATACAAAATATTGTCTGTGTCACAATAAAGGCCAAGAATACTACCACTTGCATCCTTGCTTTCAAAGATTTGTCGATAGAATCCTGCCCTTGTAGTTTTTGCTCGCACAATGGCAGTGGCACGGTTTCTTGAACCGAATTTATAGACAAGCGAGTTGCCGTTTGCCAAATACACATAGCGTTTGGTAGCATTACAAGAAGGAATAATTACTACAAGCACGAAAGATCGGTTAAAGCAACTTGAAAGCGAGAAAGAAAAACTTGAAAAAGAAATTGCAAACGAGGAAAAAAAACTCGCACTTAGTTTATCTCGAGATGATGTTGAAAAGTACCTGCGGAAATCGCTGAAAGCATCTCCAAAAATTCTATTAAACAATCTCATAGACAAAATAATTGTATACGACGATAAGATAGAAATCTACTTCAAATATTCACACCATGTCCCTGATGATCCCAATGATCAACAGGGACTTTTTTATAGCAAATGCGAGATACCTGTAAACCGTGGAAGCAGAACAAAACAAGTGCTTGATATAACCATTGACAACCACAATATACATTTTTTCATAAGATACAGCACAAAGAGGAACAAAGATTTGTGTTTGACGATAAACTACAAATGTCAGAAAATGAGAAATCATCCGCTCATGTAAGTGCTACAAGTGCGGATGGTTCACGTGTGGTGGAAAGAATTTGAACTAATCCGCACCGTGAGGAGTGGTGGGTGTTTTTTCAAGGTTGAAACGCAGTTTGTGTCGGCGGTTTATAACGTAAAGTATCTCAAAATGGATTGTTTGGTCTATGGTTATATCCAACACTTGCATCGAGCGTTTTGCCTTGTTAATTTTGATTTCGCATCGAGATGAAAAATATCCCCGACATTCATTGTCTGAATCATCGGGGATGGTGTTTGTGTATTTGTAGAAGATTTCTATTTTATCGTCATAGACGACAACTCTGTCGAGTATGTGCTGTAAATATAGTTGCGGATCGTCTTTGAATTCCGTGCGTAAGAATCGCTCTATTTCTTCCTTGTTGAACGTCTTTTGCCGACGCGTTTCTTCAACTGCTATTTTTGTTTCTATATCTTCCTTTTCGTTTTCCAGAGCGGCAAGCCGTTCCTTTGTGGTTTTTGTTATTATTCCTTGTTCTATTGCGCTCATGACGTTGGTCAATGCTTTATCCGTATCGTACAATCGTTTATGTAACATTTGCAATACGCTGTCGCTCTTGTTGCGCTGTGCTTGAACTTCGAGAACTTTGTCGGCAATGAGCGATATGTTTTCGTCCGTACAAAACACTTCATACGTGACTTGCGCAACGAAATCGTCCAACTCTTGTTGCCGGATAACGCGCAAATTGCAATCTTTATGTTTTTTACGCCCTGCGCACTTATAATAAAAACGCAATTTGCCGTTTCTTGCCGTTGAACTATCTCCTTGCAGTTTTCGTCCGCAATATCCGCACACGACTTTATTGCGCAACAGGAATGTTGTGTTGACGCTGCGTTTTCCTGTCTTATTTACCGCAAGTTTTTTCTGTATCGCGTCGAACAACGTTTTGTCTATAATCGGCGGATAGATGTTGTCAAATACCTCGCCGTTGTATTTGGTGATGCCTATATATTTTTCATTTACAAGCATTTTGTATACGGTTTGCGGAACGAACGGTTTGTTTTTGTACAAAACGCCTCGCGCCGTAAGCTCTTCAATGATTTCGCGTACGATTTTTCCGCCGTAATAGCGTTCAAATATATATTTTACGATTTTCGCTTGTTCTTCGTTTATTTCAAGTTTTTTGTTCACGACTTTATATCCGTATGCGACGCCGCCACCGCCGAATTGTCCTTTGAGTCTGCTTTCTCTAAGTCCGCGCTTTATCTTTTGGGATAATTCTGCCGAATAATATTCCGCTAGTCCGATATACATATTTTCGAGTAGTATTCCGTCCAAGTTGCGAGAGCCGTCTATATTTGTGGACGTTCGCTGCGTTGCGGATATAAGCGTTTTTCCGCTTTTTATGAGTTTTTGCTTGTTCAATGCAATCTCAATCGAGTTTCTGCCAAACCGATCCAGCGCATATACAAGCACAATATCCCAAGCACTCGTGCGTTCCGCGTCCGCAAGCATCTTTTGGAAGGACGGACGATTGTCGTTTGTGCCTGTCATGGCGCGGTCTATGTATTCGTGGATAATGGTTAAGCCGTTTTGTTCTGCGTATTTGTAGCACTCTCGCAACTGTCCTTCGATGGACTGTTCCGTTTGCCGTTCGCAAGAGTATCTCGCATAAATCACAGCACCTTTCATTGTCGTATTTTCTCCTAAGTTTTGGTTATTGTGTCTTTCGACAGGAAACGAGATGAACGAAAACGATATAGCTTGTTTCATATCCAAGTCTTTATGGGTATTGTCAAGGGTTGCCGAGGCAATGCATTCACCCTTGACAATGCCGAGTTTGCGTTCACGCTTCCTATGAGAAAGACAGTTTTGTTATATCAAATATTTTTTGTGTGCGTAACATACTCACAGGGTACAAAACCAAGTATTTTTGGATATTTACCTAGACTTCGCCGTACTTTTCGCCCTTTTTCCGTACATTGCACCATAAACAGCGTAAATGCAAGAGAGTGAGAAAGCAAGAACATCGTTGTGCGCATTATGGACATTTTTGAAACACTAATAGAACATAATTTAAACACGATCTTGATAATAAAAATATGATTGCGGAACAATTGTGCAAAGCCTACGCGACACAAAAGAACGAAACGGCAAACGAAATTTTGCGATATACAAAACACCAAGTATTTCCACAAGAAAAAGCGACGGCAACGGCATGGCGGATAAGCGAGGATTTCGCCAAGCGGGTTAGCGCGAAACCTCGCTCCGCTCCGTGCCGCCTTTTGCGGAATTGGGTTTGTTTTTATGCAAAGACGTGCCGTAGTCTTGCGCGCGCGTACGCGTGCGCACTTGTATCAAAGACTACGGCACGTCTAACAGGCAAACTCATTTGAGTATGTTTGGAAAACGCTGATTATTTGTTTGGTTAAACAACCACTTTTTTTGACATAATACCTTGATTTTTAGTTAGAAAAAGTGTATGCTATTTCTAACGAGGTAAGCAATGAACAGACCTAACTATCTTGGTGAAATAAAAAATAGGATATTAGCTGAAAAAATAGGGGCGGTCTTTGTTGCCGCCGACTTTGCCGATTTGACGGATAAAGCTATCGCAAACGTTGTATTGACTCGTCTCGAATCCGAGGGAATCATCAGAAGAGTATTGCGTGGCGTATACGACAAACCTGAATATAACGAGTTTTTGAAGGAATATGTTGCGCCTATCCCGGATAATGTTGCACACGCGCTTGCTCGTAATTATGGTTGGACAATTGTTCCGTGCGGAGATACGGCGTTAAATTTGCTTGGCTTGTCCACTCAGGTACCGGCAACGTGGGTTTACGTAAGCGACGGAACTTACAAAGAATATACCTACGACAAAACGACTATACAATTCAAAAGGACTACAAACAAAGAAGTATCCAAACTTTCATACAAAACGGCACTCACCATTCAAGCACTGAAAGCGTTGGGAAAAGACAAAATAGACAATACCGTTCTTGCCCGTTTGCGCAAGTTGCTCACCGCTGACGAAAAGCAAACAATGCTGCTGGAAGCAAAAACGGCAACTTCTTGGATTTACGAATATATAAGACAAATTTGTAGAGGTTAAAATGCAAAATATTGCAAAAATCAACGAAAACGATAGGAAGGCACTTTTCCACAACACCGCAGCGAAGATGGGTATGACGGATGCTATCGTTGAAAAAGATTTTTGGGTGTGCTATATGCTGGATTATCTTTTTCATCGCTCGGCGTGGAAAGACAATATCGCATTCAAGGGCGGTACGAGTTTGTCAAAAGCGTACGGACTTATTGAGAGATTTTCGGAAGACATCGATTTGATTCTCGATTGGCGTGTTCTTGGATACGGAATAGACGAGCCGTGGCAAGAAAGAAGCAACACGAAACAGGATATTTTCAACAAAGAAGCCAACACTCGTGCTGAAGCATTTTTGCATGATGCATTTTTGCCTGCGATTCTTGCAGATTTAACCGCCGAACTTGGAGAAAAAATCAACTGTTTTATTGACGATAACGATCCTCAAACGATAAAAATCGTCTATCCGAACAGTTTTGCCGATTCTTCGATTTTGCAAGAAATACGACTTGAAATCGGTGCGCTTGCCGCTTGGACTCCCGTAAAAGAAGCGACCGTTACCCCTTATTCGGCACAACTATATGCAAGATTGTTTACGCAACCGTCAACAGAAGTATTGACCGTCTTGCCCGAACGCACATTTTGGGAAAAGGTTACCATTTTGCACAGAGAAGCATTCCGCCCGGAAGATCGTCCGTTCCCTTCAAGGTATTCGCGTCACTACTACGACTTGTACAAGATGATGAAATCGCCCGTAAAAGATAATGCGCTTGCCGACAACGATTTGTTGGAACGTGTTGTGAAATTTAAGGACAAGTTTTATCGTTGTCCGTGGGCAAGATACGATCTCGCAAAGCGTGGAACGATGAAGCTGTTGCCACCCGACTATAATACGGCAAAACTTCGCTCCGATTACGACCACATGCAAAATATGCTGTTCGGAGAAAAACCGACTTTTGACGAAATTATGAATGCAATGACACAATTGGAAAATGAAATTAATGAGACGTGACGGCTGCTGATATAAATAAAACGGCAAGCACAAACCGGATGGCCATTTGCGTTTGTGATAACGTCGTTACACTTGCGAAGAATTAAGGAGATAAATAATGCCTACTTTAGAATGGATTGGAAAAGATAAAGTCATAAATCATCATCAAGAAGTGCCGTATCGGATTCTTGATAAAAAATACACATACAATGCGGAGTCGTCCGAGAATATGATTATTCACGGGGATAATTTGCTTGCGCTTAAATCTCTTCTTCCGAAATATGAAGGGCTTATAGACTGTATTTATATAGACCCGCCGTATAATACGGGAGAAGAAAAATGGATATATAACGACAATGTAAATGACCCCAAAATTAAAAAATGGCTTGGGCAAGTAGTAGGCAATGAAGGTGAGGATTTATCAAGGCACGATAAGTGGCTTTGTATGATGTATCCAAGATTAAAACTTTTACAAAAATTGTTGTCAAAGGAAGGCTATATTTTTATATCTATACAATATAACGATGAAGCCGCTAATTTACGCTTGATTTGCAATGAAATTTTTGGTACAAATAATTTCATTGGCGAACTAACTTGGGAATCAACCACTCAGCCTATTAACTCAGGAAGTGCACGCTTTAATTTGCAACAAAAAGTAGAACCTATCTTACTCTATGCAAAAAATAAGCCGACTGCAAATAGATTTATTTTGAATCAATTAGATAATGGCTTAAAATATCCGCACGACGGAATTTGGGGTAAATGCAGATTTGAAATAATTGAAAAGTCGGATGCTGGTGGTTATAGTCGTCCTACGATGAAGTTCCCCATTTTGGGACAATATCCAAGAGAAGGGAAACGGTGGCAAATTGGCGAAGAAACCGCGAGAGAATTAGAAAGATTGCAAAAAGTTGAAATAGTCGACGGAATGGTAAAAAAAGCCATTTATCCTGAAGACGAATTAGATAAACAAAGCTACGAGCCGTTTTGGTCGCATTTATCGGCAAAAGAAGCGGGGACAGCACAATCAGGAAAAGCACTTTTAAATGATATAATGGGAAAAGCAGTAGGATTTGATACGGTTAAACCTGTTGAATTAATAAAAATATTATTAAGTCATTTAAAAGAGAATGCTTTGGTTTTAGATTCTTTTGCGGGTTCAGGAACAACGGCACAAGCAGTAATGGAATTAAACAAAAATGGTGGGAATCGCAAGTTTATACTTATTGAAACAATGGATTACGCAGATACCATTACTGCTGAAAGAGTCAAGCGTGTTATAAACGGGTATGGCAAAGATGATAAAGCCGTTGCAGGGATTCCCGGCGATTTCACTTACTATGAGCTTGGACAACCTTTGTTTAAGGACGATAAAAATCTAAACGAAGAAGTTGGCGAAGGAGAAATCCGCAAATACGTTTACTATATGGAGACAAAAAAGCCGATAGAAACGAATATCACAGACAACCGTTATTATATGGGCAAAAACAACGATACGGCGTATTATTTCTACTACGAAAAGGACAAGCCTACGACGTTGAACAGAGATTTTCTTGCAACGGTAAAGACGGAAGCGACCGGTTACGTCATTTATGCGGACATCTGTGCATTATCAAAAGAAACGCTTTCCGCAAACGGAATCGTATTCAAAAAAATACCGCGTGACATAAAGAGACTGTGAGAGGTGGAATATGGAATTAAAGAGATTTCAAAAACAAGTTATAAGCGATCTTAACCGATACTGCGAACTTCTGAACTCGACCAACAGCGTTTCCAAAGCATATACGGACTTTTGGGCAGAAAAGAACGTCATGGTAGGATTCGGAGGTATGCCTTCTTACAATAATACGATAGAAAACACGCCGCACGTTTGTTTCAAAGTGCCGACGGGTGGCGGAAAGACTTTTTTGGCGTGCAATGCGCTGAAAACTATTTTTGATAATTTGCCGAGCAAAAAGGCAAAACTCGTCGTTTGGCTTGTGCCGTCAGATGCGATTTTAACGCAGACGTTGAAAAATCTTTCCGATCCTTCCCATGATTATAGACGGAAAATAGAAGCGGACTTTAACGGACGGGTACAAGTTTACAGCAAACAACAAGTTCTGGACGGACAGCAGTTCAATCCCACAACGGTAAACGAACAACTGTGTATCGTTGTTATGAGTTTTGACAGTTTCCGTATTAAAAATAAAGAAGGCAGGAAAGTGTATCAGGAAAACGGCAATTTGCAATCGTTCTCAAAGTTTATGCCTACTCCGGAAACGTTGATTGTAGGTGTAGACGACACTGCGCTTATTCAGGTATTCAATCAACTTTCCCCTGTAGTTATCGTTGACGAAAGTCATCATACGGCGGGAGAGTTAAGCGTGGAGATGCTTAAAAATCTCAATCCGAGTTTTATTCTCGATTTAACGGCAACGCCGAGAAAAAACAGCAACATTATTTCGTATGTCGATGCGGCGCAATTAAAAGCAGAAAATATGGTGAAATTGCCCGTAATCGTATATAATCGTCCGTCGCAGGAAGAAGTGATAGCCGACGCTCTCGATTTACAAAACAAGTTGGAAGAATTGGCGAAGGCAGAAACCCACGGAAGATATATACGACCGATTGTTTTATTCCAAGCGCAACCAAGGCAAGCCGAAAACAAGGAAACGTTTGAAAAACTTAAACAACGCCTTGTGGATAATGGCATACCGAAAGAGGAAATTGCAATAAAAACGGCGGAAATAAACGAACTTAAAAATGTCGACTTACAGTCGCCCGATTGCAAAATCAAGTACATAATCACTGTAAATGCGCTTAAAGAAGGCTGGGATTGTCCGTTTGCGTATATTCTTGCAACGCTTGCAAACAAGACATCTACCGTTGACGTAGAACAGATTTTAGGGCGTGTACTGCGTTTGCCTTATACGCAACAAAATGAGAGTAAATTTTTGAACTTGTCTTATGTTCTGACTTGTTCTAGCGATTTCCATACGACTATTACGAAAGTAATTAAGGGCTTGAACGACGCAGGATTCAGTGAAAAAGAATATAGAATTGCCGAAGAAAAGCCGATAGACAATCCAACAATAACGCCTGTTCAGCAAGGACTTACATTTGATGATGAAAAAGAAGAATTCTTACAGTTTGACGATACTGTTTTAAGGCGTACCATAGATGAAAGAAGAAATGCGAGTGAAGCATCGGCGATAGATTCGATGTTATCAAGTGCAGAGGCAAACAGTAACGCTTATGACGATGCGATGAAACAAGCGGAGGCAGAACCCGTAGGAGATTTGCCATTGGAGGTGAGAAGCAAAGTGAACACATATCCTATTTACGAGCAATTCAGGGAAGAAGCATTGTCGCTCGAAATCCCGCAGTTTTTTGTTAAAACACCGCCGAGCATTTTTACGATGCTCAATCCCGATGATAAATCTCTTTTGACAAAAGAAGATTTGTCGGACGGTTTTACGCTCAAAGACAAGGATGCAACCATAGATTTCGGCTCGGCTTTGGAATCCGTCGTTGAGGTTGACGTTCAAAAGAACGAGCGTCCGAAGTATCGTCAAATGTCTGAAACTGAAAGCGAATACTTTAAAGGGATGATGCAAAACTTACCGCCAGAAAGCCGAGTAAAGCACTGTAAACTTGCCATAAAAGGCATATTGGAAAAGATGGATAGTGTTTGCGACGGTGATTTGACTGCTTATATCGACCGAATCGTCGAGAATATGAACGCCGATGAACTCGCCGCCATGGAGAAGAATATTTACGGATATGCGGCAAAAATTAAAGCAAAAATTGAGAGACTGCTTGACGAATATCGCAAAGATAAATTCAAAAACATGCTTGAAACAGGTAAAATAGAGTGCTTGCCATCTTTCAGATTAAAACGAGAAATAAATCCGGGAAATCCTTTCGGATTGCTTTCAAAGTCGCTTTATAGGTCTGAACAGGCGGTTAACGGATTTGAACTGAAAGTAATAGAAAAAGTATCTTCTCTGCCTAACATCAAGTGGTGGCACAGAAATATGGATAGGCTTGAGTTTTGCATAAACGGTTATTTGAATCATTATCCCGATTTTATCGTAATGACAAACAGCGGTAAAATCGTTATGGTCGAGACCAAAGGTGAACATTTGACTTCTAATGATGACAGTAGAGAAAAAGCCGAACTCGGTAAAATCTGGCAAGCGCAGGCAGGCGCAAATTATCGTTATTACATGGTTAGTGAAAACGATATTGCAAGTAATCCCGATGCAATGTCTTTTGATAAATTCTTGAACATAATTAAAGATTTATAAGGAGAAACATTGAAGAAAACACTAAAGAATATTTTTAATATCATTTGGCACGTTTTAGTCGCAGTTGCTTTTTGCGGCTTTATCGTGTTACCATTTTTACATAACACTATTGATAAAACGCTTGGACAATGGTTATGGTATCCTTCCCTTGCAATTTTCTTAGTTTATTCCTTTATACCGAACAAGAAAATGAAAGAGCATTCTAAGTTTTTTCAAATTTCTTCTTTGGGTGGAATTTTTCAGTTATTGTTTATAATTAGCGGCATATTTGTAATCAACTATTATGATACAGGCTACAATTGGTATTGGTTCGCTTTTGCTCTGCTTGCAGTAAGTATCCCTATTGGATGCGTAATGGTTAAAGCGTGGTCAGAAAGTAAGAATACCTTTTCTGCTGAACAAATTAAAGTTGCCAATGTTCGTTTGGGAAAGTATATAATATTTTATTGGTTGCTTGACTTGTTCTATATGGCGTGCTTCAATCAATGGCTTGTATTACAGTTTGTTTTCGGCGGAATAGCAATGTTGATTGTTTTCTATAATTTAACAGTTGCGTTTTTGTCCGAAAACAAAACGAACAAATGGCTGTTACTTACGGATTTTCTTTTAGGTATAGGCTTAACTGTATATTTAATTTATATTGTTCCAAATGGCAATTTACAAGAAATTTTAATTCCTGTCATCTCAGCTGTCTATGGTGGCTTACTTACTCTTGTCGGTGTTGCATGGACTATTAAAAGCAATAATAAAGATAGAAAAACCGATTTAGAACGCATTGAAAATGAACGAAAGGAAGATGAACGTAAAAAAGCAAAACCATTGTTTACATTTAATATGTTTGATCATATTCCGACTACAAAAGACGTAAGAAAAATTTGTGTTACAGTAGACGACCTGAATAAAGATTGTTCAGTATATGCAGAAATTGAAAATTCCGATAAATGCTCTTTTGCAATTAAGCGTTTATATCACGATAAAAAATGGTATGAACTAAATGGCAACACCGTTATTTTGCCCAACTCTAAAGTATTGTTTGCTTTTAACTTTAATGATGTGTTCGATATATATCTTGAAGTAGTTGATTCATTGGGCTACACATATTATTATGAGCTTAAAGTTTTACACTTGGTAATAGGCAAAGGTGATGACAAACATTTCCATACTATAAGAGAAATTAATGAAATATCAACGAACATTCTAGAAGAAAAAAGAATTTTAGAAAAAACACAAGATTAAGCTATGGAGCAAAATATGAGCAACATTACAAATAAGAAAACACAAGCATTGGAGGCTTGTAACAAAGTAATAAATGGAATTGAAGACGGAGTGATTTCTGTTTCTTCTGCACTTTTGCTGTGTAAAAAAATAGCACGCCTTGTTAATGACGAAGAAGGTCAAGAGTGGTTAGGCTATGAGTATGGAGGATATCCTAGAGGTAACAATGGTTATATTTTACATAATGCGTGGCAAATTGCTGCTAGACATGGTAGGTCTTATCAGTCAGAGGACAAAGATGGGAAGACGCAAGAAGTTATTTTTACAGAACTTTGTGGAGAAATTGAAGCAAGTATTGAAAGCGATAAAAAAGCCATAAATAATTATACAACACAGGGTTATTCTGCTTCTGGCGATTATGCTCATTGGGCAACTAATAATATGGCAAATGCTGTTTCTAATGGAACAAACGCTTTGCGTAAAAGCATTAAAAGATCAGAAAGATGTTTGTCAATCCTTAAATCTCAATATTACGATTATGCGGTTAAATGGTATATTGAACTTCAATTTGGTAAGACTGCGCAATCTGTATTTGCAGAATACCAATCAAGAGTTGATGGCTATTTCACTTCTATGCCAATATCAACGCTTCAAAAACTTAATGCGATTGAAGATTTGATGGAAGATGGAAATCCTGAACGCTATGCACAAGTTTTAACATCATGTCGTAGACTTTGGTCGGAAACAGCCAAACAGCTTTTTGAAGAAGTTTTGCCACACCACACCGAAAAGACTTTTAGAACTAAATCAGGCAAAGACATTGATATTTCAGGAGACCACCACAATAACAAATTATCGGCAGTTATTGAAACACTCCAATCAAAAGCGGCTAAGAATACTCTTGTCGGTAGTGAGACGACGTATTTAATTGATTGGATGGAGCAGATTAATAGTAGACAAAGCTCAGGAGTTCATTCGGAAGTTACAAGAGAAGAAGCGATGCAATGTATTATCCATACCTACATAACCTTAGGAGATATACTGTCCCTAAAAGCATCTGTTAGAATTAAAGAATCCGTAGAATAACAAAACTGAGAATTCCTTTATTAAGTCAAAAATTAAACTTGTGGAGTAAAATATGCCAAATATGTTTACATTGATTCCAACAAAGATGATAAGCAAGATTTACATCAATGGCGTAAAAATCGACTATGAAGAATACTTAACTGAGCTAATAAACAACTCTTGCTACTTTATGTCATTAACAAGTGGAACTAAATTCAAAAGGGTGTTAGACCAATCGCATAGCGAACCAGATGTGGTTGCGGACAACTATGAATTGGACTTTAAATTGCTTGTTAATCAAGAGTTTGTCAACGCTAAATTGAAATCCTTGCCAGATGTAGATTATTCCAACATAAGAAGCGGTTTTATTTGCGTGAATGACAAAACTGCAAATGAAAGCAACTTAACCCCATCACAAGCTAATTGTTTGTTTGTTCAGTTTTTGCAAAGCCTAGCACTATTGGAAGATGATGAAATAACTAATTGTGGAAACAACAAAGGGGATCCTCTATATAGCACTGTTAATATGCTAAAAAAGGAGAAAAACTTGCTAGTATTCATTCCGTGCATTGCAAACATAACGGATGACCAGATTCCTCGTATTATAACGACTTTTCTTGCTAGTTTATTTTCTTTGAGAGATAACATAAATAAGGATACATTCGTTACTCTATTGTGCCAAGATAACTGTTTTTGTGTTTTGAAATATGAAAATAAAACATTTCGATACATCGATAAGGTACACAGAATTCTTATGCCCTCATTTAATGACATATATAGAATGACATATTTTTTAGAAAACGATTGATTATTAAATTTGGAGAAAATTATAATGGATAATGAAGAAAGATTAGTTTTTTGGAACACATTATGCACTTTGTCGGGAAAAGATATAGAATCTGAAAGTAAGCAATTGTCGAGCAATATTAAATATCCTCGGTTCCTTTATCGCTATCGCTCTGTAAACACTAGAAATCTAGAAGCACTAAGAACAAATAAGCTATATTTTTCTTCTGCTAACTATTATGACGATCCGTTCGACACGTTTCTTCACATAGAAATTGAAAAAATTCGCAATGAGATATTGAGTGTGTCGCAAAGCCCCAACATCATGGATGCCGTCATTAAATTGGTGAAATTATACTTGAAAGACAAGGTAAGCAAAGAACAATTATACCAATTGGATGTAAACACTGCTAAAACAGCATTGTCTATGGATATTATTGATAAATTCATAAACTATGTACTGTCATCCCGAGAAGATTTGAAGAAAGATTTGTGGTCGGTATGTTTCTCTGAAAATGGCTACAATGAGTCGTTGTGGTTAAAATATGCCGATTGCCATAGAGGCTTTGTTTTAATATATGATCTTGAAAATAGTGATAACTTTTTATGTGGCAAGCAAGAAAAATGCAACAACTGCGGAATTCACATGTTCGGGACACCAATTTACCCGGTTTATTATTCGGATGCTCCATATGATGCCACAAATTTTGCAAAACAAATAGTATTACAAAAAGTCGAACAACAAGTGGGTGCTTCTGTTCCGTCTCTTATTTACAAAAGTTTGGGGCCACTGTATTGGGAGAAAGAAAGGATATCTCTTATTAAAAAAGAATGCCACAAGTATGATGAAGAATGGCGCATGTTGATATGCCGTAATATGAATCCGCCAATAATGATGGAGTGGATACCAAGTGGCATAATTCTAGGATTACATATGAAAGCTGAAGAAGAAAACTTAGCGGTTTGTTTGGCGAAAGAGGCAGGGGTTAAAAACATTTATAAAGCCTTTATAAATGAGAAAAGTGAACTTAGTTATTACCTTTATAATATTTAATGTTAATGCTACACACTAGTAAATTATATTTTACAATTAGAGATTTTCTTCTTCTCCAGATTGTCGTGCGGTTCACGTTAAGCATTTTGGCTATTTCAATATTTGATAGCCCAGACATATATGCAGAAGGGTTTCGTGTTCGGTTGGTGTTCAGTGCATTGCTTTGATAATCGCGTCAACGGCGGTATAATCGTTATTGGATTCGTCGTCGATAAAAGTTATGTGCGACGATGCAACGCTGTCGTTTATGACGGTTGTGTGCGTCAAATGGCGAGTGAATTGCTTGTCTAAGTATCTGTCCGTAAAGCGGAAGCACGCTTGCTTTACAGTTATAACTTTTCCACGTGCGGTTACATAATTATCTCCAAGTTTTTTGTCAATGTGTTCGCAAAGGAAAAGCGTTGCGGTTTGCGCTATGTCATATCCGTCCGAGTATTCGTCGAGGGAATCGTTTGATTTATTACATTCCTTGATAAGTCCGTCATAAAGACGATATAAATCTTTGCCCGAACGGCACATAACGGTTCTTATAGTAAGTAACGCTATCAATTCGCCGATTTTCTTGATATTGTCTTCGGTTATAACAGCGTCATCGCCCAATATGTATTGTCTTTTTGCAATAATTTTGACTTGTGCTTGAGTGTCATCATAAACATCGATTACATTTTGATTTCGAAGATTGATTTGAGATTTCATATTGATACGCTCCGAGTTTTATTTGCCTTTCGGCAACAAGACGGCGCAGCACCGAGAAAACTCAAAAACGTATCGCTTCAAATCACAATATACCTATGTCAACGAATCGCATAAAAATGTTGTGTAAAAAGCGCATCAAGACAATCCCTCGTGCATGCGCGTGTGCTTGTATCAAAGACTACGGCACGTCTAATCGTCACACTTGTATCAAGACCACGGCTCGTCTAACAGGCAAACGATCAAAAGCATATAAAATGCGCATTAGATTTGAGATAATTTTTGAAGCAATATTACAAGATTTTTATGCCGTTGACAAAGGCTTTTGTCGGTGCTAAAACGCCGCGACGAAAGGCAATAAAATTCGGTGCGATTGAGATAAACATAGAAAACTTTTATGTGCGCTTAAATTTTGATTGCACAATTTCAAAATATGAAAGATTGTGCCTTTTCGTTGCAAAACAATAAAATCATTGATATTTTGAGAAAAAAATTCCAAGAAAATAAAAAACCAATCCGCCACCGGTGCGGATTGGTAAAATGTGGTGGAGGCAACAGGACTCGAACCTGTGACCTCACGGATGTGAACCGTGTGCTCTAACCAACTGAGCCATGCCTCCGTATCTCGCATGACGTGCATGCGAAGATTTTTGGTTTATGATTTGTACATTCTCTTGCGAGCAGCTTCCGCTTTCTTTTTGCGTTTTACGCTGGGTTTCTCGTAAGCCTCTTTCTTGCGGAGGTCACCGATGATGCCGTCGCGCGCACATTTTCTCTTGAAACGGCGGATTGCGTTGTCCAAACTTTCGTTTTCACCGACTCTGACTGTTGACATCTTTTTCACCTCCTCGGATTTCAAATTACCTTTCTATTATACACGAAAAACAATCGATGTCAAACGAAAAATCAACAGGTCGGACAAAAAGTTTGCCGGCCGTTCAAATAACGTATTTCGATCGTCTATTGCGTTAATTCTGTCAATAAAAATCGTCGTTGACACCGATGTGTATTTATGATATTCTTTAATATCAAATTGTAAGGATAGAGATTATGATAAGCAAAGCGTTTGACGCAATCAAAAAATACGACGTGATAATCATTCACCGCCACTCTAACCCGGACGGCGATGCGATGGGCAGTCAAATAGGATTGAAGCGCGTGCTTCAAGTCAACTTCCCCGACAAAAAGATATATGCTGTCGGCGACGACGCGCGCCGTTTTTCATTTATGGACGGCAGCGAAATGGACGTCGTTGACGACGCAGCGTACAAAGGCGCATTGGCAATCGTGCTGGATACGTCGGCAAAATCTCTCATATCCGACGAGCGTTACGCTCTTGCGGAAACGGTTTTGCGTATTGACCATCACATTTTTGTTGAGGACATTGCGGACATAGACATTGACGACACGTCTTTCGAGAGTTGTTGCGGACTTGTTGCCTATTTGGTACGCGAATGGGGGCTGGAAGTGGATTCCTACGCCGCCAAAGCGTTGTTTACGGGCATGGTGACGGACAGCGGCAGATTTTATTACGACAGCGTAACTCCTCGCACGTTCGAGCTTGCGAGCTTTCTTTTGAGCAAGGGCTTCAACCCCGGCGAGATATACGCAAATCTTTATGCGGACACCTATGAAAACGTGAAAAAGCGAGCGCAGTTTGTGCTGTCCATACAGTTTACGAAAAACAACGTGGCGTACTCCTACTCGGACAAAACAAGAGTGGAAGCTCTCGGTATGGAAGCGCAAGCGGTGTCGCGCGGATACGTCAACACCATGGGAGACCTCAAAGGCGTGGACGCTTGGGTGAACTTCACCGAATGCGAACAAGGCGTGCTTTGCGAGATACGCTCCAAAAATCTGAATATCAACCAAATTGCCGTGGCGCACGGCGGAGGCGGACACCTCAAAGCAAGCGGAGCGACGCTCAAAGACAAACAAGAGGCATTGCAAGTGCTTGACGAGCTAGACGACCTCGTTGAAAACGGAGAAAGAATATGACGGACAATTTTGAAATCAAAAAACAAATTCTCGACAAAATCATGCAATACGACAGAATTATCATCACAAGGCACTTCCGCCCCGACGGCGACGCAATCGGATCGACGAAAGGGCTTGCAAGGATGCTAAAACTCTCCTTCCCTCAAAAAGAAGTGTACGTACTCAACGAGGACAGCTCCGATTACCTTGCGTTTTTGGGCGGCGAGGACGAGCCTATCGACGACGAAAAATACGCCGACGCGCTTGTCATCGTGTGCGACACCGCAACCACCGACCGCATATCCAACAAGAAATACTCTCTTGGCAAGGAGATTGTCAAAATCGATCACCATATCGACGTCAAGCCCTACGGAGATTTGAGCTGGGTTGAGGACGAACGCTCTTCCCTTTGCGAAATGATAGTTGATTTTTGGCTTACGTTCAAGGACGAACTCACCCTCGACAAAGAAGGCGCAACCTGCATTTTCACGGGCATGGTGACGGACAGCGGCAGATTCAGATTCAGCTCGGTTGACGGCGACACCATGCGCAGAGCGGGCGCGTTGCTCGACCTCGGAATAAACACCGAATGGATATACGCAAACCTCAACCTCGACGACTTCAACGTGTTCAAGTTCGAATCATACGTCTACAAAAAGATGAAAGTCACCCAAAACGGCGTTGCCTACATCTACGTTGACAAGGCAATGCAAAAACGCTTTAAGCTCACCAACGAGCAAGCAAGCAACGTGGTGTCCTATCTTGACAGCATCAAAGGCGCAATCGTATGGCTTGCGTTTATACAAAACGCGGACGGCAACATTAGAGTGCGCTTGCGTTCGAGATTTACTACCATAAACGCACTTGCCGAAAAGTACGGCGGAGGCGGACACGATATGGCGTGCGGGGCAACCGTGCACAGCAAAAAAGAAATGAAACAAATGATCGTCGATGCGGACGAAATCGTCAAAAACTACAAACACGACAATACGGGTTGGCTATGAAAATTCTCCTTACCAACGATGACGGAATACAATCCGAAGGCTTGATGATAGTCGCAAAATGGGCGAAAAAACTCGGTGACGTAACGGTTTCCGCCCCGAAATTCGAACAAAGCGGCAAAAGTCATTCCATTGATATTCACAATCCCTTCGAAGTGAAAAAAGTCGATTATTTGGACGGAGTACGCGCGTTCAGTGTGGACAGCTCGCCGGCAGATTGCGTGCGCTTTGCAACGCTGGGGCTTCACGAAACCTACGACCTTGTCATGTCCGGCATAAACAAAGGGCTTAATCTCGGCGAGGATATAATGTATTCCGCAACCAACGGCGCGATTTTCGAGGCTTGCACGAGAGGGCTCAAAGCGCTTGCTCTGTCAACTCACGTACAAAGTTTCGACGACGCGCAAGCTTGGCTTGACAGAATTTACGATTTCGTACAACGAAACAACCTCTTTGCATATGGCAACATATACAACGTCAATGTCCCGAAGGACGCAAAATCGATATTGCTCACAAAGCAAGGCGGCGCATACTTCACCGACGATTTCTTCGATCTTGGCGACGGAACATGGCGACAAGAAGGGCATTGCATCCATCAAAACAATCACGATTTGACGATTGACAGCGACGCAACGATAGACGGCTATGTCAGCGTGACTCCCCTCACAATCGAGCGCACGAATTATAATGCATATAATGCGCTTAAAGACGTCGTAAACAAATAGGGTTTGCATACCGCCAAACGTAAAACATTGAAAAAGCTGTCGTAAATCACAAAAATAATTTCAAACAAAGCGGCAAAAAATAACAGAAATATGCCGTAAAACACAGTAAAAACACAAAAATTACATCGGAATCACACAATAAAAGCCTCGCGATTTTGCGAGGCTTTTTGCATAAATAAAATCAAAATCTGATTGCGTTTACGTTGTCTTGAATGGAGTTTGTCGGATTCAACGCCTCTTCGATTGAGAATGCGGCGGAAGTGTCCGCTTTCTTTTTTGACTGCGCTTCTTGCAATTTCGTTTTGAGCTGTTCGGCGTTTTTTGACGTGGGCACGGCGTCCGATTGCGTTGCGCTTTGAACGCTCAATTGCTTGTTTGTAAGCCGCTCCGCTTCCCTTCTGAAATGCTCTTCCATCATATCATCGCTCACGCATTTGTTGAGAGAAAAATCCTGTGCCAAAAACTTTTTGAGTTCAAGCTCGACGGACACTGCGACGCTTTCGACATTGAGTGCGTCTTTGTCGAAATGATATCTCTCTTTCATCTGCTCGTAGGCGTTTTCCCACTTGGCTCTGAAAAGGCGCAACCTGTCGAGCTCTTGCTTGTATCTGAGTTTGACGTCCTGAGAAAGTCTGTTCGCATTTTCGGTTGCGGTGACGAGAGCGAGTTTGATTTGTTCCTCTCTGCCTTTAAGTGTTTCGACTTGCAATTTGAGAGCGTCGTTTTCTTGCTTCAGCGCATTTATACGCTCGCGCTGTTCAAGTTGAAGCTCGTCGTTTTTGGCTTGTTCGAGAGCTATGAAACCGTCCACTGCCTCGCGATCGTAACCTTTTCTCGAAAGTGGGAATCTCAAAGTGCTTTTCTTTTTCATACACGCCTCCAAACACGTTTAGCATAAAAAGCATATCAAAAATATAATGCAAACGAGCAAAAACGTTTTGGCGAATTTTGTCGATTTTGTCGCAAAACAGGCACTTTATGTCTATAATTTTCAATCGTAAACTGCGATTTCAGATAAGACTTCTAATTTTCTAAAACAAAAAAACGAGGCGAAAACCGCCTCGATTTTTTGTGTTTGATTATCTTTAAAAAATATCTTAATGTGCTGCGTTAAGCAATTCTCTCTTCAAATCCCAAAGCTTTTGAGAAAGGTCAACCTTGTATTCTTGCGTGTTGACGACTCTTCTGTATTCGGGGAAGAAAGACGCGATGGACTCGTCCTCTCTCGCACAAATATCTTTGAGCGAGGGCTTGTCGTAAACAAGTTTTCCGTCCTTGAAAATCGGCACCATAAGTTCTTTGAGTTCATAGTCGGTGAACGTCGTTTTCTTCCAGGTCTGTTCGGGGTGGAAAACGGTGAGGGGCTTAGATGTGTCGAAAGTTTCGTCTTCGAGGCAAATCAAGTCCGCTTGCGCCATGCCGTCTTTGAAGATACGCACAATCTTTTTCACGCCGGGATTGGTGGTCTTTTCGTGGCTGTTGGACACTTTGATTTTGGGCACGAGTTTGCCGTCCTCTTCAAGCGCACACAGCTTGTACACACCGCCCAAAGAGGCGTTGTTGTAGCTTGTGATAAGTTTTGTACCGATGCCGTAAACGTCGATTTTCGCTTCTTGCGAATTGAGTGCGAGAAGGATGTCTTCGTCAAGGTCGTTTGTTGCGAAAATAAGGCAATCGCTATGCTCCGCTTCGTCGAGCATAACCCTTGCTTTTCTGCTCAGATACGCAAGGTCGCCGCTGTCAAGGCGAATACCTATCGGCTTGTGTCCTTCCGCTTTGAGTTTGTCGAAAACTTTGATTGCGTTGGGCACGCCGCTCTTCAACGTGTCGTAGGTGTCCACCAAAAGCAAGCAGTTGTCGGGATAGATTTCGGCATACTTTTCAAACGCTTCAAGCTCGGTGTCGAAGGACATAACCCAGCTGTGCGAATGAGTGCCCGTGACGGGGATGCCGAACAGCTTGCCGGCAACAACGTTGGACGTCGTTCTGCAACCGCCTATGCATGCCGCACGCGCGCCGTAAATGCCAGCGTCCGGACCTTGCGCTCTGCGAAGTCCGAACTCGCTGATTTTGTTCTTCGTGCACTCTTTGAGGCGAGCGGCTTTGGTTGCGATGAGCGTTTGATGATTGATAAACGTCAAAAGCGCGGTTTCGACGAGTTGCGCTTGCCAAAGGGGCGCGGACACCGTGAGAATAGGCTCGTAAGGAAACACCATCGTGCCCTCGGGCACTGCCTTTATATCGCCTGTAAACTCAAACTTTTCGAGAGCTTTCAAAAAGTCGTCGTCGAAAATGCCGAGCGAGCGCAAATACGCTATATCGCTTTGGTCGAAATGAAGGTTGAGGATATAGTCTATCGCTTGTTCGAGCCCTGCCGCGATTGCGTAGGAATAGCCGCCGTTTCCGCGATAGAAAATATCGAACACCGCCCTTCTTTCATCGAGTTTGCAACGGCGATAACCGTTCATCATCGTGAGTTGATAAAGGTCGGTGAGAAGAGTAAGATTGTTGGTTTTCGTTCTTTCGGTCGTATAATCTTTTGTCATTTTATACTCCTATAAGCGTTTGGTCGTTAAAAATTATGCGCAATAAACGTCTTGCTTTTTCATTGCTTTAAATCTGCGCTTGTAGTCTTTGGGCACGTGATAGTACGACGTATTTTCAAAATCAAACACGATATAGTCGGGTTCGTTCTTTCTGATATAGCCGATTTTGAGCAAAAGTTCGGCAAAGAATTTGCTTGCTTTGTCGGAAGATTTTTGGCTTTCGCTTGCCGCCTTTTCAAAGAGTTTGCCCACAAACTTGTAGTTTTTCACTTCGTAATCGGTGAGGACTGCGTCCGTAGCTCCTGCTTGCGCCGCTTTTCTGACGTCGAGATATGCAAGGCGCGACGTCCTTGCAAGGATGTACAAAACGCCGATAATAAGTGCCAAAATCGCAACGATAAGGCATGCGGTTTTTGTGACGGGCACTGCGTCCATACGCAAAAATTCAAGCCAGAATCTGCCGATGCAATACCAGAACAGATAGAAAATCATCAAAATACCGGGATACTTCTTTTGATAATTTCTCTTCCACATCCACACGCAGAAGATTGCGCCGATCGTGTTCCAAACGCCTTCGTAGAAGAACGTCGCGCAAAACCAGTTTCCGCCACCGCCCGCTTGAATATGCGAATAAACGACGTCTCTGAACTCGCTTTCCACACCGCTGGGATCGGTGATATACACGCCGAACGGGAAGAATTGAAAAGCCTTGTTCGTAATGGGCAATCCAAACGCCTCCTGATTGACGAAGTTGCCCCATCTGCCGATAATCTGACCGATAAACACGGGCACTACGACGAGATCGACGACGTTGAGAAAGTTGGTTTGCTTTTTGTGGCGAAGAGTGAAAAATACCGCGCCCAAAAGTCCGCCCAAAAGTCCGCCGATGATGGTGATACCACCCTTCCAAATTGCGATTATATTGACGAATTTGTCCCAGCCTTCAAGCCCGTTGTCGCCGAAATACTCCTCTGCGCGAGGGAGAACGTACAACAGTCTTGCAAACACGATTGCAAGCGGAATAAGCCACAAAAACAGTTCCACCGCGTCGTCGGACGTGATGCCTATCTTCTTTGCTTGCAAACATGCGTACAAAAGTCCCAAAAGCATGCCGCACACAATAAGCAAACCGTACCATTGCACGGTAAGATTGCCGATTGTAAACGCCACTCTGGGATCGGACGCCGTGGATAAAACGGAAGTGAACATAATTTATTTCTCCAAATCGAGTTTGGTTGCGCCGCTTTGGCGAATTGCGAGTTTAAAGACGTTTTCGTCGCCGAACATAACGTTGAGCGCACTCTCTACGCCGCTTTCTTTTTTGTCCGCAAACACGAGAATCGTGCCTGCAAATCCGCCGCCGTGCACACGAGAAGCAACGACGCCGTCTATCTTGACCACTCTGTCGAGAGCGTTTTCGAGATTGTGATTTTGGCCTGCCGGCGAATAGGTGTTTTGAAGTTTGTATCTCGAACTCAATCCCGACTCGTTTACGATGTCGAGAAACGCTTTTTCGTCCTTGTCGTCGATTGCTTTCACCGCGTTTTCAACGCGTGCGTTCTCTTCGAAAAAGTGCTCTGCGCGAAGGTATGCCCTCTCGCTCACCTTTCCGACGATATTTTGCTTGTCGCGCTCCCACTTTTGCGGTGAGATTTCGTGAAGAAGTTTTGCCCCGAAACAGTTTGCCACTTCCTTCATCTCGTGAGGTATCGCGGCATAATCGTCGGTGAGATCGCTATGATCGCCGCCCGTCGCAATGACGTAAATATCGAGGTCGGAAAACGCCCAATGCGCCTTTTCGACGACGGGATTTTCAAAATCCGCAAAATCGATGAGGTTTACGCCGCCAAGCGCAATCGCGCTTTGATCCATAAGTCCGCACGGCTTGCCGAAGAAAGTGTTTTCGGCATATTGCGACGCTTTCGCTTTGAAAATCGCGTCTATTTCACCGCCGTTGTACATTACGTTCAAAATCTCGGCAATCGCAAGTTCGAACGAGCTTGACGAGGACACTCCCGCACCCTTGGGAACGGAAGAAGTCATACATGCGCTGAATCCGCCCACCTTTTTGTCCGAGCGTTTGAAATAGTCCACGACGCCTTTGATAAGCGCGGTGGACGTGCCGATTTCGCTCACCGAAAAATCGGGTTTTGCAACGTCCACGCGGAGCATCGGATAACCTTTCGATTTGACTTCAATCACGCCGTCCGTTCTCGGCGAAACGCTTGCGAGCGTATCGACGTTTATTGCCGCGCAAAGCACCTTGCCGCCGTTGTGGTCGGTGTGGTTTCCGACGATTTCGATGCGTCCCGGCGACGAGAAAAACTCTACGTCGGTGGTGTTGAACACGTCTTTGTGCATCTTGACAAGCTCTTCGAATCTGCCGATTTGCTCGCTTTTTGACTCGCCGTAAACGTCTTGACATACGGCTGTCAGCTTGCAGGTGTCGATATTGTCTAATGTCATAGTTTCGTCCTTTATAATAGATTGAGTTATATTGTAACACAGCCGTCGCCCTATTGCAAGATAAATAAACTTTTATAGCACAAATTGTAACTTCTAATATTAAATGCAGAAGCAATTCTGCGTTTTTTCATCTCCCCTAAATGCAAAGGCTTCTCCTTTAAAAGCCCTGATAGTCGGCGTTGTAGGCTATCCCCCTTAAATACAATGGGATATGCCCTTGTAAATACACATTATGGCGTAAGCCGAAGGAGCATTTATGCAAGTTGAACTTTTTAAAAAAGTAAGTAATTACGAAGACAAAGACGGAAACAAGAAAGTTGCTGTCAACTTCTACCTTAAACTCGGAAACGAATTCGTTCCGATAGAGGTTCGATATTTCGAAGTTAAGGAATTCGACGGAAAAGATCCAAACTACCGTTCCAGGAAACTTCTTCTTTCTGCTATGGCACAAGAATTTCCGCCGAAAGTTTCGGAAGCTGGCGAATCGGAGCATTAAGGCGGTGATCTTATATGACACTGTATGAGTTGAAAACAAACAAAGGGAGCGTGATTATCAACCTTTTGCAAGTGTCATATATCACGCCGAATAAGAATGGTTTACCGTTTATCTAAACGACGGTAACTATTTCAGATGTGTAGAAAACTTTGCTAATTTTGTGGATAACTTTGAATTTCAAGTAAAGTAATTCAAAACTCGGCAAAAGGTGAAAAAGGTGAAAACAAATAATCTCAAAAACACCTTAAATCAGTAGCATATGCGCCACACCCCTTGGGCTTGTCAAAGGGGTGTGGCAAAAGGTGAAAAAAGGGCAAAAGGTGAAATTGCAAAGGGGTTAAATATATGCAATTAAAACACTACGAAATTGTCACCGATGCAGATAAGTTGAACGTAGATATACAAAAAGTGTGTATGGAACATACAACTATCAAGCATTGGGCGTACATACTTCACGACAAGGACGATACGCGTCCACACTATCATATTTACGTAAACTTCGGCAAGTGTGGTGTACGTAGCGATTTGGTGGCAAATTGGTTTGGCGTAGCAGAAAACTTCGTCAGCAAAATCAAAGGTAAAAAGTCCGATGTTCTTCTATATATGATACACGGACAAGACGACCAAAAGAACAAACATCAATATGCACCGTCCGAAGTCGTAGCCAACTTCGATTGGCAAGCAGAAGTTGCAAACAGCAAGATTCTAGGTGATTTTGAAACATATTCTTATGCGCAAATGATTGCCTATATAGATACGCTTCCGAACGACGAAAAAGTCACGGCATATAACAAACTCAAAAAGCTGTGGGAAATCCACTGCCAAAACGCTTTGTTGAAACCGGATAGAAAAATCGAAGTTGTGTTCATTTGCGGAAAAGGCGGTGTCGGAAAAACCTATTATGCGAAGAAAATGTTAACCGAAATGGGATTGGATTTTTGCATATCTTCGGCATCCAACGATCCGTTCCAAGATTACCTTGGACAAAAGGCAATCATCTTAGATGATTTGCGTGACAGTTCTTTCGAAATGGAAGACTTGCTGAAAATGCTGGACAACAACACAAATTCGTCTGTCCGCTCTCGGTTTAATAACAAAGTATTTAACGGCGAAGTGATAGTTATCACGAGTGCCGTTCCGCTCAGATACTGGTATTCGTACAAGCGTGACGGATATGGCGGTACGGACAGTTTGGAACAGTTGTATCGGCGTATCGGGTTGTATATAGACGTGCAAGCGGACGTGATACGGCTCTATAAACAAATCGACGGTTTTGGCAATCCGGTAGGCGATTTTGTGCAATATAGGAACGATGTTCCAAAACTGAAACAAGAAAAGAAAAACGGCAAGGACTTTTTCTCGGTCTTTGACAAGATGTGCGAAGTGGCGTTGCCGTTTGACGATAAAAATATAACCGCCCAAAATTGAGCGGTTATGCGAGAAGTCTACGCAACTTATGTTCAATCGTTCTTCTCTGTCAACGCGGAAATCCCGTTGCTTCCCTCTACGGGGCTTCGTGAACAATTACATTATACGGTAGGTGCGACGAAAATGTCAAACGTAAATTACAGTTTGAAAAATAAAGGCGTTCGTTTAATTGACGCGCAAGATGCTTGGGTGAAAGGAAAAAACGGAAAACAACGCTTGAATCCTGATTTCCATTTTGTTGGCAAAATGTCGACGACTATGCCGAATATGATTGTGTCTGCATCCGATAAGAAAAAACCGACATTCAAAGGCAATACGTGTGATTTGAATGCGACTGCCAAACGTCAAATAGTTTCTCATTTTTACGACGATAAAGGTAAGCGAAATAAAAAGACTGTTGCTTACTTCGGTATTTCGAAAAAATAAACAAAATCTACAAGGGGTAAAACATGAAGATTTTAGTGGCATGCGAGGAATCGCAAAGAGTAACGATAGAATTTCGCAAGTTGGGACATGAAGTTTATTCTTGCGATTTGGATTTTTGTTCGGGAAAACATCCCGAATGGCACATCTGGAATGACGTTGCGCCATTGCTTAACGGAAACTGCACGTTCCGAACGTGCGACGGACAAAAGCACGAAATCGACAAGTGGGATATGATAATTGCTTTTCCGCCGTGTACGTATTTGTCCAAAGCCGGTTCAAGCGTTCTTTATCGCGGTGGTTCGATAGACGAAGAACGCTTTGCAAAAGGACAAAAGGCAAAAGATTTCTTTTTGTCGATATGGAACGCGGATTGCGAAAGAATAGCGATTGAAAATCCTGTCCCGATGAAAGTGTTCGATTTGCCCGAACCTACGCAGGTTATTGAGCCGTATTATTTCGGCGAACCTGTATCAAAGAAAACTTTTCTTTGGTTAAAGGGATTGCCGTTCGTCTGCCCGACGTGCGTGATTGAACCTACGTATACATTTGAAACTTATCCGCCGTTTAAGAATAGTTTCGGAAAGTATAGGCAAAAGAATCGGTCAAAAACTTTTTGGGGCGTTGCACATGCAATGGCACTGTCGTGGGGCGAAACAACGTAGTCATTGTGCTGCGCCAATAATCTGAGTGACTAACCGGGGCGAACGCCCTGGGTCAAATAAAACCTCGCTCCCAGGGATAAGGGAAAAGGAAAAAATTGTGGCAAACATAAATCGCAAAAAACTTGATTTGATTTTCAAAATCATAGTCTGTGTTTTGCTCGTCGCTCTTATTGGCGGTGTTACTTACGCGATTGTTCGAGTTGCGCAAAAAGAAGATACGAAAGAGATTTCATCTCTTGCGTACAAAATCGGTGCGCTTGACGACAACGGCGATTTTGTGAAGAATACGGCATCCATTGTTTCAAAGGATTTCGTTTCTACCGACGGTCTTACGATTAAACTTCAAGAAAATGCAGATGTTTCTTACAAGGTGTACTTCTTTGACACCGACAAAGCATTCGTTTCTGCAACCGAAGCACAATCCGCAGATTTCGCCGGCACAATCCCCGAGAATGCAAAGTTTGCAAAAATCGTGATTACACCGTTGCACGACGCGGAAGTTTCCATTTTTGAAATGAGCGGTTATGCAAAACAACTTACTGTCACTGTAACGTAGTCATTGTGCTGCGCCAATAATCTGAGTGACCAACCGGGGCGAACACCCTAGGTCAAAATAAATAATACCTCGCTCCCAGGTGAAATGTAAGAAAAAAAGAGCCTCTTGGCTCTTTTTATTCTTCCCAGTTTATTTCGTGTGGTTTTATGTTCTCTTTATTTAGTTTTCTTTTTAAGACGGCTTCGATTTTGCTATCATCGTGTGGATACAAGCATATAAGTGTAACTTTTTTCTCTTTATAAATCGGCATTTTATAGTTTATCTTTCTGTCACCGTCTTTTGTTCCTTTCATACCGAAATATTCTATATAAACATCTTCGTTTTCACCGAGATAATTTGGAAGATAAAAATCGGGCTGAAATTCGTGTTCGGGATTGCCGTCAACGTCAAACGTTGATTCGTATGCGTGCGGAATATTCTTGGAAAACAAATAGTTATCTATATCTCTTTCTACGTGACTTTTTACGATATGACCGTCTTTTGTTTCCAAATGTCCTTCATATTCCGCGCCCATTGTTATGCAATCTTGACAATTTTTTACTTGAATATATAAGGTCTTATTTTTATACTTTTTCCAGCAATCAAGGCAAAAGTGTTTTCCGTTTGATGGTTGTCCGCAAATAATACAAGTCAATTCTTTATCTTGTTTTTCTTTTTCGTGCATAGTGGTTTTCTTACATTCGCAATCTTCGTCTGCTTTGTGCCATTTTCCGCAGTCGGGGCATTGTTCAATCAAACCTTTGTTTGCCATTGTTCCGTGCGTTTTGCACAATTTGTCTTTTCTTGCGTTGCCGAAATATACGTAAGTAGGTTCGCCACAAATCGGGCATTTCAATTCATCCATAAAAAGTCCCCTTGTAAATTGATGAAAATATTGTATCGCATTTCACTTGGTTTTTCAAGGAAAAATTTGAATGAAAGGTAAAACGCGGTTCGCCAACGCAGCGGTTTAGCGTGGCGAACGCGTTCTTTCAGTCAAACCTATGCAAATTCATCAACTATGTTTTTTAAGGCTCTTACAAGGCTGTCAAGGAAATAAGCGTGCTTTATGCCCTACGGGAAATAAATACGCGCCTTGACTGCCGAGGATTTATCGTCGATAATTATTTAAAAGAGCGCAGAAGATATTCTGCACTCTCTGCCCATATGGCGAATATTCGGGGTTTGGGGATGAAATCCCCAAAACAGTCAAGGTGTTAAACCTTGTGTTGCCTTTGGGTTAGGGGCTGTTACTGTGGGTGTTGACACTCTCGGCGACAGTGTGTTATACTCCTTGTCGGGAGCGTTAATCGTCAAGTAATTTTAATAATACTAAAATTATTTGCAATGATACGAGGGTAATTTGTAAGATTGTATGTATCATAGCGGTTAACCTCCTTTTCTTTTTACACAAAACGCGCTGTTGCCAAGGAAAGTCAACAAATGGGGCAATATAAAATTTAAGGGGTTAAAAAATGGGAAGGAATTTTTGTCACTTGACGTGGACTCAACGATTGCAACTTGAATCTTTGTTAAAATTAAAAACACCGGTGAAAGAAATATGCAAAATTTTAGGGGTATCCAATTCTACGATATACCGTGAAATTAAACGTGGCGAATATAAACGAATAAACGGTGCTACGTGGGAATACTATACCGCGTATAGTCCTGATATTGCACAAGAAAAATATCTTGTAAATCTTTCCGGCAAAGGTGCTCCGTTGAAAATTGGTAAAGATTTTGAATTTGCCGATTATATTGAGAAACGTATCGGAAAAGACAAGATGTCGCCGTGCGCCGTTCTGGGCGAAATCAAACATAAGAATATGAAATTTGAAACGTCGATTTGTCCTGCGACGCTTTACAATTATATCGCTAATGGCGTATTCCTTTCTTTGTCGCTTGAAGATTTACCTTATAAGCCTAAAAAACGTCATAAACGTAAAGTTGTTGCAAGCCGTCCACCGCGTGGAACGTCAATTGAAAAACGCCCGGAAGAGATTTCGCAAAGAAACACTTTCGGTCATTGGGAAATGGATTGCGTGTGTGGATCCACAAAATCAACGTTGCTTGTTTTAAGCGAACGTCTTACTCGTAAAGAGATAATTTTTCCTATGAAAAATCAAAAGGCCGACAGTGTTATTCAGTGTTTAAATTTGCTTGAACGCCGTTTCGGAAAGTTGTTCTCAAAAGTTTTCAAGACAATTACCGTTGACAACGGAAGTGAATTTGCAAATTTCGACGGAATGGAAAAATCCTGTTATGGTAAAGGCAAACGCAAGCGTGTTTCAATTTATTATTGTCATCCTTATTCTTCGTATGAGCGTGGAACAAATGAAAGAATAAATCGGGAAATACGCAGGAAGTTGCCAAAAGGAACGAATTTTTCAAAATTTTCGGCGAAAGAAATACAAGCAGTGGAAGATTGGTTGAACAACTATCCGCGTGGCGTTCTCGGTTATGCTACTTCGAAAGAATTATTCGACAAAGAAGTTGCACTTTTACAGCGCGGTTAAACAGCTGCGCCAACGATCTGAGTGAATATCCGGGGCGATTGCCCTGGGTCAAACATCGAAGTCAAAAAACGTTGTCAATAAACATTGCTTATAGCAAGCTTTTTGGGCTTGTTGTTTGACGTATATTAATTCGATGTTTTTAATAAATAGAATGATTGCTTTGCCTTTGTATCACCGAAATTTCGGTGATACAAAGGCTTTTTCCGTCTTTAAGATAACAAAATTTGTTGAATCATCATAAATTTTTGCATTTACTCTTGACATTTACATTTTATAGCACAAATAAAAATCACGATACATCCGTAAAAAAATGCAAAAAAAGCATACAAAATTGACTAAATAGTCACTTATTTCTTGATTTGCGCAAAAGTGTGTGTTATACTAAACAGTCGAAAAGTTCTATACGTTTTTTTGGAGGTTTTTATGCCAAGAATTTCTTTTGAAGAAATTGCAAAACAAAATGTTGCTCGGCTTTTAGACTATGCCCAAAACAATTTGTATTTAAGCGATTTGGACGCAATTTACGCTCAAAATCAACTTCTCGATACACTAGGTCTGACAGAGCCGTGCCAAGAGCCCAAACTCGGCGCATACGATATATACGACGTGATGAATGCTCTTTCCGACTTCGCCGTACGCAAAAAAATCATAGACGAGAACGCAAAATCCAATTTCGAAACGAAACTTATGGGTTTTGTCATGCCCTCTCCCTCAACCGTCGTCGAAATGTTTGACAACGAAGCAAGCTACAAGGGCATAGACAAGGCGTGCGACTTCCTTTGCAAACTCGGATTCGACAGTCTGTATTTGAGAGGCAAGGATTTCGAAAAGAACATCGTATGGCAACACGACAGCCAAAGAGGCAAAATAATCGTCACGATAAACCTCTCCAAACCCGAAAAAACACCCGAACAGGTCAGACTTGCAAAAGAAGCGAAAACGGGCTATCCTAAATGTGTACTTTGCCAAAACATGCTGGGTTTTGTCGGCAATGCGGCTATGCCTGCAAGACAAAACATCCGCATAATCCCATTCGAACTTGACGGCGAAGAATGGTTTATGCAATTTTCGCCTTACAGATACTTCGAGCAACACGTCATCGCAGTGTGCAAAGAACATCGTCCCATGTGCGTGAGCGACGCAACGTTTGCAAGAATGGCGGACTTTGTGGATATGTTCCCCCACTACTTCATCGGCTCGAACGCCGCGCTTCCCATCGTCGGCGGTTCGATACTGGCACACGACCACTATCAAGGCGGCAAAAAAGTGTTGCCCGTGTTCTCTCGCCCCGCTCGCAGATATTTTAAAGTTTCGGGCTACGGCGACGTCAACGTGTCGGTTGTGGACTGGTACAACTCTATCGTACGCATAGAGAGCAAAAACAGGAAACAAGCAATCGAAGTTGCAAATATGTTCAGAAGAGCGTGGGATTGCTATTCGGACGAGAGCGTAAACGTGCTTTGCGCAACTCAAAACGGCGAAGAGAAAATCCAACACAACGCTATCACCCCAATACTTTCAATCAACGACGACGGCGAATATCAATTCAATTTGATACTGCGCAACAACCGAACCGACGACGAACACCCCTACGGAATCTTCCATCCGAGAGCCGAACTCCACAATATCAAGCAAGAGTCCATCGGCATAATCGAAGTGATGGGATTGTTTATTTTGCCGGGCAGACTTGCAGGCGAAATGACGCAAATCCGCAACATCCTCACGGGCAAAACGCCGCTTGACTTCAAGGCGTTGTCCGACGAACAACATCCCCTTCACAAGCACCTCGGAATGATAACTCAACTTGTCGTGGACAACGGCACTGCTTGCTCCGACGAGGTTGCCGAGAACGCCGTGACGGACTATATAAACAACGTTTGCGAGCAAATCCTCGACACAACGGCAGTGTTCAAAAACGACCAAAAAGGTCAAGACGCGTTTGACGAATTTATTCACAGCGTTATAGATTGAAATTGCAAAACAAGCACTTTATGATCGCAAAAACGCCGCTTTATGCGGCGTTTTTTGCAAGTATTTTGTTGTCGTTTTTCTGTAATTGTTTCAATATTTCCATAGGACCTACGATGATCGAGTTGCCCACTCTCACCGCTCCGTCGCCGTACCCCGAGTACGGAGAATTTACAAACACAAACCTATTTCCTTTGGGTATGTTCGGATTGTCAATCATACCGCTTGGAATCAATCCGTCACCGAACGCTTTCTTGGCTTTTGATACCGACGGCTTTGCTTTCCCCGTCTTCTTGTTTACGGACATATATGAAACGATATAAACTTTTTGTCCTTCGCCGTTTGCCATTTCGGTATAAGAAACATTGACATACTTGTCAGCATCGCAATGCTTCGTGACGTTGTACCCGGCTTTCTCGATTTTAGATATGCAATCTTGTTCTCCGTTGCATGCAACCAACAAAGCAGCGACAAGCACACAAATCAAAACCACCGCAACTATTTTGAAATTAGTTTTTTTCATAACTTCCTCCTGACGCTCAAAATGTAACATATTGTCACATTTTATATAGTAACAAAATGTTACACTTTTGTCAATAACAAGAGCAAAGGTGTTTTGTGGAAAACGGACTTATAGGGCTTAAAAAGATTCGCAAGGAAAAAGGGTTCAGTCAACTGAAAGTAGCCCTTGATTTGAACATGAGCCGAGAAGCCTTGTCATATTATGAAAACGGCAAGCGCAATCCCGACATCCAGACTTTGAAACTGTTTTCAAAATATTTTAATGTATCAATAGATTTTCTTATCAACGGAAAAGATTTTGAATAAACGAAAACGTATTTGGAGCGCACTTATAAACGGTATGTGTTTATTCGACATGCGCATTTCGCTTCGCTAGATTGCCACGCTTACGCTCGCAATGACAAAATTGTGGGACACCCACACCCGAACGGACACTCATTCAGAGCGTTCTTATACACGGTATGTGCAACTTCGAAGACGGAACACGAGCCGCAAGGCGGCGACCAGTCGCTCAAGCGTCATTGCGGTCAAGGCAATCGCCCTATGTCATTCCGAGGAGTGAAACGACGTGGGAATCCCCTAAATAGAAACAAAAACCGTTTGACGATTGCCACAAACCGCATTAGCCCTCGCGCCTACTACCGCGCAGAGAATTTGCGCTATCAGTTCGAGCAAGGACAAGAACTCCTGCCACAGTTGCG
>ENA-OZHM01000029-OZHM01000029.1-human-gut-metagenome-genome-assembly--contig:-NODE-29-length-73931-cov-7.698671_pt1 | contig 73931 bp, 68 predicted proteins | sample MGYA00244047_ERZ653688 | MGnify/ENA primary metagenome ERZ653688 (study PRJEB26926, sample SAMN06165194) | human gut metagenome | biome: ENVO:00009003; feature: ENVO:2100002; material: ENVO:00002003... | reverse complement strand
AAACAAAAGACCGACAGAATACGTCGGTCTGATGTGGCGTACCTTAAGGGATTCGAACCCCTGGCCTTTTGGTCCGTAGCCAAACGCTCTATCCAGCTGAGCTAAAGGTACTTATTCGTAAAGCAAAAGTTATTATAGGCGGTAAAAGCCGATTTGTCAATTATTTTTTTATCTTTTGACAAATTAAAAGAGCAATATTTCGTTTCCCGAAGAGGCGTTCGGAGGGGCGCTCGTATTAAACCCGTAAAGGACGAAAGAGGCTGTTTCGTTTTATAAAGTAAATGTAAAAAAGTAAGAATTATTTATTCCATTTTTTACAAGTATGGTGTATAATGAAAATAATGGGATAGATTTTTATTCCGTAACCGACAGGACGTAAAACGTCCGAGTTTATAAAGAGGTATATTGTATGAAAAAAATCGATTTGACCGAGTACGGCATCACCGGAACGACCGAAGTCGTATACAATCCTTCTTACGAAACGCTGTTTGAGGAGGAAACGAAACCGGGCCTTACGGGCTACGAAAAAGGACAGGTAAGCGAACTCGGCGCCGTCAACGTAATGACGGGCATTTATACGGGACGCTCTCCTAAAGACAAGTTTATCGTTATGGACGAAAATTCGAAAGACACCGTATGGTGGACTTCGGACGCCTATAAAAACGACAATCACCCCGCGTCGGAGGAAACCTGGGCGGCGGTAAAAGACATAGCGGTAAAGGAACTTTCGGGGAAAAGGCTGTTCGTGGTGGACGCATTCTGCGGCGCCAACAAAGACACCCGTATGGCAATCCGTTTCATAATGGAAGTTGCCTGGCAGGCTCATTTCGTAAAGAATATGTTTATCACTCCTACCGAGGAGGAACTTGAAAACTTCACGCCCGATTTCGTGGTTTACAACGCGTCGAAAGCGAAGGTCGAAAACTATAAGGAACTCGGTCTGAATTCGGAAACGGCCGTTGTGTTCAACATTACGAGCCGCGAGCAGGTAATCGTGAACACTTGGTACGGCGGCGAGATGAAAAAAGGTATGTTTTCGATGATGAATTATTATCTGCCGCTTAAAGGCATCGCGTCGATGCACTGCTCGGCAAACACCGATATGGACGGAAAGAATACCGCGATATTCTTCGGACTTTCGGGCACGGGCAAAACGACGCTTTCCACCGACCCGAAACGTCTGCTTATCGGCGACGACGAACACGGCTGGGACGATAACGGCGTTTTCAATTTCGAAGGCGGCTGCTACGCGAAAGTAATCAACCTCGATAAGGAAAGCGAGCCCGATATCTACAACGCAATAAAGCGCAACGCGCTTCTCGAAAACGTAACGCTTGACGAAAACGGAAAAATCGATTTTGCGGATAAGAGCGTCACCGAAAACACCCGCGTTTCCTATCCCATAGGGCATATCAGAAATATCGTTCGTCCCGTTTCGGCGGCACCCGACGCGAAGAACGTGATTTTCCTGTCGGCCGACGCATTCGGCGTTCTGCCTCCCGTATCGGTGCTTACGCCCGAGCAGACACAATACTATTTCCTTTCGGGATTTACCGCAAAACTTGCGGGAACCGAGCGCGGAATAACCGAACCGACGCCCACGTTCTCGGCTTGTTTCGGCCAGGCGTTTCTCGAATTGCATCCCACGAAATACGCCGAGGAACTCGTCAGAAAAATGAAGAAGAGCGGCGCGAAGGCCTATCTCGTAAACACAGGCTGGAACGGCACAGGCAAACGAATTTCCATTAAGGATACGCGCGGTATCATCGACGCGATTTTAAACGGCGATATCGAAAAGGCCCCCACGAAGAAAATACCGTATTTCAATCTCGAAGTGCCAACCGCTCTTCCCGGAGTGGACGATAAAATTCTTGACCCGAGAGATACATATTCCGATAAATCGGCGTGGGAAAGCAAGGCGAAAGACCTTGCGGGAAGGTTTATTAAAAACTTCTCGAAATACACCGATAACGAAAAGGGCAAAGCGCTTGTATCCGCCGGCCCCGTTACCGAATAACAGAATAAGCAAAGGGCTTCCTTACGAGGGAGCCCTCTTTTTTAGTAAAAATAAAAGTTTGAGGTTTTAAAACGGCCAAACGACAGCATAATAATATCGACGCCGGCAAGCGACGTTTTCGCAAAAGCGTTTTTACACATATTTTACTTTACACCATATTTTAATTGTGCTAACATAAACTTAACTTAATAAGACACGGTTTGAAAAGTTGTAGACTGAGTAGATTGGTAATCGGGTTTGAGTCCCGGACAACCGCCATTGCCGTATTTGTCGGGAGGTCCCGGCATAAGTCGGCAAACCGCCGCGTCTGGTTTTTCGTTTTGGCGTGAAGCGTGCAAACTATAAGTGCACGCTGTTTTTATGCAATCCAAAAAAAAGGAGAGATACTATGAAAGCAAACGCAAAAAGAATTATCAGTCTTATTCTCGTCGCGGTCGTAGCCGTTACGACTCTCGTCGCCTTTACCGCCTGCGACAATTCCGAAATGAACGCGCTTCAGAAAAAAGTGCAGGAACTTCAGGACAAAGTGGCGGATTATGAGGAAACCGACGCCGAAAAAACCATAACCGTTATCGTCGGAGACAAATCGACGACGCTCACGACGCGTGAAAACCGTATGGTCTTCGCCTTGTCCGAACTCGTCGAGAAGGGAGGTATATCGGCGTTCAAGTACACTTCGGGCAGTTACGGAGCGTTTATTACCGAGCTCGACGCATTTGCGCCGCAAGGCAATCAGTACATTTCCGTTTATCACACGATAGATAACGACGCCTACAAACAGCAGAGCGGAACGTGGAATCCCGACGGAAGCTTTACCGCTACGGGCGGATTCGACACGAAAGATTACAACGGAGCGACTTATTATTATTCGAGCGTGGGTATTTCCACCCTTCCCGTTATAGACGGTGCGACTTACCTGTTCCTGCTTGAAAGCTTCTGAGAATGAAATCGACCCGTGAGTTGAGCTTAATTGCAATGTTCACCGCACTCCTAATAGGAGTGCAGTTTGCGTTGAGTTTTACTTACGGGCTCGAACTCGTATCGGTTACTCTGGCGATGTTTTCGCTGGTATTCGGCAGTCGCAGAGGATTTGTGGTAGGAGTGGCGTTTTCGTTGTTAAGGCTGATGATTTTCGGGTTTTATCCGACGGTAGCGGTACTTTATCTGACATATTATCCGCTTTATGCCGTCGCCGTGGGGCAGATAGGAAAAATCAAAGGCAAAAAACAGTTTGTCGTATTGCTGGTTGCCGTGTCGCTTATGACCGTATGTTTTTCGCTTCTCGACGACGTTATAACACCGCTTATGATGGGCTTTAACAACAAGGCGTGGCTCACTTATTTTTACGGCAGTTTTCTTGCAATGGTGCCGCAGACGATATGCGTGTTCATATCGACGGCGGTATTGTATTATCCGCTTAAAAAACTGCTGGGGAAATTAAAAGTCAGGTTTTTCCCCGACGAATGCGAAACCGTCGGCGAAAGGATTGTTCCCAAAGGAAACGACAATTGAAAATCTCATAAGACGCGTCCCGTAAGGGGCGCGTTTTTTTGTTATGTTTTCCTCAAAACGCTATCAAATCAAGTAAAATAATGTAAAATTTATATAAAACTTTACAAACAAATAATATTGTTATATTATTAACAATGTACAGAAAAGAGGCTGAATATGGATAAAGTCAGAATTATCGAAGTAAAACAAAACGTGCTTGCAAATAACGACGCCGAGGCCGCAAAACTCCGCGAGGAACTTAAAAAGAAGGGCGTATTTCTTTTAAATCTTATGTCTTCTCCCGGAAGCGGAAAAACGACTACGCTCAAACGTACCGTACAGATGCTTTCGTCGCGTTATAAAATAGGGGTAATGGAGGCCGACATCGACAGCGACGTCGACGCGCGCGCCATATCCGAGACGGGAGCGAAAACCGTTCAGTTGCACACGGGAGGAATGTGTCATCTCGACGCGTCGATGACGAAACAGGGACTTGACGAATTATCGACCGACGGACTCGATATAGCAATTCTCGAAAACGTCGGCAACCTCGTTTGCCCCGCCGAATTCGATACCGGTGCCGTTAAAAACGCGATGATTCTTTCCGTCCCCGAAGGACACGACAAGCCGCTTAAATATCCCCTTATGTTTTCGGTGTGCGACGTCGTGCTGATAAACAAAATCGATACTCTGCCTTATTTCGACTTCGATATGGAAAAATGCAGAGAATATATCGCAATGCGCAATCCCTCCGCCGTGGTTATTCCCGTCTGTGCGAGAACGGGCGAGGGTTTTGAAAAATGGATTAACTGGCTTTCGGGTCAGACAGATACGTGGAAAAACACAAAGGAGTAAATTATGTTTGATACAAGCATTTATGAGTGCCATCCTCATTCGGCGGACGAGCCGCCCCGCAAGCTGATTCTTAAACTCGCTCAGAAGATTACCGACCGTATCGGACACAAGGTTACGGTAAACGACCCCGAATACTGGGGTCTTGCCTGCGTTGTTACCGACGAGATGGCGGAAGTCGCGTTGAAGATGGACGTAAGAAAACCCGTCACGCTGGAGCAACTCGCAAAAAAGACAAAGCGCAATCCCGAGGAACTTGAAAAACTTCTGTTTGAAATGTGCCGTGTCGGTCTGCTCGAGTACAACCGTGAAAACGAAAAACGCGAAAAACAATACGTTTTACCTCCGTTTGTTCCGGGAAGCGCCGAGTTTACCAATATGAGAAAGGACCAGATGGAAGCTCATCCCGAACTGGCACATTTCTTTGAAAGAATGACTTTCCTTCCTCTCGAAAAAATAACTCCTTTCGTTCCCGCGGGCGGAGCGGGTATAGGAATGCACGTTATTCCCGTGGAAAGGGCTATCGAAATGGAAAACGTTACCGCCGACGTCGAGCATTTGTCTTACTGGCTCAAAAAATACGAAGGCAAGTATTCGGTGGGGATGTGTTCCTGCCGTTACGGCCGTAAACAAATCGGCGAAGGTTGCGCCGACGATTGCGACGACTGGTGCATAGGCGTCGGAGATATGGCCGATTACTGTGTGGAAACGGGAAAAGGCCGATATGCAACGTACGACGAGGTTATGGAGATACTTCAGCGCGCCGAAGACAACGGTTACGTTCATCAGATTACCAATATTGACGGCGAAAACAAAATTTTCGCAATCTGCAACTGTAACGTCAACGTATGCAACGCGTTGCGTACTTCACAATTGTTCAATACTCCCAATATGTCCCGTTCGGCATACGTCGCTCACACCGATAAAGAGAAATGCGTTGCGTGCGGCCGTTGCGTTGAAAACTGCCCCGCAGGTGCCGTTAAACTCGGACAAAAACTTTGCGAGAAGGACGGAAAAGAAGTAAAGTATCCCGTACACGACCTTCCCGAGGACACGTGGTGGAGCCAAAAGAAATGGGATTGGGATTATCGCGATAATAACCGCATCAACTGTTACGATACGGGTACGGCACCCTGCAAAACCGCCTGTCCCGCACACATTGCCGTGCAGGGATATCTCAAAATGGCGGCACAGGGCAGATATCGCGAGGCATTGCAACTTATAAAGCGCGAAAATCCTTTCCCCGCAGTATGCGGACACATATGCAACAGAAAATGTGAAGACGCCTGTACGCGAGGCACTGTCGACCGCGCGGTAGCTATCGACGAGGTGAAAAAATTCATCGCTCAGAAAGACCTCGATTCGAGGACGAGATTTATCCCCGAAAAAGTCGTACCGTCGAATCACGGCGAATTCAAAGAAAAAGTCGCGATAATAGGCGGCGGACCTGCGGGTCTTTCGTGCGCAAACTATCTTGCGATAATGGGATACAAGCCAACCGTTTTCGAGAAGAACGACGTACCCGGAGGTATGCTCGTTTACGGAATACCTTCTTATAAGCTCGAAAAAGACGTGGTCGCCGCCGAAATCGACGTTATAAAACAACTCGGCGTCGAGATTATTTGCGGCATCGAAGTCGGAAAAGACGTAACTCTCGACGCCCTTCGCAATCTCGGATACAAGGCATTCTACGTTGCGATAGGTTGCCAGGGCTCCCGCAAGGCAAACGTCAAAGGCGAGGACGCAGAAAACGTAATGTCTGCCGTAGATTTCTTAAAGAGCGTAACATTCAATAAAACTCCGATAAGCGGCGACGCGGTCGTAATAGGCGGAGGTAACGTCGCGATTGACGTTGCGAGAACGGCAAAACGCCTCGGCGCAAACAGCGTGAAAATGTATTGTCTCGAAGACGAGGCGCATATGCCCGCAAGCGTAGACGAAATCAGAGAAGCGAGAGAGGACGGCGTCGAAATTACCTGTCGCTACGGCATTAAGGAAATTGTTGCCGAAAACGGACGCGCTACGGCCGTCGTGCTTATGAAGTGTCTGAACCATCTTGACGCAAACGGAAAGTTTGCGCCCGTGTACGATGAAAACGATACCGTTACCGTTCCTTGCGAACACGTATACCTCAGCATAGGTCAGTGCGCCGACTGGGGAGACCTGCTTAAAGGCAGCAAGGTGGAAGTACAGCGCGGACTTGCGGTTGCCAATAACGTAACTTACCAGACCGCTCAGGAAGACGTATTCGTAGGCGGCGATATTTATACGGGACCGAGATTTGCCATCGACGCCATTGCGGCGGGCAAACAAGGTGCGGAGTCAATCCACCGTTACGTTCAGAACGCAAGTCTTACGATAGGGCGCAACAGACGTCGGTATATCGAACTCGATAAGAACAATATCAGCGTCGGAAGTTACGATACGAGCGCTCGCCAGACGCCCGCCGTTGACGAGGAAATCGGGAAGAATCCTTTCCGCGACCCGCTGAAACCTTTCACGGAAGAACAGGTCAGAATCGAAACCGCGCGTTGTCTCGGATGCGGCGCGTCGATTGTCGACCCGAATAAGTGTATAGGTTGCGGAATCTGCACGACGAAATGTTCCTTCGACGCGATACATCTCTTCCGCGAACGTCCCGAATGCAGTACGATGATTCCTACCGAAGATAAAATCAAAGCAATCGTCGGAAACATTCCCAAAACTATGGTCCGCATCGTCAAGAAGAAACTTACCGGCGGTAAAAAGGCAGACTGATTATGCACGAACTCGGCATAGTTTTCAATATCGTTAACAGCGTTGAGGACGTTGCAAAACAAAATAACGTCGCCCGCGTCAATTCGGTAACGCTTCAGATAGGAGAGGTTTCTACCGTAGTGCCCGATTATCTGATTGATTGCTGGAACTGGGCCGTTAAAAAATCGGACGTCCTGCGCGGCGCGCAAATGATTGTCGAAAATATCCCTGCCGTCACGATATGCAACGATTGCGGAAAAACTTATCCTACCGTGCGGTACGGAAAAATATGTCCGTTTTGCAAAAGCGAGAATACCGTTTTACAAAGCGGCAACGAAATCAGCATTAAGGAAATCGAAGTCGTGGACAGCGCGGAAAACGAATAAACGATAAATTAAAACCCGTCGCAATGCGGCGGGTTTTTTCATGTTAAATTTCATCTTCTTTCGAATAAAAATCGACGTATTTTTTCTTAACGTCTCTCGGCGGTCTTTTCGCGGCGATATAGTTTACAAAGTGCAGAGGAACGAGTTTTATTCCCAGCCTTCTGAAGAACGCGGCAAACGCACCGCCGCGCGTTTTCAGGTCGGCGCACGAAGAAACGGTAATTTTTTCTCCGATATTTTCAATAGGACAAGTACGGCCGAGATTAACGGTTACGGCTTTTTCCCGACCGGGAAGGAGGTCGAACCAGTTATCCGAAAAAGGCGCGTCGTTGATATTGTTTATAAGCCGCACTCCGTGTGCGTATACGTTTGAAACAAGTCTGATTTCAAGCACGCCGTCGCTTATGAATTCAAACGATTCGGATATTTCGGGAGAGGGCAACTTTGCGTATTTTTCACGTCTTAAAAGCACCGTATCCGTATATTCCTTTCCTTCGACGGTCATTTTTGCAAGCGCGTAACAACGCAGTTTTTTGTTTTGATTTCTTACCGCCGCCATACCTTTTCCGAAAAGCAATTTGTTTTCGCCGGGCGCTGCGTTAATGCCGGATACTTTCTCTAAAAGCACTTTACCGTCGTAATTGCACACTTGAAACGTCAGATTTGCCGAAATCTCTTTATCCGTATCGTTAAATACGTAAACGTAAAATCCTCCGTCCGTTTTTTTAACGTTTACCGCGACGGGGGCATAGGCGCGTTTAAGAGCGTACAACGCCGCCTTGTATCTTCCGAAATAGTCCGTAAGCGACCAGCTTATACCCGGCCATACGTCGTTCATCTGCCAAATGAGGGTGCCGTTTACTCTGCCTTTGTTGCGTCTGAAATGAGAAACCGCTTCGTACAGACTTTCGGCAACCGAAAGTTGCGACGCATAAATCCAACCGCCGAGGTCGCGGGGAATATTGAATCGCGAAAGAGAATAATATTTTATGAGTCTGATGCCGCCGTGGCTTCGGTCGCGCAGTTTCAGAGACTTTGCGTCAACGACCTTCTTTTCGTTGTCTTCGAAGAAACCGTCGATTGTTTTTTCGTCGGGAAGGCTCATCATTCCGAATTCGCTTGCAAAGCGGGGCAGTCGTTTTTCGTAATAGGATACCGGTTGCAATCCGTGCCATACCGACCATATATGACAGTCTCCCGTATTGTCGGCGTCGAATCCGAACAGATAATCGACTCCGCACGGGCTTCCGGGCGTATAGTCTCTGTCGTCGTACGTTCTGACGAGCGCCGGCAACGTTTCGTAAAAGAATTTACCGATACTGTCGGCGTATTTTGATTTTGCAATCCATCCTATCGACATTTGTTCGACTTCGTTATTACCGCACCAGAGCGCAAGCGAAGGGTGATTTCTCAGCCGTTTAATCTGAAAGACCGCTTCGTTTTTACAGTTTTCCTCGAAAGTCGGAAGAAAGAAGGGATAGCCCTGACATGCAAACATAAAATCCTGCCAGACGAGAATTCCTCTTCTGTCGCATTCTTCAAAGAAAAAATCGTCGGGGTATACAGAACCTCCGAATACCCTCAGCATATTCATTCCCGCAAAAGTTACGGCGTCGAGGGTGTCGGTTATGCGTTTCTTATCGGTTGTGTAAACGATATCGGGAGGAATATAATTAGCGCCTTTTGCAAACAGGGGGACGTCGTTAAGGATAATACGGAAGTTTTTGCCGTATTCGTCGGGCGCCGTATCGAGCGTGATTTTTCGGAGGCCGGTTTTTTCAATGCGGCCGTCGACGATTTCCCCCGCCGACGTAAGGCTTGCGATGACCTCGTAGAGGGGTTGCTCCCTTTTATCGGCTCTGTCGTGCGTCTGCCATAATTCGGGATTGACTATTTCGATATCCGCTTTAAATTCACCGTTGCCGACGGGAACTCCCGCCGCTCCGTATTCCGTCCCGTCGGGCGAAAGAACGGAAAACACGGCGTCGATTTCGTTATCGGAAAAGTTTTCGGCCGTGCATACGAGAGAAAGAGTTACGCTATTGTCGGAATTAAACTTTTGCGTGATTCTGAAATCGGATATTCGGGCAACGTCTCCGCATTCCAGGTATAAGTCGTCTTTAATTCCCGAAACGGGAAGATAGGGCGCAAAGTCCCAGCCGAAATGATACTGCGGTTTTCTGATATGCACTATTCCCGTAAGGCCGTTGAAATTTTTCGGCGTGCTTACCAGTTTCGCGGCTCCGCGAGCGAAAGCTTCGGGGGCGCAGAAACGGTATTCGAGCACGTTTTCGCCGGGAACGAGAAATTCTTTTACCTCGTCCCTGAATTCGGTAAACGCGTTTTCGTGGTGGGTTACTTCACGGCCGTTAAGATATATAAGAACAAGCGTATCGAGGCATTTCGATACGAGATATATTTTTTTTGCCTTCAGGAAATCTTCCGAAACGGAAAAACTTTTTTTGTAAATAAAATCGGTAAGTCCGAGGTTTGCGAAGGTTGCGTCCTTATCGTCGGATACGCCTTTAAAGGGGTTGAACAAAGGATTTTTTATCCTGTTTTGCGCAATCATGTCGCAGATGGTGGTGCCGGGAACGACGCATTCCGAAAATTCCTGGTCGTATCCCGTTTTAAAAAGCCATTTTCCTGTTAAATCGAGTTTCATATGTTAATACTGCCTTTTGATTTATAATATTATACTCCGCGGTGCGCCGCTTTGTCAATTTTAACGGGCGCGGGGAAACAACGCAAAACGCCCCGCATTTTTGAGTGCGGGGCGTCGTACTTCATTCGTACCTTATTATTCTTTATCTTTTGCGGAGTTTTGTGCTTTGAGTTCGGCAAGAATGGCTTCGAGCAGTTCCTGCGTTTTATCCTCGCAAACGGCGACGGGTTCTTCGACGGGAGCCGCGACGGGAGCGGGTTCTTCGGCGGGCGCTTCTTCAACGGGAGCGTCTTCGGAAACGCCCTTTTTATCGTGCGAGAGCAAGGAATCGATTCTTGCTTTTTCTTTCGCGCCCACTTCTTTCGCCTTGTTAATCGCTTTGATAACGGCAAAAAGAACGAGAGCGGTAAGCAGGAAAGTGATAATCGCGCTGATGACGGCGCCGAAGTCCATAATGACGGCTTCTTTGATTACCGTACCCGCCGCGTCAACCACGGGGGCCTTCAATACGACCTGCAGACTGTTGCCCGATGCGCCAAGGGGAATCATGTTTATAAGAGGCTGAAGTATTCCCTTTACCAGCGAGTTTACGATGGCGGTGAAAGCGCTGCCGATAATCATACCTACGGCAAGGTCCAGCGCGTTGCCTTTGTTGATAAACGCTTTGAATTCTTTCCAAAGCTTAAATTCGTGTTTTTTCTTCATAAAGCGTCTCCTTTCGTACGAAAAGTAATATAACACAAGCCTTCCGGCAAAGCAAGCGAATAAAGGATATTTTTCGACGATGTAAACCGATTGACCGAGAGAAATCCTGTTTTTCGTCAAAGGTTGACACGGTTATAAGGCAATGATAAAATAACATATAAATAAATCGAACGGAGAACGCTTATGTATCATATTATTATAAATCCTGTCGGAGGAAAGGGAGAAAGTGCGAAAGCGCTTGAAAAAGTTACGTCTTTACTGGATTCAAAGGGCGTCGAATACGAGGTGCATAAAACCGAACGCGTCAATCACGCCGCCGAAATAGCAAGAGAACTTTCCAAAGCCCCCGGTACGGATATCATTGCAATGGGAGGAGACGGCTCCTTTCACGAAGTGCTGTGCGGCATAGAAAATTTCGAAAACGTTACGCTTGGTCTTATAGCGTGCGGAAGCGGCAACGATTTTATAAAACGCTCGGGGCATCCGAAAGACGTAAACGAGGCGCTTGAAGTAATTCTTGCCGGCAAAACGGGATACGTCGATTTTATGGATCTCGGCACGACCCGTTGTCTCAACGTTGCGGGCGGAGGTATGGACGTCGACGTACTGCTTAAATACTATACCTATAAAAAATTAAAGGGGTCAGCGGCATATAACGCGGCGCTAATGTATACGTTGCTTCATACCCGTTTCCATAAACTTCGCATTACCGCAAACGGCCGTACCGAAGACAAAAGCGTGTTCATGATTGGCGTGGGAAACGGAGCGTATATCGGCGGCGGACTGCCCATTTGTCCCAACGCTGTTACCGACGACGGACTTCTGGATATCGTAATCTGCAACGAAATCAAAAAACGAAAAATTCCCGCGCTGTTGCTGAAATTTCTTAAAGGAAAACACGTCGAAGATTCCGCCGTGGAGGAATTGCGTGCGGAGGAAGTAAAAATCGAAGCTCTTGACGACAGTAAGTTCGAACTCGACGGTGAAATAATCGACGACAGAGAACTCAATATCCGAGTCGTAAAAAACACTTTGAAAATGTTCGTAAAATAGCAAAAAGAAACCCCGGAGAATATCCGGGGTTTTTTGTCGGCAGATTATACTCTGGTGGTTTTGTCTTCGCCGATACCCACCATTCCGTCCACGACGTATTTTTTGCCGTCGGGGTCTGTAACGTAGCCGTAAATTTTGCCGTAAGGGAGGGCGTAATAAACTATTCCGGGAATGGGCATATAGAAAACCTTTTCGATTTTGAAAGTTATATCCACGATTCCCTTGCCTTCTTCGTCGCGAACGTACCATTCGTCAGTTTTTTTCTTTCCGTCCTTATGGGTGAAAACGACGGGAGGAAGGGGGAACGACTTGCCTTCGAGCCATATTACGTTTTCGTTATAATTGTATTGGTCTGCGGACTGGTTTCTCGTAAGGTTGAAAGCAAAGAATTTTTCTTCGCCGTCGATAACCGTTTTTCCCATCGTGGTCAGCCAGTCGTAATGCGCGTACCAGGGATAAAAACCCTTGTGGTCGTCGATAATGCCTACCGACCTTTCGTTCGTCCTATAGGTTTTGCCGTTAACGGTAATCGTTCCCGTTGCCTTGAAAAAGTCCTTTTCGCTGTAAAGAGGATTGCGGAAGGTGCCGTCCTTGTTTTTCTTAAGGGGCATTACGCCGTTTGCGAGAGGAGAAAGACGCTCGAAAGAAATATCGATTCCGAATTCGCCCGATTTTCCTTTCGTATAGCCTTTGCATTGCGCTTTTCCGTTAAGAAAATCGTTGACGATGGAATATTCGCTTTTTTTGGTTTTGCAGTAGCAGTTGTCGCTGATAAGCTGTTTTGCAACGTGCGCGCGTTTTACGGGGACGAGATTTCTCCAGGCATAAATTTTCTTTTCGGCCTTTTCGTACCAGACGAATATGGAAAAACCTATCGGGCCTACGTTATATACCGCGCTTATAAGAGAGCCTTCGTCCATATTTACCTCGAAAGCTTCCCATTCGGTAAGACGCGTGCGCTTAATAAACGCGGGCAGGCCGATAAAACAGGGTTTTTTGCAGTCGAGCAGATTAAGATTTTCAAAAGGCGCGTCGAAAGTGCCGAAATGGGCTTCACCGTTCTCGACAATCGAGCGGGGCGTTTTTGCGGGATAGCGTTTTTCGCTGATTTTGGGGTCGTTGCTCATAATATTCTCCTTCTCATAATAATACCATATAATATCCGTACTAAATAAATACAATGTAATATTAACACATTTGTAAAAAAACCGCAACACAATCCGCCCGTCCGACGTACGTTTCGAAAAAATAATCGGTTTTTCGAAACTGATACGATAGCGCGAAAAACCACATGTTACAAGTTGAAAAAAAAAGAATAAAAAAATTAAAAAAATTTCATAATAACTATTGACAAACGTGAAAACGGGTGTATAATGTATTTAGCAATCAAGGAAAGCGAGTGCTAACACTTGCACAATGCGACTGCTAACAATATTGTGATAAAAAGGAGTGCATATTATGAAAAACAGTTTAACAAGATGGGACAAATTCGAAAAGGGTCTCGACAATTTCGGCAACAATTTCAGTGCGATGATGGATAACTTTATGAGGCCGATGTACGACGGCGATATTATGCGCACCGACGTCAAGGAAAACGACAAGGAATATATTCTCGATATCGAAGTACCCGGATACGATAAAAACAATATCTCGGTAAATTACGAGGACGGTTACATTACCGTAAGCGCCCGCAAAGAGGAAAAATCCGACGAGGAGAAAAACGGGTATATCCGTCAGGAAAGAAGCAGCAGTTGTTCGCGCAGTTACTACGTAGGCGAAGTAGAGGAAGAATCCATCAAAGCAAAATACGAAAACGGCGTACTGGCACTTTATATTCCTAAACAGCAGGATAAAACCCAGAAAACGCATTCGATAACAATCGAGTAAGTCTCGATTTTAACATAATTTCCAATCCCCCTAAAAGCAGATAACCCCGCAAGACGCGGGGTTATCTGTTTATCTGCATTCAAATAATTTATTGTTTTTTCAGAGTTTCGGCAAACAGATTATAAGCGGTATCGTAAAGTTCTTTCGCATAGTTGCGGCCGGGTGAAAGAGGAGTGTTGAAAGGCGAGGTCGCTATCGCGAGAGAAAGCCCCGATTTTTCAAGGTCGAAACCCGGCTCTATCTGCCCGCAGATTGCAATAACGGGTACGTTGTGCGCGGCGGCGCGACGCACTATGCCGCTTATCGCTTTGCCTCCCGTCGACTGGCTGTCGAGCCGACCTTCCCCGGTAACCACCATACTTGCCGTTTCCAGCAGATCGTCGAACTTCGTAAGGTCAAGCATAATATCTATACCGGACTTAAGCTTTGCGCCGCAAAAGGCCACAAGACCCGCAGCTATACCGCCTGCGGCTCCTCCTCCGGGAATTTCCGATACGTCTGAGCCGACGTCGCGTTTTATTACGTCTGCAAAATGTTTCAGTCCGTCGTCGAGTTTTTTCACCATTGCGTAATCGGCGCCTTTCTGTGGAGAAAAAACGTAAGCGGCGCCTCTCTCTCCGTAAAGGGGATTATCCACGTCGCACATACACGTGACGTCCGCCGGAGGAATGGCCGAAATATCTATCGAATTCACGTTTATGAGAGTACCGCCGGTCGGAACGAACGGGTTTCCTTTTTCATCGTAAAACACTGCGCCGAGAGCCGCCGCGATACCCGCGCCCGCGTCGTTGGTCGAACTTCCGCCCAAAGCAAGAGTTATCGCTTTGGTGCGCTTCAAAGCGTCCGCCATCATAAGACCCACGCCGTAAGAGGTGGTACGGGCAGGATTTCTGAATTCCGTCGAAGCGAGGCCTATCGCTTTCGCGCTTTCGATTACCGCGCATTGCGGCGTAAGCAGGTAGGTTGCGTTGCAGGGTCTGAAGTTGGCGTTTCTCGTCTGAACGCCGATAATTCTGCCCGAAAGCGCGCGTCTGAAACAGTCGAGCGTACCTTCGCCCCCGTCTGCTATCGGCATAGTAAAGGTTTTTGTCGAAGGAACCGCGTCGTTAACCGCGCGTTCTATAATTTCGGCGGCTACGTCTGCCGGAAGCGTGCCTTTGAAACTGTCGGGGCAGATAACGATTTGTTTTGAAGTGTGCATCTGAATCCGTGCGGCGGAAACCGTGAAATTCCGCCATATAAGTTATTTGCGGCAAAGTAATCGCGACGACCGCTTTGCCGCTTTCATAATTATATTGTATTTTTTTCAGGAATTCAAGGATTTTATGTTAAATCACGGACGGCTGGCGAGAGTAAGCGCGACGAGACGGTTTGCTTTATGCGCGTTTATTACGGTTTCGGCGGTAATAAGAGTGCCCGTTTTAATAATGAGTTTTTTGTTTTCGTCATATACGTTTGCGGTTGCCACTCTTCCGACCAGAAAACGGTAATTCGATAAAAGTCTGACGGGAAGGAAAGAAGACGCGTCGCCGTTTTTCGTTTGGGATTCGTCGAACAATTGAACGGAAAAGTCCTCGTCGGGTTTATTTACGGTACGCGGCGGCGCCGCGCGGCGCAATCTTTTTTTGCCGTCGGGAAGCAATACGACGCCTTGTTCGCTTACGTCGGCGACCCGTTCGGGCAGAATATGGCCACCGTTTACCACGAGACATTCGGTTTTTTTGGACGAATCCGAAAAACATACGTCTTCGAGAACTCCTTTTCTTCTGCCGTCGGAAGAAAAAACGGGTTCGCCGAGAGGTAGTCTTACAAGGTCGCAAGGGGATACGTCCGCGTCGTTTTTTATGCATAAAACGTTAGACAAAATCACCGATTCGTCTGCAATTATTTTAAGGCTTCTCTGCGCGACGTAGCGGCGCTCGGAAAGGGGAGAAGAAACGTCCTCGAAAATAAAATAATGTACGTTTTTCAGGCGTTTGTCGCACAAAACGCCCGTAATAGTGCCCAGAATACTGTTTTGTTCGGCCGAAATCACAGGAAGACGGATATAAGAACTGACTTTTCGCATAAAAACCCCCGATTGATTTTCCTATTATCAAGGATATTTACAAAACGCGGGTTTTATGTCGCAAAAACGGTAAAAGAGAGGCTGAATTATCCGCATAGCGTAAAATACCCGCTATCTTTGCGGGAATTACGGGCGGAAACGTCTGAAAACAGCGCAAAACTCAAAGAAAAAATAAAGTCAAAGTTCGACAAAAATTTAACGAATTACGGGCGGGTTGTCAACATAAAATAGTGGTATTGTGGATAACTCGGTGGATAACCTGGCCGTTTTATGCAATTATTGAATAAATGTCGGGGCTTTTCGGAAGTGGATAACTCATTGAAAAAAAAGTTTATTTTGCAATTTACGATTTTATCGTTCGTTTTGGTCTTAGTTGTCGTTTTTACCTCGATAACGGCAAAAGAGGCGATGAATTTTGCCCGAAACGAATTGTCGTACGTCGTTGTCATAGACGCCGGACACGGTATCCCCGACGGAGGCGTTACCGGCGTGAATACGGGTGTTTTAGAAAGCGAACTCAATCTTTTTACCGCAAAAACGCTGGCCGAATATTTTAAATCCGCGGGCGTAAAAACCGTGCTGACCCGGAAAACCTCCCGTGCGCTCACGAGCGAAGGCTCTGATTTCAAAAAAAGCGATTTCGCCGAAAGAATAAAAATTATAGAAAAAGCCGAGCCCGACCTCGTTATCAGCATACATATGAATTCTTATAAACCGCAACCGTCGAGAAGGGGCGCGCAGGTGTTTTACGATTTGAAAAATCCGCTCTCGCGAGGACTTGCCGAAAGCATTCAGGAAAAACTCAACAGAGATATAAACAGTAATCACGGAGGGCGCGCGTTTTCGGCTCTTTCGGGAGATTTTTATATTATAAACCGCAGTCCGGCGCCTGCCGTCATAGTGGAATGCGGATTTTTAAGCAATGCCGAGGACGAAAAACTCCTTGCGGACGAGGACTTCCGCAAGGAGTTGAGTTACGTATTGTTCAGCGCGTGTATGGGTTATCTGTTCACTCTTTAAAAGCAAAGTCGCCTGAGCGCTTCTTTATAAATGGTCGCCATCTTCATAAAGTCGTCGACGCCGGTTCTTTCGTCGGGCATATGAATGGTGGACTCGACTCCCGGGAATTCGGGACCGAAAGCGACGCCGTGTTTGAGCGCGCGGGCGTAAGTGCCGCCACCTATCGTAACCGCGTCGAGGTTTTCGCCGGTAACGTCGTTGTAGGTTTTAAGAAGAGTTTTTACCAAATCGTCGTTTTTATCGACGTAAAGCGGTTCCTGAAAGTTTGATTCTGCAATTACGTATTCGAACAGACGTTTGTCGAGTATGTCGGTAAGTACGGTTTCAGGCACGGTAACGGGGTAGCGAATATTTATTGTGAAACGCAGCGTATCGGACGACGATATTACACCGAGGTTTACCGTCAGATCGCCCGATAAATCGTCGGATAAATCGAGGCCCGCGCCGCGCCCGTCGGTATATTCGAAAAGGTCGTGAATTTTTTTCATGTCCACGTCGATTTCTCCGAGAACGGCAAGCATTTTGACGATTGCGTTTTCGCCGAGAGAGGGGATTGCGGCGTGAGCCGACTTTCCCGCGGACGTAAGCAGTATGCGCCCGTTCCCGACGCTGAAGTCGAGACCCGACTGCCCGGCGAGCAAACGATTTTCGGGAGTGTCGGGAATTTTTGCGACGCACGTATCGGGCACGACGTTTGGGCGCGTTCCTCCTTTTATTTCGATATTACCGTCGTATTTTTTTTCAAAAGTAATCGTGGCTATGCCTTTTTCGCCGTTAATGACGGGAAAATCCGCGTCGGGAGAAAATCCCGTATCGGGCATTTGTTCGACGGAGTTATAGTGTTTGATGCAGCGCCAGCCCGTTTCTTCGTTGCAGCCTACGATAAAACGAATGCGTTTTTTCGGCGTAAGACCTTCGTCGAGAAGAGCTTTTACGGCGTACAGGCAGGCGAGCATAGGGCCTCTGTCGTCAAGCACACCGCGGCCGTAAATTACGTTGCCGTCGATTTCGCCGTGCGGATTGCGGGTCCAGCCGTCGCCTGCGGGAACGGTGTCGAGATGGCCGAGAACGCCGAAAGTATCGCCGTTTCCTATGTCGGCGTAACCGCAGTAACCGTCGAGATTTTTAACGTCGAAGCCGAAAGACGCGGCTTTTGCGAGATACCAGTTAAGGCAATCGAGATTTCCCTGTCCGAAAGGCGCGCCCGCTTTTCCTTCGCGTTCTTCGCCGTCGAAAGAAAGAAGCTCTAAAAGGTCCTTTAAAAGGGCGGATTGGTAATTTTTCATAATACCTCCGAAAAAAAGTGGTTTAATTTATCAAAACGTTTGTTTTTTTTACCTTATTATTATACACTAATTATATAAAATGTGAACTTTAAAGAGGCAAAAAATTTATGCACGAGGGACATCGCGAAAGAATGCGCGAGCGGATTTTAAAAGAGGGAACAGAAAACTTGCAACCGCACGAAATTCTCGAATATCTTCTTTATCACGCCATCCCGAGAAAGGACACGAACGAAATTGCGCACGAACTGATAAACAGGTTCGGCGGAATTTCCGAAGTATTCTCGGCCGATTACGAAAATCTTCTGGACGTAAAGGGGATGACGAAAAACGCCGCCCTGCTGATTTCGGAGATGAAGGGAATTTTCAAGGTCTACTCGGCAGACGCGCTGAAAGAAAAATCGTCAATCAGAAACCGCGGCGACCTCGTGAGATATTTAAGCCCCGTGTTTTTCGGTGACAAAACCGAAAAATTCTGCATACTGTGTCTGGACGCGCAGAGTAATATCTTAAAACTCGTAGAAAAGCGCGGTATCCCGCAGGAAGTGCGCGTGGACGTAAGGGACGTTGTGGACGTCGCGCTGAGATATAAGGCGGTAAGCGTCGTAATCGCGCACAATCACCCGTCGGGCGACGTATCGCCGAGTCACGAAGACATCGAACTTACGCGGGCGATAGCCGCCGCGCTTAAACTGATAAAAGTAAGACTTGCCGACCATTGTATTTTCAGCGACGTCGGATATTATTCCTTCGCGGAGGACGGTCTCGGCGACCTTATTTTCGAAAACGTCAATAATTTCTTAAAGGATGGATTGAAATATTAGTATGGAAAAAACGGTGAGAACAAGATTTGCACCCAGCCCCACGGGATTTATTCATATAGGCAATCTGAGAACATGCCTGTACGCTTATCTTTTCGCAAAACAGCGAAACGGTACTCTTATTCTTCGTATCGAAGATACCGACCAGGAGAGAATCGTTCCGGGTGCGGTAGAACTTATTTACAGCACTCTTGAAAAGGCCGGAATCGTTCACGACGAGGGTCCCGACAAAGACGGCGGATACGGCCCGTACGTACAGAGCGAAAGAAAGGCGATTTATATGGAATACGCCAAAAAGCTGATAGAACTCGGCGGCGCATATTACTGTTTCTGCACGAAGGAACGGCTCGAAAGTCTTACCGACGAAAACGGCGTAAGAACGTACGATAAACATTGTCTCGGCCTTTCAAAAGAGGAAATCGAGGAAAACCTGAAAAACGGGGTGCCTTTCGTCATTCGTCAGAATATCCCTAAAGAGGGCACGGGCACCTATCACGATATGATTTACGGAGACATTTCCGTCGATTATTCCGAACTCGAGGACAACGTTCTCATTAAATCGGACGGTATGCCCACTTATAATTTCGCAAACGTGGTCGACGACCATCTGATGAAAATCACGCACGTTATCAGGGGAGTGGAGTATCTTTCAAGCACGCCGAAATACAACCTTATTTACGACGCGTTCGGATGGGAAAGACCCGAATATATGCATCTGCCGCCGATAATGAAAGACGCGTCGCATAAACTGTCCAAACGTTACGGCGACGCCAACTTTGACGATTTTGTCAGAAAGGGCTTTCTGACCGAGGCAATCGTGAATTATATAGCGCTTCTCGGCTGGTGCCCGAAAGACAATTCCGAAAAGATGACCATGCAGGAACTTATCGAAAAATTCGATACGGCGGGCATCAGTAAAAGCGGAAGTATTTTCGACGAGGCGAAAATGCGCTGGCTTAACCAGCAGTATATCAAGGAACTTCCTTTCGAAAAATTTATGGAGTACGCCCGTCCCTATTTCGACCAAAGTATTGCGAAGGATAAGTACGACTATGAAAAGCTTGGAAAAATACTTTGCACGCGTATAGAAATTTTTTCGGAAATACCCCAAAAAATCGCATTCCTCGACGAATACGGACCTTTCGATACCTCGCTGTTTGAACACGCGAAATCCAAAACGACCGCGGCGCTCGCGAAGGAGATTCTCGAAAAGGTTCTGCCCGTTTACGAAAAAACCGGCGAGTGGACTAACGAAAACCTTTTTGCCGTTTCCGAAGCCTTCGCCGCCGAAAACGGATATAAAAAACAGCAGGTATTCTGGGCTGTAAGAGTTGCAGTCGCAGGGCGCGACGTTACCCCCGGCGGAGCAACCGAATTAATGGACATTCTTGGCAAGAACGAGACTTTAAAACGAATTAAGTATGCATTAACATTGTTTTAATGCCATAAGGAGGAAATTATGACAAATAAACTATCTATGAGGGCAAAGACCGTTATCTCTTTCGTTCTGTTTGCGGCGGTATTTGCCGCGCTTACTGTCGTCGCCTCGTTCTGCGACCTTAAAATTTCGCAGATTCTGACAAAAAACACGTTGCCCGAAGGCGCATATATTTCGACGAGCGTGTTCACGTTGTTTTTCGAGGCGATGGGAAGTTGTCCTATTTATCTCGTAGTGTCCGTGGCGGGCGCCATTCTTTTCTGGTGGGGTATCAGACATAAGAAAATATGGTTGTCGGTAATATCCGCCGTCCTCGTGTTCGTGGGATTTTTCATGACGCTCAAAGACGTTTTCGAATATTATACCGAGGCGCTTACGGCCTCTATGAACGGAGGAATTCCCGTTGAGGCCGAAGTCAAAGGCGGTTTTTATACTATGCTGATAAGCGCGGTTGTGGCGATAGCCGAGGGAGCGTGTCTGATATTTGCCTGGGCGCACGTCAAACCCGAAACCAACGACGCGCTTTTCAGATGGGTGTTCGTTATCGTTATCGCTATGGCCGGTTATCTCGTCGTACATTTTGTCAAAGGCCCCGTGGGTCGTATGCGCTTCAGAACGATGAACGCGGCGGGCGATACCGGTTTCACACAGTTTACGGACTGGTGGGTATCCAACGGCAAGCGCAAACCTTACGCCGATTTGCCGTCCGACCAGTGCAAGTCGTTCCCTTCGGGACATACATATTCGGCGGGTCTCGTATATACGCTTATATGCCTGCCCGACCTTGTTAAAAGTATCGGCGATAAAAAGTGGACCCGTCCCGTCATTTATGCGGCGACGATAACGTTCACGGGACTTGTTGCAATCAGTCGTATCGCGGCGGGCGCGCACTATATGAGCGACGTCCTGTTCGGCGGAACGCTTGCATTCCTGTTTACTATGATAGGTCGCGAAATCGTTATATTCAAGGGCGCTCATTTCAAGGCGCTTTTCGGAAAGGCGAAAAGAAAAGAGGAAGAACCCGTAATTCCCGATATCGAAACGGCGGCCTGAAATTCATGATAAACAAAAACCCTCGCAAATCGCGAGGGTTTTAAAATAAGTATCGGGTAAGTTCAGTCGGGCGTTGCCGAAGTAATTGCGTTTTTCAGCCTTGCATAATTCAGGTCTTTTGCCTTTTTATAACAAAAGTATATGTCGATAAGCGACCATATTCCCCAGGTTGCCCAACAGAGCAGAAGCTTTGCGACGCCGAGTCCCGTATCGCCGAGGTAAAAACGGTCTACGCCGAATAATCCGAGAGCAACAGATAAGATTATAACGGTATTAACAGATTTAACCGGAGTGGCAACTATTGCAGGAAAAGCCTCGTCGGGTACGTTCTTCAGCGATTGTTGCAAAACAAGAACGCTCCCTTCGGGAATATCTTTCGAAAACTGTGCCGTAACGGCAGCTATTTTGTCGTTTGTCATATTTATCCTCCGAATCTTAGTTAACTCAATTATATTCTAATTATAATTAGAAGTCAAGACGAATATACTAATTATTGTTAGTATTTTTGTATGGATGAAATTTACAAACCCGAAACGCTTGCCGAAAGATTGAAAGAACTTCGCATGGAAAAGGGCATAGGGCAGAACCGCCTTGCCAAAGAACTGGGATTATCGAACGCAAGCATCAGTTATTGGGAAAACGGAAAGCAGGAACCGTCCGCGTCGGCGATTTTCAAACTTGCGAATTTTTTCGAAGTGTCCGCGGATTATTTAATCGGATTAAAAGATTATAAATAAACCCTCGCGATTTGCGAGGGTTTTATAATCGACGGGATTTATTGTTCTTCGGAAACGTCCGTTGAAGAAGTTTCGGAATTTTCTTTGTTCAGCCTTATTTCGCTTAATGCGGCGCGAAGTCTGTCGCTGTCTTTTCGCACGAAGTACAAGGGTATAAACGCAAGCACCGCAATTACCGACGACGCAAGGAATATCGAAAACGGCGGGGCAAAGCCCACGGCGCTCGTATCGGTGTCTTTAAGTCCGATAACCAAAGTAATCAACGGACCGACAATCATCGGGATAAGCACGCTGAAACACATTCTGACGCCCTGAAAGCGACCTTCTTTTCCCGTGGGGATATAGTCCTGGAAGGAGGACATCAAGGCGGCGCCGAGGCTTAACATAGAGCCGAACATCAATATTCCCACGGGATACAATACGTAAAGCCATACTTTTTCGTTCATAAAGCCCAGACAATAAAATACGAGAGTTGCAACAACGACTACCGTGAGCAACGGCATATAGAAACGCTTTCTTCCGAATTTATCGAACAATACGCCCATAACGCCCGTAAACACGGCCGAACCCACGATAATAACCGCCAGAGGTATCACGAAATTGTCGCCGAGTTTCAAGGTATTCTGCACAAAGTTAATAAGATACGAAAAGAACGTCTGCTGTGAAATCCCGAGGAAGCATATCGCAAACAAACAGACGTACAGCATTTTGTTTTCTTTTATAACGTCTTTTCTGAAGCCGTAAAAGGTTTCTTTCAGGTAATCCGGGTTGGCGTTTTTCACGACCGACGGGCTGTCTTTCATAACGAATACGGCGATAATGCCGAAGATGACGGGAATCAGTCCGAGAACAATGAAGAACAGGCGGTTGTCGTCGCTTTTCGAATTGTACAACGAGCCCAGTCCTATAAATACGATGACGGTTGCGAAAACGGGCAGTATCGAAAGCACGGTGTTGACTCTGCCGCGGTTTGTGTCGTCGGTAACGTCGGTTATCCAGGCGTTGAAGGCGGCGTCGTTTGCAGTAGAACCCGCAAGAGTCATTATGCAGTCGAACAACACGAGAAGAAATCCTATAATCGCAAGCGAACCTGCCGAGACTTTCATAGGTATTGCTGCAAACAGCATTATCGTAATACCCCATACGATATAACCGTATGAAACGAAAGGTTTGCGCTTACCGAGTTTATCGCTTAATCCGCCCGCGAAAATTGTCGTTACGGTTGCGGTTATCGCCGAGAAGATAACCATAAGCGTAGTTACGATAAACGCCATGTCTTTGCGCCCGGAATTGGTGTAAATGTCCTGCGCGAACGTTGCAAAATACATATTTTCGACCACCCAGGCAATTTGTCCCACAAGGCCGAAAGCAATCGCCGAAAACCAGATTCTGAAACCGAGTTTTGTGGATTTGTTTTTTTCCGTCATAATTCTCCTCCTGTAATATCAATAAAAATATAGCACACGGGAAAGCAAAAAATCAATATTAAATCGCAATAAAATAAAAATCCCGCCGTGCGGCGGGACATTTGGCAGGAGCAGTAGGAATCGAACCTACACCATAGGAGTCAGAGGCCTATGTGCTGCCACTACACCATGCTCCATCGGAGAAACTTTTAAGTTCGATAAAAATATATCACAAGATTTAATTTGTAGCAAGCGTTTTTAAGAGGTTTTTTAAGGAAAAGCAAACCTGTTTTAAACAGCGGGCAGTTTTTCGCAAAAATCGCCGTTTTCGATACGGCTCGCTTGATAATAATGTTTTGCGGTGCTAAAATATCGCTATGAGCACGTTAAAAGAAATAATTGATAACAGCAGGTACGCGGTGTTTTTCGGCGGCGCGGGCGTATCGACGGCAAGCAACATTCCCGACTTTCGCGGCGCGAACGGAATTTACAATACCGAAAACGAATGGGGGCTTCCTCCCGAAAGGATAATATCTCACTCGTTCTTCGTGCGTCGCACGAAAGATTTTTACGACTATTACAAAAAATATATGGTTTATCCCGACGCCCGGCCGAATAAGGTGCATACGGCGCTTGCAAGGCTCGAAAAAGAAGGAAAAATCAAAGCTGTGCTTACCCAGAATATCGACGGACTTCATCAGAAGGCCGGCAGTAAAAACGTACTGGAACTGCACGGCAGCGTATTCAGAAATTATTGCACGAGATGCGGCAGGTTTTTCGGGCTCGATTACGTTCTGTCCTGCGAAGGGGTACCCGTATGCGATTGCGGAGGCGTGATAAAGCCCGACGTCGTTTTGTACGAGGAGCCTCTCGACGGCGAGACGTGGGGCAAAGCGTTTGAAGAGATTGAAAAGGCCGATACTCTGATAGTCGGAGGCAGCAGTCTTACCGTTTATCCAGCGGCGGGTCTCGTGGATTCGTTTTCGGGGAAAAATCTTTGCATAATAAACGCCTCTAAAACCCCTTACGACCGTCGCGCGACTTATCTTTCGCACGAAAATCTGCTTACCGAATTCAAAAATCTGTAAAAGAAAAAAAGAAGGCGGACCGAAAAAAAATCGGTCCGTTTTTGTTTATGTCCTTTAAACGGTGCATCGAAAGGGTTAAATTATAATCAGTATTCGGAGCGGCCGAGCAAATAATCGGCGGATACGTCAAAAAGGTCGGCAAGTTTCGCAAGGTTTTCGAGAGTGGGTTCCGCCTTGCCGTTTTCGTAGCGCAGATACGACGGTTGCGCTATGCCGAGATAATCCGCAACGTCGCGTTGCGTAAGGTTGTGTTGCTTTCTTAAATCAAGAAGCCTTTTTGAAAAGATGATCATACGGTATCATTGACAATTATATAGCCGTCGGCTATATAATTATTATAAAATATAGTGACACGCTATAAAATTGTTATTAGTAGTGAGGAATATCAAATGTGTGATGATAATTATAATTTGGATTTAGATGAAAATAATATGCTACTATTTACAAGAAAAAACATGTTATTAATAAAAACATGTGTGACAATTGATAGTGCATACAGAAATGCTATAGCTGAAAATGATGAGTCGGCGGCACATTATATTAAGACGTTTTTATGTGATAAAGAAGGTCATCTTAAAATCGAAGATGAAATAATAAGGGAAATATGTAAGCGTATTGACAGGGAGAATTCAACCCATCTTGCAGTTACCGCTAATAATCATTCTGACGAGCCTTCGGCAAAGAATAATGGAGGGTTGGACGAAATGGTGAAACGAATTAGTCTTATAGACGGACATGAAGGAATACTAGAAAAACGTTTGCGCGCCGCGGATGATCTTCTCGTAACCGAGTTGGCGGAAAAAATCGGAAGAGTAAGAAAATGCTCATTTGCATCCAAATTCTGTGCTATTATCTCGATATTCGCATTCAATCTTGATAATTATTCAAAATACGATAAAGTGATTTGCGATGTGCTTCCATATTATGCAAAAAAGTATCTTAATGAAAATTATTATAATTTCAACCGAAAAAAACATGTCGTCAGCACAATTAAGAATGAATTCGAAACAGATAAAGGCTTTAATTATAAAGGTTACCGAGAACTAATCGATAGAATTATTACAGAACTGAAAAAGCAGGAAGGCAATATTTTTTCGGAAAACATATCGGAAAACATAATTAATTATCCCAAAGATGTATTTGATATGATGCTCTGGTATTATTACAAAGGCGATAATTATCCTTTAAGAGCGTTAGAACAGAAGTTATAAAAAAGGGGAATTTGTGACAAAAATCAACAATATAGTGTAGGAAACGCAGGTGAATCTTTTGTTACTGCAGAACTTGAGAGGCACGGTTTTAGTGTGGCGGTTCCGATGTCAATACCGAGTTATTTGATGTTCTTACATTCAGGTGAGATAATAAAAACCATATGCAATTCAGGTGAAAAGTAATCATTCCACAAAAAAGAATGGGTACTTAGTTCAAAACACGAAGAGAAGCAATATATAGTAGAAAATAAAGTTTATATTTTTGATTGCATGAACGGACTTGAAATGCCTGAGTATCATATTGTCCCAAGCACTATTGTTGCGGAAGAAATAAAAAATGCACATAACGTCTGGCTTGATACACCTGGAAGAAGAGGTGTGAAATATAAAGATAATTCTATTAGAAAATTTAAGGATTACGATAATAAGTGTTTGAACAAATGGGATATGCTGAAATAATTCAAGCATATTTAAAAGGAGACCATCCTATGTATAAAGTTAATTTCGAAACCAAAGAACTTGCAGAAATAAACGAGGTAACGTTGAAAGAAATGAATTGCAAAGAAAGAACGGATTTACAGGAATGGATTGTAAGCAACCCCAAAATCCTCGGCGAGGAACTTCTAATTATTCAGAAGGAGTTTTCGGGTTGGGATAAGACGAACGAAAGGCTTGACGTTCTGGCGCTCGATAAAAAAGGAAAGCTCGTCGTTATCGAAAATAAGACCGACGATTCGGGACGCGACGCGGTATGGCAGGCCATCAAATACGCATCGTACGTTTCGACGCTGACGCTGGAACAAACGGCGGAAATACTCGATTCGTACCTAAGAGGCAACAATTCGACCGAGGACGCGAAAAGAGTCATAGGCGATTTTCTGAATAAGGAATTCGACGAAATAAAGGATTTCAACACGGAAAATTCGCAAAGGATAATTCTCGTTGCCCGTAAATTCAGAAACGAAGTCGTTTCGGCAGCGGTATGGCTCAGAAAATTTAAAATCGACATATCATGCGTGCAGATAACGCCGTATAAGGACGGCGACGCCCTTTATCTCGATTCGGATACGATATATCCCTGCAGAAGTTCCGAAGACTATACGATGAAAATGCAGGAAAAAGCCGAAGCCGAACATCAGCAGAGCGAAAAGATTAAAAAGGCCGAAGATTTGAGAGCGAGGTTCTGGGAATATTTCATGCCGGGATTCAATCTCGAGAGCCCGTTATACAAGAGCATAGGATACTACAATAAGAAAGACCACTGGCTTGCCGTCAGCGCGGGTATGAGAGGAAACGTTCATTACGCTTTTCTTGCCTGCAACTCTTACAGCGGCGTCGAACTGTGCATAGACGCGGGAAGTAAAGCGCTCAATAAAGCTATTTTTGACGCCCTGTATAATTACCGCGAAGAGATAGAGAGCGAGATGCCCGACTATAAGATAAGATGGGAAAGACTTGACGACAGAAAACAATCGAGAATATCGATAAAAAATGCAGAACTGTCGTTTTTGGATACGAATTCGTGGCAGGACGTTTCGGGTTTTCTCACGAAAGCGATGATTGAATTCGAAAAGGTTTTCAGAAAGTATAAAAACGTTGTTAAAGAAGCGGCCGGAAAGGCGATTATCGACGCTAACGAATATGACGTAGATACGGATTCGCCGGAGCGCACGGATAACGAAGGCGACGAGATAACGGAATAATGACAAACGAAAAAGCCTTCCCGACCGGGAAGGCTTTTATGTTTCAGACCGCCTACTTTATTTTGCTTTGTCTTTTCCTATATAGAAAAGAGTAATGCTGTCGGGACCCAAGTGGGTGCCGATTATGGGACTCAATTCGTTGATATATATGTTTTTATATCCGAATTTTTCCTCGATTCTGTGTTTCAGCGTTACGGCGTCCGCTTCGCAATCGGCGTGTTCGATATAGACGAATTCGGAGTTATCGATACCTTCGGATTTTTCGCACATTTTATCAAAAAGGGCTTTAATGGCCATTTTTCGACCCATAACCTTCGATATAGGAACGAGATAACCTTCCTGATCTACAATCAGCATAGGTTTTACCTGGATTGCCGTTCCTACGATTGCGGCCGTTTTCGTAAGCCTTCCGCCCCGGTAAAGATGCATAAGGTCGTTTACCGTAAAATCGTGGTGGCATACGTCGCGGAATTCCTCCGCAAATTTCACGAGTTCGTCGAAAGACAGACCTTCGGCGCGTTTTTTCAGACAGTAATATACGAGCATTCCCTCGCCGCCCGACGCCGCCTTGCTGTCGATAACGCATATTTTTCTGTCGGGAAATCTTGCAGAAAGATTATCGCGCGCTTCGCAAATCTCTTTGTACGAACCCGAAAGTTTTGAAGAGAAACATACGAAAAAAACGTCCTGACCTTTTTCGAGATAAGGCGTAAAAAATTCCTCGGCAGTCATTTCGTTTATCAGGGAAGTCGTGGGCATAGCGCCGTCGCGCATTTTGTCGTAAAATTCCTTTCTGTTTATTTTGTCCGAGTCGTACGCTTTGCCGTCGATGATTACCTCCATCGGAATAATCGCAAAATCGTCCTCGAAAAACTCTTTCGGAAGATTGCACGTAGCGTCTGACAGTATAACGTATTCGTGTGACATTGAAAACCTCTTTCTGAAACGGTATTTGCAGCGCGTGATTTTTACAACTAAAAAAGGAATGACAGAAAGTCAATCCCCCTTGCGCGTAAAAATTACTCTTTCATAAATATAAACAAAAACGGCTTTTTTGTCAAGTTTTTTAAAGCTCTCCGTTTAAAATGCGAAAACCTGCGCGCGGATAGTTATTTCAATTGACTTTTTCTTAAAATAAGTATTATCATAATACTATATTGTAAGACCGTTCAGGAGGAAAATATGCAACACGAGATTACGTCTCCCACAAGGCTTCTCGATAAAAACGGCAATATTGCCGAACCGGGATTTGCAAAAAAAATGCTTTACGAGTACCATCGCGCCGATATCAAGGCGTCCGACTGGCGCATAAAGGAATGGGATTATTATTACGTAAGCAATCCCCGTTACGCAATCGCGCTGACAATAGGCGACAACGGTTTTGCGGGCGCGCTGTCCGTTTCCGTTCTCGAGTTTGAAAAACCGTACGACGTTACCAAAACGGCGCTTGTCCTTTTCCCTCTCGGAAAGATGAAACTTCCCGAAACGTCCGAAAAAGGCGACAGCCGCTACACTCAGGGTAAATCCACTTACGAGTTTTTAAACGACGGCACGACGCGCAGACTTAAAGGCGTACATGCGGATTTCGAAAAGGGCAAAGACCTTACTTTCGATATCACGCTTACCGATTTTCCCGAGGAATCCATGGTTATAGCAACGCCTTTCGATAAGGACGCGCATTTTTATTTCAATCAGAAAATCAACTGCATGCGCGCCGAAGGCGTCGTGAAAATCGGCGATAAAGAATACGTTTTCGATAAGTCCGACAGTATGGGCACTCTCGACTGGGGACGAGGCGTATGGACATACGACAATACCTGGTACTGGGGGAGTCTGCAAGGATATCTCGACGACGGCAGCCGTTTCGGCTGGAACGTCGGTTACGGTTTCGGCAACACCTCCGCCGCTACCGAAAACATGCTGTTCTATAACGGAAAATCGCATAAGCTCGACGAGGTTACTTTCAATATTCCGCAAAAGGACGGAAAGGACGATTATATGAGTCCGTGGACGTTCACGAGCAACGATAATCGGTTCAATATGAACTTTACTCCCATTCTCGACAGACAGGCACCTCTTAACATAGGCGTAATATGCATGTTGCCTCATCAGGTGTTCGGTCGCTTCAACGGAACGGCGGTACTCGACGACGGTACGGTTATAGAAGTGAAAGATATGATCGGCTTTGCCGAGAAAGTTCATAATAAGTGGTAAAATAATTATCGCTCCCGAAGACTGAAATTCGGGAGTGTGTTTTTTAAACGGAAAATATAATAAGGAGATAAAATATGAAACGCACTCCGTATTGCGGAATTCTGAAAGAAATGGGCGGTAAATTCGTCGATTTTGCGGGATACGACATGCCCGTGCAATTCGAAGGAATCCTTGCCGAACACAAGGCAGTACGCGAAAACGTCGGATTATTCGACGTGTCGCATATGGGCGAAGTCCTTATTGAAGGAGAGGGCGCGCTCGCAACCCTTCAAAAGGTCTTTACAAACAATTACGAAACGCTTAAAGCGGGACGCGTCAGATACTCGCTGATGCTTAACAAAAACGGCGGAGTAGTGGACGACGTTCTCGTTTACTGCATAAAGGAAAACGAAACGTATCTCGTATGCGTGAACGCCTCGAACGCCGATAAAGACTTTGCATGGATATCGTCACATCTCGAAAAAAACACGACGGCGAAAAATCTGTCGGACGATACCGCTCAGCTTGCGGTGCAGGGTCCTGCCGCAATAAACGTAATCGGAAAGATTTTTAAGGAAAACGATATTCCCGAAAAGTATTATTCCTTTAAAATCGTCGACGGAGTATTTTCGAAAAAGGTTATCGTTTCCCGCACGGGATACACGGCGGAAGACGGGTTTGAAATTTATTGCGACGTATCCGACGCAAAAAGCCTGTTTGATAAAGTAATCGCTGCCGGGAAAGACGTCGGGCTGAAATTGTGCGGCTTGGGCGCGCGCGATACTTTAAGACTCGAAGGCGCGATGCCCCTTTACGGACACGAAATGAACGAAAACACTCTTGCTACCGAAATAGGACTTGACGCTTATATTAAGTTTGATAAACCGTCGTTTATAGGAAAAGACGCTCTTCTTGAACAGGCGCCCGCGAAACGGCGGATAGGTATCGAACTTGTCGACAGAGGCATAGCGAGAGAACACGCAGAAGTATATTCTGACAATCTGAAAATCGGAGAAATAACGTCGGGAACCATGTCGCCTACGCTCGGCAAATCAATCGCGATGGCAAGAGTGGACGCAAACGCAGACCTCAACAATCTTTTCGTGGACGTCAGAGGAAAAAAACTCCGCGCCGAAAAAGTCGAACTTCCTTTTTATAAAAGGAACAAATAAGTAAATACCAAAAGGAGAAACATATATGGAAATCAGAGAAAACCTCAAATATCTCGAATCACACGAATGGGTCGAAATCAGCGGCAACGTCGCGCGCATAGGCATTACCGATTACGCTCAGAACGAACTCGGCGATATCGTATTCGTCGAACTTCCCTCGGTAGGAGAGAGCGTTGTTGCGGATAAAGAATTTGCAAACGTCGAATCGGTCAAAGCTGTTTCGCCGGTAAACAGCCCCGTTTCCGGAAAGATTATCGCAGTAAACGGCGCTCTCGAGGACGCGCCCGAAATGATTAACGACGACGCGTTCGACGCATGGTTCGTCGAGGTAGAAATCACCGCGCTGTCCGATAAACTTCTCGACGCCGCGGCGTATGAGAAAATCTGCAAATAAGGGGACGAGAAATGGCTTCCTACGTACCGCATACTCCGACCGACAGGGCGATAATGCTCGAAAAAATCGGCGTGGAAAAAATCTCGGATTTATTCGACGTGCCGAAAGGGTGCGAGGCCGATTTGCGTCTTGAAAAGGGCAAATCGCCACTTGAGGTCGAAAGATTAATCGCGGCTCTCGGCGCAAAAAACAAAGTGTTCGACACTGTGTTTCTGGGTGCCGGCGCATACAATCATTACATCCCGCCCGTAGTGCGCGAACTCGCGTCGCGGGAGGAATTCGTAACTGCTTATACCCCATATCAGGCCGAAATGAGTCAGGGAATATTGCAGTCGATATTCGAATACCAGACTGCGATATGCAATCTTACGGGAATGGACGCGTCCAACGCGTCGCACTACGACGGGGCAACGGCTACGGCCGACGGCATTCTTATGTGTATGGGCAACAAGTCGAAAGCCGTTGTGTCCGACGGGCTTAATCCCGAATATAAGCGGGTTATCGAAACTTATCTCGTGCCGCACGGAATAGAGGTCGTGTACGCGCCGCTAAGAAACGGCGTTACCGACGAGGACGCGCTTAAAGAGCTTATCGATTCGGAAGTGGGCGCCGTGTGCATAGCTCAACCAAACTATTTCGGACTTATCGAGGACGCCGGAAAAACAGGAAAAATAGCTCATGACGGCGGCGCAAAATTCGTTATGGCGTGTTATCCCGTTGCTTTGGGGATACTCAGAACGCCCGGAGAGTGCGACGCCGACGTAGCGACGGGAGAAGGACAGTCGCTCGGTCTTCCTCTTGCTTTCGGCGGGCCGTATCTCGGGCTTCTTGCATGCAAGGAAAACATGATGCGAAAACTCACCGGACGTATCGTGGGCGAAACCGTCGACCACGACGGAAGGACGGCATACGTGCTTACTTTGCAGGCTCGCGAACAGCATATAAGGCGTGAAAAATCGACCTCGAGTATTTGCAGTAACGAGGCTCTTTGCGCCCTTACGTCGGCGATTTATCTTTCGGCAACGGGAAAAGAAGGCATTAAGGAAGTGGCGTCGCAATGTGCGTCGAAAGCGCATTATATGGCCGAAGAAATTTCGCGCATAAAAGGTTTCGGCTTAAAATACAAAGGCGAATTCTTTAACGAGTTTGTTACAGAAAGCGACGTTGATACGTCAAAAATTGTCGATAAACTTCAAAAACACGGCATTTTGGCAGGATTGCCTCTTAACGGTCGCGATATGTTGTGGTGCGTTACCGAAATGAACACGAAAGCCGAAATCGATAACGCCGTAAGAATTCTTCGGGAGGAATTGTGATATGTTGATTTTCGATAAATCGGTTGAGGGCCGCCGTGCCGTAACTCTTCCCGAATGCGACGTAAAGGAATATTCGTTCGATAAAAAATATCTTCGCGAAACGCCTGCCGTTCTGCCCGAAGTAGCCGAAGTCGACCTTGTAAGACACTATATCGGATTATCCCGCAAATGCGTGGGCGTCGATAACGTGTTCTATCCCCTCGGAAGTTGCACGATGAAGTATAATCCCAAACTTAACGAGGTGATTGCAAGAAATCCCGCGTTTACGAATCTGCATCCGTTACAGCCCGAATCAACCGTTCAGGGCGCGCTTGAAGTAATGTACGAAACGCAGAAAATACTTGCGGAAATCACGGGTATGGACGAAATCTCGCTGGAACCCGCCGCTGGCGCACACGGCGAATACACGAGTTTGCAGATAATCAGAAAATACCATTTGTCGAGGGGAGACGGTAAGCGCAATAAAATAATCGTGCCCGACAGCGCGCACGGAACTAATCCCGCAAGCGCCGCAATGTGCGGTTTCGAGATAATCAACGTTAAAAGCGACAAGCGCGGTAACGTAGATATCAAAGCTCTGAAAGAGGCTGTCGGCGACGATACCGCAGCGCTGATGCTCACAAATCCCAATACGCTGGGACTTCTGGACGAACATATCTTAAAAATCACTTCTGTCGTTCATAAGGCGGGCGGACTCGTCTATTACGACGGAGCGAATCTCAATGCGGTTATGGGAGTAATCCGTCCCGGAGACCTCGGTTTCGACGTGGTGCATCTTAATTTGCACAAAACTTTCTCGACGCCGCACGGCGGAGGCGGTCCCGGTTCGGGCGCGATAGGATGCAAAAAGAAACTGGTGCAATTCATGCCGGACCCCGCGGTCGTGCGCGTACGGAACAGATACCGTTTTGCGGAAAGAGAAAACAGCATAGGAAAAGTTAAAGCTTTTTACGGCAACTTCCTCGTTGTTTTAAGAGCGTACGCATATCTTCTTACTTTGGGCAAGGAGGGAATAAGAGAAGCCTCCGAAAACGCCGTTCTGAACGCAAACTATCTCAGGGTACTGCTTGAGCCGTATTTCAAAACGGCGTATTCGCGCACCTGTATGCACGAGTTCGTTCTGAGTCTCGAAAAATTTCACGATGAAACGGGAGTCAGCGCGATGGACGTGGCAAAAGCGTTAATCGACAAGGGTATTCACCCGCCGACGATGTATTTTCCGCTTATCGTACACGAGGCGCTTATGTTCGAGCCGACGGAGACCGAAAGCCGCGAAACGCTGGAAGCGTGCAGAGACGTTATGCGTGAAATTTACGAGGAAGCGAAAAGCAATCCCGATGCGGTAAAGGCTTGTCCCGCGTCTACTCCTATATCGCGTCCCGACGAGGTTCTTGCCGCAAGAAAACCGAAAGTCAGAAAACAATAAAATACGTTTTGACGGTTAACAAAAGCCCTTCGGATTTCCGAAGGGCTTTCTTGTTGAAAGTTTTGTCGTTGCAATCAGTCGATAAAGGGCCCGAGAGCTTCGATAAGGTCGCCGCAGTTGTCGCTGAATACTTCGAGTACGACGGGAGTGGAAAGGTCGAGACTGAAAATACCGAGAATGGATTTTGCGTCAACGACGTGTCTGCCGCTTCTTAAATCCATATCGTAATCGAATTTATTGACGACGTTTACAAAGTGCTTTACGCTTTCCGCCGTGTCAAGGTTCAAAGTAACCGATTTCATAATATATATCTCCTGCTGAATAATTTCATTTTTCGTGAAAATTTTAGCATTTATGATATTGTTTGTCAATTATAAACCGTACTTTTCTTTAATCTGCGTAAAGGTATAGGGGCTGTCGAGAAAAGCCTTATGCGCGTCGTATACCGAATAGTCTTTGTTCTGCAGGCCGCTTATTATGTTTTTGACCTGTATATAACTGTAATAATAGGTTGCTGCGTTTGCGGGGTCAAGCACGGCGTTTACGGCGACGTTGTTTGCAAAGTCTTTAACCGTTCTTCTGACTAAAACCAGTTTGCCCGTCTCCTCGTCCGCGGTGAAACTGCTGAGAACAGAGGGGTGTTCGTTGATTTTCAAAGTGTCCGTAAGCCATTTTTCGAGTTCGTCCGTTCCCGCGCCGTCGTAATTGACTTTCATATCGCCAAGCACGCGTATATATCCCTGTACGAGAACTTTTTTGACCTGATAACGCATAACGAGATTGTCTATGCCGTCGCGCGCGCCGTATTTTTCGGCGGAGTAGTGTTCGGCATACGTTGCCCAGCCCTCTTTATAAGCGGTAGGGCACAAAACCTTGACTATATTGTGTTTATCGCTGTTTTTAAGATAGTTGTACTGATAAAGATGGCCGGGAATACCCTCGTGCGACAGAAGGTCGTACGACAAATAACCGGTGCTGTCCCAGTTGTTGATGATTATGGTTTCGGCCGAATCGGGATTGTCTAAAGGTGATACGAAATAGGCGGCGGGCGCAAAATTGTCTTTTACGCTTTCGTCGACTATTTTCAGGGTAACCTTATCGGCGTTTCCCGCAAACGCGGGGAAGTCGGGCGAAAGCACTCCTTTAAGCGTATCGATAGTGGAATAAAGAGAGCTCAAATCCCATTTGTCGTTGTTGAAGTAGTCGACGACGTAGGCGTCCGCATCCGTCGTTATGCCGCTTTCGGAAAGTTTCGACGCAAGTTGACTTCTTAAAGCGTCAAGTTCTTTGACGGCTTGTTCGTATTCTGCATACACGGTTTTTGCGGCAGCGGAAATTCCGTCGCGCGTACCCGTCGAATATTTGAAAAGAGCCTCGTAATAGTCTCTGCCCGTTTTACCGTACATCGCAAGGCCGCCGTTCATATTGTCGAAGATAGTTTGATACGTCGGATTTGTTAATACGTCTTTTATGTCGTTTCCGAGTCGGACGTAGGCGCGTATCATGGTTTTTACTGCTTCGGTTATCTGCGCTTTATAACTTGTTTTCCGTTCGTCGTTCAGGAAGGAGCAGTCGTCGATTTTCTGCAATGCGTTTCTAAGAACGAAATTATCGTCGTTTTTGGGGTAGTCGGCCGGGTCGGGGGAGGGCGCCTGAAGCATTTCCGACATAGTATCGCCTTCGCCGAGAATCTTTGCTCCCGTAAAGTTTTCAGCCTGTTCTATTGCGTAAAACAATACGAAACGCGGGCGCGCGTATCCGTTTTCGATACGGTCGATTTCATAATCCACCCATGTGGGAAACACGTCCGTCGTTTGATTGCAAATTACGATATAATCTTTAATATCCTGCTCGTCGCGGAATTTGTATTCGGTAAGGTATATGGGCAAAGACGCCTGCATTCCCGAATACCCTCCTATATAATCGTCCTGCAGGTAATAAAAATCGGCGAATAAGGATTGGTCGATAAAGAAATTCTGCAAAAACGTGAACAAGTCCTTATCGGCGTCGGACATTTTGCTGTAGCGGTAAGTTGTCGCCATAAGCGCCGCCTGCGTTTTGTATGAAGAGTAAGCTTCGTAGTAATCCTCTTTTGTAGACGGCGTGGACAGCCCGGCTTTCGGCGTTAACCCAAGTGCCGAATCCGCGTCTTCGAAAAAGAAATTGGAACTTAAAACGTCGTTGCTGAAAAGCATCGGAAACAGTTCGTCGGCAAGTTCGTTAATGTCGTTCTTTCTGAAAAGAGCACAGCCTGCAAACGAAGTAAGAGAAAAAGCGAGTATCGCCGCGACCGCTATGACGGAAAGTATTAATTTTTTATTTTTCATTAAAACACCTTATTTAAATTTTTTCGTACGACTATATTTTATATTATTATACATAAAAATACAATAAAAATTTTAAAACGAAGCTTGTTTTCGAAAATGAAGAATATATAAAACTATTTGCAAGTGATAAAGCACAATTTCGGCAGTAAAAAACTCCCGCAAAAAATTTGGGGAGTTGGTGGGATTGAGTAGGCTCGAACTACCGACCTCGCGCTTATCAGGCGCGTGCTCTAACCAACTGAGCTACAATCCCGAATATGGTGGAGATAAGCGGATTCGAACCGCTGACCCCCTGCTTGCAAAGCAGGTGCTCTACCAGCTGAGCTATACCCCCGAGAGTCTGGCCGTCTCCGTTTACCGACAGCTAATAAAGAATAGCATTGCAGAAAAAATTTGTCAACGAATTTTTTACTATTTGACAATTTTTTTGCGGCGACGGCGCTTTTTGGAAAATCACATTCCTATATATGCCTTTACGACGTTGTTAAGAGCGTCTGCGTTTTTGGAATACTGCTTATTTGTGACCAGCAGATTTTTAAGACCTATCCAGTACGCTTTGATGAGCTGAGCGTCGCGCATATTCAGGACGGTAAGAAAATTATCCAGCACGAAAACCAGCTCCTTCCGGGTATCGAGGTCGAGTTTACTGTCCTTTACCGCCGAAATCTGCGTTCTGATAAAATATTCCGCCTGTTCGGCAAGCGCGGCGTTGACTTCTATGCGTTTTTCGTCTCCTATTTCGAAATCGGCCTTATCGTCTTCCGAAAGCAAAGTGAGTACCGCCTCTTTAAACGGCGCGATAATCCCGTTGATAAACCCGACGTAACTGTCGTTTTTGTCCTCCGCGCGGTAAAAGTCCTGAATAAATCGAACGAAATCGCGTCGACCTTCGTCAAAATCGAGCAGAAGACACACGATTAACGCGACGCGCTTTCTTTGCGACGAGGGAAGTCTGAAAACCGTTGCCGTACCGAGATTGACAATGGCACGGTTATATTCCGCATCGTAATCGAAATTGAAACGACAGTCCTCCACGAGTTTGCGAAGAGCGTCGTAATATGCCATACACTTTAAAAGCATACGGATTTTCTGATTTGACATTATCAGTTTGCTGCCGATAAATTCGTCGCATTGCGCCGAAAACGCGGCAACCGCTTCGTTGCTGTAATCGATATTCATAAGCTCACCGAAACCATTATAACCCGTTGACGGAAAAAACGCAAGCGGAGGTTATTTTTTTGCGACGCACTCCACCTCTACGAGAACGCCTTTGGGAAGTTTCGAAACCTCCACGCAGCTTCTTGCGGGATAAGGCGCGATAAAATAGTCGGAATAAAGCGCGTTAAACGCGGCGAAATTATCGAGGTCGGTGAGAAACGCCGTGGTTTTCACAACGTCCGAAAAGTCCATACCCGCTTCTTTGAGCACGGCTTTCATATTTTCGAAGACCTGTTTCGTCTGCGCTTCGATGCCGTCGGGGATTCCTCCGTCCGAAGGATTTACGGGAATATTGCCCGATACGTAAAGAGTGTCGCCCGAAAGGACTGCCTGCGAGTAAGGACCTATCGCTTTCGGCGCCGAAAGGCTGCTGATTTCTTTTTTCATAATACTGTCTCCCGATATTTGATTTGTATATAAGGCGGTTTACGCCATATTTTCATAGTCGATATGTATTTCCGTATCGTCTTCAAGCGTATGTTTTTTATGCCAGCCGAAAAACAACAGCGCCCCGGTTATCGCCGATATCACGTCCGTAACGGGCTGACACAGGATTATTCCGAATACCGGATAAACGTAATCCAGCAAAAACATAAGAGGAATGTCTACGGCGCCTTTACGGATTATCGAAAGTAAAAACGCTCTTGTCTTTGCGCCAACCGCCTGAAAGAAGGAAATAAGCAAAAATGTCACGGCAAGAAACGGCAGGGAAGCGCAATGCAGTCTTAAAAAGTTTGTTGCGTAATCGATTGTTAAAGCGTCGTTTATGAACAATGAAGTTATGGGTTTTGCCAAACATTCAATTATTGTCAATACTATAATCGCAAAAACGGAGCTGTATGCGAAAGAAAGTTTAACGGTCTTTTTAAGCCTTTTGCGATTGTTCGCGCCGTAGTCGTAGGCAATTAACGGCGCAACTCCCTGAGTAAGTCCGCTAATCGCGCCGAAGGGAATGGCGTCAATCTTTTTCGTAATCCCGACGGCCGCTTCGGCCGTTTCGCCGTATCGTATCATCAGTTTGTTAAGCACCGTATTCGATACCGCCGAAAGCAACATCATAAGGGCCGAGGGCAGTCCCGTAAACAAAACCGCAGCGCCCATCGTTTTTGCCGCCTCGAAGATTCGGGGTCTGAAACAAAGCGCCGTCTTCCTGCGCCGTACGACGAGAAGCGTCACAAAGAACAAAGTCGTTGCGCAATTGGATATCAGCGTTGCGACGGCCGCGCCTTTTACGTTCATGCCGAGATAACCGGGAAGCACGAAAAACGGGTCCAGAATTATATTAAGCAATCCGCCCAGAGACAGTCCGGCGCTCGCCGCAAACGACAACCCTTCTCCTCGAAGCATATTTGCGACGGTAAGATTAAATATCGTGGGCAATGCGCCGCATACCATAACGATATTAAGATAATCGCTGACGAAACCGTCGATTGCCGCCGTCGACCCCAGAACGGTCATCAGCGGCTTTTTCAGACAGAAAACGAGAATTGCAAACAATATTGCAGTCAGCCCGCCGAAATAAAAAGAAAAGACCGACGCGAGTTTTGCTTTGTCAAAATCCTTTTCACCGAGCTTTGCCGAAATGCAGGTGCCCGCCCCTATCCCGAACAGATTGCCCGTCGCAGTCATCAGCAGTTGCATGGGAAACACGACGGAAAGCGCCGCAAGTTGATTGGGGTCGCCGAGTCTTCCGACCCAGAAAGTGTCGGCAAGATTGTAAACGGTCGTTATCAGCTGACTTATTATCGTAGGCAGGGCGAACGTCAGAATTGCGCGCGAAACGCTGCTGCCTTCGAAGGGATTTTTTGCGGTTTTTTCCAAAAATTTACCTCTTATTGCAATAAAAATTATACAGTATTATCACGCTTTAAGCAATAATTTCCGCATAAGGGACGATACGAAACGGGGGAAAAATTATTTATATTTTGTTTTTAAAACGGTTGACAATCTTTTTTGTATATTATAGAATAATCGTGCTGTCAAAAAAACGGCAAATATTCCTCCTTAGCTCAGCGGTAGAGCATTCGGCTGTTAACCGAAGGGTCGTCTGTTCGAACCAGACAGGGGGAGCCATCTTTGTTGTACGAAAAAGCTACAACAGACAAAAAGCACAAGATACCCGCGTATCTTGTGCTTTTTTGTTACGATATCTTGTGTTTTTGTCATCGAACAAAATCTTTGAATTTAACAGCTGCATTTTGGCGCTTTCTTCAAAAAACAGGTCTTGAACTTACGACATATCGTTTTTGCTCGATAAGGAGACTACAATTTCATAATGATTTTTAAGAGAGAACAAGTTTTTTAGGTTCTCTCTTTTTTGTTGCTGTTTGAGTGTAGTTTCCCAAAGGTGATAAGAAAAATTATAATTATAGTAATACCTGAAAGAAGAATATAAAATATGGAATTTGGTTGGACGAATGGTTTCGTAATTACATACAGCCGTCGTCGAAGATAGTGAGATTGACAAAAATCAAAATCACATCAACATACAACATAATTGTATAGTCCCCGTCAAAGACGGAAAATGAAATGCAGTTTGTGTTATTACCACTTTTTGATCATATGTAACAACATCACGGAACAAACTTGATGCTGTGGTATAATAAATCAAAAGCGTAATGAACGAGGTAAAAAACATGAAACACAGATTATTCCTTATCCTTTTTGTTGTTTTGCTCCTCACAGGATGTGCCGTTTCGACAGATAAAGATGTAACGTATAAGCAAATAACCATAAGCGAAGCTGTGGAAATGATGGCAAGCGAAAGCGATTACATCATACTTGATGTTCGCCGTCCCGACGAATTTGCCACAGGGCATATTCCGAATGCGATCAATATTCCGAACGAAAGCATCGGCACGGATGAAATATCCGAGCTCCCCGATAAGGATCAGCTGATTCTGGTATATTGCCGAAGCGGTAACCGCAGCAAGCAAGCGTCCCAAAAGCTTGTTAAACTCGGATATTCGAATGTCGTAGAGTTCGGTGGCATCAACGATTGGAAAGGTGAGATCGAAAAGTGATAACATCACGGAAGAAGCAGAAGAATTGCGATATACTTCGGGTGTAGATCAACTAAGGAGGACATAAAAATGTCAGTTATCAAAATCAATAAAGTTAATTTTCAAAATGAAGTGAAAAATTCTGACAAGCCCGTACTTCTCGACTTTTATGCGGATTGGTGCGGTCCATGCCGGATGGTCAGTCCCATAGTAGATGAAATCGCAGAGGAAAGAAACGATATTAAGGTGGGCAAGATAAATGTTGATCAGGAAAACGAGCTTGCCGAAGCGTTCGGTGTGTACAGCATTCCAACCCTTGTGGTCATGAAGGACGGCAAGATCGTCAATAAAGCGATGGGTGCCCGACCGAAGGAACAGATCCTTGCTATGCTGTGAGGTGTGATATGGGATTTTTCAGTTTTTTGCAAACAAAAGATATAAACAGCGGTGTGAGAAGTTTTCTTTCCACCGAAGGAGCGGTGCTTTTGGATGTTCGTACACGGGAGGAATATTCCGAGGGGCATATTGAGGGAAGCAAAAATATTCCCCTACAAAGCATAGAGCAAGTAGAGTCAACCATAAAAGATAAAAGCACACCGCTTTTCGTACATTGCAGAAGCGGCGCACGAAGCGCACAGGCAACAAGCATCCTGAAAAGAATGGGATACACAAATGTAGAGGATATCGGCGGCATTCTGTCGTACCGAGGAAAGGTGGTGAGATAGATGAAAGTTGTAATAATAGGCGGTGTTGCCGGCGGCGCGACTGCGGCGGCAAGAATACGCAGGCTTGACGAGAAAGCTGAAATCGTAGTCTTTGAGCGTTCCGGTTTTATTTCTTACGCCAACTGCGGACTTCCGTATTACATCGGCGGAACGATTGAGGATGAGGGTGACTTGACCTTGCAGACACCGGAGAGCTTTTATAAGCGTTTCCGTGTCAAAATGAATGTGCGCCACGAGGTAACGGCACTTCACCCCGAAAGCAAAATGGTCACCGTAAAAAATATTGAGAACGGTACAGTTTTCACCGAAACCTATGATAAGCTCATATTATCGCCCGGTGCAAAGCCGATCAAGCCGAACTTTGAAGGCATTGACAGCGATAAGATATTCACGCTCCGCACGGTTGAGGACACGCTGAAAATCAAGAAATTTATAAATGAGAAATATCCAAAATCCGCAGTTGTTGTCGGCGGCGGGTTTATCGGAATCGAAGTTGCGGAAAATCTCCGTGAGCTTGGGATAGATGTCACACTCGTTGAAGCCGCCGACCAGCTCATGGCTCCTTTTGACAGCGATATGGCATCCTTCATCCATGCAGAGCTACGCAAAAACGGCGTTAATCTTATGCTCGGCAGGTTCGTTGAAGGCTTTGCCGACACTGATGACGGCATTTGTGTGAAACTAAAAAATTCTCCTACGCTCCACGCCAATATGGTCGTAATGGCGATCGGCGTTGCTCCGGAAACCACGCTCGCAAAGGATGCAGGTCTTGAACTCGGTATCAAGGGCAGTATCGTGGTGAACGACCGAATGGAAACCTCCGTTCCCGACATTTATGCTGTCGGTGATGCGGTTCAGATCAGAAATTTTGTAACCGATACGGGTGCGTTGATCTCCCTTGCAGGTCCTGCCAATAAGCAGGGCAGAATCGCCGCTGACAATATCTGCGGTATTGACAGTCACTACCGGGGAAGTCAGGGCAGCTCGGTTATCAAGATTTTCGACATGACCGCCGCCTCTACCGGCATTAATGACAAAACAGCGAAGGCACTCGGACTTTCTACCGACAAGGTCATTCTTTCTCCCATGAGCCATGCCGGATATTATCCCGGCGGCAAGATGATGACCATGAAGGTACTGTTTGAAAAAGACACCTATCGTTTGCTCGGTGCTCAGATCGTTGGCTTTGACGGTGTTGACAAGCGGATCGATGTCATTGCAACCGCTATCCGTGCCGGAATGAAAGCTTACGAACTTGCGGAACTCGACCTTGCTTACGCTCCGCCTTATTCCTCGGCAAAGGACCCCGTGAACATGGCAGGCTATATTGTAGAGAACATCAAAAACGGCGTGGTAAAACAGTGGTACTACGAGGATACTGAGAGTCTGCAACGAGATGAGAACGTCACACTTCTCGATACGCGCACACCGACGGAATACAGCAGAGGCCACGTGGAGGGATTTATCAATATTCCTGTCGACGAACTTCGTGAACGCATTGGCGAACTTGACAGGACAAAGCAGGTATATGTTATCTGTCAAAGCGGACTTCGCAGTTATATCGCCACCCGAATTCTTGCAGGCAACGGTTTAGACTGCTACAACTTTGCAGGCGGCTTCCGCTTCTACGATGCGGTGCATCAGGAGAAAGCACTAAATAAAAAATCCACTCCTTGCGGAATGGAGATCTGACAGGAGAAGAAAACGGTGTAATGAGAAAAGCGCCCGGAAATCCATTACGGAAATCTTGGCGCTTTTCTTCTATCCTAACAACACATCCGTGACAAGCATGACGCAAAAGCCTATAAGCAAAGCATAGGTCGCACCTCGCTCGCTCCCGTGTGCGTGGGTTTCGGGTATCATTTCGTCGCTGATGACGTAGAGCATCGTTCCTCCCGCAAATGCAAGCGCGAAGGGCAAAATCGCTGTGGATATACTGACGGCAAAATAACCGATCAGCGTGCCCACAACCTCAACGAGTCCCGTGATCATGGCAAGAATGAAGGTCTTCCCGGGGCGGATGCCTGCCGCAAGCATAGGTGCTATGATCACCATGCCTTCGGGAATATTCTGCAGAGCAATACCCCCTGCAATGATCAGTGCTTGCGTCGTATCGCCCGAGCCAAAGCCTACCCCAGCGGCGATGCCTTCCGGCAGATTATGTATGGCAATCGCCAAAACGAACAGCAGAACCTTGCTCAGATTTGCATTGTGGTGCGCTTCCTGTTCGTCCCCTACAAATTTATGTAAATGCGGCACTAACTTGTCGATGAGATTGAGGCAGACAGCGCCGGCAAAAATACCTGCAACCGTGATAAGTATTCCGTATTTCCCGCCGTATTCAAGAGACGGAACGATCAGTCCAAGCACAGCCGCGGCAAGCATCACGCCCGCGGCAAATGACAGAACGATATCCGAGAATTTATGCGATATGTTTTTGAAAATAAAACCTATCAGCGAACCGATCACGGTAGCACCGCCCACACCGAGGGCGGTTAGTAATACAAGCTCCATAATTTACCCTTCCGCAATGTTTGCAAGTTTGCTTTCATCAACAATTTCAATTGTTCCGCGTGACAGCCTGACCGCACCCTCGTTCACGAAATATCTAAGCATCCGTGTTACGACCTCACGAGGATTCCCCAGATGATTGCCAATTTCTTCATGGGTGATTTTCAGTATGTTTGAGCCTTCTATGTTGGCTTCGTTCAAAAGATAATTCGCAAGGCGTTTGTCAAAGGTCTTCCACATGATTTGGTCTATAAGCCACATCACATCCGAGAAGCGGCTTGCCAGAACTTCGTTCGTGTAATTGGCAAGCGGTGCACAGTTTTCCATAATGCCACGGTAAATATCCGAGGGAATGAGTATGACATCGGTATCCTTTTCAGCGGATAAAGTAATGTTAAACTGAATGCTGTGCATCATGCAAGAAGCAGAAAAAAGGCAAATATCACGCTCAAAAAGGCGATACATGGTGATCTCCCTGCCGTCCTCGGAAATGGTGTAGGCACGAAGCTGTCCCGAAGCTACGAGAATAAGCCCCATGCAGTCGCCGCCTGTATGAATCAAGTCGCCTTTATGGTAGTGCAACTCCCTGACATTTGCAGACAATGCCTGCTGTTCACTTGCATTCAATTTGTTCCAGATCGGAAAATAAGTTGAGATATCCATCGTTTGCACCTCTCGGGTGATAACAATAGTATACCATAATTTCTGGCATATGTCAATAATTCCTTCCAAAGTTATTGACATATGCCGAAAACTTTGCTATAATATCGTTACAATAATAAGGGAGGGAATGATCTTGTCAAGACCGAAAAAATTTCGCAGAGTGTGCAGCTTTCCTGAGACTCTCGAATTCTTTACCACGGGGGAGACCTTGGGTGAACCCGTCATTTTGACGGTAGACGAATATGAGACGATTCGCCTGATCGACAAAGAAGGACTCAGCCAAGAGGAATGTGGAACACAGATTGGCGTGGGAAGAACAACGGCACAGAAAATTTACGAAACAGCAAGAAGAAAAATAGCCGATGCCTTGGTTCTTGGACGTTCCCTGAAAATTGAGGGCGGCGATTTTTATCTCTGTAACGGGAATTCGGAATTTTGTAATAAAAAATCATGCCTCAAACGGCAATTTCAAACAACATATAAAATGGATAAAGGAGAAGATGTCATGCGAATTGCAGTAACATACGAAAACGGCGACATTTATCAGCACTTCGGTCATACCGAGCAGTTTAAAGTTTACGATGTTCAAGACGGTAAGGTAATGGAGAGTCGTATCATCGACACAAACGGTCAGGGGCACGGCGCGCTTGCCGATATTCTCCGCTCTTTGCATGCGGATATCCTGATCTGCGGCGGCATCGGAGGCGGTGCACAGATGGCGCTCGCCGAATGTGGTATCGAGCTGTTTGGTGGTGTTTCCGGCAACGCTGATGCGGCAGTTGACGCATACCTTGCCGACAACCTAAGTTATGATCCCGATGTAAAGTGCAATCACCACGATCATGAACGCAGTGATGCGTCTCATGCTTGCAAAAGCCACGGCTGCGGAAAAGGAAATTGCGGTAATCGTTAATGTGATAACATCACGGAATCACACTTCTGTATGTGATACGATATAGAAAAAGGAGGCGAACTGATGAAAGAATACATTTGTTCTGTATGCGGATATGTGCATAAAACCGACGGAGAACTACCCGACGATTTCAAGTGCCCGATTTGCGGTGCCGGCAAGGATGCATTCAAATTGAAAGAGGACGCTGCCGACAGGACGGAAAGCAATCTCGAAAAGCCGCATTTTGAAAAAGAACTCTCACCCATGGAAATGAGCATTATCTGCTCTAACCTTTCAAGAGGCTGTGAAAAGCAGTATATGTCGAAAGAAAGCGAAAACTTCAGAAAACTGGCGGAGTTTTTTCGCTCCAAGGCAGAGCCTGTAAGTGAGGCAAGCGCCGAAAAGCTTCTTGAATTGCTTGACAAAGACCTCTCGGTAGGTTTCCCTTACGGAAATGCCGTGGCAGGCGAGCAACCCGACCGTGGTGCGCTTCGCTGCCAGGTGTGGGCGGAAAAGGTAACAAAAATGCTAAAATCCCTTCTTGTTCGCTATCAGGCGGAGGGAGAAAAGATGCTCGAGGGCACGGGCGTGTATGTCTGCACGATCTGCGGATTTGTTTTTGTAGGCGATGAACCGCCTGCAATGTGTCCGGTATGCAAGGTGCCGGCGTGGAAGTTTGAAAAGGTCGAAGGAGGTGCGAAATAATGGCAGATAAATATGCAGTAAGAAATTTAAGACTTTGCACAAAGGATTGCCTTTGCCTCTATGTCTGTCCGTCAGGTGCCACCGACACGGAGAACAGCATTATTGATGTCAATAAATGCATCGGATGCGGAGCGTGTGCGGATGCCTGCCCTTCGGGCGCAATCTCCATGATGCCGAAGGAGCTTCCCCCTCAGCAACCCAAAAAGGACAAGGTGGTCGAGGCACTGCGTGCTCTCGTTCAGAGTAAGGCAGAAGCCGAAAACATCGCCGCTCAGCTGCCGGATGTTCTGTCAAAGGCTGTCTCAAAATCGTCAAGACTTATGGCAGAGGACCTTTGCCGCGAGGCGGGCTTTATGCTTCCTCAGAGTGCAAATACAAAAGAGTTTTTGGAACTCATTAAATCATATCCCGATATTCCCGGCGATGCGGTGAACTCATTACTCACAACTATAAAATTCAATGAAAAGAAAGAGGTAAATACTATGGCTAAATGGAAATGTTCAGTATGCGGTTATGTTCATGAAGGAGATGAAGCACCCGAGAAGTGTCCTGTCTGCAAACAGCCCAAGGAAAAGTTTGTCAAGATTGAAGAGGCTCCCAAGAACCCTTACGCAGGCACAAAAACCGAAAAGAACCTGTGGGAAGCCTTTGCCGGTGAATCTCAGGCAAGAAACAAGTATACATACTTTGCAAGCGTAGCCAAAAAGGCGGGCTATGAGCAGATCGCCGCACTTTTCCTTCAGACCGCAGAGAATGAAAAGGAACACGCAAAGCTGTGGTTCAAGGCTCTCGGAGAGCTTGGAGACACGGCAGAAAACCTGCTCCACGCCGCAGAGGGTGAGAATGCAGAGTGGACTGATATGTATGAGAGAATGGCTCGTGAGGCAGAAGAAGAAGGCTTTACCGCTCTTGCCGCACAGTTCCGCGGAGTTGCCGCTATTGAAAAAGCGCACGAGGAAAGATACCGTGCACTTCTGAAAAATGTTGAGACGAAAGCGGTATTTGAAAAGTCAGGCGTAACCGTTTGGGAATGCCGCAACTGCGGACACATTGTCGTCGGCGTTGCCGCACCCGAGGTCTGCCCTGTTTGCAACCATCCGCAAGCCTTTTTTGAAGTCAGAAAAGAAAACTATTGATTCAGGGAGGAACCATCCATATGTGTGACAACAATAAATTTTATATTTGCGAACATTGCGGCAACCTTATCGGTATGATTCACGATGCAGGGGTGCCTATGATGTGTTGTGGACAGAAAATGACAAAGCTTGAACCCGGTACGGTTGAGGCGAGCCACGAAAAACACATTCCCGTAGTCACCGTTGAAGGAAATACCGTAAAGGTCGTCATCGGCTCAGTGGAGCACCCCATGACCGAGGAGCATAGCATCCTTTGGGTATATCTCCAGACCACCAAGGGCGGTCAGCGCAAGTGTCTTGAAGTGGGCAAAGCGCCCGAAGTGACATTTGCTCTCGCTGATGAAAAGCCCGTTGCCGCATATGCATATTGCAATCTACACGGCTTGTGGAAATCGGAAATTTAACACGGAGGCGGATAAAAATGAATACAAAAGTACATGAGCTGTTAAATCAGCAGATCAACAAGGAATTCTATTCCGCATATCTCTATCTCGATTTCTCGAATTATTTTGAGAATGCCGGTCTTGACGGATTTGCCAACTGGTATAAGATTCAGGCTCAGGAAGAGCGCGACCATGCAATGCTCTTTTATCAGTATCTGCAGAATGAAAATCAGAAGGTGACGCTCGAAGCCATCGCCAAGCCCGACAATGCTTTCTCTTGCCATATGGACGTCTTGAAGGCAGGACTTGAACATGAGAAGTATGTTACCTCGCTGATCCACAACATCTATGCCGAGGCATACGAAGCAAAGGATTTCCGCACGATGCAGTTCCTTGACTGGTTCGTAAAGGAGCAGGGCGAAGAGGAGACCAATGCCAATGATATGATATCAAAAATGGAGCTTTTCGGTTCAGACCCCAAGAGTCTTTATATGCTCAACCAGGAACTTGCGGCAAGAGTATATTCCGCACCGTCGCTTGTATTATAATTAACGGAACAACACTATATGCTATTGTTTTGATAGCCTCGCTTGATGGTCCGTACATCTATTTTATAGCGTCACGGTTTTGCATCTGAATCGGACACACATCACATGATGATGCGTCAATTTAGATGCAGCATAGAAAAAACGAGAAAAGCGGAAATTTCGAGAGATTTCTCCGCTTTTTTAGACATCTTTGTTGTACGAAAAGGCTACAACAGACAAAAAACACAAGGTATCCGCGTATCTTGTGCTTTTTTGTTGTAATAGCGCATATTAAGTATGTTTTCACGTTAAAAAGGCACAAAGTCAGCGAAAGGTCTCTTATCAACCGATACCTGCGAATAATTGCAAAATTTCGGATTTGTGATATAATATACGTATTTTACAGACGTTCTGATATTCAAAAGGAATCTGAATTATGAAAATCAAAGACTTACTTACTCAAAACACGTTAACGCTTTCTTTTGAAGTTTTTCCTCCAAAAAACGAGACCTGTTTTAACAGCGTCAAATCCGCCGCCGAGGAAATTGCGAAGCTGTCTCCCGCCTTTATCAGCGTGACGTACGGAGCGGGCGGAGGAACGAGTAAATATACCCTTGAAATTGCTAAAAATATTAAACAACTTTACGGAGTGCCTACTTTGGCTCATCTTACCTGCGTTTCCTCGACCAGAGAAACGGTCATGCAAAAAATACGGGAGATACGGGATGCGGGAATCGAAAACGTCATGGCGCTTAGAGGAGACATTCCGGCCGATCGGGAAAACACGGATCGCCGAAACTGGGATTATCGATACGCCGTTGAACTTGTACTTGCATTGAAATCGGCGAATCCGGACTTTTGTATCGGAGGCGCCTGTTACCCTGAAGTTCACCCGGAAAGCGTCAATCAGAAAGAAGATATCCGCAGGCTGAAAGAAAAAGTGGATGCGGGTTGCGATTTCTTAACCACACAGATGTTTTTTGACAACAATTTGCTGTATAACTTTTTATATAAAATCCGCGAGGCCGGCATTACCGTTCCGGTTATTCCGGGCGTTATGCCCATCACAAACGCCAACCAGGTGGAAAAAGCCGTAAAACTTTCGGGATCCTTTATGCCTCAGAGATTCAAAAGTCTAGTGGATAGATTCGGCTCGGACCCTGCCGCCATGAAGCAGGCGGGCATCGCATATGCCACCGATCAGATAATCGACTTGTATGCAAACGGCATAACCAACGTTCATATATACTCTATGAATAAGCCGGACGTCGCTGAAAAAATACAGGCAAACCTGTCCGATATATTAGGGAAATGAATTCTGCAGTTGTAATTAAAACATACGACGCGCCCGCTTTGTGCAAAACGGAAATTCTGCGGTATGCCGGATGTAAGGACGCCGACAGCAATGTCATATCTCTTTTGGAATCGTGCGTTAATGAAGCCGCCGGAAAGTTTACGTATAGGGTCTGTTACCGTGAACTCCCCGTCAGGACAAACGGTAATATATGCGACTTCGACGTGTTCCGTTTAAGGTCGTCACAGTTGGCTTCGAATTTGAAAGGCTGCAAGTCTGTTATCGTTTTTGCTGCAACGGTAGGAGTCGAAATCGACAGGCTGATTGCAAAATACGGCAGACTTTCCCCTTCAAAAGCTTTGATGTTTCAGGCAATCGGGACCGAACGAATCGAAGCGCTTTGTAACACCTTTTGCGCGGATATGGCACGGGAGACGCATACGGGACAAAGACCGCGGTTCAGCCCGGGTTACGGGGATTTGCCTCTCTCGGCTCAGGAAGATATTTTTGCGGTTCTCGACTGTGGCAAACGAATAGGACTGACGCTGAACGACAGCTTGCTGATGTCTCCGTCAAAATCCGTAACCGCCTTTGTGGGAATCGGCGGAAATAAAAAACAAACTCAAGAAAAATGCAGCGCATGTCCGATGACGAATTGCACGTTCAGAGGTGACTTATGACCTTCAAAGAATATTTAAAAAATAACATAGTCTATCTTGACGGCGGAATGGGTACCATGCTTCAGGAGCACGGCTTACGACCCGGAGAGTATCCCGAAAGGTGGAACATATCTCATCCCGACGTGATAATCGGAATACAGAAGGCTTATTTTGACGCAGGCAGCAACGTTGTCTGTACCAATACCTTTGGTGCCAATACGCTGAAATTTTCGGAAGACGAGCTGAATGAAATCATCCGCTCTGCGACGGACAATGCAAAAGCGGCAAGGGAGCAAAGTATATCTCCGCAGGAAAAATATATTGCTCTCGACATCGGTCCGTCGGGGAAGCTGTTAAAGCCTTTCGGAGACCTTGATTTTGAAGACGCGGTCCGCATGTTTGCAAAAATCGTGACGCTCGGCGTCAGATACGGCGTCGATCTGATTTTCATCGAGACAATGAGCGACAGCTATGAGACGAAAGCCGCCTTGCTTGCCGCCAAGGAAAATAGCGAGCTTCCGGTCTTTGTGTCCAATGCTTACGGGGAAGACGGGAAACTTATGACGGGTGCGACTCCGGCGGCTATGGTTTCCCTGTTGGAGGGTATGGGTGTCGACGCGCTTGGAGCAAATTGCTCGCTTGGTCCGCGGCAGCTAAGTGCGGTTGCGGAGCAATTACTAAAATGCGCTTCCGTTCCGGTAATACTCAAACCTAATGCCGGATTGCCGAAGTCGGTAAACGGCAGGACGATATTTAACGTAACGTCCGATGAATTTTCCCGTGAGATTGCCTCCGTTATGAAGAAGGGCGTGCGAATTGTCGGCGGCTGTTGCGGAACGACACCCGAATATATAAAAGTTTTGCATGACAGAACCGTCGATTTTACCCCGATACCGACGGAACCGAAAAACAGGACCGTTGTATCGTCGTACACCCATGCCGTTGAATTCGGCGAAGAACCTATTCTGATCGGCGAGAGAATAAATCCCACCGGAAAAAAGCGTTTCCGTCAGGCATTGATAGAAAACGACGTAAATTATATTTTATCCGAGGGAATAAAACAACAGGAAAAAGGCGTACATATACTGGACGTTAACGTGGGACTTCCGGAGATAGACGAGGTCGGAATGCTGAAAAACGTCGTCTGTGAAATGCAGGCGATTATCGACCTTCCTCTTCAAATCGATACTTCGAATATCCACGCCATGGAAACGGCTCTGCGCTGCTATAACGGTAAGGCAATGGTCAACTCCGTCAACGGTAAAAAAGAGAGTATGGAGGCAATTTTCCCGCTGGTAAAAAAATACGGCGGACTGGTCGTCGCTTTAACTCTGGACGAAAACGGTATTCCCGATACGGCAGAGGGTAGAGTAAGAATTGCTGAAAAAATCCTAAAAACCGCCGCTGAATACGGAATTGCGGGAAATGATATCATATTTGATCCGTTGGCATTGACAATCAGTGCGAACTACAAGGCGGCGCTTGAAACACTTGCCGCGCTCGGATCCATACGCAATAAGTTTGGCTGCCACACCTCTCTCGGCGTTTCTAACGTATCGTTCGGACTGCCCTGCCGCGATGCGGTAAACAGCACTTTCTTTGCGCTCGCTCTGGAGAACGGACTTTCTGCCGCCATAATGAATCCGTATTCGTCGGATATGATGAAAACATATTATGCTTATAGGGCGCTGAAAGGTATGGATGAAAACTGCGCCGAATATATCGGTGCGGCGGATTCGTTCGCAGCGGCTTCACCCGCGGCGCCCCTCAAAACGCGCGAAAGCACGGAAGAGAGCTGCTCGGAGTTGCAGCACGCAATTATAAAGGGATTTCAGGACAGAGCCGGCGAACTCGTCACGGAGCTTTTGCATACCGTTCCGCCGCTTGAGATTGTGAACGGAGAGATTATTCCCGCGCTCAACCGGGTCGGGAAAGGGTTTGAAAACAAAACGATATATCTGCCACAGTTGCTAATGAGTGCCGAAGCCGCTCAGAAAGCCTTCGAGATTATCAGGATAAATATGGCAGGAAACGGAAAACCGGCCGAAAGCAAGGGCGTTTTCGTACTTGCTACCGTTCAGGGAGATATTCACGATATCGGAAAAAATATCGTAAAATTGCTGCTTGAAAATTATGGTTTTAACGTTGTAGACCTCGGCAAGGACGTATCACCGGAAAAAATTGTGGAAAAGGTAGTGGATTTACACGCGCCGCTTGTCGGATTAAGTGCCCTGATGACAACCACGGTACCCGCAATGGAAGAAACCATCAATCTGCTGAAAAAACAAGCGCCGTGGTGCAGAACGGTTGTCGGCGGCGCGGTTCTTACAAGGGAATATGCGGACAGAATCGGTGCGGATAAGTATGCGAAGGACGCAATGGAAAGTGTTCGCTATGCGGAAGAGGTCATCGCAAAAGCCGACGTAGTCTGAATTTTCAATAAAACGTGCATGATGAACGATTGAGATAAAGAAATCGCAAAACTCCCGTGCGGTATTTTTTTATATTTCTTTAGAATTTTGCGCCGATATCATTGAGATTATTTTTTTCCGTCCGACAAGGTTATTCGTTTGACATGAAATCGGGCGCGTCCGTAGGGCAGGCGCAGTAATATGCTCCGCCCGATATTTTCAGTATGACGTGTCCTTTGTCGATTCAGTAGGTCCTGCGGCATTCGTTACTTATATCCGTGCACTACTTCTCATATAGGCAAAATATAAACGATATAAAGAACGTGCGAAATAGGTTTTACCGTTTTTATAAGTGGAGCGTTTTCCCGTTTGTCATACGGTTTGACGAATAATTTGAAAAAGTGTATAATTATCTCGTATTATCGTTAATACGGGGATGGGAATGGAAAAAATCAAAAACTTTTTTAAAGAAGAAAACGCGTCGAAGTTTTTCTGTTCAAAGGAATTCGTTGCGCTTTGGCTGGTTGTCGTTTTCATATGCTGGATTACGGGCGGCTGGATTGCCGGATTTATAATTGCGGCGATTCTCGCGGGGCTTATACTGTGTCTGTGTCGCGATACGTTGCCCGTGATTACGATTTTATGGACGTTCCTGTTCATGCTCGGAGTCAACCGTCACAAATTGCAGGGCGCAGCGCCTCTTATATCGGCGGTTGTCGTAGTGGTGGCAGGCGTTATCGTAAATCTTATCAGATTCAGACCTAAATTCCGATTTCTGAATTACAAGACGGTTACCGCGACGACGGTCGGCATTTTAGCCTTCTGCGCGGCAATCGTTCTGTCCGGAATAGCAAGGGGAGAAAGATATCTGAACTTCTCCGAACACGGCCTGTATGCGACGGTAGTGGGGCTTCTCGGCGTGTTGCTTGCGCTTGGCTATATATTCTTTTCGGCGACGATATCGGGCGGCGAGGACGGCAAGAGAGTGCTTAATCATCTGATGTTCGTTATGTTTGCGTCAAGCGTTCTCATTACTTTGCAGATAATCGTCAGGTATGCGCAGAGCGGCGGAATGCAGGCCGTTATTGACGGAATAAAAACCAAAAATACGGATTTGGGCTGGGGCGGCCCGAACAATTACAGCATAATTCTCGGGATGATGATGCCCGCAAGCGTTTATTATGCCGTTAAGCACGGAAAATACAGCCCGTTATTCATTATTTATGCCGTGCTGCAATTTATGTTGATACTGCTCTCCGCAAGCCGCGGCGCAGTGCTGTTCGGAGGGTTGTTTCTGGTTATCGCGCTGGGTTATGCAGTTGTAAAAAGCGAATACCGCGGGCGCATGGTCGTTACTCTGATAGCCATAATCGACGTGGGAATTATCGTTTTTATGGCGTACGCAAAAGAGATAAACGAAATTTTCGCGCGGATGATGAGCCTCGGTCTCGACTCAAACGGAAGAGCGGGCGAGGGACAATTGTGGGCCGACGCAATTACAAATTTCAAGGCCAATCCTATATTCGGAACGGGATTCGATTATCATCTCGGATATCACGTTCCGGAGGCCGCGCGCGACGGATATACGCCTTATTGGTATCACTCGACGTTTTTCCAGGCGTTGGCTTCGATGGGAATAGTAGGATTTCTGGCGTGGGTTAATCTCGAGGCGTCGAGACTGCGCGCGTTCGTTACCGACGTCAGCCCGGAAAAGGTTTTTATGCTTTTCGCATACGGTATTTTCTGGGGATACGGTCTCGTCGACGTGTTCTACTTTACCCCCAACGGCCTTTTGTTTTTATTTATGATAACTCTCGCAATCGAAAAGAGCGTCGAAACAGAGAGACTTCGCCCGATAACGGTTAAGTTCCTCGACAGGAAATTTACAGAAAGAGCTATTCTGAAGGCAAAGAAAAATGATTAAGCGCACGTTTTGCGAAACAATGTCCGACGCGGTTAAAGAAGCGGGTTTTCCCGAAGCGACGGTGATGACCGTTACCGACAGCACCAACGAGATTGCGAAAAAACTTATTCAGAAAGGCGCTGAAAACTGGACGGCCGTTATCGCGCAGTCGCAGACTGCGGGCAAAGGGCGTCTCGGCAAGAGGTTTTTTTCGCCGAAAGATACGGGAGCGTACGTCAGCGTAATTATCGATTCGGACGCTTACCGCGCCTCATATCTTACGATTATCGCGGCTCTTGCCACGGCTAAGACGGTCGAAGAGTTTTGCGGATTTCCCGCAAAAATCAAATGGGTCAACGACGTCTTCGTTTCCGACAGAAAATGTGCGGGTATTCTGTGCGAAAGCGCAGTAGCTTCCGGAAAGACTCGTTACGTTGCGGGCATCGGAACAAATCTCTCCGACCCGGACGAAGGATTTCCCGACGAAATATCCGCGTCTGCGGGCTCGCTTGGTTTTCTGACCGACAAAAGACCTAAATATATCGTTTCGTTGCTGAAGAATCTGAAAGAAGAATTCGACTGCTTCGATAAAAAATACGCCCTTGTAAGATATCGCGACGCGTCCTTTCTCACGGGAAAACACGTTACCGTTAAAAACGCGGGCGGAGGAAATTACGACGCATACGTTCTCGATATAACCGACGATTTCGGCCTTGCGGTGCAAAAACCCGACGGCGTTACCGAAATTCTGAAAAGCGGCGTCGTTTCCATAGAAATAAAACGTCAGTAAATCTTTCCGCCCCGTAAAGGGCGGTTTTTTATACCCGTTCAACGTATTTTTTTCAACGAAAAAGGAAAGTATCGTATATTATGACGGTACAGGAAATCGTAAAACGTCTGAAGGAAGAAATTTCTTCCGACGACCTTATTGTGCGTGATTTCGCCGCGGACGGGATAAGCGGGGCGCTCGTTTACGTTGACGGAATGAGCGACAAACTTCTTCTCGAACAGAGCGTGGTAAAACCCCTTCTGACAATGCGTTTCGAAGGAACGGATATCGAAAGCGTCAAGAAACTTCCGTACGGCGAGGAAATAAAGGAGATAGAAACGGGCGATGCCGCGCAGAGCGTAGTGAACGGCGACCTCGTTCTCGCGATAGACGGCGCCGACAAGCTTTACGAATTGTCCTTAAGAAATTATCCGCACCGCGCCGTGGCGGAACCTCCTACCGAAACCGTCATAAAAGGCCCGCGCGAAGGTTTCACGGAGGAAATAAAAACAAATATCACGTTGCTTAGACGACGGATAAAATCCCCCCTTCTGCGCGTCAAACATTTTAACGTAGGAAGATACGGTAACTCATCGGTAATGATAGTTTATATCGATAATATTGCCGATAAACGCGTTGTTGAGCGCATTTCCGAAAAAATAGAAAAAATAGACATCGACGGCGTGATAGGAGCGGAATACATTTCGCGAATGGTAAGCGAACACGCCGCCAGTATTTTCAATCAGTCGGGTATGACCGAAAAACCCGATATCGTCGCCGCGAAAATTCTGGAAGGCAGGGTGGCTGTTTTCGTGGACGGCACGCCCGTCGTAATAACCTATCCTTACGTACTTATCGAAAGTTTTCAGGACAGTTACGATTACTATATTCAGAACAAACGCAGCACGATGCTGAGAATTCTCAGGCTTATCGGCGTATTTCTTGCCGTGTTTCTTCCGGGATTATACGTCGCCTTTCAGGAATTTCACTATCATCTTCTGCCTTTAAAATTTCTGATATCGATACTGAACAGCGTAAGCGGAATACCTTTCACGCCTCCGATGGAGATGTTGTTCGTACTTCTGTTGTTTGAAATACTGTATCAGGCAAGCGTCAGAATGCCGCGATACGTCGGCACGGCATTGTCGATTGTCGGGGCTATCGTTCTGGGGCAAACCGCCGTAAGCGCAGGTCTTCTGAGCAGTCCGACGGTGCTTATAATAGCGATATCGGCAATAGGAATAAACTGTGTGCCCGACCTGACGGACTCTTTCAGTATTCTGCGACTTATCGTGCTGATAACAGGCAGTGTTCTCGGCTTATACGGAATAGTGTTGTTTACCGTATTTCTGATTGCGTATCTGTCCGGTCTCGACAGTTTCGGCGCGCCTTATCTCGCGCCGTACGCGCCCGTTATTACCGATGACCTCAAAGACGGGTTTATTAAAGATAATCTGTTGAACTTCGAAAAAAGGCCCTATTCGATACCCAACGAAAACAGAAGGAGATTCAGGCGAAATGGTCGATAACGACAATATCGTTTATACAAGACAGTTTGCGCTGCTTGTTTTCATACTATGTTTTACTTTCAGAGTATCGCGTCTGCCGCCCCTCGTTGCGGAAGCCGTCGGGTCAAGCAGTCTGTTTGTGATTATGTTGTATTTACTTGCGGAAGCCGTTCATTTTCTGGTGGTATACAGATTCGTGTTATCGGGCGGAGCCGAGGTTATCGGGCAGACGGCGTTGTACAAAGTGTTGTCACTTGCTCTCGGTGCGTCGTTCTTTTTCAAAATCGTTATGGCATGCGCGGGCACGACTACCTATACCGTTGAGTCGGTATTTGAAAATATCGGCGCTCCCGCCGTAGTTCTCGCTCTGATTGTGCCTGTCGGATACGTTGCGATAAAGGGTATACGCACCATTGCGCGTACTGCCGAAATAATATCGTGGTTTGTCGGATTCGTGCTGATATTGAACATCGTGTTTTTGAAGGTATATACCGATTTTTCCCGCAATCTCCCTTTTATCGACGGCGGGGTTGCGGAAATATTGAGAAAAGCGGACGGATTTTTTATATGGTTCGGCGACGCTTCTCCTCTTTTGTATATAACCGTCAGGCCGTCCAAACGCAATCCGACTTTGTTGTTCGCGGGGATTGGGGGAGCTTTGGTAATCGCGGGATTCGCGCTGATGAACGCCCTTTACGGCGAGGCTTCCAGATACGTCGTGAATCTCGTGGTAAAAGTTGCAAGTTTCAACCAGTTTTCCGATAAACTCGGCAGGCTCGACTGGACGGGGTTGATTATTTGGATGATGCTTGCCGTACTGTATGCCGGAATTTATCTGTGGGCGGCGGGCGAAGCGGTGAAACCCGTGCTTAAAGGTAAAAGAAAAGCGGTAATAGTTTTAGTTGCGGCGGCGGCGGTCGTAACGGTAATCGTAAATAAGGATTTAAGCAAGACGATAGCGTTTTTCCAGGGAAACGGCAGATGGTACGTTGCGGCTTGCAATTATCTGATTCCGCCCGTATTGCTGATTTACAGCGCGATATGCAAAAAACGCAATGCGGAGACCGAAGGACGGGAGGTGAACGAAGTCAATGAGCAAAGCGCATAAAAAAGCCTTGTTTCTCGTAATTTTTACAATTGCGACGGTGCTTACTTATCTTCGCGCGATACCGCAGGTGTCGCTTACCGAACGTGCTGTCGTGGTGGGGCTGGGAATCGATATTACCGAAGGCGGATACAAACTTACCGCGCAGATAATAAATCCTCAGTCGAAAGGTCAGGGAGGAAGCGAGGGTGCGAGCGACGGTTACGGAATAGTATCGGGAGAGGGCGAAACGCTTGCGGACGCTATAGGCACGATTGCGCAGAAAACGGGTTTAACCGTATCGTTAAGTCAATGTAATATGATTGTTTTGGGGGACAGCGTAATGAAACCGCTTAAATTCCCCGCCGTAAATTATCTGGTACAGTCTTACGCCGTGCCCGAACTTGCCATTATCGCGGTTACGAAAGGGAGCGCCGAAAAACTGTTTAAGACGAACCCCGTGCTTACGAGGTTGAGTTCCTTTCAGCTGCAACAGACTTTGCATTCCGCAACCGATAATTCCGAAATACTGTCGACGAATATCAAGGATTTTTTCGACGGCTATCTCAGTAAGACGGGAATCGCGCCCGTGGTTTACGTCGAAGCGAAAGAGGTGGACAAAGAAAGCGTCGATAAAGCTTCGGAAGGGGGAGGAGATAATTATTACGAATACGATTATACTAAAGTCGCGTTGTTTTCGCCCGGGAAAAACGCGCTCCTGCTCGATCCGGACGATACGAACTCGATAAATTATATGAGATACACGTTAAAAAGAGGGGGCGAAACGATTACTCTGGACGACGTTGCCTATCATCTTACGATAAGCGGTAAAAATTTTAAGGACGCCGCCGTCGTGTCGGACGGACAGGCAGTATATTCGGCCAGCCTTAAGTTGAAAATGTATATCAACGAAGCGGACGACGTAACGGGATGCTTTTCCATATCCGAAATTCCCGAAAGCGTTGTGGAAAGAATTGCGGGAGAAGTAGGCGCGAAGATAGAAAAAAAGATTGTCGGTACTTTCGAAAAGTGCCGCGGCGAGGGTTACGACGTTTACGGATTGTACGACAAATTTTATTCGATGGCGTACTCCGACTGGAAAAACGTGCCGTCGGACGGCGATTATCTCGATAAAATCCGATTCGAAATAAAAATCAGCGTCAGTATCGTCAAAAAATGAACGGGTATTCCCATGTCCGCTCTTTCGCATTGCTTTATATGCACGCGATTGTTATATCCGGACAATATCCTCGCATATTCTTTTTGCATAAGTCGCGCGCTTTCCTCGTCGGGCAAAAGAAAATCGTCCATAAAAAACCTCCGCTAAATTATATGACGGCCGTCGCCGCGGCGTGCGTATTCATTTTCGGAAATTGCTTGCAATAAGCGCCGGCGCAATGTATAATAGCAATTATGAGTTATAAAATAGTAACGCCCATGACGCTCTGGCAGGATTACAATCCCACTAAGGAACCTCTCGAAGTCGTCGTGACGGCGGTAAAAAACCGTGAAAAAGTAATATCAAAAGAAATCGAGTTTACCGTCGAAACGGTAAGCGACGGAAAAATACGGGCATATGCGACCGTCGTGTTGCAGAAAAGCGGTAAAGCGCCCGCATTTCTGTTTCTGCCCGGCGCGGAAGCCGTGATACGTCGCTCGAAATTTTACGATATTATCGTCGAAAACGGCTTTAACTTTATTGCCGTCGATTATGCGGGCAAATCTCCGAAAAAGGACAATTATACCCGTTATCCCGAAAGTTTGTCCTACTGCGATTACGCTTCGAATAAAGACGCCGTTTACAAACCCGTTTCCGCCGACAAGTCTCCCTGGTTTACCTGGATGAAAGTCGTACGCCGCGCCATTACGCTCGCCTTTGACGAAAGCAACGTGGATAAGGACAGATTTTTCCTGATAGGAAACGCGGAGGGAGGACAGCTTGCCTGGAAAGTCGCGGGTATCGACGGACGGGTATCGGCGGTTATTCCCGTAGGAGCGTGCGGGTTTACCGAGTTTTTCAACAAACCCAAATACGACAATAATCCCAAAACGCAGTTTTCCGACGAAATGGAGTGCTATCTTGCGGGGCTTTCTACGCAGGCGTACGCCCGTATGCTTACCTGTCCCGTGTATTACGTTGCGGGTACTAACAGCAGTTACGCCGATATCGACCGCGTTACGGATTTATTCAATCTCATTCCGCACGACAAAAAATTCGCGTCGTTCTCGCCGGGTACGAATATGAGCATATCCGTCGCGAATTTTACGGGAGCGGTAAACTGGACGAAAACTCTTATGGAGACCGGCATAGAAGACCTTCCCCGACCCAAAATAAAAACGTACGTAAGTCAGGGAAAACTTTATGCGAGCGTTACCGACGTCGGCGATATGGCAAAAACCGAAATATACTATTCCACGGACGAAATAATGCCGGCGTTCCGTCGGTGGACGGCGTGCGACGACGCTGTCGTTCTGAATAACGAGGAGGTTCTTTCGGAGTTGCACGTTTCAAAGGAAAACGAAACGCTTTTCGTTTTTGCAAACGTTACTCTGAAAAACGGGATTCTGCTTTCGACGCAGGAAATCATGATGGACCTCGACAAAGTATCTCTTGACGTTTACGACGAGTCGGCAAAAACCAACGAAAGAATTCTTTATAACGCGGATATGCAGTCGGTACCTTTCATCGTCGAGAATTTCAATCCCGTTGTGGACGACGACATTCTGAAAATCAAAACGGGCCCCTGCGGACTGAAAGGATTTACGACGACGGAGGGAAGACTGTGCACTTACAGTATAGAACCCCCCGAAACGGGAACCCTTCGCGACGAGGACTACATACTGCAGTTGGAGGCTTATTCGGATACCGAACGCAATATACGCGTCGTTATGTACACGTCCGAGAACGTAATAACCAAATATACCTGTAACATTCGTCTCGTCAAAAGTCCGAAATGGCAGCGGTTCAATCTGCATATCAGCGATTTCAAAACCTCCGACAGAAAAACCCTTAAGGACTGGCGCCTTGTTAAAATTATGAAAATCAAGGACGCCGAAAACGTTTTGTTTAATAATATTTTGTGGATTTAATGAACGGAAATACGGCGCAAAAGGACAATAATCGTTTAAAATCAATCGCACAAGTGCTGATTGCGATAATTTGCGCTGTAATTTTCGCAAGCGTGATAACGGGCGCCGTTTTCGATACCACAAGGATTTCGGGAAGGTCGATGGACGATACTCTTTACGGAGGAAAATCGGGAGACCCGCATTACGACGCAGGACATTTCGACGTTATACCCCAGAATACGTTTTTCGACAGATTCTTTTTCGGCGGCGCGGATACTTTCGGCGATAAAGTTTTGCTTCTTCGTACGAAAAAAATCAGCCGCGGCGATATCGTCGTTTTTATGAGCGATTACGAAACCCGCGGGGTTTATCAGCAGTGGATAAAGAGGGTTATCGGCGTTGCGGGCGACAACGTAAGAATATCGGGAGGTAAAGTATATCTTAACGGCGAAGAACTGTGCGAGGATTACGCGACGGGGGCGACGGCGCCTTACGTCGGCAGCGAGGAAACCTGGACGGTTGGCGAAAACGAGATATTCGTCCTTGGCGATAACCGCGAAAATTCCACCGACAGCAGAGTTATAGGCTGTGTTGACGCCGCCGATATCGTAGGACGCGTTTTACTTGTTTTTAAAAAGGATACGAAAAAAATCGTCGGAGCAAAAAATCTGTAAACCGCACGAAAGCCGATATTGTCTTTTTTTCCGACAGGGATATGCAAAAATTTTGCACCGTCGGAAATTTTTTTACTTTTTTTCGAATTAAAATCGGGGTATGAAAAAATTCGGAATCAGACGTAACGACGTTTTGTCATACCTTGTATATTTTGTTTTGCTCGTGCTTTTCACCGACGCCGGAACGGTCGGCGGGATAAAGCCTTTCGGTCTTGCGCTTTTCACCGCGCTTGTATTTTCGCGCAAAAACATCGTTCTGCTTGCACCGATGTTTCTCGTTGCGAAGCTCGTCTCCGATTTTTCCTATCAGAGCGCGATATCGGCGGTAGTGCCTTCGGTGTTGTACGTTGCCGTTTATTTCGTATATCATAAACTCGGAAGGCCGATGCACGTTGTCGCGGCGCTTGCGGTAACGCTCGCCTCGCTTGTTCCGGACATCGTGTTTTCCGTTCTCGGCGGAGATATATCGGGCTGCGTGCTGTCGGGAGTGATTACGCTTGTATTTTCGTACGTTTTCATCACGGCGTTACACGCCGTTCTGGTGCGTAAAACGGGGTATCGTTTCACCACTGACGAAAAACTTGCGTGCGTGGTGTCCGCCGGAGCGTTGGCACTGGCTTTTTATAACGTGCGGATAGGCGGCTTCAATTTGCTTTATCCCTTTTTCGCATTTATGCTTATTTTTTCCGCATATACTTTCAAAACCGTTCAGGCGCCGCTCATATTGGGACTTGCTACCGCGCTCGGAGCGGGATTTCAGGGAGGGGGCGCGGAGGCGATTGCTATTATTTCGGTAACGGCGGGAGTAGCCGCCGCATTCAGAAACCTGCCGCCGTTAGCTTCGGTTATCGCGATATCCCTGTCTTTTTTGTTCGGAACTTTTTATTTCAATACGCTTGCGGGAGGAGGATACGTCAACGCGATAGCCGTCTTTGCGGGCGCAACGCTGTACGTGTGTATTCCTAAAAAATACAGAAACATGTTCGACGCGTCGGCATTGTCGTATACGTCGGCGGGCAAATCGGTCGTAAACAAAAACAGGCGCGAAATGTCGTTGCGCCTCTATTCGCTTGCGGGTGTGTTCGAGGATATGCGGGATTTGCTTACGGCAGGGACGGGCAAAGAAAACAAAATCGACCCCGACGCTCTTGCGTACGACGTCGCCGCAAACTTCTGCGGAAGATGCGAAAATTCCGCAAACTGTTTCGCCTCTCTCGGCGGTGATACCACCTTCGTTCTTAAAGACGTAGTCGCTACCTCCGTAAGAAAAGGTAAGGCAAGCATAATAGACATGCCGCCGTTCATTACCGGAAGATGCAAAAGCATAAACGGATTGATTGCGGAAGTAAACAGCGGTCTTAAGCGACTCCAAAACGCAAACGGAGAAATCGACGAGGCTGAGAAAGGAAAAGCGGCTCTCGCGTCCGAGATGGGAGGGGTTGCCGAAGTGCTGGACAATCTTGCCGACGAATTCAAAAGGCCGCTTTCGTTCGACGGGCGCAGGGAAATAAAAATAGCGGACGAACTGGTTTATCACGGCGTGGATTGCAAAGAAGTGCTTGTTTACGGAGACGGCGCCGACGTACACGTAACCGTCGTGGTTTCTAAAAACGACGCGGATAAAGCCGTGCTTGCGCAGGCCGTTTCCAGAATAATGAAAGTGCGACTCGAAAGGTGCGGAATCGCCGAAACCGTAGACGGATACGTCGGAGTTCAGCTTTCGGCGGCGCCCCGGTACGATTTCGTTTACGGCGAAGCTTTCGAGAAAAACGCGGCGACAAGCGTCTCGGGCGACGTCAGACTGGTAAAAAGACTTACGGGAGGACGGGCGATAATCGCTCTGGGCGACGGTATGGGCAGCGGCAAAGACGCCGAAAACCTCGGAATGCGTGCGGTCAGAACCGTTGAAAACTTTTACGAGGCCGGATTTTCAAGCGACGTCGTGCTGGACGTTTCCAACAAAATTCTGACAAGACATTCGGACGGGGACGGTTACAGTACTCTCGATATAGTCGTGCTCGATTTGAATTCGGGCGCGGCCGATTTTATCAAGTCGGGCGCGGCTTACACCATGCTGAAACACGGCGGAAATCCCGAAATTATCGAGGGAAACGCTCTTCCAGTGGGCGTCATAGAAAACATAAAACCATACGTCAGAAGGACGGTGCTTGCCGAAAACGACGTTGCGGTAATTATGTCGGACGGAATCGCCGACGCCCTTTCTCCCTCGGCGATTGCCGAGTTGCTTGCGGAAAGGCGCAGAATAAATCCCGAGGTTCTTGCCGACGATATTCTGAAACTTGCAAAAGAAAACGGCGCAACCGACGACCTTACCGTTATTGCGGTAAAAATATTCTCGCGCGCATAAATATATCTTAAATATTTTAAAAATCATTGCAGTTTACGCGTCGAAATAGTATAATCGAGGTTGTGAAAGAAAATTTAATCGAGAATATTCTTTGCGTAACCGACGCAAACGACGTAATCGCCGTCGGAGTCAGCGGAGGCGTTGATTCGATGGTGCTTTTGCGCGCCGTGGAAGAAGCCGCGAAAATCAAAGGTTTTAAGTATTTCGTCGTGAACGTCGAACACGGTATCCGCGGAGATAACTCGGTAAAAGACAGCGAATTCGTAAAAAACTACGCCGACGGTAAAAATATTCAATGCAGGGTTTATCGGGTCGACGCATTAAAACGCGCGGCGGATTTCGGCGAAACGCTCGAGGAGGGCGCAAGAGCCGTGCGCTACGGCGTTTTCGACAGCCTTCTCGCAAACGGAGACTGCAACAAAGTTTTTCTTGCTCATCATCGGGCGGACCAGGCCGAAACCGTGCTTATGCGCATACTCAGAGGTACGGGAATAAAAGGCCTTGCCGGAATGAAAAAAATCAACGGAGGGTACGTCAGACCATTTCTCGACGTAAGCAAGGAAGAGATAGTCGCTTTTGCGGACGGACACGGCGTCGGATACGTGGTGGACGAGACGAATTTATCAAACGATTGCACGAGAAATTTTTTGCGGAATCGCATCTTTCCCGAACTGAAACAGGCTTCGTTCGACGCACAGACCGCGCTTGTCAGGCTTGCCCGGATAGCGGGGGAAACCGAGGATTTTCTTAAGACGTGCGATTTTCCGGTCGTGCATGACGGCGATAAAATAATCGTAAAGACGTCGGAAGCCGCGAATCATTTCCTTTTCAAACGGGCGGTTATGCGCGCGTTCAACGAGGTCGGCGCGGAAAAGGACGTCGAGGAAAGGCATATAAATCTGATAGCGGAACTGGCGGACGGAAAAAACGGAGCCAGCCTCGATATGCCGTTCGGCATTACCGTTTCAAAAGAATATGACAAGCTTGTCTTTTCAAAAAAACAGTCAAAACGCGAGTTTGAAACGCCGTTTTCGACAGGTAAAATATCTTTTTTAAACAATACTATAATAATCGTGCCGGAAAACGAAAGTCCGTCCGCAGGAAAGAGTCTCAGATTCGATATTGCCGGAATTCCCGCGGACGCGGTTATCCGCACCCGCCGTGCGGGCGACTCTTTCACTAAATTCGGGGGAGGTACGAAATCTCTCGGCGATTATATGACGGACAAAAAAATTCCGAAAAGAATCAGAGACGAAATCCCCGTCGTCGCGTCCGGAAACGACGTTCTTATCATTGCGGGAGTGGAAATCTCGGACAAGGTCAGAACGGACGAAAATACGAAAAAAGAAAATTTTTATACAATCACTACGGAGGATATGCTTTAATGTACGGCAAAGAAATCGAAAAAGTGCTTATTCCGCGCGGCGACGTCGAAAAACGTCTTAAGGAAGTAGCGGGACAGATAGGCAGAGATTACGACGGACAGGACGTTTTGTTCATCTGCGTATTGAGAGGAGCGTTTATGTTTTTTGCGGATATGGTTCGCGAAATCAGCGAATACAACGTAAACGCACAGGTTGACTTTATAGCGGTGTCGAGTTACGGAGACGGCACCGAATCCAGCGGCGAGGTAAAATTCGTGAAGGACTGCACGACGCCCGTCGCGGGGAAAAACGTAATTATTGTCGAGGATATCGTCGACAGCGGTATTACGCTTAACTATCTGAAAAAAGTTTTTTTAAGCAGAGAGCCGAAGTCGCTCAGAATCTGCACGCTGCTCGATAAACCGGAAAGACGGCGGGCAGAACTGATTCCCGATTATAAACTTTTCGAAATTCCCAACGAGTTCGTTGTGGGTTACGGCCTCGACTATAACGAGGACTTCAGGGCGTTGAAGGACGTGTGCGTTCTCGCGCCGTGGGTTTACGAGAAATAAAATGGATATAAGACTGCCGAAAAAATTAAGAATTCTTTCCTATTATCTTCCGTCGCTTTATATTGTGGGCGGATTTGTGAGAAACTCGTTGCTCGAACTTCCCGCAAGCGACGTCGACCTTGCCGCGGAATACACCGTGTCAGAGGTTGCGACCGCGCTTGCAAACACGGAGTTTTATCTCATAAACGTGAACAAAAAACTCGGGACGGTAAAAATACTCAGTCGCGAGGACAGGTTTTTTGCGGCGGAATATACCACCTTCCGAGTGGACAGTTATCCCGTGGGGAAAGGGGTACACACGCCCTCCGACGTCGTGTTTACCAAAAATATGGAAAAGGACGCGCTTCGGCGCGATTTTACCGTAAACGCAATATATTACAGTATCGACACGGCCGAATACGTCGATTTTACCGGGGGTATACCCGATTTGCACCGCAAAATAATCCGCACTACGCGCGCGCCCGAAAAGGTTTTTGCGGAGGACGGCCTGCGTATTCTCAGACTGGTGCGGCTTGCTGCAGAACTCGGCTTCGATATCGACCCCGAAACGAAGGAAGCGGCGAAAAACGCGGTAAAAATGCTTGCGGACGTTTCGGGCGAAAGAAAACGCGAAGAGTTTATGAAAATACTTCGCGCGGATAAAAAATACTACCTGCCGTCTACCAGAAACGCCGAAATCCGCGCGTTGCGACTTCTTGACGAGCTGGGCGCTCTCGAATATATCGTTCCCGGCATATCCGAGGGCAAGGGAATGGCGCAACCTCCCGAACATCACGTTTACGACGTGTTCAACCATCTTGTCGAAACGGTGCGCTATTGTCCCGTAGACCTGCGTTTTGCCGGACTTTTGCACGATATAGGCAAGCCGCGCTCGCAGAAGAAATACGGAAATATGCATATGCACGGCGCAATCGGGCAGGATATGGCAAAAAACGTTATGGGTAAACGTGGACTCAGATTTTCGAAAAAGGAAACAGATAAGGTCGTCAGGCTGATAGGCGTGCACATGTACGATATCGACGGCATGACGACGGAAAAGAAACTTAAAATGTTTATTATCGACAATCTCGACATAATCGACGACGTCGTTGCATTAAAGCGCGCGGACGCAAAGGCGTCTGCCGGAGATTTTTCGGCGAGAAGCGAGTCCGCGGACAGAATAGAAAATCTTTTAAAGCGTATGAAAGCCGACGGCACTCCCATGTCGACGGCCGAATTACTGGTTGACGGAAATGACCTTATCGGTACGAAAATTCCCGAGGATAAAAGAGCGTGGGCGATGCGTAAAATTCTGGAACACGCCGTAAATCACCCCGATTGCAGAACGAGGGAAAGTCAACTCGAGTATCTCAGGGGGTTGAATTATGGAAGCAATTAGCATAGTTGCGGTGTGTCTTGGCGCTTTATCGGTCGTTTTATCGGCCGTTATCGTCGCGCTGACAGTCAGAAAAAACAAAACAGCCGACGCGTCGGTAGAAATAGGGCGCGAAATCGTCGACTCGTTAAAAAGCGAAATCGCAAGAGAGGGACAAGCCGTAAGAGAGAGCGTAAGCGCGGTCGCGGGAGTGCAGAACACTTCCATACAAAACGCTCTGAACGCAAATCGCGAGGTTATAACGTCTGCTGTAAAAACCGAATCGGAGAGGTCCGATAGATTGCAGACGGGCGTTACCGAAGGTTTCGCAACCGTTGCCAACGAGCTCAAAAGCGCATTGAAGGAGCTGAACGATAACAACGAAAAGCAGCTTGAAAAGATGCGTCAGACCGTTGACGAAAAACTGAACGAGAATCTCGAACAGCGTTTTCAGAAATCATTCCGCATGGTAAGCGAAAGACTGGACGCGATTACGAAAGGCTTCGGAGAAATGCAGAATCTCACAAACGGAATGAGCGACCTTAAAAGGGTGCTTACTAACGTAAAGACGAGAGGTACGTGGGGCGAATCTTCGCTCGAATATCTTCTGAGTCAGCTGCTTGCTCCCGAACAATACGAAAAGAACGTCGCGATAGCTAAAACCGAAAGCGGGGACAGGGTGGATTTCGTTATAAATCTGCCGGGTAAATCCAGCGAAAAGGTATGGTTGCCTGTGGACGCAAAATTTCCCGTAGAGGATTATAACCGCATAATCGACGCCGATAACGACGTATCCGCCGAGGACGCCCGCCGCGCTCTTGCGACGAGATTGAGAACGGAAGCCGTCAGCATAAAAAACAAATACATAAAAGTGCCGAAGACCACCGACTTCGCCATTATGTATCTGCCCGTTGAGGGACTGTTTGCGGAGGCAATGCAGATACGCGGTCTTGCCGACGAATTTCAGAATAAATACCGCGTTGTAATGTGCGGACCGACAACGCTTGCCGCGTTGCTTAACAGTCTGCAGATGGGATTCCGCTCGGTGCAGATAGAAAAGCGCAGCAGTGAAATTTATAAGCTTCTCGGCGCGTTCAAAGCCGATTTCGAAACCTTCTGCGCCATTATCGAGAAAACGCATAAAAAACTTAACGAAGCCACGCAGGAAATCGAACGCGCAGGCGATCGTACGAGAAAAATTCAGAAAAAACTCGACAGAATTCAGATTGACGACCCCTCGTACGCCCAACTTACGGAGGGGGCTGAAAATGAGGCTTAATCTTCATACGCACAGCAACAAAAGCGACGGCGTGTTTACGCCCGACGAGGTCGTAAAAATTCAGGCAGACGATAAAATAGACGTAATGTCGCTGACCGACCACGACAGCGTTTCGGGTATAGACGAGGCAATCGGGGCGGGTGAAAAATACGGCGTGAAAGTGTTGCCCGGAATAGAACTTTCGTGTTACAGTATCTGCGAAATTCATATTTTAGGATACAATTTCGACTATAAAAACCCCGATTTTATTCAGGAACTCAAAGCAATAAAAGATTTAAGAAAACTACGCATAAGTAAGACCATCGAAAGACTGCACGAAATCGGCGTGCCTCTTGACGCATCTTCTGTCGACTTCGAAAACGGTAACGTCGGCCGCGTTCACGTGGCGAAAGAAATGGTGCGACAGGGTATTGTGAAAAGCGTATCGGACGCGTTCAATCAATATATAGGCTCGGGTAAGCGCGCATACGTTCAGGGCTACAGGTTGAGCCCTATGGATGCGGTAAAACTGATTAAGAAATTCGGAGGAACGGCAGTGCTCGCACATCCCGTATTTATTCCTTCGGCAAAGGTCGAACTGCTTGTGTCGGGACTTATTCCGTACGGTCTCGACGGGCTCGAATGCAGATACGGTTCTTTCAACGAAACGGATACCGCAAGATTTTTGAAAATGGCGGATAAATACGGTCTCGTCGCAACGTGCGGAACGGATATACACGATAAAAATACTTACGTTTCCCCTTGTTACGACCCTTCCGCAACGGACGCGAAATGTCTTAAAAAATTAAATTTAATCTGACGAAATAATAAGCGGAATTTATACATAATAGCAGTATGGATAAACTGAGAAAGATTTTATTGTCCGTACTGCTTTTTTCGTGCGCGGCGTTATGTGCGGGCGCAAAACCCAAAACGGAATTGCGCGTAGTGATAATTGAGGGCGAATCCGCGGTTATGGACGAGACCTTCGATATAAGACGGGAAGAAATTTCTTTTACTAAACGCGTTTTCGGTTTCGACGCAAAGAAAAGTCTGTCGCGGATTATCGGCGACGGCAAAAGCGAAAAGGAGGCGTTTGCCCTAATTTACGACGGACTTACCGCAAAAATCGATAAGCTCGCCGCCGGATATTACAGAGAAGCCGCGTCCGCCGAGGCCGAATTCTTTCCCGACAGAGAGGAAAAATTTACTTATAAGAGGGAAAGCGTAGGAAGGCGCGTAAACGAAGAAGAGCTTTATCGCGGTCTTTACGATTCGTTAAGAAAAAACGTTGCGACCGCGGAGATAAAATTTCTGATAACGAAGCCTGAAATAACTTGCGAAGAATTGAAGAATAACACTGTTCTGCGCGCCCGGTTTTCGACTTATTACGGTAAAAGCGGCGAGGCGAGAAGAAACAACGTCGAGCTTGCCGTAAAATATCTGAACGGCGCGCGTATTAAAAGCGGAGAGGTTTTTTCTTTTAACGAAAGAGTCGGAAGGCGCACGGAAGAAAGAGGTTTTACGGAGGCCCCGGTAATAGTGGACGGAAAATACGTGGGCGGAGTAGGCGGAGGAGTGTGTCAGGTGTCCACCACGCTTTATAACGCCGTGCTCTACGCCGATTTCGACGTTACTTCGGTAACGAGGCATTCGCTCCCCGTGCATTACGTCAAACCGAGTTTCGACGCTATGGTATCGGCGTATTCGGATTTCCGTTTCGTCAACAACGGGAAATACGACGCTTTCATCAACGCCGAAACGAAGGACGGGTATATTATAATCGGAATATACGCAAGCCCGTCCGAATGCGACGTCAGACTACTGTCGGAAACGACGGGAACGATACCGAGGGAAGTCGTATACGTCGACGACGAAACTCTTGCGGAAGGAGAGGAAAAAGTAATCGTAAACGGCGCCGACGGCGTATGCAGCCGAGGAATAATAGAAAAATACGTAGGTAACGAATGCGTTTTCAGAAAAGAAATAAGGAAGGACGTTTATAAGGCGCAGAAACGCGTCGTGGCAAGGGGAACGAAAAGTAACGACGATATCTCCATTAACAATTGACTTTGCGGATTTTCTTTTATATAATTAAAAAGCAGTATTATAAGTAAAGGGGCAGGTTATCCACAAAGTTGTCAACATAGCGCATAAAATATGTGCACAACTTGATTAAAAACCGTTAAAAGAGTATGAATTATCAGGATATCTACAAAAAATGGCTGGGGAATCCGGCGCTTACGGAAGACGAAAAAGCCGAGTTATACGACATAAAAGACGACGTAAACGCAATAAAGGACCGTTTCGGAGCCGAACTGGAATTCGGAACGGCAGGGATGCGCGGCGTGATAGGCGCGGGAACTAACAGAATGAACGCTTATACGGTCGCCCGCGCGACGAGGGGACTTGCGAAGTACATAATAAGCCTTTCGTCCGACGCAGTAAGAAAGGGCGTGGTAATTGCGTACGACACGAGGAGGTTTTCGACCGAGTTTGCAATTATCGCCGCGGAAGTTCTGAATTCTTTCGGAATACGCTCGTATCTGTTCGAAAACGTTCGTCCCGTACCCGTGTGCAGTTTCACGGTGCGCCATCTCGGCGCGGCGGCGGGTATTATGATTACCGCGTCGCATAACCCGAAAGTTTATAACGGATACAAAGTTTACGGCGCGGACGGCGCGCAGATGTCTCCCGAGGACACCGCGGTAGTCGTCGGATATATCGAGGAGGAAAACGATTATTTCGCACCTTACCGGAAAACGGGCATTACCGCCGGGGACATTCGCGGCGCAGACGGAAAAGAGTTTGAAAACGTTACCGTTATAGGGAAAAGCGTCGACGCCGTTTATTTTAACACTATCGAAAAGCTGATGCTTTCGCCCGACGCCGTAAAAACGTCGCGCGATAAAATGAAAATTATTTACACTCCCATTCACGGAAGCGGCTATATGCCCGTAACGACGATGCTCGAAAGAATGGGGATACCCGTGGAAACCGTACCCGAGCAGATTGCGCCCGACCCCGATTTTTCCACCGTCCGCGTTCCCAATCCCGAGGACGCCGACGCTTTGTCCCTTGCCGTCAGCCTGGCGGAGAAGGAAAACGCAAGCGTTGTGATAGGAACCGACCCCGATTGCGACAGAATGGGCGTTGCCGTACGCGACGACGAAGGAAAATTTGTACTTCTTAACGGCAATCAGACGGGCGTATTGCTGATGGACTATATTCTAAGACGTAAAAAAGACGAAAAAACTTTGCCCGAAAACGCCGCGGTTGTCAAAACTATCGTTTCGACCAGGCTTGCCGATTGCGTCGCAAAAGACTTCGGAGTTACCGTTTTCGACGTCCTTACGGGGTTTAAGTTCATAGGCGAAAAAATCAAGGAGTGGGAAGAAAACGGCAAATATACTTTCGTTTTCGGATTCGAGGAAAGTTACGGTTGTCTTGCCGGCACGCACGCGCGCGACAAGGACGCGGTAGTGGCGTCGATGTTGTTTGCCGAAATGGCCTGCTACGAACACAGCGTAGGAAGCAGCGTTTACGACAGACTGAAAAAAATATACGAAAAGCACGGGTTTTATCTTGAAAAATCCTTCTCGTTCGCGTTCTCCGGCATCGACGCTATGGACAGAATGGCCGCGGTTATGGACGATATAAGAAAAAATCCGCCTGAAGAGGTTGCGGGAAGAAAAGTGCTGTCGGTTAGCGATTATCTTTCCGGAGTCACCGTTTTTGCCGATAAAAGCACGGCGCCCGTTACGTTGCCTAAGTCAAACGTGCTGTATTTTGCGCTCGATAACGACGCCTGGATATGCGTTCGGCCGAGCGGTACCGAACCTAAACTGAAAATTTACGTCGCGACGAAAGAGAAATCGAAGGATTCCGCCGAGCGCGACGTTTCCGATATGAAGAACTGCATCGTTAAGCGGTTCGGACTTTAATATTTAAGAGAGGGACGTTATGAAGAAAAAAACAGTTAAAGTTTTTGCATTTTCCATCGTGGCGATTCTGGTAACCGCATTGTCCGTTACCGCATTTGCATTATCCGCTCCCGCCGTGCAGACGGACGAAAGTTCCTTAGAAACCGTCGCGACGGCAAAGGAAGTAAGGAAAAATCCCTATATTGTCTACGACCAGCCCGGCAAATTTATGGTTTCGGGACACCGCGCGGGAGGAGACCTCTATCCCGAGAACACGCTTATGGCGATTGAGGAATGTCTCGAACACGCGAAACCCGACGCCGAAGTTCATTACGTCGTCGACGTGCTCGAATTCGATTTGCACCTTACGAAAGACGACGAGCTTATCCTTTTGCACGACGATAACTTCGACAGGACGACGGACAGCGTCGAGGTATGGGGCAAAGAAGGCGTTCTGCCGCGCGATAAAACTTATGCCGAGATTCAGGAACTTAATTTCGGTTATTGGTTCCCGTACGAAAGAGGCGCCGCCGCAATCGACGAGAGCAAACGCGTTTATAAAGACCTCGACTCGGCCGAAAATGCCGCTATAGCGCAGAAACTTCGCGCCGTAAGACTCGAAGACGTCTTTGCAACCACAACCGCAATGGGCTTTACGGGCAATTACATAATCGAAATCAAGGACAGCGGTACGGTAGGCAAAAGAGCTGCCGATAAACTTTGCAGTTTTATGCAGCAATACGATATGTTCGACCGTATCGTGATAGGCACGTTCAACGGCGATATAAGCGACTACCTCGATAATCTCAACGCAAGCATCTACGACGGCAGAATAATCCGTTCCGCAGGCATTCTCGAGGTTCTGAAAGCATTTTTGAGTTATCTTATGAATCGCGAACTCGGAAACGTCAAATACAGCGTTCTGCAGATTCCATATCTCAGCTGGTTCCCGTTTTTCGGCTCCAAAGGCTTTATAAAATTTGCTCATAAAAACAATATCGCCTGCCAGTTCTGGACGGTAAACGAGGCAAGTCAGATGGAAACGCTTATTTTAAACGGCGCCGATTGCATTATGTCGGATAACCCCAAAACGCTGTATGAGGTAACGCTGAAGGTGCAATACGCCGTGGAAACGGCTATGGCGCAGGCCGCCGCGGTTTAAATCCGTTTCTTAGTTGTGCGACCCCCCGGACTCAGGGGGGTCGTTTTATTAAAGCAGGCTTTTTATGACGTTAATCTTCTGACGAGGAGCGGCGTTTCCGAAAATGTGCCGCCGCGCTTTTAACAATATAAAAACACTTGCAAATTTTTGAAAATAATATATAATATAGCAAGTAGACGAAAGCAAATAAATTTCGGGGTGTAGCGCAGATGGTAGCGCGCATGGTTCGGGACCATGAGGCCATGGGTTCAAATCCCGTCACTCCGACCAAAGCCGATGCGAAAACGAAAAACTGACTTCGCAATCGGCTTTTTTCACGTCGTTCGGGATTTCCGCGACGCAGTCGCGG